>Ga0209541_10000207_pt1 | contig 111929 bp, 120 predicted proteins | sample RifCSPlowO2_01_FD_184027 | JGI IMG/M metagenome (GOLD analysis project Ga0209541, IMG submission 184027) | Groundwater microbial communities from Rifle, Colorado - Rifle CSP2_plank lowO2_0.1 (SPAdes) (version 2) | ecosystem: Environmental > Aquatic > Deep subsurface > Groundwater | place... | reverse complement strand
CCTATCTGGGTTATACAAATCTGGCGGAATTCCCATTGCGGTTTGAAATTGCTCGTGACCTTGTAATACTTCCTCAATACTTTTCTTCTCTCCAAATGTGATTTTTCTACTTTGTGCATATCCCAAAAAAAGTCGCTCTTCTCGAAACACTAGTTCCCGCGCTTGTTTCGAACTGGCATCTTCGTTCTCTCTTATTTTTACTCTAAATCTTTCATAATCTCTAATCCATTCGTCTGCTGGATGGTAAAACGCGAGTAACAAATCAACTTTCACAAATAAACCACATTCATCTTTCACCCATTCACCTCGTCCAGCCGTAACGTGTGTACACCCTTCTCTCTTCTGGCGTTGTAAACAAGGAAATATCCAATATTCATACCCCTCTACTTTCACCCCGCCAATGTCCACATAATACGAATCTTCCATCAAAGAATCTTTTCCCACTTTTCATCATCTCTCCCAAAATCATCTTCATACCGTATAATGTCTTTCTCATCAAAATACCCCCAAGCAATCTCCAGCACCCGCACCGAATTTTCTGAAGAACTTAACCGATGCCGTGCTTTTTTTGCAATAAACACTTTTTCTCCTTTCTTTAACACTTTCGAAACTCCATTAATCTCTGTCATCACCCCATCATCAAGGGCAATCCATAATTCTTCCCTGTTTTGATGGGATTGTAAGGAAAGGCGCTTTCCATTTTCCACGTGGAGAATTTTGACCGTCGAAACTTCATTATGCGTAAATTGTTCAAATTTTCCCCACGGACGGATATCGACAAGAGCATCTTTCATTATAATATGTACTGCTGATCAGCCTTTCCATTTAAGAATAATTTTAGTATCTCCTCCGTCTCCTCTGGTGAGGATACAGCAACAGAGTCTACGATCTTTGAAGCGGGATAATCATTTCCTCCGGGAAAGATTTTGTCTCCAAAAAATAAAATTTCCTTAAACGAAACTCCTCTTTGCCAGGCAAACTCCTTAATTCCCCATTCTTTATCAAGTCCTTTCCGTGTTACGTCAATTGATGTCGTGCCTGCGACTTTAATCTCATATTTTTCATCTCCTAATATTTTTTTTAGAACATTTGCCCATTCCAACCTCTTTGTTCCATCTGGATCAAAGTTCTTTTTCACTTCCAGCGGAGCAAATCTTCCCAACGCTGACAAAGTAATCTGCGTTTCCCTATCCTGAAGTTGATCCTCCTTTGTCGTCATTGTTTTTATATTATAATCTTCAATTATTCTCTCGAATGCTGCAATAATTTCCTGCCTTTCCGCTTTTGCTAATGGTTTGTTATAAATTTCATTCACCACTCCATTTTCCACCACTGTATATTGTGTTCCAGTGTTCCCTAAAAGTGAATGATTAAGTTTAAGCCTTGATGAAATCATTCTCTGTAGTTCTTTGACACTCGCCCCACTGATAAAAACCACTTCCTTACCATTTTTTATCAATTTATGAATCGCTTCCGTCATGTGCGGCGTAATTACCTGGCAACTTTCCACGATTGTTCCATCGACATCAGCAATAATATACTTTTTTTCTTTGACGTTAATAGGCTGCTTGTATTTCTCGCACGCTTTTCGATACGTCTCAGGCTTATCTGTAGGAAACCATTGACCGTTATGGACATGAGCCATAATCTGGCCCGGCTTCAGTTTTTCATAAAAATCATACTCTAGGGATGATTTTCCTTCAGGAAGCATCTTCATTCCTTCCTGGCTTAAGACAATCGCTCCCGCGTTTACCATGTTTGAGGGCGCTTCCTCCCGCTTTGGCTTTTCCACAAAAGAAATAACTTTTGCTCCTTCTAGTTTAGCTACACCGAAATGTTCCATATCCTCCCGCGGCGTAAAAACCATGGTAACTGGGCTTTTATGCTTCTGATATGTTTCATACAACTTCTTGTAATCCAAATCCATAAGGTTATCGCCCCAAACTACAAATACTGGACCTTGAAGATTTTTTACTGCTTTTTTCACCGCTCCTCCTGTTCCCAATGGTTCCTGCTCAATAGAATAGCTGATACGCACGCCAAATTTCGCACCATTCTCAAAAAAATCCTTCACTTTCTCATGTTTATAGCTTAAAGATAAAATGATCTTTGAAACCCCGCTCTTTTTCATGTTCTGAACCACATGATATAAAATTGGATTCCCTTTCATAGGGAGAAGTGGTTTTGGCATTGCATCAGTTAATGGACGTAATCGCGTCCCTAAACCGCCTGCAAGAATAACCGCCGTATCAATCATCTTTCTTAATAATCCTGCTTTATCTTTTATAATGATTGTGAATTTGAAGCCTAAAAATTCTTTTTGATACAGCCCAGAATTAAGAAGATTATGGAAGATAGTAAGAAAACTCCTGCAAATAAGATCACAAAAGAACTATAAAATATGAAAGAAGAATCGCTATTTAAGATAAACTCTATGATCCCACAGTCTCTTGGCATGGTAATTCCACAAGTATATACTCCTGTTTTGTTATAAAAAATCATAATACTAACACTAACTATCCCATACCCTAACCACACTAAAGAACTGAAGAGTGAAATGTAAAATACCTTTTTCAAAATGTTCTGGGGTTTCCCCTTTTCTTTCATATTTTTCACACCATCTAAAATAAGGCGTAATCTTTTTAAATAACCTGCTCTAAAACAACTTGGACGGCCATAGGGGCGTAATTCACCCGTTCCCATTTCGAACACGGAAGTTAAGGACGCCTCCGTTCCAGGGTGTACTGCATTGCGTGGGAAACCTGGTTAGCTGTCCACCTTTATATTTTGGGAACGTCAAGTTCTTTTATTTTTCCTAAAATTTAGGACTAAGTGAACATTTTTTTTTGAGAAAAAAAATTTAATCATCATTAATGTAGCGAAGCGAGTTTCCCAGAACTTTCTTCATCAATTTACTCCAATTCTTTCCTTTCGGCTGCTGTTGCGTAACGCAATGAATTGTTCCTCCACTCGCTACTAAATCCAGACAGTTTATAGGAACGATTCTTCTTTCAGGAAATTCGTCATGTAAAATTCCCACTGCTTCCGCATCTTGTTCTCTCCAAAAGATAGGAGCAAGCACAACCTTATTCCCAATATAAAAATTCGCATAACTGGCCGCTCTCCGTTCTCCATCAACTTTCACTACTCCTGGTGTAGGCAGTGAAACCACATCAAATCCTTCATTTACCATCGCTTCTTTGTTTCTCTTCAAATGACGATAATTTTTATCCTTTCTATCTCGCTCTTCCACACAGACAACTCTTTTAGGACCAACAAATCGCATAATGTTATCAACATGTCCCGCCGTATCATCTTTGTAAAGCCCTTTTTTCAGTAAAAGTATTTCATCAACTCCTAAAAAATCTTCAAGTCGTTGTGTAATCTCTTCTTGGCTTAAAAAAGGATTTCGATTTTTATGATAAAGACATTGTTCCGTCGTTATAATGGTTCCATCTCCATTTACTTCAATAGAACCACCTTCAAGAACTATTCCCGCATTAAAGTATGGTAAACCCGTCAATTCATGAATTCTCGCCGGGACAGAAGTATCTGCTGCCAGATCATTATATCTTCCCCAGCCATTGAATATCCAGTGTGTGATGGCAATATCGCCGGATCCATTTTTAACGAATATCGGGCCATGATCACGTGTCCACACATCCATGTTTTTTGTTTCAAAGAAAACAATATGGTCCAGCGGCACTTTCGCTCTTTGTAATTTCTGTTTGACATCTCTCTCCATTTCTGCGTCATACACTTGCATGTGAACTTTTTCACTTCTATGCAAAGCTTCAACCATCTGCGCATAGATTTTTTCTACTCCTGCTAATCTTTCCCCCCAGTACTTCAATCTTGGGTTTGGCCACGCTAGCCAAGTAGCTTCATGTTCTTCCCATTCTGCTGGCATATAATTTCCTAATTCTTTCGGTGTTGGTGCTGTTATCATGGTTTTAAAAGCCTCTCATAGGTTTCAGGTCGACGATTTTTCATAAAACCCCAGGTTTTAGCCTCTTCAATTTTAGCTAGGTCACAGCTGACTACTAAGACCTCATCTTTCTTGCGAGAACCTTTGACAAGTATTTCTCCAAAAGGATCAGCAACAAAGGAATGCCCCCAGAAATCTGTCCCTTTTTCCTTACCAACGCGATTTACAGCTGCCACGTAGACATGATTAGCTACCGCCTGCATGCGCTGCATATCCCTCCAATTTTTCGTTGAAAATTTCTCCTTTTTTTTCATTTCTTCCGTCCAGCCGATGGCGGTGGGATAAAAAATTACTTGCGCTCCTTCCAGAGCCAAAGCTCTGGAAACTTCAGGAAACCATTGATCGTAGCAAATACCTACTCCTATTTTACCCTGTTCTGTATCTACAACTTTATATCCCTGATTACCGGAAGAAAAATAGAATTGTTCTTCGTAATGTGAGTCATTAGGGATATGGATTTTACGATACAAATCCATCATTTTTCCTTGCGGACTAAATACGACTGCTGTGTTAAAGTACTGTGTCATTCCTCTGTCTATCTCTCTTTCAAAAATGGAACCACCGATAAGGACAACCTTATTTTTTTTAGCGGCCTCGCTTAAAGTAATTGTAAGAGGTCCAGGGATTGGTTCCGCCAAAGAAAAATTAATTTCCAATTTATGTATTCCCACATAGGGATGGGCAAATAACTCTTGCAGACAAACAACTTCCGCCCCTAATTCTGCAGCTTTCTTCACTCCAGCTAACGCTTTTTCCAGATTTATTTCACTATCAGAAGTAACTTTACTCTGGACTAATCCTACCCTCATGAAGAATTCGCTTTACCATTATTATATAAAGCTTATGAAAATCAGCATAAAATTCAATTCATTTAAATTTTATTTTTAGTATATATTTAGCTACTGTTAATCCATACTTCTGTTTACAGCACGCGGCTCATTCAGTCCTTTACTTCCACAACGCTTTTAAAGTAAATTTAGGAGCTAAGCTCATGATTAATGAGAATTGTGGAGGTGTTTCCCATTAAAGCACTTATTCTCGCGGCCGGCTATGCCACTCGCTTGTATCCATTAACGAAAGATACACCAAAGCCTCTTCTTACGATCGCCGGAAAACCAATCATTAATTATATTGTAGAAGAACTCGCTAAACTTCAGAATCTCAATCAAATCTATGTTATTACAAATGAAGTTTTCTATCCTCACTTTCAAAATTGGGCTAAAACAATTAAAACCACGAAGGAAATAAAAATTCTCAATGACTATACTCTTTCTAATGAGGATCGTTTGGGATCCATCGGCGATATTCACTTTGTTATTCAGCAAGAAAAAATCATCGATCCTTTAGTAGTAATTGCCGGTGATAATCTCTTTGGTTTTTCCTTGCCACGGTTTATTCTGTTTCATCATCAAAATAATAATGCTTCCCTTGTTGCCTTTCGTGATCTCAATGACAAAGAAAAAGTTAAAGGCCGCTATGGGGTCGGTGTTCTCAATGGCAGTAAAATAATTGATTTTGAAGAAAAACCACTGCAACCAAAAAGTACCTTAGCTGCCACAGCCTGCTACCTCTTCAACAAAAAAGACCTGTCTAAAATTAGTACTTTCCTATCAAAAGAAAAAGCCGATGCTCCTGGTAATTTCATTAAGTACCTTGCCAAAAATTCTGAAGTTCATGGTTTTGTCTTTAAAGAACACTGGTTTGACGTAGGAACGTTTGAATCATTAGAAGAGGCCGAACAGTTTTACACAAAATGAATCCTGAGATAAATGCTCTAGTGCTTGCGGGGGGGTATGGTACAAGATTATCTGCCAGTCTTGAAAGTTATCACGGCGAACACCAGATTTTTCTCCAACAAAGTGTTGTGGGGAAACCGAAAGGATTGATCTCCATTCGTGGAAAAGCTCTTCTTGATTACCACCTTGAGCAAGCTCAATCTGTTGGCGTATCTTTAGAAAACTTTCATATTCTCAGCAATGCGACCTTTTATGATCAGTTCAGAGCCTGGGCTAAGAGTAAAAATATTCCTCCTGAAAATGTCTTTAACAATGATGTGACCAATAACGAAGGGCGCAACGAACAAAATAAAGAGCTCATTCTTTCCGTACAGCGTCTCGGCATAAGAAAGCCACTTCTTTTGTTTTATTCTGATACTCTTGTATTCGATGAACATGGACTTGCAGATTTATCCTCTCTTGTCAAAGGTTACGCTCTTGATGGCCATTCACGTGTTGTTGTTTACCATAAAACTAAAGAGGCCTATAACCATGGCGTTGTCGAGTTTGACAATCAAAGAAATCTCATCTCATTTCGGGAGAAACCGAAAGGGGTAAATGAAGGATGGGTAAATGCTTCCGTATATCTTTTCAGCCCTGCAACCTTAAAGGAACTTCTTGCCAGAGCAGGAGAATTTCCTTCAAAAGGTAATCCTTTAGAAATACTCTGGCCTCGATTTAAAGCCTTTAGAGTTTCCCATCGCTTGGATATTGGCACCATTGAAGACGTGCTTAAAGGTAATGGGTTGATCTGAGCATGAATATTAGCTGTATTGGCACTGGCTACGTAGGACTAGTAACGGGGGCATGTCTTGCTGATCTTGGACATAACGTTATTTGTTGTGATATTGACGGTAAGAAAATTAATACTCTTCAGCAAGGAAAGATTCCTTTCTATGAACCTAGTTTAAAAGATGTTGTAGAAAGAACCGTTCGTAAGGGAAAACTTACATTTACGACTGACATTCAAAAAGCAATTGAAAATAGCGAAGTTATCTTCAACTGCGTAGGAACTCCTAGTGCACAAGATGGTTCCGCAGATTTACAGTACGTCTTTGCCATTACTGAAGCTGTAGCTAGGTACGCTCAAAACTATAAAGTTCTTCTCAACAAAAGTACTGTTCCCCCGGGTACGGCAAGAAGAGTACAACACTTATTAAAAGAAAAAAATCCTCATTCCCCTGTTGACGTTGTTTCCAATCCAGAATTTCTCAAAGAAGGCAGCGCTGTCCATGACTTTACTCATCCTGATAAGATTGTTGTCGGTGCGCAATCAGAAAAAGCCTTTCAAATTCTCCGTGAAGTATATTCTGGTTTTATTCGTCCTTACCTGAATCTTCTTGAAACAGATTGGGAAACGGCAGAAATACTAAAATACGCTAATAATTCATTTCTTGCCACAAAGATAAGTTTCATTAACGAAATTGCTAACATTTGCGATAAAGTGGGAGGAGACATTAAAACTGTCACCAAAGGTTTAGGGATGGATTACCGCATCAATCCAAAATTTCTTAATGCCGGTGTTGGTTTCGGTGGAAGTTGTTTTCCTAAAGATCTCCGCGCTCTCATCGCTGCCGCTAAAGACCAAGGTTATGATGCTAAACTGTTACAAGAAGTTCTTTCCCTCAATGAACGGCAGAAAAAAATAATCTTGCAGAAAATAGAACAACATTTTGGAAAGAATCTTCAATATCACACTTTTACCGTCTGGGGTCTATCTTTTAAGCCAAAAACAGATGATCTTCGTGAAGCCCCTTCGCTGGTCATTATTGATCTTCTTCTGCAAAGGAAGGCCTCCGTTTGTGTTTATGATTCTGTTGCGATGGATCTTGTAAAAGCTATTTATGGCGGCAAGTTGAGCTACGCATCTTCATTAGAACAATCTATCACAGAAAGCTCTGCTATCATCCTCGTTACTGAATGGGACGAATTTCGTAATGTTAATTTTTCAGAACTAGGAAAAAACATGAAAGAAAAAGTTATCTTCGATGGACGAAATATTTATGAATCAGACCAGGTCCGCAAAGCAGGATTTATTTATTATGGGATGTGAAGACGATGAAACTCAAAGAATTTGAAGCAAAAAAACTCCTGCAGGCCGTAGGTATCCCCCTCACCCAAAGCACGCTTATTACTTCCCCTTCGGCAATTCCTTCTTTTCAAGGAGATTATTTTCTTAAGTTGCAAACCTTAGCTGGTGGGCGGGGAAAAGCTGGCGGTATTATTCCGATTAAAAATTCAGAACAGGCCAAAACCAGGTGTCAACAGTTGTTAGGCCATGTATTTCTCAACGAAACGATCCATGAAATTCTTCTTGATAAAAAAATTGATGTTACCCGGGAATTTTACGTCGGCATCCTGTTTGACACATCCCGAAAATGCCCCCTCCTTATTTTCAGCGAAGAAGGCGGGGTCGATATCGAAAAAGTCAAAGCTTCAAGTCCAGAAAAAATTATCATTAGAGAGATTAATTACCTTCATGGTCTTAAAGAAGCAGATATTAGTCCTATTCTCAGCTCATTTTATGCTGATAAAAAGATTAAATCTCGATTAAAAGAAATCCTTTCTAAACTCTATGCCTGCTTCGTTCGCTTCGACTGTAAAATGATTGAAATAAATCCTCTTGCTATTACTCCCAAAAATGATCTCGTCGCTTTAGACGCCGTTGCCGTTCTTGATGACGATGCTCATTATCGGAGAGAAATTCAATTTCCTGAACGAACCGATACGAGAAAAGCTACTCCTCGCGAAATTGCTGCTCATCAAATAGATAAAGATGATTACCGCGGTGTTGCGGGAAAAACCTTTCTCGACCTCGATGGCGATATAGCTATTCTTACCAGTGGCGGCGGAGCATCTATGACTATTATGGACGCCTTGATGGAATATGGTGGTAAGCCCGCTAATTTTACAGAATATAGTGGTGATCCTCCCAAAGAAAAAGTAGAAAAACTTACTCGTATCGTTCTTGATTGTCCTCATCTTTCTGGCTTATTAATTGGCGGGGTTATTGCTAATTTTACTAACATTGCTGAAACTCTCGGTGGCGTCTTAACTGTTCTCCAAGAGCGAAAACCAGATTTTCCCATTGTCATCCGTCGGGCAGGTCCCCATGATGAAGAAGCAAAGAGAATGCTCCTACAAGCAAAAAAAGAATTAGGTTTAGATATACATTATTTTGACGAAAAAATGCCTTTAACACAAGCCGTAAATGTTATGATCGAGTTATCCAATCAATATAAAAAACAGCGGGGTCTTGCTCATGTCCATTCTCATTGATAAAAAAACTCGCTTCCTTATTCAAGGAATTACCGGAAAACAAGGTACGCGCGCTTGTCATGAAATGCAGGAGTTCGGCGGTAAAGTTGTCGCGGGAGTAACACCTGGAAAAGGCGGAGAACAAGTTGAAGGTGTTCCTGTTTACAATACTGTCAAAGAAGCATTACAACATCATCATGTTGATGCATCCGTTTTATACATTCCGCCAAAATTCGCTAAAGAGGCGATTATCGAAGCTATTGAAGGAGGCATTTCTCTTCTCAATGTTGTCACCGAGAATATCCCTATTCACGACATGGCCTATTGCTTAGCTCTCGTAAAACAAAAAGGCGCACGTATTGTGGGCGCTTGCTCTGCCGGCATTTATTCTGTAGGTAAAGCAAAATCTGGTTCCATTGCCGGAGGAAAATCCCGTCTTGCGTTCACTCCAGGAACAATCGGCGTCATGTCCCGCAGTGGAGGCATGTCTTGTGAAACTTCTCTTGTTCTTACTCAAGCTGGCTTAGGTCAATCAACGGTTGTAAGTATGGGAAGCGACGTATTAATGGGTTCAACTTTTCTTGACTTCTTACCTGATTTTGAAAAGGATTCAGAAACAGAAGGCCTTGTTATTTTTGGTGAAATAGGCGGCACGGCAGAAGAAGAATTAGCCGCTTATCTTATCCAACGTCGCCAGTCTGGAAATTCTTACCTAAAACCTATTGTGGCTTTCATTTCTGGAAAATTCGCTGAAGCCATCAACGTTCAGAACGTTTCTTTAGGCCATGCTGGCGCCATTATCGAAGGAAATAAAGGAACACGAAAACACAAAGTTAAAGTTTTAAAAGAAGCAGGAGTTATTATTGCTGAAGTTCATCATGATTTAGGAAGGTTAATGAAACAAACTCTTAATGGTATAAGCGAACGGTGAGGCCTTAACATGGAATACAAAACCAGCATCTCTAAAGTAACGGAAGATAATGTTACTGTCAGAGGCGAAAAACTCTCTCAGCTTATTAAAAATTGGAAATTTACTGATGCTGTCTTTCTAGAAATAAGTGGTCGAAAACCAACTGAAGAAGAAAGTACCATTTTCGAAAAAATACTTATCTCTATTATTGATCACGGAATGGGAACGACATCAAGTCTTACGACTCGTTTTGCTGCTTCAGGAGGCAACTCTCTTCATGTCGCTGTCGGTGCTGGAGTTTTAAGTTTAGGCGAATATCATGGGGGGGCAATTGAAAAAGCTATGGAGCAATTTTATTCCTGGAACAAAAAAAACCCAGAAGAAATCGCTAAAATTGTAGAAGAAATGCTTACTAAGAAAGAAACCCTCTACGGTTTTGGCCATAAGATCTATAAGAATGAAGATCCTCGCGTTACATTCATTATAGAAGAAATGAAAAAGTGTTCCTTCAAATCTTCTTTCTTACACATGAAAGAAATCGTGGAGACGAAATTTAAAGAGCTTAAAGGGAAAATACTTCCTTTAAACATCGATGGCCTTATGGCGATGATTTTATGTGATTTTGCTTTTCCTCCTCATCTTGGCAAAGGTGTTTTTATTATTGGTCGTGTCCCTAGTTTAGTAGCCCAAGCCTTTGAGGAATTGACCTCAGAAAAACCAGTACGTCGCCTGGACGAAGCGGAAATAAAGTATCTTCCGGATGTACAAAAATGAACTTTTCTATTATCGTCATTTTTGATCAACTGCGCATGGAAAAATTGCAGCGTCTTTTTTCTTCCATGAAACCTCAACTTGAGAAAGCAAAACATGCCTCTGAACTGTTGTTACTTCACGAATCTGATACGGCTTTACCGAAACCATCCCTTCCGTTGGAGTTCACATACCTTAACATTCCTGCAAAAAAGGGCATTGCCTTCAACCGCAATCAAGGAATAAAACATGCTAAGGGTGATGTTATCATTTTCATTGACGATGATTGTTGGGTGCAAGAACGGTGGTTGGAATCTTTATTAAAGCCGTTTGAACAGGATAAAAGCCTTCTTGCCGTAACGAGTGGCACAAAAATTCCACCATCTAATTTTCTCGGTGATTGTATTGCGGCGTTAGGATTCCCTGGCGGTGGCACTCTCGGCTTTGAAAAAATGTGGAAAGTTTCTCGAAACGGGTTTACAAATCATCTCGCTGTAGGAAATTGCGCTCTCCGTAAAGAGATTTTCCAGAAAGTTGGTCTTTTTGATGAAAGCATGGTCTTTGGTGCGGAGGATGCTGAATTCTCTCATCGTTTAGAAAACGCAGGTCTCACTATAAAATATGTTCCAGAAGGGTACGCTTTTCATGAAGCTCGTACTACTTTAAACTCCTTCATTCGCTGGCATCTGCGGCGGGGAAAGGCCAACTACCACTTCAGACAAAAAATAGGTCCAATAAGAAACTTTGTTAAATTACGCCTCTGGTCTGCGAAGAATATTCTCATCCAAAACTGTTTTAATTATCGCTTTCCTATCATTATCAGTTTATTGGGTTTCAGTTTCATCATTCAGCAAATTGGCTATGCTCAGGCAAAAAAGTATGAGGGAAAACAATGAGGGTTTTAGGCATCCATGATGGTCATAACGCTTCTGTTTGCCTTATAGAAGATGGGAAAATACGTTTTGCGATCCAAGAAGAACGTTTAGTATACGAAAAAAATAAAGGCGGTTTCCCTCACAAAAGCATCGCTCGCCTTTTTGAAGTTACTAATTTTCTGGCAAAAGATATAGATAAAGTTGCTGTTGCTTCCGAACATACTTCTGTAGTCTTTGCTGCCGATGAGTACTTTGAAAGGCAGCGGAAAGGCTCCTTACAGCGTAATCTCGAACATCTCGCTAAAAAAACGCCTTTCTATGCTTTCTATAAATCACAACGACGAAAGGACCGGGTTAAGAACTTAACTGCTCTTGGTTTTGCAGAAAAAGACATTTTTTTTGTTGACCATCATCTCTGTCATGCCGCTACTGCTTACTTTGGCAGTCATTTTCCTCGGGATGAAAAAATCCTCGTTCTCACCAATGATGGTGCTGGTGACGGATTATGCGCTACAGTTTCCATAGGTCAAAATAATACTTTAACTCGTCTTACAGAAATCAAGAGTGAGAATTCTCTTGCTGGGATTTACTGCCTCACGACCCAACTCTTGGGATTCAAACCCCTCGAGCATGAATATAAACTCATGGGTATGGCTCCATATGCTTCTCCTTCAGCAGAAGAAAAAGGTTATGCTTTATTCAAAGATTTAGTAACGATCTCTTCAGAAAACAAGCTTCATTTCAGTCACACCGGTAAATCTATCAGCTTGCTTCTGCCGGTTTTAAAAAAGCGTTTTCATTTCCAGCGTTTTGATACGATTTGCGCCGGATTGCAAAAATTTACCGAGGAAGTGCTCGTGCAATGGGCGAAAAATTGTCTGCAAGAAACAGGAGTGCGAAAAATGGCTCTTGCTGGTGGCATTTTCATGAACGTCAAAGTTAACAAAAAAATCATGGAACTTCCCGAAGTTGAGGATCTTTTTATCTTTCCCTCTTGCGGAGACGAAACCGTTTCTATAGGTGCAGCATACCAAGTTTATAATGATCTTCATGGGAATTCCCCTTTCGTAGAATCTCTCCCGCATTTCTATCTTGGTGATAGTTTTACGAATGTTGCTGTTGTTGAAGAATTACAGACACGAAAAGAATGTAAAAATTTCTCTTTTAAGAAAGTAAAGAATATCGAAAAAGAGCTGGCCCGTCTCCTTGCGGCTGGTAAAGTCGTCGCCCGTTGTAAAGGACCGATGGAATTTGGCGCTCGAGCTTTGGGTAATCGCTCAATTTTAGCCGACCCTTCCAATCTCCGTTGCGTTCGAGAAATCAACATGATGGTAAAAAAACGCGACTTCTGGATGCCCTTTGCTCCGGTCATTCTTGCGGAAAAACAGCATGACTATCTTGTCAACCCAAAAAATGTGAAAGCCCCATATATGATTTTAACCTTTGACGCTATTAAGCCAGAGCAATTTATTGCTGCCGTGCATCAGGCCGATTTAACCGCTCGTCCTCAAGTCATCACCGAAGAAATGAATCCAGAGTACTATCAAATTCTCAAAGAATTTTCTTCTTTAACTGGAAGAGGAGTATTACTGAATACATCTTTTAATCTCCATGGCTTCCCTATCGTTCACGGCCCGAAAGAAGCGTTGGATGTATTCTTTAAGTCTGATCTAAAGTATTTAGCCTTAGGAGATTATTTGGTTGCAAAGAATTAAAAGAAGAGTAATTTTCTTCTTAACTCTTCTCCATTTTATAAATTCGCCGATATTGCACAAAAATCTTTCGCATCATTTCCAATGATAAAACGATTGCATATACCCAGAGCGTGAAGAAAGGAAATTTAAGCAAAACTAACCAAAACATTAAATTAAATGGATTATCCAATCGCAGAAAGTCAAAAACAATTACTTTAATAAAATTAATAACTCCTTTCCTTTCACCGGCTTTCTGCTCCCCCATGATGGAAATTTCCTGAATGGGAACGATCTTTTCCACAAGTTCTCTTTGTTCTGCTTTGTACCATCCCAAGTTAATGGTAATCGCTTTCGTTAAAAGCATCGTCACAACTCCTATTCCTGCAGGAATAAAAGAACGTATACTGCTTGTGGAGTTGTATAATCCGATGGCCAACGAAACCAATAACAAAGAATTACACACATAATGCCCGACGTAATCAAGATAAATCCCGTTGAGAGAAAAATGCTTTCTGTAGCGGGCGATATTTCCATCGACTCCATCAATAATCGATGCCAGCTGAAAAATAAGTAAGGCGATGACCGTTACAAGGTAATCCCCCTTCATAATCAGGAGCACCATCGCCATCTTTAGAATAATCCATAGAACAGTTATTTGATTCGGCGTTAGTGGCAGATACAAAAAAGGCTTCGTAGCATAAAATGCCAAATAATCACAAGTCGGGAGAATAAACCCTTCTGCTTTCTTTCGTGGGATTAACTGCCTTAATTCCTTAACTGTGGGTTGTTTTTGCACAAGTGAATTCCAGAGTTAGACATTTATAAATATTTTGTAATATTCACCTCTATCCTTTTCGCTGACTTTCAGATCTATAAACTTTATAAATCAAATACCTTTGGCTTTTTAAAATGCTCAAAGAACAATATTTTACAGAACAAAATGCTAAGAGCAAGGTCAAACAATGGGAAAAGCAACTTTGCCCGTATCGTAAGAGAGGGCGTGAACTTAATCTTCAGAATTCTGCTTTGCTCATTATCGATATGCAAAACTACTTTTTAGATAAAAAATCTCACGCCTTTGTTCCCGCAAGCTCCTTAGTTGTAAAAAACATCAAGAAAGTCCTTTCTTTCTACAGAAAAGAGTGTTTACCGGTTATTTTTACATATTTTGCAGTGACGAAATCAGAAACAGATCCGATACTGAAATGGTGGGGGGATACAGTATACGAAGGAAGCATCCAGAGCCGGATTATTAGAGAATTACGTTTTCAATCGAACGAAATAGTTATCAGGAAAAGATCATACAGTGCTTTTTATAAAACTAAGTTGGAACAAATTCTCAAATCAAAAAAAATAAAAGAGATCGTCATTACTGGAGTCCTCACTAATCTCTGTTGCGAAACAACTGCCAGAGATGCCTTTGCGCGCGGTTTTCAGGTTTTTTTCCCGGCGGACGCTACAGCTGCATATACTGAAGAAATGCATCTTGCTACCCTCAAAAACCTTTCCTATGGTTTTGCCACACCCTTTTTTGTAGAAAAGCTCTTAAAAAATGATCTATGATTGTGCTATCATCGGAGCCGGGCCAGCAGGGATCACTTCTGCCATTCAATTAAAGAGGGCCGGCTTTACAATTACTCTTTTTGAAAAAAAGAAGATTGGCGGATTAGCACCTAATGCCCACCATATTGAGAATTACTTAGGATTTAGAGAAGGTATTTCCGGAAGAAAATTAACCTCCCTTTTTGTGAGACAACTTAAATTGTGGAAAATTCCCGTTGTTGTTGCTGAAGTAACAAACATTACTAAAAAGAATTTTTTTTATATTTATACTCCTCAAAAAAAATATAAAGCCAGAAGTGTAATCCTTGCCACAGGCACTATTCCTTTAGAAGCAAATATCCCCGGAGAAAAAGAACTAAGTGGGGAAAAAGTTTTTTATGAAGTGACGGATCTTCTTTCAAAAAGCCGCAGTAATAAATCAGCAGTAGCCATTATTGGCGGTGGAGACGTCGGATTCGACTACGCTTTACGCCTTATAGAGAAAAAGTATCAACCGCGTATTATTACTTCACATAAAATAAAATGCCTCGATCTCTTAAAACAACGTGTTAAAAAGAAGAAAATACCCTGCCTTGAGAATATTCAAATTAGGAGTATAAAATCAAATAAACACAAAGTAGAGGTCATTTGCCGGGGAATAAAATTTATTGTAGATTATGTTTTAATTGCCATTGGGCGCAAGCCGAGTTTACCATTAATTAAAGTTGTTAACAGAGACGGCCTCTTTATGGCTGGGGATGTACAAAATGCCGCCCAGCGGCAGATCCACATCGCCACTGGCGATGGAATGAAAGCAGCTCTGAACGTGATTAATTATTTACAAACAAAATGTTAGTGATTAAAGAATTTGGCGAAGATGAAATAGCTAAAGTCTATGTTAGCGAGATCAAAGGCCATCCTATTGAATTTGCTGAATCTGTGGCACAACCTTTTCAGAGGGAAGATAAATGGGTTCTTATTGTTTCTTGTCTTTTTGGCTGTCCTGTAAAATGTCTGATGTGCGATGCCGGCAAATTTTACAATGGTCGCCTCAGTAAAGAAGAAATTCTGGAACAAATAGATTATCTAATTTCAAAAAGATTTCCCAGCCGTGTCGTTCCCGTAAAAAAATTTAAAATCCAATTCACGAGAATGGGAGAACCAGCCTTTAACCAAGCCGTTCTGGAGGTATTAGAGGAACTTCCCCGGCGCTACCTTGCACCAGGTCTTATTCCCTCTATTTCCACTATTGGCCCAAAAGAATGTGGCCCTTTCTTGGATAGATTATTATTGATAAAGAACCGCTTGTATCCCAAAGGCAAGTTTCAATTGCAATTTTCTATCCATACCACGGACATCATTAAAAGACGGCAACTGATACCCCTCCCTCAAATGACGTTTCGTGAAATTGCCGAATTTGGGAAGAGATTTTATACTGCCGGGGACAGAAAGATAACTTTAAATTTTATCGTTTTGAAAGATTACCCCATTGAACCGAAGATCCTTCGCACCTTTTTTGATCCATCTCTTTTTATCGTAAAACTAACTCCTCTCAATCCTACGAACAACGCCAGAAATAATGGTCTCAAAACAAAACTTGATCCTTACAACCAGAAATCCATTTCCCAACTTGTTGACGAATTTCATTCTTTCGGCTTTGACACTATTATCAGTATCGGCGATCTCCAGGAAAACGAAATCGGCAGTAACTGTGGCCAATATGTGTCTGCATATAAAAGTGAATGCACAGCGCATCAAAGACATTCTTAAGTTAACAATTCTCGACGGTTACTTTTAAAAATAAGCCTCTTTTTGGCATTTATATGGTTTATAACAAATATACCGAAAAGAAGAGCCGTCTCCATAAAGGATTGAGAGTTCTCAGCGAGGAAGGTTTTTCTTCATTTATGGTAAAATTTGCCTATTACTTAGAGAGGCTTAACCGCCGTTTCTTTGGCTCATTTATCGTCGCCGCTCTGCCCCAAAAAAGCTTTGCAGTTAACGGCAAAAAGTATCCCTATTTTATTCATCGTCGTAACACCACCTGGGTAAATGAACGAGCCGTCGAAATACCTTTTGCTATGGATCTGGTCAAACAACATTCTCCACAGACAGTTTTAGAAATTGGTGCAGTATTAACCAATTACTTTCCTTACCTTCCTATTCAATGGGACGTTGTCGATAAATTTGAGAAAAGCCTTGGAATTATCAATGCTGATGTTATTGATTATAAACCACTTTCTAAATATGATCTCATCGTCACTATTTCGACCTTAGAGCACGTTGGGCAGGATGATGATATAAAAGACCAAAACAAAATTTTCCAAGCCTTGGGAAATCTGCAACAAAACTGCCTGAAAAAAAATGGAACTCTTATTGTAAGTATTCCTCTGGGGTATCATCACGCCTTCGATAACGCTTTATTTGAAAACAAATTAAAATTTGATGAAGAATATTATCTCCAAAGAGGCCGTGGATTGCATTGGAAGCAGATCCCTAAAGAACAAGCGAAAGGAGCAAAATATGGAACGTATGAATATCTATCTGCTGATGTGGTGTTTTTTGGAGTTATGAAAAATTCTTAAAAACCATAAAACTATTCTTCTTTCACGCACAACAAATCCATATTTACCTTTGTTCCTTGCTTTAAATAATGAGAAACCTTCTCCAGAGTAAAAGGATCAATGGAGTTCTCATTTACATTAAATAACGTAAAATTATTTTCTTGCAAGAAATTGATGAAATCTTTAGGGTTGATATTAAGATTTTTTAAAAAATCAGGTGTAAACTCCGTAACCAGGGTTATCTTTTCATTTTCCTGAAGTAATCGTGACATTCCCTGGAGGGCATCAAATTCTGCTCCTTCCACATCTAATTTAATAAAATGAACTTTTTGTTTCGCATCAAAATAGTCATTTAACGCAACGGCTTCAACTTCTATAAAACTAGAACGGCAGTATTCATTTTCATGGAGGGAATGCCTTGTTGAGGAATCATTACTTAAATAAAATTTCATTTTTTCGTTCTTATTCGAGACCGCTTTTTCCACAAAGACAATATTGGTATAACCATTCGCTTCCGCATTTTTCTTCAGAAGCCTCATATTTTCGGAATTCGGTTCAAAGGCATACACTTTGCCTTTCTTTCCAACTAAACGCGCAAAAAGAAGAGTAAAATACCCAATATTTGCTCCTATATCAAATACAATATCTCCTTCTTTAAGGTATTTCTTTGCAATATCTGCGACAAAAGGTTCATAATGTCCTCTTGTTGATAACCGCATCGAATCATCTTTATCAAGGTAAATAGTATGGCCATCGATAACCGCCTTATCAGATTTTAGTTTTTGAATAACGATTCCATTTATTTTCTTGAGAAAAGGATAACGCAATCCTTTTTTAGTTAAATAGGTATGTCCTGCCCTATACCAGTTTACGAGAGTTTCTCGCATAAACCTTCATTTAAGAGGTTTATTATAAATATTTCTGCAACTAAAATCCACCACTTTAATAAAGTTAAGTTGAATGAAAAAACCCGTGTCAAAAATCGCCATTCTTGGTCCTCTCACCAAAGATCGCGTTGTTATCCACAATCGACCTGAATATATCTCTGCCGGCGGTGCTGTATTCTACTGTGGTGAAGCCTTGGTTAAGCTCGGTGTTGATACCACCATTTTTATTACTATCGCTGAGAAAGATCTCTGGCTTACAGAACAATTTTCCAAAAAAGCGGTCCTGAAACCAATATACAAAGAAGAAACAGCCTATTTCGAGAACCTTTATCCGCGAAGAAATGTTGATTACCGCATTCAAAAAGCAAAACTAGTCTATAACCCTTTTTTAGTTAAAGAGTTAGAAAAAGTAAATTTTAATGAATACCAATATCTCATTCTCGGTTCTTTACAAAATAGTGATTTTCCTTTAGAAACTATAACATTTCTTGCCAAATTTAAAACCAAATTATGCTTTGCGATCCAAGGATTTCTCCGAAGAATTGAAAATGAGAATGTCCTGTTGCGAGAATTTGAACAAAAAGAATCCTTTCTTCGTCATGCTCATCTGGTGTTAATGAATGAAATGGAAGCGCAGGCTTTCATGCCTGACACTTCATTTGAAGATATTTGTCGGAAAACGGCAAAACTAGGCCCCGAAGAAGTGATCATCACCAAAGGCAGTAAAGGCTCCCTGATTTATCTAAAAAAACGTGACCAATTCTTTTCAATTCCCGCTTTTGTGACTTCTAATATTAAAGATGCAACAGGAGCAGGAGATAATTATCTTGCCGGCTACTTGTTAAAAAGAACCGAAACAGACAATATTCAGGAAGCCGGCGAATTTGCAGCTATGACTGCTACATTAAAATTAGAGCGAGAAGGAGCATTTAATAAAAGTAGAACTGAAGTTGAACAAAGATTGAAGATACATCGATTGTTGAAAGCCGAAGAATTAGCGAAAATTAAAACTTTGAATATTTTTTGATCCAACGGTAAATTGTTGATTTGTTTACGCTTTTTTCTCGCTGCAAAACTGTCTGAATCTTCCCGTAACTAAATCCATCATCATAAAGTTGTAAAGCGCGAAGAATAATCCCTTTTTCCTTTCTCATTCGGAGAAAAAATCTTTCCTCTGTAAATATTCTCTTACAATTTTCACAGCGATAGACCATTTTCTCTCCTTGCCGCGTCTTCCGCGTCATATGTCGTCGTACGGAATTTCCTTTGCAATGCCGGCAGGCTATCTTCATCGTTAATGCAACGATTTTTCAGAAGATTTATAAAACCTACGTTGGCATATCTTTATTAAAAACGATCTGAGGTGCTTCAATTATGTCTGAAAAAATTATTAAACTTGCTATTGCTGGTGTAGGCAACTGTGCGAGCTCTCTAGTGCAGGGAATTAATTTTTATCGTCACGTTACAGAAAGAAGTGATCTTGTTCCAGGGCTGATGCATAACAGCATTGATGGTTATCTTCCAAGTTCTATAGTGCCGGTTGCGGCTTTTGATATTGATAAAAGAAAAGTTGGGAAAAGTCTTGATCTCGCCATATTTGCAGAACCTAATTGTACCCTTGTTTTTGAGGATAATATCGTTGAAGGACTTGGTCAAGGTGTTCCTGTTTTTAGAGGCCCTACTCTAGACGGTATGGCAAATATAATGCAGCATCATCCGGAGAACAGAGCGTTTCGAGAATCAAATGCCGATCCTGTGGATGTTGTTGAGGCACTTAGAAAAAGCGGTGCTCATGTTTTAGTAAATTACATGCCTGTCGGTTCAGAAAAAGCAACGCAATTTTATGCTCAGTGCGCTTTGGAAGCCGGGGTGGCTTTTGTGAACTGCATGCCTGCTTTTATTGCTTCTACTAAAAGATGGGCCGATAAATTTTACGCCGCAAGTTTACCTATAGTGGGAGATGATATTAAATCTCAGATCGGTGCTACTATTGTCCATCGAGTTTTAGCGGATCTTTTTGCGCAAAGAGGTGTTGAGCTTGGTTCTACTTATCAACTGAATGTGGGAGGAAATACTGATTTCTTAAATATGCATGATGGTGAAGCCCGCTTAAGTTCAAAAAGAGTAAGTAAAACAGAAGCTGTCACTTCTCAAATCCCTGGAGGAATAGCCGCAGACAAAATTCATGTTGGACCCAGTGATTATGTTCCCCATCTTGGAGACCAAAAACGCTGTTTCATTGATATGAGTGGGTATTACTTTGGAAGAGCTCCAGTATCACTTCGGCTTGAACTTCACGTCGAAGATTCTCCCAATAGCGCTGGAGTGGCCATTGATGCGATTCGCTGTGCAAAACTTGCTCTTGATCGGGGAATTGGTGGTCCCTTGACTTCCATTGCTTCTTATACTATGAAACATCCTCCTGAACAATACCGCGATGTGGAAGCGCGAGAGAAGACGGAAGCCTTCATTCGAGGAGAATTAGAAAGATAGTTTCTTAACCTTTTTAAATACTTTTTTTTGTTTTTAATAAATCTAAATGAAAGCAGTTATTTTAGCCGCCGGTGATGGAGGAAGATTAGGCAGAGATATCCCCAAAATTCTTCTCGAGCTTCATGGAAAAAGCCTTCTTGAATATCATGTTGATGGATTACAACAATTAAAGATAGAGGAAATCATTCTCATTACTGGTTTTCGCAAGGAACTTATTGATGAACACATGAAGAAAAAAAACTTATCAGAAAAAATAAAAATCAAGTTTGTTGTCAATGATAAACATGACATCTATGAAAATGGCTACAGCGTTCTTTGTGCCAAAGGCCATGTCAAAGAACCTTTTCTTATGTTTATGGGAGATCATTTAATTCATTACCCTATCTTAAAACCATTACTACAAAAAGATCATTCTACTCTTAAAGGCATTCTTGAAGTTGTCGATTCTGACGCAAAATATATGCAAGCTGATCGGGCTACAAGAGTTCTTATTCATAATCTGGTGATTGAAGATAGTGGAAAGAAAATTGAGAACTTCAATGCTTTAGACACCGGCTTTTTTATCCTTACTCCTCATGTTTTCGATATTCTGGAAAGAAATAAAGAGCAAGGGAAAACAGAATGGAATGATTGTGTAGTTCATTTCCTGCAACAAGGAATTCCTACCTTTGACATTAAATCTAATTTCTGGCTAGGGATTAATACCGAAGAAGAATTTGCCCATGCTGAACGCATTCTCCATACCCTCGCTTCAGGAACCAAACATCACTACCTTTAAAAACAATTCTTGGTGTTAGCAAGGCTATGGTTTCCTATTTACGAAAGGCAGTAAGTGGCATGGCCATTTCTTTCATTATAAGTATTGCTGCTTCTCTCGTCAGTTATCTCACCCGCATTGTCTTAGCGAGAAATCTTACCACCACCGAATATGGCCTATTTTATGCCGTCTGGACGGTAGTGATTTTCTTTCTCTTTTTCCGCGATTTGGGCCTTCAAGAAGCGTTAGTAAAGCATATTGCTGAATTTAAAGTCACGGATAAATTGCAAACGATAAAAACGGCTCTCGTTTCTGCTTTCATTCTACAGATAATGGGTTCACTCTTATTAGCCTTAGCTTTCTTCTTCCTTGCCGATTTTCTTTCCATTCATTATTTCAAAGACCCCAGAGCTTCATTGCTTTTGAAGATCATGATCTTCTACGTAATCTTTAGTGTTCTTTTTAAAGTCATTAAAGGCTTCTTCCAAGGCTTTCAACGGATGTTCATCTATTCCTCAATTGAATTATCAAAGAATATCCTCCTGCTTTTCTTTATCTTACTCTTTTCCTGGCTTGGTTTTGGCATCACTGCTCCGGCCTGGGCCTATGCTCTCGTTTGTATCGTTCTCTTTATTATTTATCTTCCTCCTCTCCTTAAAACATATAACTTTTTTCAATATAAAGTAGAAAAAATAAAAGACGTATCTCACCGTCTCCTCAGTTTTGGTATTCCTTCTTTTGCCACACAAATCGGAGGAAGAATTATTGGCTATCTCGATACTCTATTTCTTACCCATTTCCGTACTTTGCAAGAAGTAGGAATCTATAATGCTGTTCTTCCCTCTGCGTTAATGCTTCTCTTCGTTGGCAGAACTGCCGGTTCGGTACTATTACCAATGTCTACGGAATTATGGGCTAAGAAAGATATTAAGCGTTTAGTGAAAGGTATTCACTTGATGCATCGCTATCTCTTCATTTTTATTGCTCCCATTATCGCTATTCTTTTTATTTTCGCTGAATTCTTCATGACCGCCTTTTTCGGTTTAGAATATGCTGCTGGCGCTAAAGCTTTTCAAACTATACTAATCGGCACGTTCTTTTTTATTATGGCGATGATGGATAATAATATTATTTCTGGAATGGGAAAACCAAAAACTGTCACAAAAATAATTTTCCTTGCCGCTTTGACTAATGCCATTATCAACATTTTTCTTATTCCTTTGTGGGGAATTGAGGGAGCCGCTCTTGCTACAACCCTCAGTTATATCTTAGTATGGGCTATTTCGCTCTACAAACTTACTTGTTATGTACCATTAAAAGTTCCTTTTAAGCATTGGCTAACCGCGCTCCTTCCTCTTATCGCTTTTTGTATCGTTATATTAGCTATCAGTGAGATACTCTCTTTGAATCTCTGGTTAGAACTTCTCATTTCTTCTTTTTTTGGCAGCCTTCTCTACTTATTCCTTTCCTACCTCTTTGGCACGATAAATTTCCAAGAAATAAAACAATACACCAAGCTTATTTTTAAGAACAAGGATGAATCACTATGATTATAGACCATTTCAACAATGCTTTTAAGTATCTTCATCTAAGTAAGAACCTGAGCACTGCCTTTTCATTTCTTTTCTCCTCAAATCTCTTTGATCTTCCTCCAGGGAAACATCCCCTCGATGGAGAGCAGGTTTTTGCTGTCGTCATCCACCAGAATGGTTTTGGTGAGGAGAAAGCTGTATTTGAGGCTCATAAAAAATACATTGACATTCATTGCCCTATTTCAGGACGTGATGTTATTGGCTGGAAAACAGTTTCGAAATGCACCACCGCGAGTATCTATAACGAAAAAGAAGACTATCTTCTCTTTTCAGAGAAACCTGAGTTATATATTGATATTCCGGAAAACCACTTTGCTCTCTTCTTTCCTGAAGATGCCCATGCGGCCTTAGCTGGAGATGATTTTGTAAAGAAGATTGTGCTTAAAGTAAGAATCTAACATGAGAGACGAAAAAATTAATGAATATAAAAAAGTACTGGAAGAATTAAACAAAGAGAACATAAATTATGCTCTTCTCCGCAATTATGAATTTTTGATTGATCAAACATATCCAGTCGAAGGACTAGATATTATCGTTGCGGAGAAAGATTTCTCGCTTTTTCATAGTCTTCTGCTTACTCTTGGATTTACAAAACGCCAACCTCAGTTCTCACTAAAACATAAAGCCTATTTTAAGATAATTAATACTAAATTTGTCAGCTTTGATGCCCAAATGGGCGGCATTTACTGGAATGATATGAAATATCTTGGAGAAGAAGTGTTAACGCATCGCCAGAAAAAAGAATTCTTCTTCGTTCTTTCGGATGATGACACTTTTATCATGCTTCTCGTCCATTCTATTATCGGCAAGAGATATTTTAAAGAAAAATATCAAAGACTCCTGTCATCATTAGCGGTCAATAAAGAATATGTTTTAGGTCATCTTTCCAAAATTTTTACCCCTGAAATCGCCAAAAGACTTTTTTCCGACGCTCAAAATGAAAATTTCTCTCGGACTTCTATTTACCCTTTAGTTATTCTTTTCATTTTCAGAAGATTTTTTCATCTCGCAACTTTTAGTAAGCTCTTCCTTCGTTGGCTTATTTGGAAAAAACTTCTCACCCCAGCCCCTCTTATAAGCATCCTTGGTCCAGACGGGGCAGGAAAATCTACTTTAGTGAAAGCGCTGCATGACCATCTCAAAGAAACTGGTCGAAAAACAGCGATCGTGTATACTGGCAGAGGACGTGGCCATCTTTTGCCGATAACTAAAATTGGGAACTTATACAAAAGAACTGAAAAAAAACATGACGCTGGGAAAATTAAGGATTCATTATCAAAGAAAACACCTTTCCAACGGAAAGTGCTTTATATTGCCTCGGCTCCTATTTTCACTTTTGATTTGCTCCTGCGTTATTTTTTCAAAATTTTCCCTAAAAGACTATTTCACACTATTGTTATAACAGATCGCTATAGCTTTGATATTATGTTAATGGAAAATGTACCTTTGGGCTTTAGAAAATTCCTTTTGTCACTTTTTCCTAAACCCACGATAACGATCTTATTGTATAACGATGTTGATGAACTCTTAAAAAGAAGACCTTTAGAAAATAGGGCTAATTTAGGAAGACAATTGGAGATTTATCATCAGTTTCATTACTCTTTGAAGCTTAAAACTGATACCAAAGAGAACGTGCATAAAACTGTTATTGAAGATGTGTATGGCCGACTGTTGAAGGGGTGGTGGTGAACTCTTCTATCTTCTCAAAAATTATTATGACGTTCTATAGGAAAAATAAAAACAATTCGTGCTTATGATCTTCTATCAAACATCCCTTCATCATCTGCTATGCTTAAGTCATAAGGATCAGACTCCGCTACTAACGGCAGTCTAGATGATCGTACATACAGCGCAGGTCTATTATAACCTTCCCCACTTGGACTTTGTGGTCCCAAACGGAAATTTGCGTCGCCCTCCCGTAAAAGACTATTTATAGTTCGATAATTGATTTTCCCTTCTAGATCTATTCCGCTTACCGGATAAAAATTTTTATTTCCCATTATCCATCACCTCTGTGCGCTCCTTTCTATAATTTTTTCATAAACCATCTCCGCAACTTTCTTATTCCCTTCCGGACTGAAATGCCCGCCATCAGTATTATCGTCAGAGTATAAAGAACTTAAATTATCAGAGGACATTAACATTGGTGTTAAGTCTATAACTTTCATTTTCTTGCTAATTTTCTCAACAAAATGGGAATAATATATTCCTCTCCTTTTCATAAACAGCACATCATCTTTCTGTGGCATCCATAATAAAACAGGCTCAAATCCTTGCTCTTTCCCATATCGAGAAAACTCTTCAACCAATTTTGTCAATAACAGCGCAGGATACTCTTTCTTAAAGAGTTTTACTTTCATTGGTGTAAATAGCCGTAATTGCATAGCCATCAGGAAGTTCAAAAATTTTGAAGGTTTACTTACCCCTTGTTCATATTCTCTTTCCTTTTTCCTCTTTATCATCCGCGCTGAGAATAAACTTATAAGAGGAATATTTCTCAGAGGATTGCTAAAAACCGAAATCAAATAAGGAAAATCCAGCATCTCTTGCTTAAACTTTTCTCTATAAAAATAATCATATTTCTGAATTTTTGGTAGATAGGTAGTATAATTCTCAAATTTCTCTTTGCTATCTATAAAATTTCTATGATACACTAATTCTCCATTCTCGACAGTAAAAAATGGTTTAAAGCCAAACGTATTCCCGTAGTCATGGTAATGCTTCCACACTCCTAATATCCGTACTATTGTCGAAGGAACAATCGCCATAATTACGATAGAAGACTTCTTCTGCGGAAATTCTCGTTTCAGTCGTAATAAAGCTTGATCTAAACCATAATTTCCTACCCCGAAATTAAGCACTTTTGTTTTCGTTAATTCCGATAAGTACCATTCCCATGTTTCATTATCCTCAACTTGCCGAGAAAAGGCAAAAGAGTCTCCATAGCCAGTAATTTTTACCGGCCATTTTTCGTGATGAGGATTAGCCCGAGATCCTTGTTCATCGATATGAAACGTGATGGTATTAAGTTTTCCCCTTTCTTGCTTTGACGTATTTGGTCGGCGCGTCCAGCCTAATTCCGGATCGTAGCTTTGGGCGAAGAACTTTTCTAATCCTTCCTGGCTTAATTTCGGCTTTTCATCATCAGGCGTGATAAACAACGCTGATTCCTTACGAAGACGTTTAATAAGAAAAAAAGTTGCTAATTCTAGGATTATTAATATTCCAAAATACCCTGGCAGGATCATCCCATCATAGAAAAAAAATAATATTCCTCCTAATAACAGCAAAATAATGCTCACAACAATCGCGTTAATTTTTTTCATATTCTTTATACAGCAATAGATATCCTTCTAACATTTTTTGTGCAGAATATCTCTCCACCGCTCTTATTCTTGCCTTTAAACCTAACTCTTTCCTTTCCTCTTCATTCTCTGCTAAGGCATTAACAGCTTTCGCTATTGATGATGGTGAGAATTTTTTCACGATCTTTGCTGCATTGCCAACTACTTTTCTCAAAAATTCAAAATTAGTTGTTACGATCGCTTTTCCACAAGCCATAGCTTCTAATAACACTAATGGCGTCGCCACCGTTCCAATTTCCATTCTATAAGGAAGTACAATGATGTCCATGTCATTATATGCTTGGACAATATCCTCTATGAAACCCTGAATTTTAATTTTGTCATTTCTTTTCTTAATGTATCTATCTACTTTTTCAAAGCGCTCCGTCATAAAAATATGGGTTTCTATCCTATCAGAGAATTTTTTTGACGCTAGAACAAAGTCATTTAATCCTTTAAACACACTAGCGTGGCCAAAATAAGCGACTTTAATGATTTTTCCCGATTTTGGCGATAACGGCTTAAATTTCTCAGTGTCAATCCCAAAAGGGATAACCCTGGTATTTTCAAACAATTTATCCTTTAAATAATGCGAAGGAACAATGATTGTATTCAGCTTCTTCAAAAAGAACGCCCGCCATTGCAGTGGAACCGCGGCACTATAGCTTGGCAAGAATTTGGTTGCTGTTTTCTGCAAAAATATTTTCTGAACTAAAAAATTAATTGGATGCCTTACTAATGACGTCGTTGCGTTAGAGTATAATGAATAAATCACTGGTTTCCCAAATTTTTTTCCTAATTTGTAAGCCTGATAAGAATCTCCGACGCCGCTGCTGTGAAAATGAAACATATCCGCTTCTTGTGCTTCTTTGACAAACTGAAATCCTTGTTCCTGCAAATAAGAAACAATCTTTTTGGCTAACTGTGTCCGCCCTTCAAAATTCCTTGTATCAACATCAAGGTTGCAATAAATTTTCATTCTTCCTGCTTCCGAATGCTGAAGTACTGTATAATCAGCAATACCATCCAGTATCCATTGCCAAATATCGCCCAGAACCATAACACTGACCATGGTTTGTTAAGTAAGGCCGCAAGAAATAAGAAAAGGTAGAAAAAACTGCTGCCATAGGCATATCTCGCAAATTCAAATTTTCCCGGCATCTCCATTTTTTCCTTGCTCTTAAAAACTTCCAGTTTATAAAAATAAACCAACGCATATTGGAGAGGGTAGCTCATAATTGCCGCCATCCCTAAAATTAGAGCTATATAATTATGCAATCCTAATGTTAAACTAAAAATTATAATCGGAAAGAGAATAAATCCCAAAGTTCCATCTAACCAATGCCCTAAGGGTGATTTCAGATTTTTTACCCGGGCAATCATCCCATCACACATATCTAAAACATTATAGGCCAGGGCTAAACTTGCGCCAATAAGGAAGTTCTTATTTCCCCCTAAATACAAAAAATAGGCTCCTGCTAATCCAAAAAGAAACGAAATGATACTCACTTGGTTTGGGGTAAGGGGGGTAAGTTTGATCAACAGCCAAGTGATTGGTCTCGCCAGGAAGTCAGAAAGAATCATGCTCCATTCTTTATGTTTTCTGCTTGCTTCAGAAACCTGCTGCCAGAGATTTTTCATGACTTCCGACGTCTAATTTCTCTTTATATAATTTATGTATTAAAAGCTTAGTAGAAAAGTTGCCAATATAGCCAGTGAGCACTTGTCTATTCGTAAGACCGCTTTGCCCCCGCTCTCGGGAAAACAGTCGAGTAATATACTAGACGTCGAGAAAGCGAGGGCGCGAACGAAACTTTTCTACTAAGTCGTATTAGAAGATTATTCATTTAGCTCTTCGTACAATTGTAAGAAAACAGCACTCACATTCTCGACAGAAAAATCTTGTGCTTTGTGATAGCCTTTTTCTGCAATCTTTTCTCCTAACTGTTTATCTTTAAATAATCTTTTCACTTCTTCTGCGACAGAATGCGCATCACCGGGAATGGCCATCAACACTTCTTCATCTTTTTGAGCAATCTCCTGCAGTTCAGGCAATGAAGTAGTAATGACCGGCGTTTTCGCCGCCATGCTTTCCAATAGGCAGGAAGGATTCCCTTCCGTCCCAACCAAAGTAGGGTAAGCTAATACCACGCAATCCGCCATGCTTACGTACTCTTCAATAGGGAGGTCATCAAGAGTAATGGTTACATAGTTCTTACATTCCAGTTCTTCGGCCATTTTCATGTAAATCTCTTTCTTCTCTACGGCGTTAGAACGAATGGCTAAAACAAACTTTACATCAGGAAACTCTTTCACAATCTCTGGCGCTGCCTGGAGAAGGCAGTCCACGCCTTTTTCTTTACGAATGGCTCCGTAGTAGAGGACCACTTTTTTTCCCAGAAAGCCAAATTTTTTTTTTAATTCTTCCTTGTTCCTCGGTCGAAATCGCGCCGTATTGATATTAGAGCGGATGATTCTCGTTTTCTCTTTTTTTAATCCTTTCTGCACAAAAAATTCTCTCATCACTTTTGAAGGGAAGGTTACCCTGTCCATGCTGTTCAACAAGCGGGAAAGTTTTTCCCCATTCCAAAATTCCAGCGAACGCGACTTAATGGTATGAATAATTCTTGCTTTTGGCGCGGCCTTCTTCGCAAAAAAAGTATTGAGAGCCATAAGCGGACTTGACCCAAATCCATGAATAATATCAACTGTGATCTTCTCTCTCTGTTGAATTTCTTTTATGGTCTTATACCCTTTCCGAAATTTTCCGGAAAAAAGACGATATACTTTTATTCCGTTCACAATCTCTAATACTGGCAGTCCGGGGTGTTTTTCCGCTACAATAGCCACAAAATGCCCTTTGTTCTTATATTCCTTTGCCAAGTCCGTTAACGTAATCCAGGTGGCTTCTTTTTTGCTGATGAGAAATCCAGGAGCGAGTAACACAATGTTCATACTCTCTTCTTCCTCAATTTTGATTATATAAAAGTTATTAAAGAGAAATGAAGAAAAAGGATTAATTTTGAAATGCTTTTTGCACCGCTTCATAACTCATTCTATAAACTAGGATTCTCTAACTCCCCCTATAATACACCCCGGCTATTACTCTTAGTACCGGATGTATGACATAATACGTTTCTCCTTCTTCTTTCTGTTCTCTCCCTTCTAATGTTCCTTCTTTCACAAGTTTCGTAACCACTTCCACTAATACTTGGGCACGAATGTAATTGTCATACACTCTATCAATATCTGTTTCTTCATCGGGAGGAAGAAACTCCCGCTGCAGAATAACTTTTCCGGTATCAATTCCCGCATCCATAAAAAAGGCCGTTGCGCCGCATTTTCCTTCCGCTAATAAGCTATAGAGAAAACAGGTGCTTCCTCTGTACTGTGGAACAATCCCTGGGTGGACATGAATTAATTTTTTTCCTGTAGAGAGAATTTCTTCTTGCAAAATCCCAGAACCGCTGAATACATAATATTTCCCTTTTTCTTTTTGTAAAGCCTCTACAACTTGCGGCATATTAAAATCTCCCGCGGCAATAACTTCATAGGGAATACGAACTCGCTGGCACGTTTCTTGAACCTTCTCCGTATCACGAAAGAACTTATTATTTTTGATTGGTTTTTCAAGGGCATCATTTCTTGCCTCTTTTTGTTCCAAAATAAGAACTTTTTCTGGCTTAAATCCCGCTTCTAGTAAAGATTGCAGGTAGGCGCGGCTCCGTAATTTATCCTGCACGATCATTCCCAGATTTTGTATTGTTGTTGGATTGTTTGCCTTTAATTTCCTTTTTTGCAGCCTTTCTTTTAGAGGACGTATCTGAAGATTTTCTTTCAACTTAAGTATCCCTATCTTTTCTGAGTCCAGAGACAAGGCTGCAACACTCTGCTCTTTTTTGTTCAGCTTCCCGGCCTTGGCAATAACCTCATCATTCACTTTCAATAACGTGCTGAGAGACTGCAGATTCTGGGAGTGCAAATAATGGATACCTAAACAAGCTCCCAGCCACACATATTCGAAAACTCCTGCTTCAGATCCTGTATTTTTTAACTCCTTTCCTTGATGTTGTTGTTTTAATTTTTTGAGTTCAACTTTCCGTCTATATCTTTTAAGAAGATGTTCTGCTTGCCCATACAAATCTAGGTTCTTAGATTTTAGAATATGATACAGTATTTCTAATGCTCTGCTGGTTTCAACACTTTTTCCCTCTTCAACTTCTTTAATGAGAGATTTTCCTTCCTTTCGTATTTTTTCCTCGTTCCAATTTTTGATTTCATCAAAAGGAGAGAAAGTAATAACTTCCCGACTCTGCCTATAATCTCTCAGGAACTCATCTGGGGGATACTCTGCAAAATGATAAGGCTTTCCTGAGGTAAGTTGTTCTTTCGTTGCATAAGGATAAACCATGCTTCTCGAGAGCTGATAATGTACTCTCTTTATATCTTTTTTCCAACCAAAAACCATAAAAACTAGCCCTATTTCTGCAGATAAATGCAAAGAACTCTGTTAAAAGATCTTTGGGAAAGTAGAGGCAAAGTAGTTCTCATCCAAGGCTGGGTGCAGGAAATTCGTAATCTAAGCAAAATAAAATTTCTTATTCTGCGTGACCGAAGCGGCGATATGCAGACCTTAGCATTAAAAGGGCAAACCGAAGAAGCTTCATTTACGGCGATGAATGAGATTACAAAAGAATCCGTTGTTGAGATCGTAGGGACCGTAAAGGAAAATAAAGAATCCCACTGGGGAATTGAAATTCTGATAAAGAAAATCCGCCTTATTTCTCTGGCGGCCACGCCTTTGCCAGTTGATAATTCTGACAAAAGCAGTACTTATATCGATAAACGTATCGATCATCGTTTCTTAGATACACGAAACCGGCGCGTACAAGCCATATTTAAAGTGCGGGGAAAAATTTCTAAAATTATTATGAACTTCTTAGACAAAAATGGATTTACCAATATTAACACCCCTAAAATAACAACCATTGGTGTTGAATCCGGGGCAGATTTGTTTGAAGTCGATTACTTTGGGAAAGCAGTTTATTTATCCCAATCACCGCAACTGTACAAACAAATGTTTGTATCCGGGGGATTTGAAAGGGTTTATGAGATCGCTCCGGTATTTCGCGCTGAGAAATCTCACACTACTCGGCATCTTACCGAGTTTACAGGAATAGATTTGGAGATGGGGTTCATAGAAGATTACACAGAAGTTATGGATCTTATAGAAGAGATGATCGTAGATCTACTCACAAATCTCAAAAAAGAATGTCCAGATGAGCTTAAGACTTTGGAAATCAGCCACACCATCCCTAAAAAAATACCTCGCCTGACTATGGAAGAAGCAAAAGTAATGTTAAAAGCGAAAGGGAAGAAGTATGGCCTTGGCGAAGATCTTGATCCAGAGGGAGAGAAACTGATCGGGGAAATTGTAAAAGAGAAATTTGGCAGTGAGTTCGTCTTTCTTACTTTATTTCCTTCTGAAGTACGGCCTTTTTACCACATGAAGCCAGAGGGAAAAAAGAATCTCACCAAATCTTTTGACTTATTGTTTAATGGTGTGGAAATTTGTACTGGAGCGCAGCGGGAACATCGCTTTGACATCTTAAAAAAACAAGCCCAAGAAAAAGGTATCGATTTGGATAAGATGGAAGTGTACGCCGAGATTTTTAAGTATGGCATTCCCCCTCATGGAGGGGTAGGATTTGGCTTAGATAGAATCACCCAACGGCTTTTAAACCTCGAAAACATCCGTGAAGCCGTTCTTCTTCCCAGGGATCCTATAAGGAATAGTCCTTAGGAAGTATGTATTAAGTCTGTGGGTGGATCGTGCCAGTTTACGAGTGATATAATTAGGAATATCTGAACCTGTGGAGAGGGACGGCTCCTGCGGAGAGGCGCCACACTCTCTTTATCGCTTACGGAAAGCGAGTTGGCACTGTCCACAGAAGAGCAGACTTAATACCTACATTAGGAATGTAGGTAATTAAAGAAGAAAATAAAAAATAAACTTATTTCTTCCTTTTTAAAATTCGTACTACTGACCATCCTACAAGAGCAACCATTCCATAAGGAAGAACAAACACAATGAGTTTTATCACGGAGTTAGTTGAATTCACAAACGAACGGACTATCTCTGAAAGAGTTACAAATGTAATGCTTGCATATTCTGACATTTTTTCCTGCAGTTCAGTGGTAATTGTCACATAATCAACTTGTTGGTTGGTGTTTTTGAGAGAATCTTCTAGATACTTAATCGTCCGCTCCTGATTAAAAATGCGGTCATTAAGTTCGATTTTTTCTTGGATTGTTTTAGCCTCACGGTACATTTCTTCATAGCGTGTCAGACGCTGCCTTTCCACTTCCAGTTCTACTTTAAGATTAGTATAAGAACCAGTGATGTCTGCCGCATTCTCAGAAATCGAAGAAATCTTTCCTAGCTCTTTAATCTGGGCAAGAACGGCCGAGGCTTTCTTACTCTCAACTTTGATTGTATACGTGCCAAAGTAGCTTTCATAACGTCCTATTCCTGACTTATAGACATTTTCATTAAGAATGAAAGAGTTCGTGGCGGAAACAATTGCTTTTAATTTTTCCTCTTGCGTCTTAAATTCTCCCCGCTCAATTTCCATTCGCAGGTAAGCATTTCTCGTAACTTTGCGCTCTATAACCTCTGGCGCAAAATCATTTTCAGCGATACCAGTACTCTTTATGCTGGCGATTTCTCCTTTTGCTAGACCAGAACTATAGTAAGGCCAAACTTCTTGACCATATGATTGTAGTGGCACGTCCTGTACAACTCCCATCACAACGACGACAACAACAAGAAGCGCAAATAACAGCCAGTTATCCTTTAATTTCATCCATTGATCTTTCAGTGTCATGGTAAATTCCTCCTTATAATTTATATCAAAAAGTGGCAAGTATATAAATGAAGTGAAGAATTCGAAAGGAGTTGAAGTCTAGTTTTTTTACTCCTTCCATTTCTCTCTAATGAGAGCAATAAGGAGATAGAGTATCATAGTTATGAAACTTCCCGCAAGAAACCAAAAAGCAATATCCATATTCTGGGAAATATTCTGTTGAGCATAGGCTGCTGTTTGGGAGAAGGTTTCATCTGAGATTTTACTTACAGCTTCTCGTTTAAACTCTTCCCCTCCTTCACGTACCGCTTCTTCTGAAGCACCTTCTAATATTTCTTGAGCGAGAGAAGGCGACGCACTTTCTGCCGTTTGTCCCGCTTTCGCTGTAAATAAGTTTCCCTGCAGAAGTTTAATTACAAAAGCAATAGCCAATGAAGCTAACGCCACCGGAAGCACTCCTTTAAGCTTCTCTTTTAAACCAGAAACTTTTTGAGGGGCAATAATGATATATTTATTTGCTAATTTGTAGTGGTTTACTTCCCTTCCTTTTTCTGAATAATGAAATTCATCAGCCGTAATGAGGCTTGCTTCCTGGAGTTTTTGTAAATGGTAATGAACCGTGGAAATCGGCAGTTCTAAAAGCTGGGCGATATTTGCTTCCGTATCATGGTTTTTATCAGCCAGATGGTTTAAGATTTTTCTGCTCGTTTCACTAGTGATCGTTTCTGCCAGTTTCTTGGTTTTTGGCTCATTAAGATCTACTAAGAGAAAATTGCTTTTTGACATGAAGGATAATGAGTGTTATCTATTTAAATAGGTTGTGATAGGTTCAAAAGAAATTGAAGTTATGGTAAAAATCTCATTCAAAATCTAAGAATCTTCCTCAGAATATTCCTCTTCTTGTTTTCGTATCGCTTCCTGAATATTTCTTGGTTTGTCAATCGTCCAGTATTTCCAATCTGACTTCTTCCACCAAGAATGAAATTTAAGGTTCACTCTTCCTGGAAAAGAAATTTCCATGAGATGGTCGTCTAAAACTGTTCTTAGGATAGATCTTCTAGGTTCTGGAAGTTGAGGATCATACGGGTCAATACCTGTACTTAACATTACCATCCTTCCAATACCATCTTCTGTTGGTATAATTCGTTCATAAGCGAGAGAAAATCCTTTATAGTATTGTCTCAATGGAAAGTGAAAGACTTCATTTCCATCAATAAGAATGTAAAGTCCGCTTCTTCTATCTTTTCTAAAGTCTAAAGTTCTTCCTTCCAAGTTTTCGTTAACTTTTCTCTTGCCTTGGGGGCGATAAGTTCCATCTGATTCGTGTCCTCCACAGTCGCGGATAAAAAGGTTCTCCGCTTGATAATAGTCTAAACATAACCTCAGATTTTTAAAATCAAGTTTTTTCGGCATCCAATATTGTTCCATGAACCATATATCTGTTCGATCAATATAAGTGCATTCTCAACTCTTTTTATCAAAGAGCAAACTTGTTATTTGCGATCATAAACCTTTTTAAAGTCATTTATCGTTCTTACAATAAATGAAAAGTATTAATCAGGAAATTGCCGATATTCTAAATCAAGATATTGCCCTCCAGAAATGTTTAAAGCGAAGTATTATCAATATTCGCGCTCTGGCTCATTATGTGCTAAAAGAATATAATCTTACCTATACTCTCGATGCGGTCATTAGCGCGATACGGCGTTATGATGTTGATAATGTTTCCATTTTAAACTTAAAAAGTGCCAATCGCGTCTTCTCAGAAATGTTGATCTCCACGAAAGATAATGTGGCGATGATTCTCCTGAGAGATGGGCAATTTAACATCATCGCTAAGGATTTTTTGCAGGATAAAAAATTGAGAGATAATGTACGTCTCATTAAAGGTAAAGAAACTGTTTCCCTCTTTGTCAACCAAAAGGACTTAGACTCTAAAATAGCGTTGTTTCCTTCTTCCAGCGTCTTAGATGTGCAACAAGGCCTTTCGGAGATACGCCTCCATTTTCAGAAAGACATTCGAGGGATTAAAGGCGTCATTGCGCGGGTAACGAGCGAACTGGCTTTATTAGATATCAATATTGAACAAGTCCTTTATACCTTTCCGGATGTATTATTATATGTTAAAGAAAATGATCTCGTGCAGGCTCACAAATCGTTGCTGGCTTTGAAGAGATAGATTTCCTCATCGGCAATTTTCGAAAGAAACATTAAAATAGCCTTCTTTTCTTCTAGGTCTTTATGGTGATGGATGTCATTTCTATAGGAGATGTAACGGAAGACGTTTTTGTCGAGGTAACCCCCGTTGCTTCCGTTCATTGCAGATCGAAGGGCGAATGTTATTTAGATCTTAAATTTGGCACAAAGTTAGCCATTGAACGTGTAGATAAATTGATCGGTGGAAATGCCGGAAACGTTGCCATCGGTTCCAGAAGACTCGGGTTACGTTCTGCCATTTATTCTGAAGTTGGTGATGATACCCAAGGGAAACGCCTTCTGCAATCATTCTTAGATGACCACGTTTCGGTACGCTATTTTCGTCTTAAAAAAAGAGAAAAGACAAATTACAGCGTTGTTTTGCATTATAAAGGGGAACGAACCATCCTCGTGCATCATGAACAAAGGCATTATTGTTTTCCTTCTTTAGAAAAAGCGCGATATGTATACTTGACGTCCATGAGCCAGGGAAGTGAAAGAATTTTCCTTCCTCTTAGGCGATATTTAAAGAAAACAGGAGTCCAGTTGGGGTTTAATCCAGGAACGCATCAGCTTCGATTAGGCTTGTCTTATTTAAAGCCGCTTCTGCGCGTCACGAAGATTCTCTTTGTCAATGTGGAAGAAGCACAAACGTTGCTGCGAACTCAAAACAAAGGTCTTCCTTTTCTGTTAAGAGAATTACATCACCAAGGGCCAAAGATTGTGGTTATAAGCGATGGCCCCCAAGGTTCTTACACCTATGACGGAAAAAAGTTGTATTATTGCCCTATTTATGACGTGCCTGTTGTAGAGAGAACAGGCTGTGGGGATTCTTATGCTACGGGTTTTCTGAGTGCTATAGCTTATGGCAAAACTGTAATCGAGGCCATGAAATGGGGTACCGTCAATGCTGCTTCAGTTATCCAACAGGTAGGGCCTCAAGCCGGGCTGATTCAGCAGTCTCTTTTGCAGAAAATACTTAAAGCTAATACTCTGTTTCAAGTTCGAACTTTCCATGAGAAGGAAGTAACAAAAAATCGATTGTATAAACCAGCAAAGTATACCTCTTTTTAAAATGTTTACATCAACTAAAACCATCCTGGAGAAAGCACAACGAGGAAGATATGCCGTAGGCCATTTCAATATTAACAACATGGAAATTGCGCAAGGAGTTGTCTCAGCTGCAGTGAAATTAAAATCACCCGTTATTTTAGCTACCTCGGAAGGCGCTTTACAGTATGCAGGGATGGAATATCTGAAATGTTTAGCGGAAACAGCGGCTTCCCAAGTAAAAATACCCCTGGCTTTTCATCTTGACCATGGAAGAAATTTGGAGGTTATTGACAGGGCAATACGAAACGGATATTCTTCCGTCATGTTTGACGGTTCTCACTTGGAATTTGAAGAAAATGTGCGTTTGACACAAAAAGTAGTGGGAAAAGCAGAACGTCGAGGAATATCTGTCGAGGCAGAATTAGGAACAATCGGCGGAGCAGAAGATACCGTTTCCGAGAGGAATATTATCTACACTAATCCCACGAAAGCAAAGGAATTTGTGGAAAGAACTGGCTGTGATTTTCTTGCCGTCGCTATAGGCACTTCTCACGGAGCTTATAAATTTAAGGGAAGAGCTTATTTACGCCAGGATATCTTGCAGGAGATTCGCAGGAAAGTGAAAATTCCTTTAGTATTGCATGGCGCAAGCGGTGTCTCTCCTACCATCGTAAAAGAAGCTGAGCGATATGGAGCAAACTTGCCAGGAGTGTATGGCGTGTCAAATTCACAGCTACGATTAGCGATCAAGAACGGCATCAATAAAATTAATACTGATACTGATTTGCGCTTAGCCTTTGATGCCGGGATTCGCAAGGTCCTAAAAACCAAGCCTGCTGATTTTGATCCACGCCATATTTTAGGACTAGCTCGAGAGTCTATTCAAAAAATTGTTGAAGAGAGGATCAAATTATTTGGAAGCGTGAAGAAAGGATGAAGAAAATTTACCTTGCATCAGACCATGGCGGGTTTAAGGTAAAAAAGGAGTTACTGTCTTTTTTACACCAAAAAGGATATTTGGTAAAAGATTTAGGTCCTACCATGTTTAATTCTCACGATGATTATCCTGACTACGTTATTCCCTTGGCGCGGAAAGTGGCGAAAGATAATAAGAGTGTCGGTGTTGTCATTTGCCGTAATGGGCAAGGAGTGTGTATTGCGACAAATAAAGTGAAAGGAATTAGAGCCGTTACTGGATTTTCCATTAAAGAAGTAAGAACGACGCGGAAAGACGATAACGCGAATGTTTTATGTGTTCCCGCAGATTATCTGAAGAAAGAAGAGATTAAGAAAATTGTCCTGAAATGGCTAAAAACCCCTTTTTCCCATGCTCTTCGGCATCAACGAAGGTTACAAAAAATTAAGAAGGTGGAGCGATGATTTTTCCTTCTGTTATGGCCAGGAATCAGAACGAGTTAGCTGGATTATTCAAGAAACTCTCTGGAACTTCTCAGATTTTACATTTAGATGTTGCTGATGGCAAGGCTGTGCCTAATTTGTCTCTCCATTTTCCGTTTCGGCTTTCTTCTCAATTTAAGTATCATGCTCACTTAATGATTCAGGAACCAGAACGATGGATTCGGCGTTATGGGAATAAAGTAGATTTTTGCATTCCTCAATTTCAGGAAGTGAAAAATCATCTCCAGTATATTGCCTGGATGCGCCGCCTGAAGAAAAAAGTGGCCTTTGCCTTGTCACCGGAGATTTCCGTAAGCCTGGTTCGAAAGTACGTAAAATACTGCGATTATATTCTCATTCTTACCGTGAAACCAGGATTTTATGGGTCTTGTTTTTTGTATCATCCATTACATAAGATAAAACTCCTTAAAAAATTAAATCCTCAGGTTAAAGTTATTGTTGATGGAGGAATGAATCCCCTGACGATACAGATAGCTAAGAAAGCTGGTGCAGATTATTTTGTCTCTGGTTCTTATGTGAGTAAAGCAGAGAATTCTAAGAAAGCGATGAAGGAGTTGAAGGGAGTGGTACTTCACTAAGTTCTCTTTGATTTTTCATTTTTATATTAAAAGAAAGTGTTAATAAAACTATAATAATTCCTAAACCAGTGATAAAGGCTGCTATGTTAGGATGGTCAAACTTTCCTATCAAATAAGTCACACCAAAATAAAATAAGAAAGCTCCTATGAAACTAAATAACAATGCATCAGTAGGCACTCTTTTAGAAATAATAAATTCGAATATTTCTCTAATTGTTGGTGCAGTGAGATAAAAGTAACCTAATACCAGAAATATTAAAAGAGTAAAAAGGCCTTTATGATAATTTAGTTCTTTAATCAGATCCATTTTAGCTAATTAAGATTCTCCCCACGTGCTTGTCCATTCTATTGTTGTTGCGTTCTCGGCCCATACTGCTGCCCGAATTCTATACTCTTCATCAACAGGAATCTTCAACTCAAATGGGTATATATGATACTCATCAGGTTGGATATCAAACTCCTCTGTCGTAAATTGGTTCCACACTTTCGATTCATCTTTCATTTGTAATGAAGCATAGATTTTCACATTGTTGGCCCATTCGGAACCAAAGTTATATTTTAAAAATCACGAGGCTCATGACGCCAAATTCTTACTGATTAGGGAATCCCCACCCTTTAGGGTTGGGGAGGAGGTCAAATTATATGCTTAAAAATAAGTAGGGGGGGATGCATTGAAAGCGTATACCACTAAAGGTAGAAGAGCAGAAGTTACCACTAAAATATTAGCCCACAACCTTTGGGCTAGGTTAAAAGTTCTGATCTACGAACTTTTCGATGCGACCTGCCTTATGATACTATCATAATTCCCGGTATTATCCCTCCTTTGTCTTGGAATTTAGAACCTTTATCCATAACTATTATAAGCCATTTTCTTGTCCCTGGCTTGATGAAAGTGCTCTTTGTCTCAGAATATTATCCTCCTCAAGTTATGGGAGGGGGGGAAATTAACCTTTCTTTGCTTACAGAAGCATTAGCCAAGAGAAGCGTCGAAGTTACAGTTTTAACTTCATTTTATCAAGAAGCATTGCGTTATGAGGAAAAAAAGGGCGTTAAAATATGCCGCTTTTTGAAAACGGGAAGCAAACCAGAAGGAATTTTGACAAATGTACAAAGGAGTTACACCTTCCCCCGATCGGTTATTAAAGAAGTTAAATGTATTCTCAAAAAGGAAAAGTATGATCTTCTCCATTTTATTGGAACAAGTGTTATTGCGGCTCCAGCTTTACGTAATCTTGGCATCCCTCTTGTTGCCACGATTGAAAGTTATCCTGCGTTATGCCCGAAAGGAGACCGGATTTTCCACGGAAAGGAAGAATGCAGGATTCGCTGTTCTTTCGCTTCTTTTTATTCCTGTCAGAAAGATTCAAAAGAGATTGGGAAAACCAAAAATACTGCTTTTCTAAAATATAATCCCTTTGCGTTATCATATATCTATAGTTTTCATAAACAGTTACAGCGATCATTACCTTATTGTAACCTTATCGCTATTAGCACTTATATGCAAAAGCTTCTCCTGCAGCACGGCTTTAAAAGCTCGGTGATTCCTAATGCCATTGACGTTCAAAATTTTAAAATTTTCAGAAAAAAAGAAAATGAAATTCCCGCCATTGTATATTTAGGTTCGTTAATAAAATCAAAAGGGCCGCACCTAGCCCTGCAAGCAGTGAAAGGGTTACCTTGCCATTTTGATTTGTATGGAGATGGCTCTTTACGTGAAGATTTGCAAAAAACGATTGAAAAGGAAAATATTCCTGCGACAATTCACCAGCCCGTGCCTAAGGAAAAAGTGCCCGAAATTTATGCTTTGGCTGATATGGTCCTTTTTCCTTCCCTTTGGCCAGAGCCTTTTGGGAGAATCGCGATTGAAGCGATGGCGGCAGGAAAACCAGTTATTGCTTCGGCGATAGGAGGGATTAACGAAACAATGCGGTGGGGAGGGGGTGTTCTCGTTCCTCCAGGAAACGTCGAGGTATTGCGTGAAACAATACAAAAGCTCATTGAAAATAAATCTTTACGAAAAAAGATGGGAGAAGAAGGAAGAAAAGCAGTTATCGGGAAATACAGTGAAGACAAAATTATTGAAGAATTGATTCACTTTTATCATCAAGCAAAATGACATCCTATAAACAAATGCCTGAGGAGTTAAGGAAAATATGCACACTTTTTGAAAAGCACAATTTCACTTTTTGTCTTTTCAAGTGCGAGCACGTGTTAGAAGGGAAGAATAAAAATCTAGACTTATTGTTTCTGCATGAAACTGAATATAATTACGCTTCAAAGCTCTTGCGAGAGCAGGGATTTGTTCTTTACCTATCAGAGAAAGTTGAAAAATATAAGAGAATGTACCTGAAATTTGAGAAAGGAATAGTAACGGCAGTGCATCTGCATAGAGAAATTGCCTGGCATGGTGTAGTCATTTTGGATAAAGATCTTCTTTTCAAAAGGATGAAAGATAATGTCCCTTCTGTTGAAGACTCCTTATTGATTCATGCCGCTCATGCCTTATTTGAGAATTTTAAAGTAAGTGAACTTCAAAAGGCGTTATTAAAAAAATATCGCCAGGAAGCGAAAGATTGGAAGTATCTTAATTTTCAATTAGAAAAAAAAAGCTGGAAGAAGAGTTTTTATAGGCTTCTCAATAATGATTTTACAGTTTCGAAAGGAAATGTTTTTAGAGCTTATTATTCCAGGCTCTGGAACGATCCTTTCTCCGTATTATCCTTAATGGAAAAAGGAATGATGGCCATCGTAAGGAAGATATCATTACGACGAAGAGGATACCTTATCGCCTTACTCGGCCCTAATGGAGCAGGAAAAAGCACTACGAAGCGGAAAGTATTGGAAATTTATGAACCTCTGACCAATTTTGCCAGGGGACAGCAAGGATATTACTTTGGCTGGAAGCAATCAGTTATAGGAAGAATTTTATCACCCCTTGTTAATAGAAGCATTAAAGGAAAAAGTGTTTTCGAAAAAGTGAGCGAAGAGAAAGTTAAGGCTTTTGACCTCTTCCAAGAATGTTTGTTTGTCTATATTTATGGGGAATATCTATTTCGGTATGCTTTTGATATTTATCCTTTGTTGCGAAAAGGGAAATTAATTGTTTGTGACCGTTATTTTTACGATCTCAATGGGCAGTATCCTTATTCCATAAATAGTCGCATTCTTCCCTTGCTGCCATTTCCCAAGCCAAACCAAGTCTTTATTCTCGATGCGGATATCGAAACATTGATGAAACGTGATAAGACGGGAGAAAGTACAAGAATTGTGAAATCAAGAAAGAATTTAGAAGGGCAAAGGGAAAAGTATCAAAAGATAGGAAAAAAACTTAAAGTGATTGTTCTTGATAATACAAAGAATTTTAATAAAATTGAAAAGAAAATTGTTGACAGCTCCTGGAAAAAGTATGTAACAGGGATACAGAAAGCTTAAATATATACTTTAGGAAGAAGTATTCATGCTAACTGTTTCACAAAAAACCCTCTTTGGCATCCTCTGCAGCCTTTTGCTTTTAATGGTTTTCTTTTCCTTTGAAGCACGGAATAACCTGGGACAGTCTGGATTTGACAGCTGTGTTCAAAAGAAATGCGTAGCAAGAGGACAGCCCTATTGCGAGAAAAACAATGAAATTAATAACTGCTGCCTTGGGGCGGGAGGAAGAACAGAGTATGTAGATAGAAAAGTCATCTGTGTTTTTATATAACTTCTAATACCGCAAAGGCATCGGCTTTGTAAGCTGGTGAAAATTTGTTGGTTTGAACTATTTCAGTATATTTTTTCTGCAGAACTTCCTGAGCGCTAGGCACGTGATACGTATTTTCAAAATAACGCAGATCCATTGGTCCGCTCAGAATTAAGTACTGATAATTATTCCGTTTTAAAAAATTATATAATTCTTCAGCAGAAGCATTAACGATGCCTTCCCTGAAATCAATGACTTCCTGACACCAAAGACAGCTGAACTTGCCAAAACCGATAACCAGTTTGTCGCGAGGTGCGTAGAGAAAGACAGAAGTATCATCCGGAATGGTGGAAAACCAAGTTCCATAACTTACGGCGATGGCCGGAGAAATAAAACTTCCTGACGTTGGCCAAACAGCAGTGTTAAGCTCATACTTAGCTATGCCAGAAGTTAAAACGATGCCTATAATGGCAAACACAAGAATTGTTTTTTGAAGAAATTTATTTTTTGCGAAATAATCTAACAATAAGTGCACTCCTTCGGCAATGATAAAAGCCAGAGAAATGGCTAATAAAGGCCAAACGCGAAAAGCAGCACGAGCCACAGAAATAGGGAAGGTCATGCCATTAATACCCCAAAAAGTATAAATCAGCCAAAAAATGGCCACGCACTGCCAGGAAGAGGAAGGAGCGACTAAACGCGATCTGTAACGCCAAAGGATTAAGATAATTCCGACTAACGCAAGCAGACTTACGATACTGCCTACGCCAATGGGATTGTTAATCATGTTTTCTCCTTTGGCAAAGAAAAAATCGCTTAGAGTATAAGGACGCGAGGCAGATCCTCCCGGATTCGTGATTAAAAGCACAACAGATTTTAAGAAGTTAAGAATACTAAACTGGCCTTCCGAACCAGCTAAGACCAGTGTTTCTCCAGCTTGGACTTTTGTTCCCCCATAATATTCTTGAAATACAGAGAAAGTATATTTATGAATCATGACCCCCCACCACAGGAATGAGGTGGCAATACCACTTAGTATCGCGGTTATTTGTTTCCAGTATACTTTTCCAAAAATAAATGACAACACAACCACATAAAGAAGCAACATCGTCGTGAGTTTTATGGGCTGTTCCATGTTCTGCGTGACCCAGATGCTGGCAACAATAAGCAGTAAAGGGAGAAGCCATTTTTGATCTTCTAAACTTTTATGAAGAGCATACAGGGCAGGAAAGAAGAGAGTAATGACCAAGGAATGTGCCCATATAAAATGGCTTAAGTATGAAGGAATAGCCGCTAAGACAAATGTGGCAAAGAGGGCTTTGGAAGAGCTAGCCGTAAATTCCTTGGCAAAAAGAAAGAAAAAGATAAAGCCTAGAGAGATAATTAAAGCATTGAAGAATTTAATTGTCCAATTAAGGTTGGAGGAAGTTTGGTGTAAGATCCCTATCAGGATATCATATGCTGGAGGATAAGGATCAATGTAAGATAAGACCGTATCAATCTCTTCCGTGTTTTTAAGGGGAGGATCATAAGCCATTTTCTGCATGGCAACGTATTTTGCGCCGACGGCATGTCCCCAGGGATCTTCATCTTCAAGATAAGGATAACTGAAAGCCCCGGTAGCGTAAATGTAGAGAGAAATTACTGCGATGATGACCGCGGCGAGAAGGTATAAATCAGATTTGAGTAATTTAGGTTTCGTGAAGGTTATATTTTTAAGGTTTTTTATAATGATAAAAGCAGGAAAAGCGAGACTGAGAGCGAGGAATATTTTCCAATCCAGCTGAATATGAAGAAAGTTAAGGATAATGGAAAGAATAGGGAAAATTCCCAGGCCAATGCCAAGACGTATAAAGAACTTTTCGACCTGACTGGGCGATTTAATAAAACTGTACGTGACCGTAAATCCTAACCCCCACATATAGATAAAAAAGAGAATTATTGTCATCAGACTAGCCATTTTTATGCTGAAAGTTGAATATTATTTAAGATTATCCATTCTCTCATTCTTATATCTGATCAGTTTTATCTGAGAGAACTCTTTTATTTCCAGAGAAGTGAAGCGCGCGTCAAGGATGTTTTTATAGTGGTCCTTTGTTTCTTTGTTATGAACCAACATCAGCCAAAATTCTTTTTTAGAACCGATTTGAGAATATAATTGTTCTTTACTCATCTTAAGAAGATTACTGCGCTCTTTAATCTTTGTAAGTTCAATAATTTTCGGTTTATGGCCAAAATGTTTTTGGGAATAATATTCTAGTGTGAAGGTGTTAGATAAACCACCTTTATCCATGAGAAAGAGAGGGTTTTCCGGGGTTTGTTTTTGGACATAAGAAACGGCTTCATTCCATTGTGGTTTTGTGATTGTAGTGTAATAAATGGATAGAGCTGAGATATTTATGATTAAGATGAGGAGAATGGCGAGTATTCTTTTAGAATTATTAAGTTTATAGATTATGATGAAGGCGAGAAATATATAAACCATAGAGAATAAGAAAAGAGAGTGGCGAATGAGAAAATAAGAGTTAGTTATAGGGACACGGAAAATGGGAATCTTAAGAATCGTGTAGCCAGTTTGAAAAAGATAGAGAAGGTCGAAGAGAGTGATCATGAGAATAAAAATAGTGGGATAATCTTGAAAAAATCGCATTTTTTCTCTGGCTTTTTCTTTAAATCGAAAGAGGATAATTAAAGCGAGGAGTAAAATAAACAACGAGGGAAGAGCGAACATAAATAACCCAAACTTGGCAAAGAAATAAGGAACGCCTAAATTCATAAAAGCCTGAGTTGCGCCGGCCCCGACGGATCTATATTGGTAGAGAGCGACAGGGAAAAGTGGAAGAGAAAAAACAAGGACGTAAGAATAAATTATGAGCAAAGGACGAAACATTTTCTTTTTTTTTTCTAAATTCCAAAATAGTCCCAAGAAATGACCTACAAAGAGGAGAACCGCTAAATAGTTAACGTACAATGAAGCCATAAGAGATAAAGTGTAAATATACCTCCACACTTTTTTGTTACCATTATATAATTTGACAAAGCACAAGGTTGAAAATAAGGAGAGAAAAGAGAATAGAGAGTAGATGCGTGCTTCTTGGGAATATAACACTTGTAACATTGAGGTAGCTAGAAAGAAAGCGGAAAGAAGAGCAACCTGGATTGTTTTCTCTTTACTTCCCAAATCCATTTCCTTCGCTAAAAGATAGATGACGATAATAGACAAGACGCCAAAGATAATAGATGGTAAACGAAGCCAGAATTCTGAATTGCCCACAAATTTGACCCAATAATGCAATAAGAGATAATAGCCTGGAGGAACTACTTCAGAAACCTTCGTTTTTTCAATAACTTCTGTAACACTATTTGATTCAACAATGTGCAAGCTAAATGCTTCATCAGTCCATAAACTTTCATTGCTTAAGTGGAAAAGACGGAGGGAAAGTCCAATAAGAAAAATAATACTCAATAAAATTAAGATTGTTTTTTTATTCACAGAAAAGATGCTGAGGAAGGCTTTTTAAGGTTTATTATTCTTGGTTCTATTTTGGGAAGGAAGTTTGAGAATATTTTCTTAAGTTTAAGAACAGATGTTTTCTGCTCTAATAAAATTCTCGTAAGTGTATTGGCACATATTAAAGAAGCAATCAGCTAAATCACCATTTGCTGGACAAAGAACATTATCAAGAGTATGTCGATATTCATTTAAGCATCCTGGTGAGCCGACATTATGATCAATATAACCATCGGCACCAAAGCCGTAATGATGCATTATTTCATGAATGATTGTCGAAGCAGTCATTAACCTTGCATCAGAAGCATAATATGTATTCACGAGATTTTGGCAGATGTAATACCCATTATGTAAAACACATTGAGTTCCAGGCTGATTTCTGCATTGTCCATTTACTGAAACAGAACTTATTCTTTGCGTTTGATCTTCATCATAGCCACAAGCACCATATAAATGGTTCCAATCTATGACCGAACCGTACAAAATGTTGTTAATCCTATCATACCTTGCATAGGTGTTGCAATAATTATTAATACCAATCTGTTGATATGATGGGCTTATACCCCAAGCACATCCACCATTTAACCTAGCGCAGGAAAGCTTTTCGGTGAAAATTACAAATCCATTGGCATTTCTGACGATTTGAGAATTTTGAGACATTAAATTATAAGTTATGGGATCGATATCAGAGGGGTTATTTATGCTGACATGAAATATTTGCGTAATATTTAAAACAACACAAGTTCGATCATATAAGAGCTGACTTGTAAACGTAAAATAGTCTCTGATTTCTTGATCAGTGGCAGTATAGGAGGTATCATCCATGAGAACAAAGACATTAAATTTTTTATCCTCCCCACAAAAAAGTCCTGGTTCAATAAGACGACAAGAACCTCCTTGTTTAGGACACCAGTAACCTTGTTCTTTTGTGCAAGAATTACTACAACCATCCTTGCTCAACTGATTTTGATCATCGCATTGCTCGCCTGGTTCCACAACCCTATTACCACAGACAGAGCGTACACATCTTCCACCTTGGCAACTAGCACTGGTACCACACAATAAGACGCTCGATACCGCTTGCTGTGCTTGGGAGCACGAGTATTCAACGACATCTGCACCTTGACAAGTATCAGCGAACGTTCCTAGATTTGTTGTTACAGTTCCAGTAACCCCAGTGTTAACACCTCCATCGCTATCGTTGCAAGAGGTTGAAGATGAAGCAGATGAAACGCAAACACCATTGCTACAGATAGTACCACCAGGGCAATCCATACTGCCTCTTTTCACTGTTCCTGTAGCATCACAGTAATATTGAATTACCCTAGTATTAGAAAATTTGGTGCATTGATCAGCGTAAAAATTATTGACCATACCCAATATCAAAGGATTGCCTCCTTCATACAGTTGTCTACCGGCAGGAGTTGGATCGGTGTCAACGCAAGAACTTCTTATGGCTTGGCCGTTAACGACGCTTTCCTTACAAGCGACAAGAAAGGCGCTAAGAAAAACTAAACTCAACAATAAAATGGGACCAAATTTCATTCCATAAACACGCTTTTAGATTTTTGTGTCTAAGTTAGAAAGTAAAGTTTATATTACTTTAGCACCATCCTAGAGAGGTAGCAATTGCCAAAACTTCTTGTCATTATTGAATTTTTCTACTTTCAACTTTAACACAAAGCATATAAAAAAGAAAAGAAACGCACAGGGCATGGACACGAAGAAAGTCATTAACAGGATTTTGCTGATAACAGGATTTTTCATTCTCATTCTTTTTCTCACTACCGTTGATTTTAAGCAAGGGCTTCTCAGTATCAAACAACTGGGAATCATGCTCATAGCTTTATTAGCCCTAGTTTTTCTTAATCTGTTAGTAAAAGCCTGGCGATGGAAGATACTTTTACAGAAAGTAACAATGATAAATATCCATTTACCCTTTTCTTTCAAATCCATTATAGCAGGAGTAGCCGCAGGAAGTTTTGTGCCGGGGAGAATCGAATTAGCCAAGCCGTTGCTTATGAAAAGCCATTATAATGTGCCCATTTCACATTCTTTATCAGCTTTAGGAATAGAAAGAGTTTTAGATTTGTTTTCGCTATTGTTAATAGCGTTGCTCACGTTTGGATTTATTCCCGCACAAAAAATCCTTCCTCAGGAAATTCTGTGGATACTCGTTTTATTACTCATTACCGGAACAATGATGGTTGTCTTTTTCCCTCAGAGCTTTATAACAATTTTCTCTAAAATAATTAAACATCTGCCAGGTCCCCAGACAATAAAAGAGAGAGGAATGAAAGCAGTACAAGAGATGATAGAAGGATTTACAATATTAAAAAATAAAAGTTTTTTAAGTGGAATGATCTTGTTGTCGTTTCTGGCAAATGGCATAGAAGTACTACGATTTTATCTCTTACTTATGGCCTTAGGAATTGATTCTTCACTGACCATAACTGGGTTTGTTTTTGCCAGCTCCATTATTATTGGCGTTCTGACGATGATCCCAGGAGGAATTGGAATTACGGAGTTATCTGCGGTCGGTATTTTAGGAGCGTTAGTCCATAGCGGGGAAGGAGTTATTAAAACAGCAGTTCTTATCGATAGATTTATGGCGTATTATGTACTGCTTTTAATTGGGGCAATTATCCTTATTTTATTGAGTAATAAAAGAGAAAAATGAATAGTTTCTTTGGAAAAAAAGCGCTGATCATTACCTCCATAAACCTTTTAAATAAAAGAAGAAGTCGCAGAGATCATGCAAACTCTTTCCATTGTCATCCCTTGTTACAACGAAGAAGAGGGTATTCCCCATCTCCAAAGCCAGTTGATGCCGGCGGTTAAAGAGTTGCAGCAGAATTATAACGTGGAACTTATTTTTGTGAATGATGGAAGCACCGATCGAACGCAAGAGTTGTTGCAGCAGCACTTTGGTCCTGACAAAAACACGGTAATATTAAAACATGAGAAGAATAAAAATCTTGGCGCAGCATTAAAGACTGGGTTTAGCAAGGCAAAAGGAGATTTAATTGCTGCCTTGGATAGCGACTGTACTTATTCTCCTCAATTATTCCTAAAAATGTTGTCGATGCTTGACGAAAAAACAGACATCGTGACCGTTTCTCCATATCATCCGCAAGGAATGGTTCATAATGTTCCGGTGTATCGGATTTTTTTAAGCAAGAGCGTTTCCCGCCTTTATCGTATTCTTCTCGGTTCTGAGATTTATACATATACTGCGATGGTGCGTGTTTACCGTAAAAAAGTTATTGACACAGTACAATTTAAATCAAACACGTTTTTAGGTGTGACGGAATTATTTATAAAATCTTTATTACATGGTTACAAAGCAAAAGAACTTCCTGCTGAATTAAACGTGCGGCAATTTGGCCAGTCAAAAATGAAGACGATGCGTGTCATTGGCGATCATTTAGGATTAATTTCTCGCATTGCCGCACATCGTGTATTCGGAAAAGAAATATGAAAGTGGTAACCATCCTGGGAACCAGGCCAGAAATCATAAAACTCTCGCCTCTTCTGCCATTGTTAGATGCAGAGTTTGATCAAGTCGTGATTCATACCAATCAGCACTACGATTATGAGATGGATGGAACTTTCTTTAAAGATTTGCAGCTCCCTCAGGTAAAATATAACCTAAACGTCGGATCACATCAGCAAGGCAAGCAAGTAGGATTAATGCTGGAGAAAATAGAAAATATTCTCAAAGAAGAAAAACCAGATGTCGTGATTGTGCAAGGAGATACAAATACAACACTCGCGGGGGCCTTAGCCGCTGCGAAAGTGTATATTCCCCTTGTTCATGTTGAAGCGGGATGCCGTTCTTTTAACAAAAAAATGCCGGAAGAGATTAATAGAATCGTCGCAGATCGTTGTGCGGATTATTTTTTTGCGGCAGATCAAGGGAGTGTTGATAATTTAGCTCAGGAAGGGATAACAAAAAATGTTTTCTTGGTAGGAAATACAATCTTTGATGCCGTCGTGCGAAATAAAAAATTAGCGGAGAAATCAACTATTTTAGGGGAGTTAGGAATTACAGAAGGAAATTATGTTCTCGCCACAATTCATCGCCAACAAAGTACAACAGAAAAAAAAGTGTTAGAAAATATCATGACTGCCTTAGGAATATTAGCGGAAAAAATGCCGGTCGTTTTTCCTTTGCATCCTGGTACGAAAAAAGCTCTCGAGAAACACCATATTAAGCCAAACCAGAGAATTAAAATCATTAAATCACAAGAGTATTTGCCATTTCTTAAACTCTTAGCGCATTGCCGTTTCTGTATCACAGATAGCGGAGGTATTCAAGATGAGGCGTTAGTATTTAATGTACCCGCTTTAATTCCGCGCTATGAAACAGAATGGATGAGGCTTGTGAACGCGGGAAAGAATTTTTTAGTGGGAAATACGACTGAAAGTATTCTAATCAAAGCACAGCAATTAGTTAATGATGATAGAGAATTGCAACGCATTAAAGCCATAAAGTGTCCTAATGAAACTGGTGCGGCAGAAAAAATCGTGCAAATAATGAAAGAAAAGATCAGGAAGGAATTGCCATGAACATCGGTGTCTTTGCCTATAATTTCAAACACAAGAAAACACAGGAAGGATTATTGTGGTTATTCTTGCGAGGATATAAGCCAAAAGTCATCTTAGCCGCTGATTCTGTACCATTAAATTTTTATCAGTCAAAAATTCGTGTTAGTCCAAAAGGATTAGAGTACATACATCCGCGGGAAATAGCCAAAAAATTAGGAATTCCCTACCATATTGTTGCGCATAACAGTAAAGAATGTGAGGAATTAATTAGAAAGTTTGACTTAGACATTGGGATCATTTTAGGGGCACGTATTCTCAAGAAACAAGTCATCGATGCTTTTAAAATAGGGATTATTAATATGCATCCAGGGTCACTGCCGGAGAATAGAGGATTAGATAACCTTAAATGGGCGATCCTTCAGGAATATAAGCAAGCCGTATCGTGCCATTTCATAAGCACGGAAATTGATAAAGGACCTTTAATTGTGAAAAGAGAAATAGAAGTATATGATGATGATACTTTAGTTGATGTTTTTTTGCGATTGCAAAATATGGAACTGGTATTACTGATTGAAGCGTTGAAAATAGTAGAAAGTGGAAAAAGAGATTTTAAAGAATTAGGAGAAGGAAATTATCGAAAAGCGGTTCCTCCAGAATTAGAGAAAGGTCTGATGATGAAGTTTGAGGAATATCAGAAAAAGTATAAAAATCTTTGATTGATGAAAGGCTTAAACTTTTTCTAAATTGAATGGTGAATATGGAAAAAATAAAATATTTAGCAGGGTCGGCTTTAAAATTAGACTATGATCTTGGTCAGAAAGTGTTTGATTTAGTTAGAGAATCATCAAGACGTGCGAATGAAATAAGCAAAACATACCCTGATGAAGGCCTAGAAGCTACTTTTAAAGAATATAAACCAGAAAGAGTCTGGGGTGAAGCAAATCTGCTCCTAGAGGTATTTTTTGCATTTGATGGAGAAAGACTAGTTGGAACTGCCTTTTTATCAAAAAAAAATTGCGATGATTTGCCTCCAGGAACAGGAGCATATTTAGGTGGATTGTACGTTCATTCTGAATATTGGAAAAAAAATGTTGCGCCTACAATTTTGGATAAAATTAAGGATCATGCGAGAAAAAAAAGTATAAAAATTATTCGCGGGGATACAACTATTTATCCACAAACACTTAAATTTTATGAAAAACACGGTTTCAGATTAGGAGAAGAAATATTCTGGGAAGTTTTACCAGGTGTTAAAATGAAATACTACAAGATGGAATTGGCCCTAACTGATGCAATTAAAAAATAGCATTCAAGCTAACTCTATAAAACTAAAGAAATCTGGTCTAAAGCTAGAAAGAGACTAAAAGATTAAAATCTCTCTTTCCTAACCTTTATAAAGCTAAATTTAAGCTTCTGTGAATATGATTCCTATCGCTAAGCCTCTTCTGGGAGCTGAGGAAAAAGAAGCGGTGATGAGAGTTCTAGAATCAGGTATGCTTGCTCAAGGTGAGAAGGTTAAAGAATTCGAGAAAGCTTTTGCAGAATTTGTTGGTGTGAAACATGCCGTGGCCACTTCAAATGGAACAACAGCCTTGCATGCCGCCCTTCTTGCTCATAGCATCGGAAAAGGAGATGAAGTAATCACCACCCCTTTCACGTTTATTGCCACGGCCAATGCCATTAGAATGGTGGGAGCGACACCAGTATTTGTGGATATTGATGAAAAAACGTTTAACCTCAATCCGCGTCTTCTGGAAAAAGCCATCACCGGAAATACAAAAGCCATTATCCCCGTCCATCTTTTTGGCCAAAGCTGTGAAATGGATAAAATTATAAAAATCTCAAAGAAACATCATCTCCTTGTTATTGAAGATGCTTGTCAAGCTCATGGTTCTTCTCATAATAATAAAAAAGTAGGGTCCTTTGGCACAGGTTGTTTCTCGTTTTACCCAACAAAAAACATGACCACCGGAGAAGGGGGAATGATTACGACAAATGATGAAGAGATCGCCGCGCGAGCGAGAAAAATAATTTCACATGGACAGGAAAAAAAATATCATCACGACATGATGGGCTATAATTTTCGCATGACAAATATCGCCGCAGCGATAGGTTTATGTCAGTTACAGAAATTATCGGAATTTAATGCGCAACGGAAAACAAATGCGAATTTCCTGCTGGAAGGGTTAAAAGGCATTACTGGTGTTGTTATCCCTCACGTTGGAACTGATCACGTCTTCCATCAATTTACCGTTAGGATTACCAAAAAATTTGGCAAGAGTCGCGATAAAGTGGCAGATTTTTTAAAACAAAAAGGAATCGAGACCTCGGTATTTTATCCTCTGCCCATACATAAACAAAAATCATATCCAGAATATCACACCCAATCTTTTCCTGTAGCTGAAAAAGCGGCAGAAGAAGTATTATCTTTGCCAGTGCATCCCGGTTTAACTCTGCAAGATGGTAAGATAATTATAAATGCTCTTCGTGAGCTTAAGAACGATGCTTAATTCTAAACAGCAGATACGAGAAAGAGTACGACAAGCACGGGAAAGGTTATCAGGACGGGAAGTTAACTATAACAGTTCTTTGATATGCGAAAAATTACAAGCCTTCCCTCTATTTGTAGACGCAAAAATAATCGGAGGATTTTCAGCGATACGGAACGAAGTTAATCTAAGAACAGTGCTCGAGGAAGCCATGAAAAGAAAAAAAGTTTCTTTCCCAGTTGTAAATAAAGACCGTGGAGAACTAGAATTTTATGTTGTACAGGATTATCATTCTTTAAGACCGAGAAGTTATGGTATTTTAGAGCCTGATCCAGAAAATGCAGAAAGAGTAGAAGAAAATGATGTAGATCTTATCCTTGTTCCGGGTATTGCCTTTGACGAAAAAGGAAATAGAATCGGCTATGGAAAAGGATATTATGATAAATTTCTCAGAGGGATAAAAGCGATAAAAGTTGGCATCGCCTACGAGTTCCAAATGATTCCGCTTCTTCCTGCAGAGGAACATGATCTCTCTATGGATTTTATTATTACTAACGAAAGAATAATCTCTTGCAAAAAATGACCGCAAAAATTCTTGATGGAAAAAAAGTAGCACAAAAAGTATTTGATTCTTTGAGAAAAGAAATATCTTCCCGTGATCCTAAGCCACGGTTAGCAATTATTCGGGTAGGCGATAATCCGGCTTCTAAAATATATACTTCTCTCAAGAAAAAAAGAAGTGAAGAAATTGGAATTAACACCGAAATTTATTCATTTCAGGAAAATATTAACGAAAAAGATCTTCTTTCTAGGATAAAAGAGAAAGAGGCTATTTCTGAGGGAATAATTGTGCAGCTGCCCTTGCCAAGGAATCTTGATGAAAAGAAAATTTTGAATGCCGTTGATCCACAAAAAGACGTGGATGGTTTTACAGCCGTAAATTTGGGAAAATTGCTGCAGGGAGAAGAGAAATTAGTGCCCGCAACACCAAAAGGAATTATCCGCCTATTAGAAGAATATAACCTTTCTTTGGAAGGAAAAAGAGTCGTTATCGTAAACAGAAGCGTTATCGTCGGGAAACCATTAGTAGCCTTATTATTAAATCGCGGCGCTACCGTCACCATCTGCCATAGCCAGACCAAAAACGTAGCAGAGCATACGCGAAATGCAGATGTCCTTATCAGCGCAGTAGGAAAAAGCAAGTTTATTACCTCAGAAATGGTAAAAGAAGGCGCCGTTGTTATTGATGTGGGGATTTCTAAAGAAGAAGGCCGGATCGTTGGAGATGTTGATTTTGAGGAAGTGTCAAATAAAGCTTCTTATATCACTCCCGTGCCGGGGGGGGTAGGGCCCATGACCGTGGCGATGCTTCTCGAGAATGTGATGCTTGCACAAAGCTTTTATAATAAATTTAAAAAAGTGAAAAAATAAGATGACAAGAGTAGCGGTTATTGGAGTAGGTTCTATGGGGCAAAATCATGCTCGAGTCTATTTTAACAGCGACGAAGCTGAATTAGTGGCCGTGAGCGATGCGAATGAACAGCAGGCAGAACGGATTGGAAAAAAGTATAATGTTCCATTCTATAAAGATTATAAAAAAATGCTGGAAATGGAAGAAATTGAGGCCGTATCCATAGCTGTGCCCACAAGTTTGCATAAAGAAGTGGCCTTGTTCAATATGTATAAAAGGAAACATATTCTGCTAGAAAAACCAATTGCCGCGTCGGAAGAAGAGGCGAGAGAAATTATTGACGCCGCGGAAAAAAACAAAGTTAGATTAATGGTCGGCCATATTGAACGATTTAACCCTGCGATACTTGAGCTAAAGAAAAGATGGCCAGAATTAGGAGAAATTTACAAAATTGAGGTACAGCGTATTGGTCCTTTCCCTGGAAGGATGACGGATGTCGGGGTAATTATTGATTTATCTGTTCATGATATAGATATTATTAATTATCTTACGAATATGTACCCCACAAAAGTTTTTGCAGAAACGCAACAGAAGCTTCATCCCCATCATGAGGATTCCGTAACCGCACTTCTGCGGTATGGAAAAGATATAAAAGCGCTTCTTTCCATAAATTATCTCTCACCAACAAAAATTAGACAGTTGAAAGTTTTTGGTGAGAAAGGAATGTTTGAGACGAATTATCTTACCCAGGAACTGTTTTTTTATGAAAATCCCGGGTATACTAGTGATTCTTGGGATACGGTGATTGAAGGGGACATGCGGAAAATTATCATTCAGAAGAAAGAGCCGTTGCAGGCAGAAATTGAAGCTTTCTTGTCTTGCGTGAAAGAGGGACACGATGCTCCCGTGAACGGACAGCAAGGATTAGACGTTCTCCGTATTGCCAATTATCTGATCTCTTCGGCGAAAGAAAATAAAATGGTGGAGTTGTCATGGCAGAGAAAAAATTAGTTGTCATTACCATTCCGGCCTTCAATGAAGAAAGAACCTTGCCTCGTGTTTTGGAAGAAATAAAACAAATCATGGACGAGACCTCGTATAAATATAAGATTCTTATCGTCAATGATGGATCGACAGATAAAACATCAGAAGTGGCAAGGAAGTATGGAGCAGTCGTCGTAGAGAAAAAACATAGTGGTTTAGCTGGCACGTTCAGGCGTGAAATGCAGGAGTGTTTAAGGTTAGGAGCTTCCATTATTGTTCACACCGATGCTGATGGACAGTATCATCCACAGCATCTTCCAGAGTTAATTAGAAAAGTTGAACAAGGGTATGACTTAGTTTTAGGAAGCAGATTCCGCGGCAAAATCGAACAAATGCCCTTCCTGAAACGGCTGGGAAATATCGCCTTTGCAAAAGTGATTAGCTCCCTTATTCAAATAAGAATTACCGATACGACCACTGGTTTTCGGGCTTTTAAGAAAGATATTGCCAGAGACATTAACTATATTAATACGTTCACCTATACCCAAGAACAAATCATTAAAGCCGCGAAGCAAGGCTTTAGGATTACGGAAATACCAATTATTGCGCGGAAAACTAGAGAAAGCAGGTTATTTAAAAATGCCTTTCAGTACGCCCTCAAAGCTTGGATAAATATTTTCAGAATTTATCGGGATTATGAACCTCTGGCTTTTTTTGGACGGATTGGCGCACTTTTTATTATTATAGGGTTTCTTATTGGCGCTTGGCTGCTATACCGCCTATTTACTCTCGGCTATATCGGCCGATACCCTTCCATTATTTTATCGGGGTTATTTATTACCATGGGGATACAAGTTATTCTATTCGGATTTCTCGCCGACATGATGAGGAAATGAGAAAAATAGTTTTTAAACTAATGGTGAAAATCAAGGATCTAGAGATTTTTAATTCCAATGACCATTACTCCGCAAAAAAGACGCTCATATAGTTATTCAGAACTTGAAGCTGGAAAGAAATTCATTGGACAAGGAGCTATTTCTCGCTGTATGAAATATGAAGTAAGAGGTTGTCAATGGGTAGAGAAAGAGTTACACTCTTGGAGAGAATTGGAAGTACACCTAATTAATTGGATTCGGAATGAAGCTCGAGTATTAGCCGATTTAAGAGGGCGAGATTCTGTCGTACAATTCTTAGGCTGTTATCGGCCCAGAAATAGTTGGCATCCAAAATTACTTACTCTGATGCTAGAATATATTGAAGGAGAATCTCTTTTCGATTATCAGGGGGAATAAAGATATTATCATTTCTGCCGGAGTGGACATTTGTGATGCTCTGGAAGCGATGCAAGAAAAAGAGATTGTTCATCGAGATTTAAAATCAAACAATGTTCTTGTTACTTCTAAAGGGAGAGCTAAAGTTATTGATTTTGGTATGGCAAAACGGAAGGATTATGATTTAGCCCCGCCGGGTATAGTTTTTGGCACACCGGAATATATGTCCCCAGAACAGGCACGAGGAGACGCTACAGACCAAAATTCAGATTTATTTTCATTTGCGTTGACTTTATTCAGAGGACTGACAGGAAGTTTAGCGTATTGTGCACTGTCAGTACGTGCTAATTATATTCCAAGAGCCTCTCAATGGAACCTAGCCAATATAGAGTCAGCAAAAAACTCTTTAAGACAAGTTGGCATGCCAGAATCATTTACAGATGCCTGGAGTTTAGCTGTTCAGCCAGATCCTCCAGCAAGACAACGTGAACCACTAAAGAAAGAATTAGAAGCCATCCTGAAAAAAACAAAGTATTCACGATAGTGTGGATTTAGCGTTGAGGCAATCCAGAATATACTTTGCTCCAGCATCGGAAGAATTACCAAAATTATACACCATCTTCTTCCTGGCTTCAAGAATCTTTTTCTTATATGCCTCACGTTCCTTAATCATTTTTCTTATGACCAATCCAATCGTAGAAATATCTTCCGGTTTCACCACTTCACCTAATTCGCGGCGTATTTTCACGTCAACTGGCTCTCCTACCTCTTTGTATTTTGGATTGTTAACTTTCAAAGGGACATCCATAAATAAAACTGGTTTTTCTGTGCCAAAAGCATATTCGTAGGAAATGCCTGACCAGTCGCTGATTAAAACATCAGAATTAAAGAAAGATTCCGTGTTCTTAATATTTTCTTCAACAATAAAAAAATGATTTCCCTGAAATTCTCGGTATAAATCATCAAGAACGTGTGGCGTTTCCATTCTCGTCATGGGATGAGGACGAACCATAACTTCAAAACCTTCCTGCAGTAGGGTTCTGACAAGTTGTTGACCACAGAGATTAAATGTTGTTTTATCTCCCCAAGATGGGGCAAGGAGAATTTTAGGTGGGTTATTTTGTTGTCGATTTTCTTTTCTTTTAAGAAACTCTTGATATACTTTTTCCACACGGTAATAACCAAATTCAATAAGCTCTTTCTTTTTTAGATCGTATAACTGTTCCTGCGTAATAATTTCTTCTTTATGATGAGGACCGGTACAGAAAATAGTATCATAATGAAACAAAGCGCCGTGACGAACAACAGGGAAAGAACTGCCAATATTATGGAGAAGATAAATATGGTTAACAGTATTGATTGACCTTTTAACATGAAATTGATGAAGATCCGGCATAGTCATTAATAGGACTTTTGAATTCAATAAAAGAGTGAAGAAGGGAAGAAGTTTCTGGATATAAAAGACATTAAGACTCTCTCTTGGAGAGGAAAATAAAGGATCGTGAGGATCGGAAGTTATGTAGGAGATTTTTTTTCGGTATTTTTCAACAAGAACTTTAATTACACCTTCAAAATAGATAAAAGAAGCAGCATCTTCCGCGTAGAAGACAATATCTTTGTCTTTCTGTTTTTTGAATTTTACGTAATCTTTTAATTCCCGAAGATAACTCATGACTACTTTTTACAGTGGAAACTATATAAGGTTTTCTTTGGGAAAAGTATTAGGCAAATCTTCTCTTAAGAAAGCCGATGAGAGCGCCAAGAGCGAAGTAAAAAAACACATTTACAAGGATAATTACCCCGACCGATTCATAGGAATTTACAAAAAGTACTCCTGGATAAAAAGAGATGGCAATAAATGGAATAAGGAAACTTAGAGAACCTGATTGGACAGAAAAAGGATTTTTATCTAAGATAGGAGCAATTATAACAAAAAGAAAAAGAGAGATAAATACGCTGGCAAAGTATAAACTGAGAGTGATAAAACCGCCTTTTAACCACGATGGTTGTTTCTTGAACCAATCTTTGGGCGTCACTTTATGTAGATAAGTAGAGAGCTATAAAAAAGTTTGTATTAAGTGTATGTATTAAGTCTGGGGCTTTAGCATCAACCTGTGAGCCTTCTCGCCAATTAAGATCCAGCAAAAAGGGGATTCATGAAATGTGAAAAATATCACATTTCAGTACTGAAAATAAATCTCTGTTTATTTTCATGTTCCAAAAAGAATTTTTGCTTTTGAGTTGCAACATCCAAAGGCGAACTGATGCTAAAGCCGAAAGAAGACTTAATACATACTATTAAGTAGCTTAGTAGAAAAGTTGCCAATATGGCCAGTGAGCACTTGTCTATTCGTAAGACCGCCTTGCCCTCACTCTCGGGAAAACAATCGAGTAATATACGAGACGTCGAGAAAGTGAGGGTGCGAACGAAACTTTTCTACTAAGCTTATCAAGTTAATTTGCTTCTAATTAAGAGAGATTAATTTATAAAATAAACACAATTTTAAGATTAAATCATGACTGACGAAACTCTGGCCACGCAAAAAAAAGATCTTTCTAATCAATGGAAGAAGATAGGAGAACAGTTATGGTTGAAATATTACAAAATACTCTTTGCCTGTAAAGATACGGCCGCAGCTTGTTTTAGTGGAAATAAACGAACACTTCATAGTAATATTAAAGATGAATTGGAAAAGCAGCGGAAAGCGTGGAATGGAGCATTTTATCCTTTTTATCAAGGGTATCAAAAGATAGGAATTCATGGATTGAGGTTAACAGAGAAAAGAATTAAGAATTATGATCTGCAAAAATACCTGAAATCAACTGATACTGTTTTAGACATTGGTTGTAATACGGGGTATATTGCCTTGGAGATTAGTAGTTCTATTACCAAAGTTCAGGGGTTAGAAATAAATCCATGCTTAATAAACGTAGCAAACTTAGTCAAGGAACATCTTAAAATCTCCAATGCAGAGTTTTCAACAAGTTCATTTGAAAATTTTTCCTCTAAAAAACAATACTCTGTTATTCTCTCTTTAGCCAGCCATGAAACGTGGGATAATAAATCCACGTTTACGTTTAATGAGTATATTGAGAAAGTAGCAAAATTATGCCTGCCCAGAGGGATCTTGGTTTTTGAAACCCATGATTTGAGAACAGAAGATGTGCCGCGGATGCTTTCTGTGCTGCAAAAGGATTTTGAGTTGGAAGTGCAGAAAAAATTAGAGAAAGAACATCGCTTGATGCCGGAAAGAATGTTATTCGTGATGAGGAAACGGTGAGAGTTAATGTATCACTATGCACTCGTTCGACAACCGGGCGAGAATTTTGCTGAAGGACTTACAACTCTGGATTTAGGAAAGCCTGATTATGAGAAAGCCCTACAACAACATAAGTTGTATTGTGAAGCGTTAAAGTCTTGTGGACTAGAACTTCTTGTTCTTCCTCCTGATCTTCTTCATCCTGATGGTTGTTTTGTCGAAGATACGGCAATTATTACCGAAAGGGTAGTAATTATAACACGTCCTGGTAACCAGACAAGACGTGGTGAGGAAGAAACGATCGCTCGCCTTCTCCATCAGTATCGAGGAAATATGACCAAAGTTACCGCTCCCGCAACAGTTGATGGAGGTGATGTGCTCAGAGTAGGAGATCATTTCTATATCGGTATTTCTCATAGAACAAACGGAGAAGGGGCTTTACAATTATCAGCAATACTTTTGAAATACGGTTACACTTCTTCAACTATCCCTGTCAAAACAGTTCTCCATCTTAAAACAGGGGTTACAAGGATAGATAGAGAAAGGCTTATTTCTGTTCAAGAACTTTCAGACCATTTCCGACAATTCGAGGTCATTGAGGTTGATGAATCGGAAAGATATGCTGCAAACTGTTTGTTGGTAAATGATTTCCTGCTCATGACAGGAGGTTTTCCTCGAGCAAAACAAGCTATTAGCAGAATTAGAGGAAATATCAAAGAAGTAGAAATGTCTGAATTCGAGAAAATGGAGGGAGGATTGACCTGTTTGTCACTGTTGTTTTGAAGGTCAAAGAAAACTTTACAATCACAAGGTTATAAATCTCTTAATACTCCCTTCCTTCAACCATTGTGTATATTTCTCATAATCTTCTACGGTGTCAAATTCAAGCCAGCCGCGATTGATAATAATCGGCTCTACTTTTTGTCCAGCGTTAATAAGCGCTTGCAGCATGCAAGTCATATACACTTTCTTGAATGATTTAGATCGCAGCCAAGGTTCATTTCTGTCATAAAATTTGATTTTGTTTTCATGATAAACTTCTTTTAATTTCTGCAGCCCTTTCTTTGAAAATTTAATTAACCCAACATACCGTACTTTAGCTTCCTCTCGTGTACATTTAGTATTACCTAATTCAACGATTTTTCCATTTTCGAGGACTAAACTTTCCATGTCTTCTTCTGGTTTATCGGCTCGTGCCTGCCAATAATCCCAGTAATCTTCGTCAACAGTAACACCTACCTCAGCTTTGCTGTTGAGAATTTTCTGGAGAACTTTTGGTTCATAAACAATATCAGCATAACACACCAGAACATCATCTTTTCCGTCCAATTCTTGTTCAGCATAGAACAGTGTTTCCACCATATTAGTCTGATCGTAAATTGGATTGAGGTAATATTTAACTCCAGGGATGTTAATTTTGTCAGCCATATAACCACGGACGATGGAAATGTCAGTGATACCCGCTTTGCGTAGATTTTCGACTTGTTGTGCGATTAAAGATTTATTGTTAAACGAAAGCATTCCTTTAGGAAGATTTTTAGTGTAATCTCCTAAACGAGTGCCCATACCGGCGGCGAGGATGATAGCTTTCATGGAGAAAGATTTCTTTTAGTTACTTTATAAGAGTTATGAAAAAAAAGCCGAAATATTTTAAAAGAAGACAGAACTGTTAGATAAAATTTCAGTATAATAAGGGGCGATTTTTATGCAGATATACTTATTACGGCATGCGTGGAAAAATAATGATCCTAAAGCTCATGGAACTGGAGTGGAAGCACTTCTAGATCCTGCTAAGATTCCAGAGATAAAAGTGGATGCTGCGCGTCGATTGATCACAGCAAGAGATGGGGGTTATAGGCGAATTGAAATCTGGACAACACCGATTGATAGAGCTATAGCCACGGGTAAGGTTCAATATGAGGTTATGCGAAGTTCTCGTGAAATAGAAGTTGTCGAACCACAAGTTAATGCACTTATTGGTTCTGCTGCTCTCCATCCAGAAACGGGAAAAGCAGTGAATTTAGGAACGCGGGCCATGTCCAAAATATGGGGAGATGCAAAAAAGGATGAACGTTATGATCATTTACACGGAGAAAATAAGCCTCTTTATGCTTGGTTTGAACAAGGATTTGATAACCCTCACGGATGGCTGCTAGGAAAGCCCGAGACTTGGAATAATAGTGATCCTGGAATTACATTACGAGAAATTGCCTGGAGAGTGGGAGCGTTTTTATATGAAACACTAGAAAAGGGAGAAAAAGATACACAATATCTGGCTTTTGGTCATTCTGGAGATATCGAGCCTTGGGCAGCATTGACAATGCAAATGATTCGTGGCAAAGATGATGGGCGTACGGGAACAACCTGGGAAGACTTACCATCACTATTTAATGAACTCGGAGGAGCTCTCGAGCCATTGACCGGAGTATGTGTTCATTGCCATGATCAATCAGTAATGCTAATTGATGCTGCTTTTGGAAGGGACATAATTTGTAATCCTCGCGTTGAAGATATCCTCCAAGAACAAGCTCGTCTCTATAGAGAAAATGGAGTAAGCAATAAAGTTCTCACTGCGAGATTAGAAGCAGATTACAAAGCAAGCAAAAAATAGAGAGAGAAAAAACATGGCAACAACTGAACATGTTTGGCATTTACGGCGGCATTTATTAGCGAGAGAACCTTTCTTTGTCGGAGAAGAAGTCGCGGTTCCAGGAACGGTAGATACCGCTTTTGTAGGAAATGGGATACATCCCGATGGGGAAGCGCATCTTGCTGCTACGGAATACGAAAAAGCCGTCAAGATTGGAGAAACATTATCTGTTCCGCAAGATTTTTTTTCTGTTCTTTCTGGTGGTATTGTTCCTGTTCTTATCGCCCCTTCTCCTCTCGCCAGGGCAAGGGAAACAGCGACGTACCTGTTTGTAGGTATGGCGAAGGCCTACGCACAAAATGTTCATGATATTAGTGTTCTTTCGCCTGAAACGCAGAGAGTATTAGCCTTCCAGGGGTTGCATAAGATAGCAGAAGTGGTTCTTTTTGAAGCCTTGAATGAAACAAAGTACAAAAACTCACGAGGAAAACCGGATGAAGGAAATGAACTTGTTGCTGAAGCATACCATAAAATAATCAATCCTAGCTTTCCTGGTTACCAATGGATGGTACAGAAAGGATTTGAGCTTGATCAACGTTCTGAGCCGCCATTGAAGGTGATGGAGAGGGGCTTTCGCGTAATGCGGGAAGTTTTAACTCGCAGTGTCATTCTTTCCACGACTCATCAGCCTAATTTAGAAATTATTACCGCTGGTCTCACTGGTGATTTAGGTACAAATGCGCGGGAGTTGTGGGAAAGAGCAGGAGGAGGTTATGAACTCGGCGGCGGATTTGAATTACGTGTTCTCACTAATGCCTCTGGAAAGATAAGTGATGCTCAGCTTAGAAGAACATTAAAAGACCTTACAAAGTTAGAAATGGTATTGAACGTAGATATGGATGCGCTGCGTCGATATATGGTGCAATAGATCTTTATGGAATCTCTTTGTGGTTTATGTTTAGCGTATGAGGAAGAGTATAGAATTGTAACAAAGAATGATTATGCTGTTGTTGTAGTTTCAACGTATCCATTGCGTGATGGACATTTGCTTATCACACCACGACGACATGTATTAAGATTAGACGAATTAACAGCCGAAGAGTCAGGAGCAATTAATGAGATATTATATAATAGTCAACAACGATTGCTTCGAGCCTATCCAGAGCATCCACCAATTCATGCTATGCAAACAGGACGACATTCTTCACAACCACACATTCATTACCATATGATTCCTTCAGATTCGCACTTTCGTGTTCTCTGGACAACGGTGCATGATTCTTCTGGAAGATTAGTTGTTCAGAAAGATAGAGAAAGAATAAATCCCCCTTATACTCAAGAGAAGCTCGAAGATATGGCCAGAAAGTTACGTTCCGTGTAATTTATTTCTTCCAAAAAAACTTCCGCTCTTTAAACGCTTTTACGATGAAGTCGTTAAAGGTTTGATCTTGATTTACTCTCTCAGGATGCCATTGTATTCCCATGATAGGCAAAATCGGATGAAAAATTCCTTCTATTATCCCATCTGAAGTAATGGCAAATGGTTTTAGCTCTGGAGAAAGATCATTTTTCAAAATCCCATAATTATGATAAGAATTAACAACGTGTTCTTTCCCAAGTTCCGCGACAAACTCTTGGATGATGACAGGATGATCCTGGCGAGGCAGGTGTATTATCCTTTGAGAAAGCAAATGAGTAAGTTTTCCATTAAAATAGACATTAATAAATTGCATACCCCGACAGATTCCTAAAAGAGGTATTTTTCTTTTTACTGCTGCCTCTAAAAGTATCTTCTCAACTCGGTCACGTTCCGGAACAATGTCCGGATCATTTTTTCTTTCTTTACCGTACGATAAAGGATCAATGTCATTTCCTCCAGACAAAATAATTCCTTCGATAAGAAAGGTAGAGAAATAATACTGGAGGTCATGCAGAGAATTGGAAACAGGGATAAAATGAATTTTCATTCTTTCTAAATAATGACTTAAGCTATGTTCAAGAGCATCAGTTTGATCGCCATGTTTGGTTACACTTATCTTTTGTGATAATAAGATTACCATGTTTTATCTCCGCAACGGTTCGATTTTGTTTGCTTTACAATCTAATCGCACTTCCGTAGCATTTTTAACTCTTTCAAAGATCATTTCTCCACAACCTATCGCCGCGGGAATGCCAAATTCGGCGCAGCGAATAGACATATGCGAAGCAACGCCGCCATATTTTGTGATCAGTCCAGCGGGATTACGCGTAAAAATCCAGTCATAACCAGGATCGCCATTTTCGAGAATAACGATACTTCCTTCAATGGGAGGGATTTTTTCTTTATCAAAAGAATTTATGTTGACAACTTTTCTAGTAATAATTTTTTGGGTAATAAAGTTTGGCTTAGCTTCATAATGTTGAATAAGATCAAAGTGATCTTCAGAGAAAAGGAGAGAAGGAAGAACAATTTTATCATGAATTGTTTTTTCTTCCTCACGGATTTTGATGATGCTTTTCCATTCCTGAGTCATTTCTTCTACATCGCTGAGAGCGTTGCTGCGGAAAATTTCGTTGATGTCAAGCAGGGCCATTTCTTTACGAGTAAAGCCCATGAGTTCTCCCGCTTCGGCAAGAAGCTCTAAAGCATCGCTAAGATTCTTGGTGAACTCAAATTTAGAAAGTTCCCGCGCTTCCGTCGCTTTTTGTGTAAATTCGAAAAATTCATCGGGTGAAAATTGGAGGCCATGTTCTTGAAAAGCATTTTTTATTTTTTCTTTCTCAGTATCAAAAATGAAAGATCCGTACCCCGTTTCTTCATCAAAAGCTTGGGGAAAAACTTGGAAAAGGGTTGGATTTTTATCATACCGTAAGCTGGTGATGTCATACGTTCCTGGACGGAGATGATAATATTTTTTGATAAACGTTTCTTCAGAAATTTCATGCCGCAAAAGTTTTTTGAAATCATTGCTGATTTCACTAGCAACGGTGTTGAGGGATTTATAAAAGCGATCATAAGTATCTTGAAAGATAATTCCTTTCTTTACCATACTTTTTAAGATAATTTTTCCTATAAAACCTAGCCGTGCTAAACGGGAAAATTGCACTGTTCCTTTCCGACGACATTCATCAAGGAGAGACTTGGCATTATTAATGAGCTCTTTAGGTGTAAATTTTTCGTTCTTTACTTTCTGGTTTAGGAATGTTCGTAACTCTCCTAGGCTAAGAACATCCTTAATATCTAAATCAATATTTTTTTGGTAGTTGCTCACAAGGGTGTTTGTTAATTGAAGAAGAGATTGTTTTAAGGATCGAAGTTCTTCTTTTGTAAATCCTGCTTTTTCTAATTCCAAGCTTCGTTCATCAAAGCTTAAATCATAACAAGTGTAAGCAATTTCAAATTCAACTTTATCTTGTAAATGTTGATTATGACGAAGTTTGTCAAGGTAGAAAGCAACGAGTTTATCTCTCAATGGATTTTTAATCGCCGCCGGAATAAAAGAATTGAAAGAATTTCTCACGTTAACATACGGTTTATTGGCAAATAATTCCACTAATTTTGCTGGTTTTACATCATGATACCCTTGCGAGGCTCTGGCTTCGTGCCAGGCACTGTTCGTAATAACATAATCGTAGAGAGAGTAATCGAGAAGATTAGGTCTATCGCCGATAATTTCCGCAGGATTCCAATCAGGCATATCCGCAAAGATAGTTGTTTCGCCACAGAGATGTGCCGGTTTTTGTGTCAATTTCAAAAATTTTTCTTGGAGAGAAGTTACTCTCTCTTTTACTTCCTCATCATGACGTTCTTTATGCCTATTTACCGCCAAAGGACGAACTTGGAAAATAACAACACCTTCACAAGATATAGCAAACTCGATATCTAAAGGAAGAGAGGGAATTTTCTGTTCTAATTCCTGTACAGCTTCGAGAAGTGGTTTCATTTTCTCAGGAATATTCTCGGCATCGTGAGCAATAATCATCACTTGGTTCTCTCTTCCTGCCGTTACCGAATCAGAGCTTCCTGTTTTATCATCATAATTGACCACATAGTAAGGAGCATTTTTCTCTAAGGTCCTGGTGAAAAGAACACCACTCATAGTTATATTATCAGTTTGTTTTTGCACGAGAATTTGATTGAAAGAACTTTCTGCTTGTTTTTCTCGATAGGAACGCAAGACTGTGGCAATAGCCTCTTCTACAGCTTTTATCTCTTGAGAATCGATATGCAAAACGCTTTGAAAATTTCCCGCCAGTGACTGTTCCAAGGTGTCTTCACTCACGGCAGAACTGCGAATAACAATTTTTCCTGTAAATAGCTCTTGAATAGTTCTCAAAATTTTTTTCTTATCATTTTTCCAGTCAGAAATGGTAAAAGTATAGAGATCTTCAATTTTTGATTTCTGGAGAAGCGGTTTTAAGGCCGCTAACGTATCTGCTTTGGAACTAATAACGGCTTTATTACTATCCCATTGAGCTGAGGAAGAACTGCCATTGCGAATGAAGGAAGTAAATTTAGTAATATCCTTATATTTATCTTTATCTTGAAGAATTTGATTTACGATCTTAAATGTTGATAATCGGCCATAATAAGGATGCTGGACAATTTTTCCGCCAATGCTTTTTATATACTCTATGCCCGGCACGTCCTGCCAGTTATCTCCATGAACCAGAATAATTTCAGCGTGAGGAAATTCCTCATGCAGCCGTTTAAGATTCTCTGTAGGGTCTACTAAATCCTGAGTCATTACTCGATCTACACAATTAAGATTCTCAATGACGGCTTTTCGTTCCGTTATATTGGCAATCGGTCTGACGCGGTATGATTCTACTGCTTTATCTGTAAGAACACCACACACCATGTAATCTGCAAGAGAATTGGCAAACTTAATAGAACTTAAGTGGCCATAGTGAAAGAGATCGCCTACAATACCTAAATAGGAAATTCGCTGTAATGGAGCTTTCTTAATTTCAACAAAATCTCCTTCTTTAACATCAACTTCTTTAGGGATCGTAACACATAACTGCCCGTTCGATTTATTCGCCCACACTACTCTTTTCATATAACCACCTTACTAGTGGGACTAGTGAAGGGAACTTATTTTTAAAGGTAATGGATTAGTGTTCTCAAGAAAATCCCCCTTTCACAACCTTAAAAAAGCCTTGATCTAAAGGCAAGACTTGTTATGAAACGTGAAATGGGTATTGGCACAGCCTTTGTAATGATTTCGAGCATCGTGAATGTAGCAACGAGTTATATTATTAACGTTGGATTGGCGCGATATTTAGGAGCGGCATTGTTTGGAGTTGTAGGAGTTATTACCTCTTTGTATCAGATTAATAGGGCCGTTCTTCATGCTGGTATTCCTAAAGCCATGTCGAAGTATTTGCCAGAGCCAAATAGAGATGAAGGATCAATTATCAAAGCAGCGTTCAAACTGCACATGATTATGACGGCGTTCATGGTTCTTTTTTATATGATTTTCTCAAAACAAATCGCAGCCTTGCTTAATGATGACTCACTGCGCATTTATATTTTCTATATTGGGATTATCGTTATACCGCTTTCTTTATTTTATTTTTATGTTGATGGATATCTCAACGGACTTCGATGGTTCAGAAGGGAAGCCATAGCAACAATGATTTCGTCCCTATTTCGCTTATTATTCATATTTCTTTTCGTTTTTATAGGGCTAGAAGTCTTTGGTGTCCTTTGGGGGTACTTCACATCTCTGGCTGTTTCCATCTTTATTTCTGTACTTCTTTTTGGTGTTCCTTCATTCATGGCAAAAGAGAACTTCCCTAAAAAGAAGTTAATATTGTTCGCGCTGCCGATTGTTGCCTCTTCCTTAAGTTTAATCTTCATGCGTAATCTCGATACTCTTCTTGTTAAATCATTGCTGAGGGATAATAGTCTTGTGGGATACTATACGGCGGCGATGACGATTTCAAATATACCTTATATTATTTTTTCCACATTAGCTTTAACGTTGCTTCCTTCGATTTCAAAATCAACGAGCGAAAAGAATCTTGAGTTGACAAAGAGATATATCACGCTATCAATGCGTTATTTGCTTTTAGGACTCCTGCCAATAACGGCACTCATTACGGCAACGGCAAAAGAAGCCATTATTTTCTTGTATTCCTTTGAATATGCAGCGGGAGGAGAAGCTCTTTCTTTTCTCATCTTGAGTACAATGTTTCTCGTTATCTTTTTAACCTGCACATCTATTATTTCGGGTAGTGGCGAGCCTGGATTATCGTTCTGGTTCACGTTGATAGGAGCAGCTGTTCTGATGATAACGGGGATACAATTTATTCCTTCTTTAGGAATGAAAGGGGCAGCGATGGCTTCTCTCTGTGCTTCTCTTATTGCCTTTGTGATAACTTTTAGTTACATTATACACAAATTCCATTGCTTTGTCAAGGTTAAATCTGCCATTAATATTCTCGTAAGCTCAGGAATAATTTTTGTTTTGGCGTTGTGGATTCATCCTTCAGGGTTTTATCTCCTCTTTTTTTATACCCTATTAATGCTACTCTACGTCTTATTACTCTACCTTTTAAGGGAAATTACATCTGACGACATTGAATTAGTGAAGAATTTGTATGAAAGAATAACTCTAGTGTTTAGAAAAAGAAGAGAAATATGAGAAAAAGTTATTCTCTCGGAAACGGCCCGACGTACGTTTGATCTTCAAATGCTTTTACAAATTGATAGGGAGTGTCACGGTCATCAGAGAAGTATACTTGATCAGGAAATAATGGTAAAGTTTGGTTTAAGTATTCATTAAAGATGACACGGAAAGAATTCACCGGTGAAATGGAAGGGTACAACTGTGAATAATTTTGATCATAGAAATAGTAGGCATTTAAAATAGAAGCTCTCCCATCAACATTCTTTTGAGTGGGGTGTTTTGTCCATTGAGGATCGGTGATAAAGCCATGATCCCCTTGGATAATGATCAGAACAGGACGCTTTGACTTTTTAAGAATAGCATCTACAGATTGCAAAGTTTTCTTATTAATGAATTTAAGTTGTTCGACGTAGCCCTTCAGATCGGCCCATTGTTCTGCAGAAGGATCGTAATATTCTTCAGAAATAATCTTTCCATTTCTATCAAAAAGATAAGGTGGATGAGGACTATAAACGTGAGAAAAAACGAATCGAGGCGTTTTGTCTTCCCGTGCGGCAATTTTTTGAAGCATTTCAAAATTGTGTAAAACGACAACCGGGATCTCATTTGGTGTCAGTAAACGCAAAGGAGTGGAACGAATGAAGAGAAAACCAACTTCGCTTAACTTGAATGGATCGTAAAATTCATCTGCATAGTCGTTTTTATCAGTAGCGCCAATACTTGAAGAAAACTGAATGAAGCGATACCCTGCTGATTTTAAATGCTGAGCGACAAGGGGGCGGTCCATAACGGAAAAAGGAAGAGTTCTGTCACGAGAATTAGCGCCGATTAAATCCGTATAAATGTCAAGATAGTTCATATTTAAAGATGAAGACAATGATAAAAAAGTGACCATATAGTTCGCAGCGCTTTCATTTGCAACATAAAACCCTCTTTTTTTAAGGGCATTAAGAAAAGGTAGATTATCAAATCCTGCGTGTTCTTTTAGTGCCCCTTCGCCAGCGTAGCCATCTAAGATAATGTAATAAATATCTGGAAGTGTCGCTTGAGGAACTTTATCTTTTTCAAATTGGACAGAAAATGGATTATCGGCTAAGGATGGACGAGAAGTATTTGCGAAATTGTAAAAGAGTATTTGGGCTATGATAAAAATTACTAAAATAATGGAGAGAGTGTTGAGCCATTCATTAACACGCTGAGGACTATTTATTCTTTTGATTATAAAAATAAGAGCCAGTAAGGGGATAAAGAAGTAAAGTAAAGCAAAAAAGTAAAGATTGGCGTTAAAAAACTGAACAAGGTGTAAAGGATGGAGATAAAGAAAAATGGAACGAAAATTCGCATTAGTTAAAATAAAGTAGAATGCTAATGATAAGATTAGAGCTAAGAAAGAAACCACCATCAATTTTGTCTTAATGGAATTTTTTCTCTTAGACAAATAGAAAAATATCCCAAAGAATAACAAACCGGCGATAAGTAATTCTATCGTTTGCCAAACAATTGGAGCTACATGAGGAGGATTATCAAGTATATCAGCTACACGGCCATAACTGAAGAAGAGGACAATAAAAGAAGTGAGATAAAGGCCAATTTGGGGAGATTTCTTGAATTTTTTTTTTGCAATAAAGAAGAGAATGGATGTGGCAATAAGAGAAAAGAATAAAGGAACGATAATTTCGCGAAAAGAGAGTTCTTTAATGTTAGTATAATAAAGAAAAAGGATCATGAAAATAGTAAATAGGTACGGATGATACTCTTTAAGATAATTCATTTTATTTATTAAAAATTCTCTGAAAAAAAGACTTGATGCGGTACTTTATGCCTTTGGTCATAATGGCGACAGTAGCAACAATCCCTAACAAAATCTGCAGCAGCAAACTGCCGGAATTTGGATCTAAATAAGCGGCTGCGAAGGCGGCATTTAAAGCGATAAGAAATGATGCCGCAGCAAACACAAAGCGACCTTTTTTCATAGAATCTTATTTGGAGAGTTTCTATATAAACTTATCTTTTAATTTGCTGTCGCTGAGTGAGAAGATCCCCTTTTTTACTTTCTAAAGAAGTTCTGAAGTCCTTTCTGTTGATTTTGTTCTTGCATTTCTTGTATTTTTTCTAGCCTATTCTTAACGCGCTCTTCACTAAAATTGTGTTTTTGCACCAAAAGCTCAAAAACTTCATTTTTATCACATTTTTTCCATGTTAATTCATAGTTATCAGTGACCGGAATTTCTGTAATAGTTTTCGAAACGAGACGCCAATCTAAGTCAGGAAAAGTCTCACTCCATTTCACTTCTTTGAAAAGTCTTTCATAATCTGTTCCGTACTCCTTGAGAAGTTTCAAGGCTTTCTTTGGTCCGATTCCTTTAATGCCCCCTGGATTGTAATCTGTGCCAATCAAAACAGCAAGGTGTATCAATTGGTCTAAAGTGAGATGCAGTTCGTTTAAAATTTCCTCCAGAAGAAGCAGTTCTGGGTTTACTTTTTGGTAGCCGAGAGTTCCAGTTTTCTTTTTTCTCCCTTCAATGGAGAGATTCCTAATCAGGCGGGGGCAGCCAAAAATGAGATTGTCATAATCCTGGCTTACGGAGGCATAGGCAACTCCTTTCTTTACCATATACGCCGTTTGCGCCTCTCCTTCAGAAGGAGCTTGTACTATTGGTAATCCTAAAGAAGCAATAACGTTTTTAGCATCCTCGATCATTGCTTTGGTGAGAACGGAAGTGCGAGCGGCATACTTTTTTATTTCTTCGAGCTTCCCTTCTTCTACCGCTTCTTTTAATTTCAGTGAGGCTATTTTCTTCATTTCGGTTCTCTTTTCCCAAGTGCGGCGCTTAATTTCAGGAGGCGTTCCGTCAAAAACAAACGCTAATTTTAGCCCTTCTTCCATAAGAGAAGTAGTGCGGAAAAACAGGCCCAGGAGATGGGAAGTGACAACGCCATTTTTATCCGTTAACACTTCCCCGCCAGGACCACGGATGGTGGTAAGAAATTGGTATAAAATATTCATCGCGTCAACGGCGAGAACCTTACCTTTAAGATTCTCAATAGATATTTCTTTTTTAGTAGTGATTAAATCTTTAAATTGTAATCCCATTTGTGTCAAGTCGCCTCACAACGGCATTTTCAAAGGCACCGGCGTCAATCATTTCCTGAGCTTTCCTTGTTAACATGCCAGTGTAAAGGAAAAGTAAAGGTAATTTCTTCATCTGTGCTTCCATAAAAGCGGCGGAAAGTTCCTTTTCATCACAACGCCCTTTTCGCTTTGCTTTACAGAAATACTTCACTTTCCCGACGACGGAAGGGACAGTAATAAGTAAGTTTATTTCTGCATTCTTCCGTACCGGAGCAGATTCTTCAACGGTAATTTCCAATTCCTTGAGAAAAAGAGTAATAGAAGAAAGAAATTCCTGTTTTTCAGCTTTTTCTGGTATTGTTACGTTGTTCTCGCCTTCTTTTTCTTCTTCTAGCTTCTTCTGCTTTTCTTTTTTTTCGGGGGAAAGTTCTACCAGCACTTCTTCCTGCTTCAGATTTTTTATTCTTTTCTTTTTAGAAGAAGATGCTTCTTTACGAGGAGTGGCTGGTTCTTTTACGCTAGTTTCAATGGTTTTTTCTCGTTCTTGCAGATGGGAAGCGCGGATCGTCGAAAGCACATTTTTTCCCGTAACTTTTTCAATTTCAGGACGGGAAGAAACTTCTTCCACCGGAGAAGACTTTGGCAAGGTGGTAAGCATCTGAGAAATCAGTTGATTCGTCTCCTCGTCAGAGGCAAGATACCATTTCCAGAATAATTCGCTTTGATCTTGAAAGCGTACGGTAAGAGGAATGGCAAAATCTTTTAATTCTCGCAGTGCGACTCTGGGAAGTAATTCTAAAGCCGTTTCTCGCAGAATCTTATTGACTCTCAATTCTTCCAAAACAGCTAAATCTTTAGGATTAAGATTTCCTGGGGCAAAAGAATAAAGCTGGTCCTCCTGTCCAGGTAAATAATATAAAGGCGACCCGCCAATTTTCAGATGCGACAATTTTGCCTTTCCTTGAGAAACCAAATCTGCCAAATGGGCAGAAGCAATAAGAACTTCAGACTGGATAATCTTGGCTACTTTTGTTGGCAAAGTAGGCCCTGTCGTTTTAAGAAACTGAAGGATTTGATCTTGCACCAGCATCCGTTTCCTAGATCAAACAAAGTTTATAAGATTTTTGTAACTGGGAAAAAGCTATTCAAAAACGAAATGTTTTTAAATAGAAAACATATGCTAAATCATACTAAAATTGTTAGGAAAAGTGAAAATGTATCACGACCTCAAACTGGAAATTGAACCACCGGGCAGACCATTAACTTCAGCAGTTGATTCTATATTACCATCTGAAGCTTATCTTTCAAGCCCTTCTCAAGCAACTTCTCAAAGATCATTAACTGATCTTCTAATTAATCCTCAAGAAGATGCAGATGGCGTGTCAATATATGCAACGAAAGATACAGCTGGATATGACAAAGGAGATTTAGAAGATCCTAACGACCAGCTATCAGTAGTTGATCTAAAGAAAGAAAGAGAGAGACTGTCGCCTTTAGAAATCAAAGCAAAAGATAGTCTAGAATATGATGCCCAGCATCCTTCTTTAACTGGATATGATGCCGCCGCTAATGATGATGAAGTACCTCAGCCAAGATTAGCATATCTTCGCCCACTACTTGACAACAACCTTTACGTTGTTCCCGTTGATGAAAAACAGCTCCAAGCCGCAAATGACAACGAAGTTCCGGAAGAAGAAGTCCGAGAAGCTGCTTAAGGCCGCATCCATTTCACTTCATAATACGTTACATCATTCTCGTCATCAACAACACCTAATAATAAGCGCTTTTTAGTGCTGTGAGCGACTCTATTTTTAGCACTGAACTCATGCCATGTAAATACATTTGCTTCATGAACTGGAAAGACAATCCAGCGAGCATGGTCTTCTCCTGGCTTGACTCCTCTATCGTAAACTCTAAAATCAGCGCCAAATTTCAATGCCGTCTTAATAATATACCCTCGATTCCGCATATCTTTAAACACACCATAGCGAATCCAGAAATTAGGCTCAACTTTGCGAGCTTTTTTCACATAGGATTCAAATGGAACTTGCTTTCTGCTCTCACTCTTCACACTTAATCTCCCTTTCTCCATCAAGTAGAGAGCTTCTAAGAGCGACAATTCGACTTTCCCTGTTTCTGACAGTGTTCCAAAGCGGCTTTGGTTATAAAATTCCCGCGCCTCATCAGAGGACTCCGTAATAACACGCTCTCCAGCAAGAATTCCTTCGACAAGCTTCTTCTTCTTGACTTTTTCTTCATCTTCCAGAAGCGGTCCAGATTCCGGGGAAGGTTTTTGTGCTTTAGTCATTAATCTCCGGAACCACCAAGAGCTTTTTTAAACCTTTCTAAGACAAAACTCTTGATTCTCGCCAGCTCCACCATGTTTCTTTCCCGATAATAATATGGTCTAAAAAATCAATGCCCAGAATTTCCCCTGTTTTCTCCAACTTCTTAGTAACAAGAAGATCTTCTTTGGAAGGCTCAGGATCACCAGAGGGGTGGTTATGTAAAACAATGACCGCTTTAGCTAAATGCTTAATTGCCGCATGAAACACTTCCCTGGGGTGGATTAGAGAAGCGTTCAAAATTCCGACGGTGATGATCTCTTCAGCGATAAGTTTGTGCTTTGTATCAAGATAGAGAGCAAGGAAATGTTCTTTCTGCAAATCTCGAAGTTTTAATTGATAAAAATTTACCACATCCTGTGCTTCTTTGATTACTTGTTTCTCAGGAGAATGAAAAGATAAGCGCTTGGCAAACTCGCACAATGCTACAAGCTGGCAACTTTTAGCTTTGCCAACCCCATACTCTTCTGCAAGCTCTTGAACACTACAATGGATTAAGCCTTGTGTTCCATATTTGGCTAACAATTTGTGAGAAATCTCTAAGACATTTTCTTTCTTTGTTCCTGATTTGAGAATTATCGCGATGAGTTCCGCATCTGACAAGGAGCGTGATCCTTCCCTTTCTAATCGTTCCCGGGGCCTATTTTCTAAAGACATTTCGGTAATCTTCATAGAAAAAGTGGATGGGGCCTTATTAATAAAAGTGATCGCTAGTTGACCAGTGGCTAGTGCTGGCCTTTCTTGAGAATATGAGGGCATTTTAATGATTAAGTATTTTTTCATTTGTTTCTGATACCACACTGCTTGCGGTGGTTGGGTGGTTTTGCATCAACCCGCCATTATCGAACAGGGTATCAGACACATTAAAAATACCCCGCCCCTTGGGGCGGTTGGGATTTTTATTTTTCGAAGGATAATTCATCAAATTTTTATTATTAAGTTCTGAATCCAGATGAGTTAGTTCTGTTTTTTATTTTCAGTTTCGATATAAAGATCTATATCATTGGAAATTTCAGCGGTGTCGTTGGCATAAGAACAAAAAATAACCACTAACTTAATTTCTATGATTTTTGACTCGTTCAGTTTCATAGAAACCAAATAAATCCTATCTTCAAGAAATAGTTTCGGGATAACACATACGTACGACAAATAGTTAATTATATAAAGTCAATTAGACTCCTTAAACAAAAAAGAGGGTTTGTTAATGGTCTTAGAACATATTTTTCCTGAAGACTGGTTGGAAACAAAAGGACGTTATGCTTTTCTCCTCGGATTAGGGTACTCCATTGTCGGAATTCTTGTAGCTTCTATTCTTTTTCCTGGAGATCCGGCTTTAGTTTCCGTCGCTTTAACGGCCATGCTTCTTCTCCCGGAACTCTACAAGATTTTCTCTATCGAAGAACGTCGTGAGCGCGTAGAAGAAGGGGTGAGCATCAAGTCTATCTGGAGAAATGACATTGATATTGTTCGTGTTTATATCTTTCTTTTTCTGGGTATTCTTCTTATTTATTCTCTGGGTGCTCTAGTGCTTCCTGGATTACAAACGAACACTTTATTTCGTGAACAATTGGAAATCCGTTTTGGGCAAGGGTTTGCCGGAAATGCAATTATCAGCGACGGTCTCTTTCTGGGTTTGTTAAGCAACAACTTTCTTGTGTTGCTGGCCTGTTTCATTATGGCTCTTTTGACTGGCGATGGGGCTATCTTTCTCATAACTTGGAACGCTTCCGTTTGGGGAACAATCTTTGGCATTACAGCCAAAAGCGCCGCTTTATTTTCTGGCCATAATCCTTTTATCCTTTATACTTTGATCATGCTCATCGTCTTCCCCCACATGATCTTAGAAGGTATTTCGTATTTTCTTGCCGCCATCTCTGGTTCAGTTATTTCTAAAGATGTATTATTGGAAGAATTTGCTTCTACTCGTTTCTTCAGCGTTTTTAGCTTTAACCTCTATCTCTTGCTTGGCGCTTTGATTTTTCTCATTTTAGGCGCGCTGGTCGAAGCTTATGTCTTAGAAAACGTTTCTATATATCAAGATATTATCCAGCAAAGTCTCCAGGCCTTTAGTGGGAAAGAGCTTTAATGACTTTAGCTAAGTGGTTAATAGGAGGAATCACGTTAATTCCTGCCCTTTCTCGAAGATAGGAAAGGCAATTGTAAGAATGTTGTCCAAGTAAATGCGGGAGGACTGCATAGGGAAGGATCGTTCTGTTTTGGCAATCTGCAAGAACAATTTTTCTAGACTGTTCAGCTAACTCGATTTCTTTCTCTCCTACTTCTAAAACCTCTCCTGCTAGGTTAAAAAAATCAGTATCATCATTTGTCAAACCATCATAAACTCTTTGCAAGGCTATTTGATCAGAACTTTGGACTATTGGCGTAAAACCATATGTTCGTCCATCAATTTCTATTCCAATATGGCCAAAAGTGAGAGGTTTATAACGTGCTCTTTTTGCTATTTCTTCTGTGATCAACATTTCTTCTATCGCTGTGTTTAAAGAATTAAAGAAGCGTAGTTTTGCTTTGCTCATAAAGATACTTTTATTCTCGTTTCTTTATAAATTTTTCTCATTTTTCATAACTTTTAAGTGACACTACTCCTGCGGCTTACACATTTCATAAAAATCACATTGGCCGGAAGACCACCTACATAACTTGCTTACCGTTTTCGGGTAATGATCAAGATGGTCACTTTTGTCTGTATGGCCATGTGTTAGTTCAATTTCTCGTCTGGCCAGTTCCATTAATTCTTCATCTACCGGTATCAGCTTCAGCTGATGGCGTAAGAAAAAAATTCCTACTTTAGAAGGTCTTTCCTTATGCTTCTCAAAATAAAGCAGCGAGTAAATTGCTAATTGTAATTTAATGCTATCTTTAACTTCAAAGTTCGCATTGGTTTTATAATCAATAATATGCACTCCTCCTTCAAGATGCTGGATGGCATCAATAAAACCGTGAACAGAATAAGTTTCAGATTTGTACTCCTGTTCTCGTATCGGCGTTAATTCCTGAAAAGCTTCTTGTATTGACACTTTTTTTTGAGAAATTATTTTATTGAGATCTTCAATAAGATGATTGGTCCAGTTCATAATCATCAGCATTGTTTCTTCAAAATAAAACCGTTCCTGGTCTTTGTGCAGTTGCAATAGTTTTAACTGTGGGCCCTGGGCCTGCCATTTTTGGAAAAATAATTTTTGTGCCGCCGCTTTCAGCTTGAAGTCATAATTATCTTGGGAAAAAGAAGAAATATCAATATCAAAGAAATCTTCTAAAGTGGCATGGGCAATATTTCCCCTTACTTGGTGAATATTGGAAATAGTAGGTAATTTTTCAATGTACTGGTAATAATATTTCCGTTTACATTGCTTGAAAGTATTAATGGAGGATGGCGACTCAATGCGTTTGGTCATAGAACAATTCTCACTCTTTTTTTTAATAACAAGAAAAGGAAGGCTTTATATGTTTTTCCGCACTCTTTCATCTATTCTGCACTGTCAGGTCTTTCCGACTGTATCACAAAACTTTATAAAGAAACCTCCCCTTTTTTCTTTTTATGCCTAAAGAAGAATTTGATGAGCAGCCGCAAGTCATTCGCGTACGTATTCCTCAAGGAAAAGAATTGCTTGGCATTGTCCAGCAGCGTTTCGGCGGAAGCAGAATGAGAATCCTTTGCCTCGACGGAAAAGAACGTGTCTGTCGTATCCCGGGCCGATTACGCCGTGCTCTCTGGGTGCGCGAAAGTGACGTTGTTATTGTCGAACCTTGGGAATTGGGCGGTGATAAAAAAGGAGACGTCGTTTATAAATATAAAGGAAAAGCTGAAGTTGACTTTCTGCGCAAGAAAGGATATTTGAAGAATATTGAGAATGAATTTTAGATTAGATCATCCAAATCTTTAAATAGATATCCATTGATTGTTCATTTATGGATATCACATTAGAAGCATTAGAAGACAAAGTTTATGTAACTCGAGAAGTTACGCTTCCAGCGGGAACGCCGGTTACACCTTATGCCTCGATTGAAAGTCCACATATTGATGACCTCATTCAAAAAATGATTGCTGGAGGCATTGCTGTCGATAGAGAAGCTTGTGAAAAGAGCGTCACTTATTTCATTGATGGAAAAAAGAGAACTGCTACTGTACCTCTCGATACAACATTCCCTCAAAGCCCTTCTTCGGAAGTTGTCACTTATATTTTACGAGGCCCAGATTTAGTAGCAAATTTGCAAAATTATGTTCCGTCTTCTGTTGAAGGAATACGGGATCCATATGCCTCTGTTGGAGGACCTGAGAATTCGACAACTGGCGTTGTTGCCGATCTTAAAGCTACAGGAGAAAAAAGTCCTGAAATCATCGCAAAATTAAATAGAATCATCACTGATTTTTATACTCCCAAAACTGATGATGATTGGTGGGACGGTAAAAGATTAGTAGTAGGGGGAGAGCTTGTCGATAGTAAATCACAGGAAGACGTAGACTCACTATGGGAGAGTCTTTCTCGTTAAAAATAACTACTCCAAGATAGAAATACTTAAATACATTTTCTCTTCATAACTCCTATGGATGAACATCAAAAAAGACGCCGCACCAGTCTCTTCGTCTATGCAGCTCTTCTCCTAATTCTCTTCTTTGCTTCCATTGAACTTTTCATTTCCACGACGGGCCTCTTTTTCCGCTTGGAATTGCTCGGTCTTCTCTTTTTACTCCTGTTATCGGGTATTGCTTTTGTAAACTTTACAAAAGCCTGGAGTGGTTATCTTTTCCTCTTCGTGTTTCTCTTCTACATCGGAAACTTACTATTAGTATGGTACTTCTATGGTGATTTATATCTAATCCTCCTTCTCCTCGCTCTCATTGGCTTCTTCCTCGCCGCTCTTCTTTCTCCTCAGAAGAAGAAAGAAGAATCTCACAGCGTCGTCTTTGATACCACGAAACCTCAAACTACCACGGTAGATGCAGCAAAAACAGTTGCCGCAAAGACCTCTCCCACTACTCCGCAAAGTAAGATTCTTTCTAAACATTCTCCTGGGAAATATGTCGCCAGCAAACAAAGCAATGTCTATCATGAACCAAAATGTGACTGGGCCAAAAAAATTGCTAAGAATCGTCAACTCTGGTTTAACACTAAAGAAAATGCTTGGGAGAAAGGGTATAAAGGGCACAGTTGTGTGCAGTAGATTTTTTGGTAGTGTTCTTAACTGACTGATAGAACACCTTTTATTCTCCCTCCTCTTTCTGTCATTTATGGCAAAAAAAGAGGTTTGCATGAAGTGCAATAGCAATAATATTGTAATGACTGGATTTTACTTCTAGTGGCAAGCAGAAGTATCACTACAAAGACTGTGATTGTTATCGAACTCTCAACACAACACAGTTCTACACTGCAGAACGAAAAGAAGAAATTCTTCCTTCTTATCATGAACGCTCAATTCTGCGTGGCACACGCAGAGTGTATAGAGTAGCTGTTTCAACCATTCTTCGTTGGTTGGAAAAAAAAGAGCTGATGCCTCTTAGTTCTACACTCTCACCAGCTCAATACAATGACATCATTGAGTATGATAAAATGTGGTCTTTTGTTCACGACAAAAGAAACAAGCAATGATTATAGCTTGCGGTTCTTAGAAGAAACAGACAAGTAGTAGCATTTCATATTGGAGATCGAAGTTATATGGCATTTAAAGATCTTTATTCTAAAGTTCCAGAAGAGTACAAAAAATGTCAAAGCAGAAGTGACTTCTGGGAAGCTTATGATAATCTCCCAAAGACATTGCACCATAAATGTGGCAAAGAAACCGGTGAAACCTCACAAGTTGAATCTGTGAATAATGTGATTCGTCAAAGACTTGGAAGATATGTCAGAAAGACGTGCTCTTTCTCCAAGTCTATAGCTAATCACATTAAAGTAACAGGATTATTTTTGCAAGAATATAATCTAGAAAGGTTATCAGTCAAATGATTACACTACCAAGACTTTTTGGGAAAGAATGTGAAACTGCCAATAATTTAAAAATAAAGATCAATTTTACAAGCTGTACGCCCCTGTGGCTCAGTGGCTAGAGCGGCGCTCTCGTATTAGTTTAAAGAGTTAAGCGCAGGTCCCGCGTTCAAATCGCGGCAGGGGCTTATCTTATAATGTTGGAACGAAAAATATACCCGGAATTAGTACAAAAATATTTCCCAAAAAAGATTATTGGTAGAAGACCTGGATTTCTTGGAAGATTACTGGGAGCACCGGATGTAAAACTAAATGAAATTCTTGTAGCTGAGGTGGTAGAAAATTTATCTTCAGGATATAATCAACCTACTGAATTCATAGATCATCTCATAAAAGATTATGGTTTATCAAGAAGAGAAGCGTTAAGATTTGCTAATATGAACATTAGCTATGCCTATAGAGATGCCGATCCTTTGGAACGTGAAAGAATAATGAATCGTGGTAAATTTCTCTTTGAGAGAGAAATGATTAGTTTAGAAGATACGATCAAGAGAGATTGATAAAAAGAAGATTATTACTTTTATTTCTTCGAAATATTTTCGATATTCTTATATAACAAAAGATTGTATAAGATATTATGGATACAGTTATAGTAAAAAACCTTGTAAAAACATTTTCTACAAGAAATGGGAAAATAAAAGCCGTGGATGATGTTTCCTTGTCTATTAGGAAAGGTGAGATCTTCGGCCTTTTAGGAGTTAATGGAGCGGGAAAATCGACCCTGATCAATATTCTCAGCGGACTAATGACTCCGGATTCAGGAAAGATTTTCATTTTTGGCAAAGATTTTGAAAAGTATGAAGAAGAGATCAAAGGGAGATTTAATGTGGCTACTGCGTATTACGCTCTGAGTCATAATTTAACCGTACTTCAGAATTTGAAAGTATTTGCTAAATTATATGGTGTACGCAATGCAGAGCAAAAGATCAATCAGTTGCTTGAGAAATTTTTTATTTTTAATTTGCGCAATTTAAGAGTCGTTACCCTAAGTTCAGGAGAAAAAAGCAGATTAGTATTAGTAAAAGCGTTACTTAATGATCCAGAACTTCTGTTCTTAGACGAGTGTACAGTGGGATTAGATCCGGATATGGCAGAGTTGACAAGAGAATTTCTTCAGGAATACAATAAAAGAACAAAATGTACAATACTCTTTACATCTCATTATATGGAAGAAGTGGAAAGGATTTGCCAGCGCATTGCGTTTATGGATGAAGGAAAAATTGTAAAAATAGGGAATGCCAAGGAAATCATCAAAGAGTTAGAAGAACAAAAAGTAGAATTGCATTTTTCAGCAAATATTAAGAAAGCAGAGGAGATTTTGAAGGAATTAAAAATATCATACACAAAGGAACAAAATAAGATTTTACATTTTTCAATTCTGAACCAGGAAAAGATTATTTTCCCCATCCTAGAAAAATTTATACACAAAAATGTACCTTTTGATGATCTTCACTTAAAGAAGCCAACACTGGAAGAATATTTTATTAAAAAATCACGTGAAAAATGAAATTTCATAGAATTAAAGGATTACTCTGGAATTATTATTATTTTTCTCTGAATAGTTTAGATCGGATATTCGATGTATTTTACTGGCCAATTGTGGATATCCTCATTTGGGGGTTTATGACCACTTATATCAAAGGCATTTCTGATTTTAATATTGTTAATTTGATCTTGGGAGGTCTTATTCTGTGGGTTTTTTTATGGCGTTCGAGTCAGGATATTGTAACTTATTTACTTGAACATTATTGGTCCAGGAGTTTATATCATTTATTTGTTACTCCGGTGAGCAGTATGGAAATGATTACTGCTCTGGCCATTATGGGCATATTCCGATCTATGATTTCCTTTGTTGTACTGAGCATCTTCGCCTATTTATTTTATCAATTTAATATTTTTTCAGTGAATCCTTTCCACTTTATGTTATTTGTCTCACTCCTTACTTTATTTGCCTGGGGATTAGGCTTATTGGTAAGTTCTTTAGTTTTTCGCTGGGGTTCGCGTATTCAAGTTCTGGCCTGGAGCACGATTTGGATTTTACAACCATTTAGTTGTGTTTTCTATCCACTTTCGACCCTTCCTCCTTGGGCCATGAAAATTGCCTCACTACTTCCGACAACATACGTTTTTGAAGGGCTGAGAGCAAGTTTAACAGGAGAGCCTGTAGTTTATTCGCAATTACTGTTTGCTTTCATATTGGTCATTATCTTTTTAATGGTAGTTAGTCTTTTCTTAATTAAATCGATTGATAGCGCCAAGAAAAAAGGGAGCTTCGCAAAACCAGAGTGAGAGATTTTTCAATTGAAAATAATGGAAAACGTAAGTAGAACATACAAAGTTATGTCTTTCATTAAAACTTCACAAAGTATTTAAACTAGGAGCCGGCAGAGATGCTGATGGAGGAAAGTGTGCAACAAAAACCTGCCGCAGAAAAAGAGGAAATAGAGGATTGGACGTTTGAAGGTGTTAATCTAGAAGAAAAAAAAGTAACGACAAGAGAGACACGAAATATTCTGATTATTTTAGCGGTGATTGTGGGAATTTTTCTTCTTACCTTCGGCGGCGCGTCATTATATAATAAAGTGACCGGAGGAACAGTTATAGATCTAGAAGGATTGCATAGTAAAAATTTGGAAGGGGAATTAGATGAAAAAGAGGGGTATCTCTATGGGGAGTTTAGTTTTGTGAAAGCAGACGGCTTATGGTGGACGGAAATCATGAAAAATGAAAATACGTTGCTACGCATTCCTCTACACTTTGGTCCAAAAGAATTAGAAGAGATCAAAATAGAAGGGTTGCTGAGCCAAAAATTCAATCAAGGAGAGGATGTTTTTGTAGCTATTGATCCAAACGTCGCAGATAAGTATTACTCCCTGGCTATTTCAGAATTAAGTTTTAATATGGTTAAAGGGATGAATCGATTTCCGATAGGCTCCTGTACAACAGAAGACACTATTTGTGAGAATAGAACAATTATAAATTGTGATACTTCGCAAGGGAGACCAACAGTACAACTGGCATCTGAAGGCAATCAGCCTCGTGTTCAGTTCTCTGGCACATGTATTAAGCTGAGCGGTCAAGGACCAGACATAGTAAAAGCAGTAGATAGATTATTGTATCTCTGGTATAGGATAATGATAGAGTAAGATGAGAAGGCAAAATGGCCCTTGGGTTATTGAAGAAACGATTCTGAAGTATAAAACGCCATGGGTGGAAGTTTTTGAAGATCAGGTAATTCGCCCCGATGGAAAACAAGGCACTTTTAGCGTCGTAAAACTACTTCCGGGAATTTCTATTCTTCCCATTGACGAAGAGGGAAAAGTCTATTTGATAAAAGAGTTTAAGTACGCTTTAGGAAAAGAGGCTATCGAGGCGGTGAGCGGTGGCCTCGATAAAAGAGAAGAACCACTGGAAGCGGCAAAGCGAGAATTGCGAGAAGAGTTAGGAATTGTGGCAAAGGAAATAATTAATTTAGGCGTTATGCATCCGTTCACGAACGTTGTTTATGCACCAGCATATCTTTTCTTGGCGAAGAAGCTGCAATTTACTTCACATAAGCAAGAAGCTACTGAAAAAATTGAAATGTATAAGACGACGTTAGCAGAAGCAGTTCGGATGGTGATGGAAAGCAAAGTAATTCACGGACCTAGTTGTGTGTTAATTATGAAAGTGAAAGAGTACTTGAAGACGAGTTAATAATTTTATCTTTCCATTCCCATTACTTCTACTTCTCCATTTTTGAGAGTAACTAAACGAAAATTAAGGCCTAGTTCAAGAATAGCTTCCATTAGCGCCATATGCTCCTTGCCTGTGCCAGAGGCAAAGTTAAGGGCAATTTCAAAGTCATTAATTTTCCCTTGGAGTTGCTTTATGATTGATTTTGTTAGGGATGACGGATCCGGATAATAGCTGTCAACAACAATTAATTCTACGAGAGGATTATTATTTTGAAAGTTTTGCTTCCCAAAGTCATTAGTAATAAGAAATACTTTATTCCATTCTTTCGCGTTGACGATCTTTAATACTTCGCTCCAAGTTCCTTTTCCAGATAATAAACAGGCGATAAAAGTGGGCATTTTTAAGTGAATTTACGTAAAAGGTGATTTTCTCCTACTTTTTCAATGACACAATTAACATAATTCTTCTCTCGATTAATAATGATCTTTTTGATTATAGGAATATCGCTGGAAACAATTGTTCTTTCTAGTTCATGAAGAGTCTTGACATCAGCCCAAAGGAGTTCTCCTTCACTTTGCGTAAGAGGAATATAATCTTCTGCTTTAAGGAGACAAAGATGAAGAATAAAATGGAAAGTCTTTTTTCCTTCGAGAAGGAGATGTTCTGAAACAATACCGAGATGTTCAACGAATTTAGCTTTGATACCTGTTTCTTCAAGAAGTTCTCGTTCTGCAGTGAAAGATAGGTGCTCTTCTAGTTCTATTTTTCCCCCAGGCAGAGACCAGAGATTTTTGTAAGGCTCTTTATTTCTCTTTAAAAGGAGGATTTTATTTTCCTTTAGGAGAACGCATACGGCAGCAGAGATTAATCCAGACATCAGAAAGAACAGAAACGCCGCTTTTAAATAAATTTATATTGTGAAGAGGTATTACTTCCGTATGCGTATTCATTTTTTTGAGGAATTTCCTCACAAAAGAAATCTAGAAAAACTAAGGATGGTTACATGGCCAGCGATTGTGTACATCGCGGCAGAAAACCTGCCAAATTTTTATAAGATTATTAAACCATATCATCAAATGAGAATTACGTTTGGCTATTGGCCAATTTTAAAGAAAGAAGAGGGATATTGGCTTAGTCCATTTAGTAAAAAAAAAGCGATAAAGAGAATTATTCTGGAAATAGGTAAGCAACATAAAATACCTTTGATAATGTGGGATGCTGAACTTCCTTTACGTCATCCCTGGTTATTCTTCCGTCTTGATTTTTTTTTTACTAATAGGCCGCACATTAAACGTTTCTTTAAGAATTATGGACCTTTTATCGCGACAAGTGAATACCCTTTAAAAAGTCGTGTTACGGGGTTTTTTCTGCGTTGTCTTGGTGTTTCTTTTTCTCCGCAAAAGTATGGAAATAAAAAGATAGTTATGTATTATTCTTCAATGCATTATGGTATTAATTCCCTTCTTCTAAAAAATATTAAGAAACTGCATGAACAGCACGGTAAGAATTTAATGGTGGGATTAGGAACAATTGCTCATGGAATTTTAAAATGGGAACCAATTTTGTATCCTGATGATTTAAGAAAAGACCTCTTACAAATGAAAAAATTAGGTATTGAAGAAGTAGTAATTTTTAGGTTAGGAGGATTGAATAAAGAGTATGTGAAAGTTTTGAAAGAATTTGTGGATGATAAATAATAAACTGTAGTAAGACAATACCTTATCAGCGAAGGTTCAAGAACATTCTAAGATCATTAAAGAGAGTTTAAATCAAATGTTTTGCGAAATAAAAAAAACGTGGTTCTTTCAATAAAGCCATGCTGATCAGGGGAACGGGATTATCACGCGTATATCTCTCAAAGACTTTCTGTACTTTTGGTTGGGCTACAAACGAAACTAAACGATCCCAATCTTGGTCTGAAAATTTGTCAAAGATTCTTCTTAAGAGAAGATGCAGTCTTAATTTCTTTGCCAAAGGCGCTATCGCTTTCTCATAATTTTTTTTATTCAGAAGACCATCAACGAGAATCTCCGCTTGCTTCAATCCAGGGACTAAACCGCCAAGAGTCGTGGCTTTGACAAAGCCGGCAGCATCACCCAGAAGATAACAATTTTCTTTTTGCAATTCTTGACAAGGATGGTAAACAGGGATGGCACCAGCTTGAATCTCCAGCGCTTTAAAGTTATGCTCTTTCATAAACCTATCAAAGTAGGCACGAGAATTCTTGCGCATCGCTAATCCCACTCTCGCGATAGTTGCTGATTCTGGCACGATCCAGGCAAATAATTCTGGACAAACTTTTTCACCAAAATAGGTTTGAAAGCTATGGAGGTCAAAGTTTCCTTCTACTGTAGCCTGGATGCCAAAGTAATTTTCTCTCTGGGGATGATAGAAACCATAGGCCTTTGCCGTATTAGATAAAGGGCCGTCAGCAGCGATGACGAGATCTGGGGTGAGATATATTTCTTGATGGCGTTGTGAATTTGTGATGATAATCGTCTTTCCTTCTTTGCGACTAAAGGAATGGTTGACAAATATCTTTGCTCCAGCATTTTTCGCGAGATCAGCAAAAAAATTATCAAAACGCTTTCGACACACAAGATATTCTTTCTGGTGTATTTCCAGTTTATGGTTAGGAGAATAAACTCCAATACGGTCAAAAGTATTGACCAGGAATGATTCTATAGGAAGGCTAAACTGATCGAAATCTGAGGTGAGAAGGCCAGTACATTGAATAGGGGTGCCTATTTGTCCATGGTTTTCATAAATGGAAACAGAATGTCCGGCTTTAGCTAATAAATAGCCCGCATAACAACCAATGGGACCGGCACCGATAATTGCGATATCCATTTACAAGTCTACACTTAGAAATATAGTATAAAAAGGTTATTGAACTAAGAAATTTTCGTTTACTTATACTGGAAGAACGAAATCATCGTAAATTTATACTCGTTCTTTCATATATAACTCGCGTCTTTTTATTACAATTATTATGTACGCTCGCTATAAAAAGGAAAAGAGAAGAAAAAAATAAAAAGATTTGGAGGAAGTTTCCTACCTTAGTAGTAGGTTTGTTCCTCACCGTCATCTTTACGTAATCTGCTGAAACCAACAATCAAGCCAATGATTACCAACAGTACGACAAGGACGATTAAGGCGATTTCTAAGCCGTTACGCAAGCTAATAGTTTCTCCTTGTGGTTGAGACGCAGGAGCAACATTAGCATTTAAGGTTACAGTTTCTAAAACTTCCGCGCCTTTCTTCACGGCAACCGTTACAACATGACTGCCGAGAGTCGCATCAGCTTTAGGGGTAACGTCTACGTAGACGACTTCATTCCGCCCAGAAGCAAGTACAACCAGTGCTTTGCTTAAAGTAGCTGTGGCCCAATCACCACTTACTACTTCCATAGTGTAGGCTTCAGAGGTTCTTCCTTCATTAGTTAAAGCAATAGCGTACATGGCTTTTTCGCCAACTTTAACAGTTTGGGCTTGTGGACCTACAGCTAGCACTAAGCGTCGCTCCCCTTCTTCTGTGGGTGCAAACATAGGGTTTACAACAACGTTGATGGTATGTTTCTGTATGATTTCTTCACGAAGATTATCGTAGAATACACGAACGACAACTTCATATTCCCCGGCTTTTGCGGTAACAGGAATAGGAAGGAACATCTCAGGCACATCTTCGTAATCAATATTGCTCCCAACACGGTTGCCAGCAGCAGTATCGACAGTACTGTCAACGTCTACTTTATCGACGAATTCTGCAGCACGGACGCCAAGTTCAGGGATTTCTACGACAACTTTAACGTCCCGTTCTGCTCTGTCACCATAATTTTCTAAGAGTACTGTCGCAAGTAAAGAACGGCCAGCACGAACTGTCGTTCCAGGCGAAAAGACTACATCAGCTACATCGATACCATGTCGTGTTGGCTCTACTTGTAATACAACATAGCCAACAAGTGATGGACTGTCTTTATCATCAACAGTGACGCGCAATAGATAACGATCCTCATCTAATTGCCGTGGCAATGTTAAGTGAAGGCTTACTTTCTTTCGCGAAGGAGCAGTAGCGGTTCCTTGAAGGTCAAAGACATGAACTCTATCAGAGACATCTTCATAGTCATCGTACTCATAGCCGCGAATTTCAGCTTCAACTTGCACATTTTCAATATTGGCAGTTGAAACCAACACCATTTCCACTTCAACTTCTTCACCTTCTTCTACAACTACACCAGACCGGGCATCTACGCCAGAAGTGCTCACTTCAGTCTGGGAAAGTAATTGAACACTAAGGTCATTAACTTGTACGTTTTCTACCGTTAAGTTTTGGCCTGGTATGAAAGCTGCATTTACCAGAGAAAGGCTTAACAGGCTGAAAACAAACAACGCCAAAATACTTACCAACTTTTTCATTTTTATCTTCCTCCAAATCTTTTAAGATTGAGTATCTTTTATAGTTGCAAACCTCGGTGTTATATAAAGGTTTCGCTACTTTCAGTATTTTAAAGTAGCTACACTAGAGGACTATGTGAGAATAGTTATAAGTTATAAATTTTAGGGAACTGTTTTTATCCGAAAGAAGAGAAAATTAGAAAAAAAAGTCCCAAAACTGGTAGATTATACCTAAAACAAAGAGCAACAGAAGGATAAGCCCAAGAAAATAAGGGAATTTTAATGAGTATTCAGGGATGCGATCGCCATTTTTTTTTGCTTTCCAGAACATGAGAATAATTAAGCTTCCTTCCAAGCCGCCGATAAAGGCCCCGGTAATCATAATAATCGTGATAAAAGAAGTTACATTAAAAAGAACGATGAGTAAAGGGATCAGTGAGGTTAAGATGAAAGCAGTACGACGGGAGAGATTATAATCATATTCATAAATTTCCCGCAGGGCCAGGGAAATAGTAAGGTAAGAAGTGAACATCGATAACATCGCGAGAATATTGGCGAGATATCCTAAGAGAGTAGAGGAATAAATACTAAGGGCGATGGTGGCGATTCTCTCATTCGGCGCAAGTTTCTCAAAATTTTCCAGGCCAACTATTCCTACAATAACAAAACTAAAGAGAAGATATACTACAATAGGGATAGAAGATCCAAGGAGAATGGCTTTACGTAGATGTTTTTTGTTCTTCCCCAACTCTTCTTGCATTTCTGGAATGGCGGGAGTTCCATGAAAAGCAAAAAGGATTACCCCATAAGGAAGAAAGAAGAAAAGAGGATGGAAAAAAGTTAATTCAGCGGTGTTTATGTTTTCTAAAGAGAACAAGCCGATGAAGAGAACAACAATAACTAGAACGATGGTGAGAAGCAGCTCTGTCCTTCCGGTAGTTTTAATTCCCCGACTGACGATGAAGGAAGCGATGAGGAAAAAAAGAAGCGAATACATCAACGGCGAACCAATTTTGAAAAGAAAATGAAGAGTTGCCCCTTCTCCGATAAGATAGGCGATCAACGCCCCATGAAGAGTAATAAACAAAGACAAAGTCATGATTTTTTTTCCAAGAGGCCCAAGATATTTCCCGGCATAACCAGTAAGCTGATATTGTTTTTTAGTCCGTATGACAATCTCCCCTAGGGAAAGATGAAGGAATAAATAGGCCAATCCTAAAAGAAAAATTAAGATCGCCCCATACCAAAAACCAGCTTTAGCTACAACATATGGTATGCCTAGAATACCGGCACCAATAACCGTGCCCGTTAACATCGAAGAGGCGGTAAGAAAATGGTGTTGAGATAAAAAACCGCCCGCTGCTCGGGGCGTTCCTCTTTTTTTGAACATAAGGAAGTTATCAGTTCGTAGTAGTTTATAAATTATGCGAGAAGAAGGTTTTATATTAAGACGATAATTTTAAGTTGTATGTTGAGAAAAAAAATACTCTTTGTGGTTCTCTCGCTCTTCTTACTTTCATGTATTACTCAAAAAAATGACTTCCGTGAAGTGTGCTTCAAGAATTTTTGTTATCATGTAGAGATTGTAGAAACGGGGCAAGAACGAGCCAAAGGATTGATGTTTAGGGAAATGTTAGAAGCCAATCAAGGAATGCTTTTTATCTTTTCCGAAGAAGACTTCTATCCATTTTGGATGAAAAATACATTGATTCCATTAGATATTATTTGGCTTGATGAAGAGAAAAAAGTTGTTTTTATATCTGAAGGAGCTGAACCATGCACAAGAGAAAAATGCCCATTACTGGCCCCACTCAAAAAATCTCTCTATGTCTTAGAACTTGGAGCTGGAGAAGTGAGAAGGATAGGGTTAAAAGAAGGGGAAAGTATGATTTTTAAATGAGTGGGGACGCCGCGATTTGAACGCGGATCTAAGGCTGGCTTCAGGGAAAGTATTGTCATCGCTTATGCTCAATCTTCCATTACTGGAGGCCCCAATTCTACCAGGTTATACTACGTCCCCACAAATCTAGAAAAAAAGAGAGTGGTTTTATTAAGGTTTTTGTTACAAAAAAGAAAAAAACTTTTATAACGAACGATAATAGGACTTTAGAATGAGATCTTATAAAAAAGCAACGGCGACATTACCGACAAAATTTGGCGTATTTTCAATCATTGTCTACCAAATGCCGGACGGAAAGGAGCATCTTGCACTTTTAAAAAAAACGCACCAAAAGCATCTTCTTCGCATTCATTCGGAGTGTATGACGGGCGACGTTTTTCATTCCCTGAAATGCGATTGTCAAGCCCAATTGACAGATGCGCTCCAAAGAGTTGGCAAGGAAGGGGGTGTGATTTTGTACTTACGACAAGAAGGAAGGGGAATAGGGTTATTTAATAAAATAAAAGCATATGCTCTGCAAGAAAAAGGAATGGATACAGTAGAGGCAAATCTTAAACTTGGCTTTAAAGATGATGAGCGGGATTTCCAAATCGCTGCAGAAATTTTAAGGGATCTGAACATCAAAGAAGTAAAACTGCTCACAAACAACATCCAAAAACAAAAAGCGCTGGAAGGCTTTGGTATCAAAGTAGAGCGAGTGCCACAGATCACACCCCCTAGTAAACATAATTACCAATACCTTAAAACAAAAAAAGAAAAAATGGGGCATCTTATTCCCCAAAAAATAATTAAGAAGGTAAGAGGGGGATCTTAAAGTGATGATTTCTCTCGATGGGAATTATGGAGAAGGAGGAGGAGCCTTAGTAAGAACAGCGTTAGCTTTGTCAACATTAACAGGACGGGGATTTGTCGTAAAAAATATCAGAGCGGGAAGATCTGAACCGGGATTAAAAGCGCAGCATCTGACGGCCATAAAAGCGTTAAAAGAATTTTGTGGCGCAAAGACGAATGAAGTAGAGATTGGAACACAGGAGTTATATTTTAATCCAGGAAAGATTAAGAGAGGAATTTTTGAGTTTAATATTGGAACCGCCGGAAGTATTTCCTTACTTCTGCAAGCGATTACGCTGCCAGCACTTTTTGCACCTGGAAAAGTAACGTTTAAAATTAAAGGTGGAACGTGCGGAAAGTGGCAAGCCTCTGTTGATTATGTGCAAAACATTCTCTATCCTTATTTACAAAGGTTTGTAGAGAAAATTGAAATGAGAATTATAAAAAGAGGTTATTATCCCCAAGGAGGAGGGGAAGTTGTCGTAGAAATTACACCCCGGTTTAGGTTAGATGAATATGGCTCTTATACTGCACTTTTAGAAGAATTACTTTTTAAGACGGCAAAAATCGTGCTCGTGAAGCAGGGAACTTTAGAACAAATCAAAGGAATTGTCAATGTTTCAATAGAATTGCAGGAGAGAGAAGTAGGAGAAAGAATCAAAATGGCGGCGGAAAATATGCTCCGACATCATCACGTGCCGGTGAATATACGAGTAGAATACACAAAAGCGTTTAGTGTCGGCGGAGAAATTTTATTATGGGGAATAGGCAGTAATGAAGGAAAAGTTGATTACGATAACCCAATCCTCTTAGGGGGAGACGCCCTGATTGAGAAAGGAAAAAGTTCGGAAGAGATTGGCAAAGAAGCGGCAGAAGAATTGGAGCAAGAAATAAAATCGAGAGCGGCAGTTGATTATCATCTCCTAGATCAACTTGTTCTCTATATGAGTTTATTACCAGGATCTTCAATAAAGGGAAGCAAAGTAAGCAACCATACGCTTACAAACATTTATGTTGTAGAGAAATTTTTACCAGTGGGGTTTATGGTAGAAGGAAGTAATATTAGTGTGAGAGAAAAAATAAAGAATCCGCCTAAAGGACCGCTTTTATAATTCTATTTACTTCTTCTACTGGACCATCTTCGGTGATGACAACATCAAATACTTGTAAATAATGATCCAGCAACGCTTTATCTTCATTAAGGAAACCTATACGAATAATGGTGTCATGTTGTAATCCTTCTATCATCCCTAAATCTCCTAGGCTATCACCTAACAAAATAACATTGCGACGTTGTTTGACTTCTCGATAATAAGGAGTATCACGTAGTTCATATTCATTCTTGTTAAAAACGTGGATAAGGGGGCGTTTAAATCCCGTGGCAATTCCGTTCTCGTCAAAAGTGAAGAAATTCGCGAGAAGATGAACATTTGGAGTGAGAAATTTGTTTTTTTTGAGAAAAAGTTCAATGAGATTTCCTAACCCAGAGGAAAAAATAAGGAAAGGGATAGTATGTTCATGTAATAAAGAGAAGAGTTCGACACTTCCTTCACGCAATTGAATTTTGCCTTTCTGGATGATATCTTCAAAGACCTTTTTATTTATCCCACATTCAACCATCAGTTGCCAATGATGTTCCCACCATTCAACCATTTTCGCGCTTTTTTCTTTGAGGGAGAGATAATGATCAACCTCGTAAGGATGATATTTATCATATTCCGCATAAGCACGAGAAACGTATTCTGGTGTTAAATATTTTCCTTCGCGAATTAAAGCATAGGAAGACGGAAGGCTTTTTCCCTGAACAAAGGCCGGGGTTAGGGTTTTATCGAAATCAGAAACAAAGTGAAGAGAACGTACGCCACCTTTCTGGATACGTTTAATTTTCTGCTGCAGTTCTGGATTGTTTTGAAAATAAATGGTTTTCATAATAAAAAGAGCTTTCTTTTATCTTTAGATTTAAAAGTTTTGATTCGAAAAACTCAGAACTTTTATAAATAAAGTGCCGTTCTGCTTCATACATGGAACCAAAAATGTGTATCTCGACGAAGAAAAGGATTGAGAATGATAAAGGAGCAGCGGTTTTTTCTTGCCCGCAATGCGGAAAGCATGAAATCGTCCGCAGTTCTTATGCTCGGGTAAATGCCATCAAATATGCCTGTCCACAATGTAATTTTACAGGGCCAAACTGAGGGCAACAACAATGGCTAGAGCAGTTATTACTTTTAAAATTATGCCAGAATCTCCGCATAGTAATTTGGAGTATATTAAGAGAAAAGCGCAGGAGATTGTTAAAGAAGAAGGAGCGTTAGGAGAAACGCAAGTGAAAGAAGAACCGATTGCTTTTGGGTTGAAAGCAGTTCTTGTTCTGGCGATGTATAATGTTGGGGATCAGGATTTTGACAAGATTGCGGCGAGAATGCAGGAAATCAAGGAAGTGCAGTCGGCAGAAGTTGCAAAAATGGATTTAGCATTGGGATGAAAAGTTAATTGGGGGTATTATCTCCATTACCAGATGTTCTGCCAGAATTAAAAGCTTCTGCGAAGTGAGCAAGGTCTTGTTCTTGAGAGTCCTTCTGAAGTAAAGACCTGACGGCTTGGATCGTCGCTTGTTCGAGGCGATAATGAGTCGTGTCACGCAAGGGGATGTTGTGAGATAAAGCAAAAGAGATTCCATTGTATACTACGTTTAGGAGAGCGGAAATTTCCTCTGGTGTTTTATTATGTACGAGAAGATGAGTTTTTTTGCGAGGAGGTAATTTGAACTGGGGAGTTGGGGCACGCTTCAAGATACGAAATAAATGTGACGTTACAGAGGTACTCTCAATCTGTGGCTCTATCTTCCACTGCATTAGTACCCTCCAGCCCAGATTCCCTGAGAGTTGCTCGAAAGCTTTCTCATAAAAATCTAAATCAATGGCTCGTTTTGGTTTATTCAACGCGATTACTTCCTCAGTGATAATACCGTAACCAACATGGACATAGCGAGAAGGCTGTTCCCCTTCCGGAAGGGAACTTGCTGGAGTGTTCTCCCTTACAAAATCAGTATATTCTTTTTCTTTCTTTTGAAGACCCTTAAGCGTAGGAAGAGACAATTGTCGAATTAAACCATCCAAATTAAGAACAAGCACCTCCTTTGAGGATGCGGATGGAGCTAATGACCGCTGGGGGAGAATTTCTGTCGCTTTGTCAGATAAATAAGCTATGACCGCGTCTTCCGTTGGCTTGATGAAAGTCTGAGAAATAAGAACTTCTCTTATGCTTACTCCTTCTAATTCAGCGGGACGGACATAAAGTCTCCCTTCCTCTACTTGTTGGTAGCCGCGAAAGAGTTCTTTCATTCATACCAAAAATAAAAGCAGCTTTTATAAAAGTGTTGGCTTAATATACTGAAAGAACGAAATCATCGTAAATTTATACTCGTTCTTTCATATATAACTCGCGTCTTTTTATTACGATTATTATGTACGCTCGCTATATTTTTAAAGAAAAGAAAATTTAAGAGATCAGATGAAAAAAAGAAGAGGCGATTCTGTGGCTTGTTGTTCTTGCAGTAAGTTGTACTACACCTGTTACAGAAGAAAAGATGACCGCGGAGGCGATCTCTATGAAGCTAACAAGTTTGGCTTTTGAAAATAATGAAAAAATGGATCCTAAATATACGTGCGATGGAGTAAATTTAAATCCGCCTTTGGTTATTTTAGACGTTCCCAAAAGTGCGAAAAGTTTAGTTTTGATTATGGATGACCCCGACGCCATAAAACCTGCGGGAAAAATATGGGATCATTGGATTGTATTTAATATTCCCCCCGAAACGAGAGAAATTAAAGAAGGACAAGAACCGCGAGGAGTTCAGGGAAAAGGAACAAGTGGAAATTTGAAGTATAAAGGGCCTTGTCCGCCAGATGCTGAGCACCGCTATTACTTTAAACTCTATGCTTTAGACCTGATGCTGAATCTGAAAGAAGGAGTGACAAAGTTGGAAGTGGAAAGAGCGATGGAAAGACATATTCTCGCCAGAGCGGAATTAGTAGCAAATTATGAAAGAGTTAAGAAATAAAAATCCCAACCGCCCCCAAGCAGCGAGGTATCAGAAACAAATAAAGATTTTTTTTATATCCATGATCTTTTTTGTTGTTTTAATCCCTGTGAGAGAGAAATGCGTTCGAGAGCCTTGAAGTTTCTTTGCTACGAAGTCTATTTTAGGGGAATCACACTTACAAAGTCTGGAGATTTCATGCAAATCATAGAAACCTACGGTGTCGTGTTTTGCCTCTTCATGGAGAAGAGTAAGAAAAAATTTTTCTTCTGGAAAGGGATTCTGTTTTACCATGATTGCAAGTAATTTATGGTCAAATAACTTTCCTATCCATAACGGGCCAGCCACTTTGAAACCGGATTCAGAATTCTGTGATGACGTTTTACATTCTAAGGTTATCGGGTTCCATAATAAGAACTGATGTTGTGAGATAATTTCATCGCTCTTCTTTTTTCCTTTTATAGATTGGAAAAAAATTCTGAAATAATGGTCTTTATGATATGAAAGAATGGGAATGAGGGCTTTATCAAATTGGACACCCATAAGTTGAATTTTGCGAATTAAGATGCGCAGGCCGATTTCGTGCATCATATAATTTTTTAAAGGAGTAGCCCAGTATTTCCGTTGCGTCACTTTTGGATATGTTCCTGTCAAAGCAGCAGTGTCAGTGGCTGTTATGGCCATGATACCACCGCGATTGATTCTGGCGATGGCAGCATTGATAAAAGGATTAGGACTGCCAAAAGGATCGATGTCAATGTAGTCAAAATAGCCACAGAAGTTTGGAATGTCTTTATTAGGGTTAATTTGATTTAAGAGAAAAAGATTAGCCTCTTCCTGAGAAATATGAAGAGCTTCTGTTTTTTTTAGAGAGTTTGACTTAAGGTTATTTTCAAAAACGGCAGAGAAATTGTCTTTAATATCATTGACAAAGAGGTTTTGAACTTTTTCTTTTTTTAATTCTCTGAGGAAGCGTAACGATCTTACGCCGGAACCGGCGAGAGGATCGGCGATGTTCAGGTGTTTCTTTTCAATTGAATTTAGGAGAAGCAGGGTGATATTTCGTTGCGATTTCATGAGAGGATTATAGAATACTTCCATCTTGCGATGAACGTCTTTTTCTGGAAGAGTGACATTAATTTTGGAAAAGTGTTCAGTAATGATTTCCATGAGAAACAAATGAAAGAAGTTATGGATTAAAAAACTTATGGAGATTCTGGCATAAGTTTAAAAAACAAACTTCCCTGCAGTTCTCAAATGACGATTCGCAAGATTTTAGTTGCAACTCTAGGACACGTTGATCATGGAAAAACGTCTTTATTAGATAAAATTAGGCAAACGGTGGTTGCTAAAGGAGAAGCGGGAGGGATTACCCAAGCTATCGGGGTTTCTATTATCCCCATTGAGACGATTCAGAAAATATGTGGTAAGTTAATGACGGCGATGAAGGGAAAGCTCCTAGTCCCTGGATTGTTAACCATTGACACACCAGGACACGCGGCTTTTACTTCTTTGCGAAAACGGGGAGGAAGTTTAGCGGATATTGCCATCCTTGTTGTGGATATTAATGAAGGATTTAAACCACAAACGATGGAATCAATAGAAATTCTGAAAGCGCGGAAAGTTCCTTTTGTCGTGGCCGCAAATAAGATTGATCTGCTCTCAGGGTGGCATTATGATCAGAGCAAGCTTCTGCTGGAGAATATTAATTCTTTAGATTACAATACCCAGGGCGAGTTTGAGAAGAAGATGTATGGATTAGTAGGACAATTTCAGGAACAGGATTTACAATCAGAAAGGTTCGACAGGGTGCAGGATTATACTAAACAACTGGCAATTGTTCCCGTCTCAGCCATGACAGGTCAAGGAATTCCGGAGCTGTTAATGGTCCTTACAGGATTAGCACAAAAGTATCTTGAACAAAAGCTTACCATTGAAGAGGCAGGACCAGCAAAGGGAACAATTTTAGAAGTGAAGGAAGAGAAAGGTCTAGGAACAACCATTGACGCCATTATCTATAATGGAACACTAAAAGTAAATGATACTTTAGTTATTGGTAATATTGGTGAACCGATCATTGCCAAAGTAAGAGCGCTGCTTGAACCAACAGAATTAGAAGAAATGAGAGAGAAAAAGAGTGCCTTTAAAAATGTCAGAGAAGTTACCGCGGCAACGGGAGTAAAAATTGCTGCTCCTGGATTAGAAAAAGTTTTAGCAGGGATGCCGCTGCGTAGTTGTTCTGGTAAGGAAGAAGAAATTAAGAAAATCAAGAAAGAAATTAATGAAGAAATAGAAAACATTGTTGTGGAAGATAATAAAGAAACAGGAGTTATTATTAAAGCTGACACTTTAGGTGGATTAGAAGCATTACGTACTCTGCTTACAGAAAAGAAAATACCTTTCTCGTCAGCATCTTTAGGAAAAATTAGCAAAAAGGATCTTTCTCAACTGGAAACAATACAATCGCAGGATGAAAGGTATGGGGTTCTTCTAGGCTTTAATGTAAAAATTCCTCCAGAATTGGAAGACTATATTAAAACGAAGAATTTTAAAGTTATCATTCATGATGTTATCTACCAGATTATTGTTGAATATGAGAAGTATGTAGAGACTTTCAAGAGAAGTATTGAACTGAAAGAGTTGAATACATTAGTGCGCCCCTGTAAGTTTTTGATTCTTAAAGGCTATGTGTTCAGGCAAAACAATCCCGCGATTGTTGGTGTGGAAATAGAAATTGGAAAGATTAAAAGCGGCGATCCGGTGATGAATGGTGAAGGACGCCATCTTACAATCGTAAAGAGCATGAAAGAAGGACAGGAATCAGTAACGATGGCTGAGCAAGGAAAACAATTAGCCATGGCTCTAGATAAAATAACAGTAGGGCGACAGATTAATGAAGGAGATTTCTTATATACCGACATTCCAGAAGATGATTTTAAGAAACTGAAAGAATTGAAAAAATATTTGTCGAAAATGGAAGTAGATGTCTTAAAAGAAATTGTAGAGATTAAACGAAGGGAAAATCCAATCTGGGGTGTGGGATAATTAATCGCCTTCCATATAAAATGCAGAACAAAATCTTAAATAAAAAAGAGATAAAAAAGATCAAAGAAGCGTTAATTTGCCAATTTGGCTATTTCTGGGAAGAGGATTATGTTTATTTATTAAATGAAAACGATCGATTATTTATCATCAATAAAGATTTGGCAAAAATTGAACTGCAAAAAGTACATATTGATAGAATAGGGTTATATGTTGCGGAAGTTAAAAAGGAGCAGCTTCGCCTCAGCAAGGAAGGGTCTTTACTATTAGTAACGGAAGCGAGGAAGAAAAAGAAGAAAATAAGGAATATTATTGACCTTACAAAAGAAGAAGTTAAATCTTATTTCCAGGGAAATGATCTTGAGAAAGATTTGGGAACTGAGAGTAAGTTTATGCTTTTACAATATCAAAAGAACGTTTTAGGGTGTGCAAAGTACAAAGAGGGGAAAATTATTAACTTTTTACCTAAAATACACCGCGGCGAAGTCATTCTCTGATGAAAGTTCTTACTTTAAAGTAGTTTTCTGAGAAAAATTTATAAAGAAGGCGACGAGAAAGAAGAAGATGGCTCGAAGAACGATGGTTTTAGGAATATTGGTGTTATTTTTATTTAGTATTCTAAGTATGAACGTATTGGCAACGTCGCATGAAAACGCGTCTCTTTCACCAGAAGAAACCCGCTACAATCAACTTAAAGAAGAATTTTCAGACTATGAAGATGATTTTAGAAAATACAAAAGGGAATATTTTAAAGCTCGCCTGGATAAAGATACAAGGGATAGTGAAAAGTATGAAGATAAGCTGGAGAGACTAGAGACACGATTACAAGATCTGCAGGATGATATTGAAGAACTTCTTGAAGATTTAGAAGATGATACACAGAAGCGGGATCTCTTTCGAAGAGCAGAACTGTTAGAAGAGAGGGCGGAAGAATTGGAAGAAGACATTAGTGATGTAACTAGTTTAGGCCGTAAACCAAACATGATAGAAGAGGAAGAAGCACTAGTTGAACCTATGGTGAGAAATAGAGAAAATATAGTCGAGGAAAAAACAGTTATTATCCGAGATCTTAATTTTCCTGGTTATGTAACTAGTGCGGTAGGGGAAGCAAACCAACGAGGAGAAAAAAAGTATTCTTGGATGCCTTTGGCTTGGCTTGTTGGAGGGATAGTGGTTGCATTGGTGTTGATTGTTTTCCTTTTGGCAACTTTAGTGAGAGAGATAAAAAGAAAATAGAGATAAGGAGTTTTAATTTAAGACATCTTCAATTGGTTTCTTGCCTTTAAGATTCTTTGCCACTTCCTTAGCCTGGGCAACTAAGTCTACCCCTAAATCTTTAAGTTCTTTAATATGCATTTGCATAAGCTGTTCCACAATTTGGAGAATACGAAGTAATTCTTCCCTTTCTTTAGTTAGAGTTGCGAGGGAGCCTTTATGGAAGCCAATTTTTTCTTCAGGCGATTGTTCTTTTTTATCTTGCGGTTTATTTTTATTTTTGATCATAGTAACTTAGAAATGGTTTCTCTTATATTAAGGTTTTGGTAATCTGTATTCAGCCTGTAAATAGGCACAGCCCACCTACAGACTTAATACGCACGATTTGTCTTCTATTTCCAATTTGGAATAGGCAATGGTTCCCAACGAATGCGAGAAAAGTATTGCTGCTTATCTTCTCTCCCAGGGAGATAGAAAAAAAGAGGAGCTTCACCTCTATTAACATCAACGGTAGCTTGTCCAGTGAGAAAATCTAACCTCTCAGAAAGATCCTGTACCCTAAAAGGAACTTGATGTTCCATGAATGAGAAGAGGACTTTTTTATAATGCTGAGGATCAGGAACGGTTCTTAAAGAAAAAGTGAAATAAGGTTGTCCTTCCCTGGGGGGATACAAAACGGCCATTCTTTTGCCCCATAAAGAAAAAGGATGTGAACCCGCCCATTCTTTGCTTTGATACCAGTTGGCAAACTGTTTTCTGCTCCGAGGATTTTTTATGGTAAGCATATGACCGCCATGATCGTAAGACCATCGTCTGTACATCTCTCTAGGAGAAAGAGATTCAGCTTCTTTTCCAAAGAGAACTTTGTAGATCAGAGCTGCCGTCTCTAAGTACTCTTCAAGGGAAATGCCGTTAGCTATTTGATCTTTCTTACTATAGTCTTCATACCTACGCTCGATCTGAGCACGTTCCTCGTCAGAAAGAGGTTTTTCAAAAAGGAGAGCACTAGTTGTTTTCCCTCGTCTGATTTCATAGGGAACATTCAGAACGTTCCTTCCATGCTGGCGAAGATGAGGAAGAAAACGAGAGATTTCTTCGATAAGAGTGAACAGCCCTTTTTCTGTTTTCTCCTGGCCATTGGCAACTTCAAAAAAGAGTAATTTACCAGTATCGATGACTAAAGAATACACGTTTCCTGTTTTATAAAAGTTTAGATGAACGGGGAAAGTGACTCGCCTTCCTTCGTGGAGAGCAGGAAAGTAAAATGAATGCCAAGAAGCGTCAAATTCATGGTCTTGATCAGGATGGGCAAAGCGTGTAAGTTCTTCTACTTTCTGAAAGAGAGCGCTGTTTCCGATCTGTGTTATATGATGAGGATCCCAATCTAATAAATCTTCAAGATCGTTAGTATGAAAAGTAGGACCAAAGGGAAAAGCCATAACGAATTTAGCCTTTGAAAAGTTTATTAAAGTTCTTTCAACTCTCTTTATTTTTCTGCATTTTTTAACTGAATATTACATAATTTATTTAAATGGAAAGATAATAGCTCTAAATGGAATGATCAAAAACCAGCTTAAGACTGTTGTTTTATTAGGGGGACTTACGGGTTTGCTTCTGTTGTTAGGAAACCTTATCGGTGGAAGAAGCGGGCTTACGATAGCCTTAATTCTGGCCGGAGGGATAAATTTTATTTCCTATTGGTGGTCGCATAAAATCGTTCTCTGGATTTATAGAGCACGAGAAGCGGACAAAACTCAGTTTGCTGATTTATACTCAACGATTGATAGTATTCGCCAAGCAGCACAGTTGCCCATGCCGCGAGTGTACCTTGTTGATTCACCACAAGCAAATGCCTTCGCCACGGGAAGAAATCCAAAAAAGGCGGTAGTAGCCGTTACAACAGGAATTTTGCAATTGTTAGATGCCGGAGAATTACGAGGAGTTCTTGCTCATGAAATGGCACATGTTAAAAATAGAGATATTCTTATTTCATCCATTGCCGCGACTATTGCCGGGGTTATTTCATATATTGCGATGATGGCCCGTTGGGCGGCACTCTTTGGCGGCTTTGGTGGAGGAAGGGATAATGACCGGGGAAATATTATTGAATTATTAGTATTAGCGATTATTGCCCCGATTATGGCAATGATTATTCAGTTAGCTATTTCCCGAGCGCGGGAATTTCAAGCTGATGCCACCGGGGCAAGAACGATTAAAGACTCAGTATCTTTAGCTTCGGCGTTGCAGAAAATTGAAAAAAGTATTCACCATCACCCTTTGCAACAGATGGGAACGACAGAGGCAACAGCACATTTATTTATTGAAAATCCATTTAAAGGAAAGAATTTTCTAAACTTGTTTTCAACACATCCTTCTACAGAAGAAAGAGTCAAAAGATTAAAAGCAATGAAGTTTTAGATGTTAAGATGTGGTTATAAGGCATCAGAAGGATCTTCTATTGGTCTTTGATCATTCAAAAGCACAAATCTGCACTTTTCTCTAAATCGTGAACTATAGCGAAGATCTGCAGTGATGCCCAATTTAAAAGTTGGTGGTGAAAATTTAAAATGATGGTTAGTATTTTTTAAAAAAAAGCTTTATTTATCAGTCAGCTATACTTTTATATAAACTCCTTCTTTTCTTAATGGATGCAAAAAATAATTTTGATTCATGGCGTATGTGGATCTAAAAATAATTTTAAGTATTTACAAAAAGAACTTGCGAAGGACTTTGAGATCATTTCTTTTGATTTGATTGGCCATGGGAGAGAGAGAAAACCGCAGCAGATATATGATGCAAAGAATTTTGTTTCCTTCATCGAAAGGAGAATTAAATTTAATGACCAAGAGAAATATGTTTTTGTAGGGCACAGTATGGGAGCGATCATAGCAAAGGAATTTGCCCTTAAACATCCTGCTAACGTGAAAAAGATTTTCTTGGTGAATTACCCTTTCAAAAAAGAGGTGATTCTACGACATTGGTTTTACCGAATGTATAGTAAATATTCAATTTGGGGAAAAATGATGTGTGATACAAAACACATTTGGAAGTATGTTTTTTACCCTTATTTCTTCTTATTTTATGATCGATATTTCGACTCTTTTCAGGATTATTTTAGGCATACCTACAACTCTGAAACAAGTTCTTTGAAAAATACTCTTCTTACCGATCGTAATGAAACTCTGAAAAAAATAAAGAAAGAGAAGCTTATTTTCATATCAGGAGAAAAGGACCATGTTACAATTAAAAAATTTATAAAACATTTTACCCATTACTCCATAAAAGGCATGGGGCATCTTTTTTTTGGATTTGAAAAGGAAATTGCACAAATAATCAGGAAGAACGTTTAGAATGAATGAAAAATTAGGAGGATGCTGAAAAAACCATATGAGCAGTCATTCGCCTGCAAAATGATTATATAAAGGGAAAGGAAGAGGGAGAATGGAGGAAAAGAGATTTTCTTTATACAGAGGTGGGATGTGCCACGTTTAAGGGGTAGTTTAAAAAATCGGGAATCTTATAAAATCGCATTAGAAATTCTTCAGGGAGCTGTGGTTTTTTACTCTTTACCTGGAATTTCAAGAACTCAAGCCAGAGAAAGAAAAAATCTATTAGATGTAGATCAACTGTTTGAAAGAGAAGGCCAGTTACAGAAAGGAGAAAGTCGATTTTATGACGCGAGATATGCCGTTGCGCCTATTTTCAAAAGATACATGGTGTTAGTCGATAGATACGCCCCTGCATTGGAAGGAGGAGTTGCCGCCGATTTTAAAAACTGCCTCAGACGGTTCAAGAACCATTAATAAACGCATCATCTTTTTAAAGATGCGTTTTATTCGCTAAATAATGAAAAAAGAAGTGAAACTGTATCTTCTCTATGGGGCCTTTTTTTTGCTGGCTATTTCTTCGATATTAATATACGAAAATTATCAGACAAAGCAAACGAGGAATCTGATTGTTGCTGAAGCACAGAGATTAGGAGGTCTCATTACTGCCGCGCAAGGAAAGATACAAACTTTGGAAAGCAACGTTGGTAAAGTAGAAAAGGAAATTAATGACATAAATTCGGAGTTGGATCGGAAAGAAAGCGCGATTCAGTCTTTAACAGGAGAATTGCAGGAAGTAAAAATAGAAAGCCAGCAGCAGGTAAGCGAGCTGCAAGACAAAATAAGTAAGTTAAAAGCGCAAAATCAGGACTTCTCTGATGTGATTGAGAAAGCCATTCCTTCCGTGGTGAGCATTCGCACAGATGTCGGTGCAGGAAGCGGTTTTATTATTGAAGAAAACGGGTACACGGTAACGAATTATCATGTCATTGAAAACGCACGGGCAGGAACGGCGATAACTTCCGATAATGAACGCCATTCTATACGCATCGTCGGGTTTAATGAAAAAGCAGATATTGCGGTTCTGGATTTGGATGATGGTAATTTCAAAAAGTTATCTTGGGGAAGCTCACAGCGAACACAAATAGGAGAAAGCGTCATTGCCGTGGGAAATCCAGGTGGGTTGGATTTTACGGTGACGAAGGGAATTGTAAGCGCCTTTAGAAAAGATGCGGAAGGAAATGATCTTATCCAAATTGATGTTCCCATAAATCCAGGAAACTCTGGCGGGCCTTTAATTAATAGTGAAGGACGCGTCATTGGAGTTAATACCAAGAAAATCGAGGGGTTTGAGGGAGTTGGCTTTGCCCTAGCCTCTGATTATGTCGAAGATATCGTACAAGATCTTATTGATGCAGATCGAGCGAGACAACAGCAAGGATCATGAAATTGAAACACATTTAACTTAATTCTTTAATCTTTTTAAGTAAAACATCAACGTTATTTTTCTTTTCTCTAATAGCAAGGGGAGAACTTCCTCCGTGCCAGGTAAAGCGCGGTTTCATTTGCACGGGAAAGATACGTTCGTTGGCATCATCAAAAATAACAGCAGACCCTTTTACCCGAGGCAAAAGATCAATTTCGTGTTCAAGACCTTGTTTCATATAGCTTTGGGTGAGCAAACTTAAGGCTTCCACATCCAGACGAGCAGTGAGGCGATGACTAATAACGACATCTGATTGAGTAATGACATCACTATGAATTTTGGCAGGCTGTTGGGTGGCTAAGATGAGAGAAATACCAGGCTGTCTTCCCTCCCGAAGAATGGTAATTAAAGATTCTGAGGCTGCAGTTTTTCCTTGGCTGGGAAGGAATTCATGAGCTTCGTCAAGAGCAATCCAGACTAAAGGTTCTTCCATTTTTTCTTCAACATCTTTGGAGAAATAATGCATGGCTTCATCAACAGTTTTGAATTCTTCCATTTTTCGAGCCAGCATTCTTTGATTGAAAAGAACACGGCAAAGAAGGCCTAAAACTAAGGCTTTGATTTCCCATCCAGAATTCATCGTGGCATAAGGACTCACATCTAAGACCGTAACTTGGCCGCCAGAAATAATTTCTTTAAGAGGTGTTCCTTCTTTAGAAAAAATTTCCCAGCCTTTAGCTTTATCAAATTCGTTAATAATGATACCTTTTGTTACTTTGTCGCTTTCAGAGTCATTACGTACAAAGTCGATCATCGCATCAAGATCATAGGACGTGCCTTGCTTCAAGAAATGTTGCACAACTTTAGTGATGAGAACACCCTCGGCGCTGTTAGGATCTAAACTAAAGGCATTACACCAGTCGTTAGGGCTGACATCAAGAGGACGGATGGAAAAGGGAAAGTCGGTAGGAATCCCTTCTTCCTGATATTTGTAGTAAAAGCCGCTGGGGGTATAAATTTTTACATCCAACCCTTTCGGTTCATATCCCCATTCTTTTACAATCTCTGCATCTTTATAATTAGGGTACTTCATAGTCCAGTAAATGCCCATAGTATCAACGAGAATAATAGCTAAATTCTGTTTAATCTCAGAAGGAAGATCAGATAACCCTTCAGCTATGGAACCGAGAGTGTAGGACTTACCTGTTCCTCTCTTTCCAACAACAAAAGCAACATGAGCGCTAGCGACATCAAGGTATACAGGATTAGAAAGGGAAGTAGTCTGACCCATTCTAACATACTGTTTGGCGATTAATACTGTCCCTTTTTTGCCGAATTTCTCGACATCTTTTCGGCTTCTCCCAATAATGACATCGAAAACCATTAATCTTAGTGAAAGAAAAGGGAGATAAAAAGGTATCGGAAGTTAGTGTCTAGAAAAAAGAGAAAAGGAAATGTTTACACCAATTGTTCATCGGTTATGATATTAACTTTAACTGCTTCTTTGACCTTGGAACCAGTGCCAATAACATATGTTATGCTTAATTTTTCGGCAAGGTACGCTAATTCCTGCTCAACAACCCCATCGAGAACTATGGCATGTATACCCCCATTGAGACTTTTAAGGGTAGTGTTGAGTTCACTGAGAGGGACTTTCCCTAAAACAGTAAGATGGGGATCAAAAATGCAAGCCCCTCGTGTGCCAAAGAGATCGTCCATCGTTTCTTTGAAAATCTTTTTCTCTTCAGGAGTTAATTTTTTTTCTCTGCCAGAGATCTGAGCTTGTGGTTGCCGCGGTGGTAGAGGGCGAGGAGGGTATTGGTTAGTATTCACCTTTGTACCATTTGTACCGCCATTATTACGCAGTTCATTTCTAGAAGGAATGGTACTACTGCGGTGCAGACTCTGGCGCAAAGAGACTGGTTCTTCCTTTAAAGCCCCATCATTATCAATTTTCAGTTCCATTTTGGCCTGTTCGGCCGTTATTCTTCCACGAAGAGCTTTATGAACTTCTTTTTTTGTTATTTCTTCTACTTCTTTTCCATCCGGAGCTTTGCAAACAAAATCAATGTCAGCGGTACTGAGAAGTTCGCGAATGATTAAGTCTCCTCCGCGATCGCCATCGACAAAGAGAGTGACGGTTTTTTTCCGCGTCAGATCTTTAATGGTTTGGGGTATAGACGTGCCATTAAAGGCGATAATATTTTTGAATCCATGCTTAAGGAGGTTCAGCACGTCAGCACGACCTTCGACTAGGATAATTTCTTCACTTTCGTCGATGGCTGGACCGGCAGCTAAATTTTCTCTTCCGTATTCTACAACTTCCATCATGCGTACAGATTGTGCTACTTCATCTGCCAACTCTTGAGAGTCTGGAAGGGTAGTTTCGGTAAGTTCTTTAAGCAAGGCTTTAGCACGTTCGATGACAAACTGGCGCTTGCTGGTACGCACATCTTCAATTCTCTTTACTTCAATTTTGGCATTACAGGGGCCAATGCGCTGGATGATCTCCAGGGCTGCTGCAACGATCGCTGTTTCTGTTTTATCAAGAGAACTGGGAATAATAATCTCGCCTTGCGTTTTACCAGAACTTGTTGTAACATTGACTTCAATGCGACCAATTCTTCCCGATCGCTGTAATTCTCGCAATTCTAAATCGTTCCCTAAAAGGCCTTCTGTTTGACCAAAGATTGCACCAATAACGTCAGGACGGTCAACAACTCCTTCGATAAAAATCGTAGAGTGAATGATGTATTTAGCCGCAACAGGGCTTATTTTTGCCATGGTATTTTCCTCCGTTTATAGAGAAGGAGTTTACTACCTATGCTGTACTTCACCAAAAGTAAAAGAAGAAACAATGTTGATGGCAATACTAGTAAGCATATGGTAATTTCCCCTCCATTTATTTAGAAAATAGATTTTTCCTTCTTTCCTGATGAAAAATTATGATTATGATAAGCGATAAGGAAAATCCTACTTTCCTCGATGATCATATTGAAGCCCGCACGACTAACCCCTGAGTTCATTGCTTGGCAATACGCCGTGAACTCCCACAGGTACTCTCTGTGGCGGGCTTTCTTTTTCAGAGAGACCCTATTATATAAAGGTATTGGTTTTTAAAATCTAAACCCAAATGAGGCCATTTTTAGGTCCTTTTCTGATTAAACCAGAAAAATAAAGATCTTAAGGAAGATAAACCCCAGCAGCCCAGAAAAATTGCTTTTCCCGGGATGCTGAGGAAAAGAGGTGGTTTGAGGTGTGTTATTACTAAAAAGTAAGGGTTTATTTAAATACTTTTTGGTTATTTTGTTACTTTTTGGTAGTCAAATTAATGACTAGATAAAACTGAAATTAAGAAACGGCACTGTCCACGAAAGAGCAGACTTAATACCCTTGACGGAACAAAGTATATATAAAAATCAGTAATATATAAGTGATCTATGTCAACACTCTCTTATCAAGAACGTTTCAAGACTTATAAAGGCGTCTTTGATGAATTCACGATGCGAAATTTATTTGAATTGGAAAGTCGGGGTGCTTTTGAGGAATTACTTTCGCCTTTAAAAGTAGGGAAAGAAAGTAATGTTTTCATTGCCCAGAAAGGAAAAAGCAAACGTATTGTAAAGATTTATCGTCTGCAAAATTGTGATTTTAACCGAATGTTTTATTACATCAGACAGGACCCCCGATATGAATTTCTAAAGCATCATCGGCGAGAAATCATTTTTTCCTGGGCGCAAAGAGAGTTTCGAAATTTAAAATATGCCGAAGAAGCAAAAGTGAAAGCACCACGTCCTTATGATTTTAAAGATAATATCCTAGTAGAAGAATTTATCGGTAGAAAAGAACCAGCACGGCCGCTAAAAGACCATTATCCAGAAAAACCACACCTATTCTTTAAATTTTTAGTGCTGGAAATGAAAAAGTTATACAAACAAGGTTTGATTCATGGCGACCTTTCCGCATTTAATATCCTTAACTATCAGGAAAAACCATACTTAATTGACTTTTCTCAAGCAACTCTTGTAAAAGCGCATAATGCGGAAGAATTACTCCTGAGGGATGTGAAAAATGTAGTTCACTTTTTTACGAAATTTAGTCTCGTCATCAATGAACAAGAAATAATACAAACAATTAAAAAATAAGTCTTAATTTAGCTCCGTATGAACGAGCACAAATTTTCCTATGAGATGAAAATACCGGAAGAGAGAGTTGCTGTTCTCATTGGTAAAGATGGGGAAACAAAGAAAGAGGTTGAAGAAGCTACCAATTCTATCTTAGAAATTTCAAAAGAGGGAGATGTAGTAATTACCGGAGATGATGGATTATTACTTTTTAATGCCAGAGAAGTCGTTCATGCTATTGCCAGAGGTTTTAATCCTCGAATTGCCCTTCTGCTGTTAAAAGGAGATTATTCCTTTGAAATAATTGATATGAAAGATGTGGTGGGAAAAAGCAAAAATACCCTGGAGAGACTTAAAGGAAGAGTTATTGGCAGGAAAGGAAGAGCGCGGCAGGAGATTGAGAATTTAACTGATACGCACATTTCCGTCTATGGAAAGACTATCGGAATTATTGGAGAGACGCAGTATGTAGCTATAGCGAGGGAAGCGATAGCAATGTTGTTGAGTGGCTCCATGCATAAAACAGTATACCGATACTTAGAGAGAAAAAGAAAGGAAATATTGTTGGGATGAGTTAACCGCAATCCTTATAAATATCCAATTTTCTTTCCAAGTTGATGAGCGAACAAAAGAGTGCAGAGGAATTAGCGAAAAAACAACGAGAAATATCTATTGCAGAATTTTTTGAAAAGAATAGACATTTGCTTGGTTTTGATAATCCGCGAAAAGCATTGTTGACAGCGGTGAAAGAAGCTGTTGATAATTCATTAGATGCATGTGAAGAAGCTAGAATCCTACCTGAGATCAATATCGAATTAATCCAGTTAGAAGAAAATAGGTTTCGCATGATCGTCGAAGATAACGGGCCGGGGATTATTAAAAAAAACATCCCAAATATCTTTGCCAAGTTGTTATATGGTTCGAAATTCCATAAGCTCTCGGCAACAAGGGGGCAGCAAGGAATCGGAATTTCGGCAGTAGCATTATATGGACAATTGACAACAGGGAAGCCTATTACGATTCTTTCTAAAATCGGGAAAAATAAACCTGCGTCAATGTTTAAGCTTAAGATTGATACCTCTACAAACAAACCTATTGTAATTGAGGAAAAAGAACAAGAATGGGAAGAAAAAGAACAGGGAACAAAAGTGGAGGTTGATTTGGAGGCAGTGTATCTCAAAGGACGCCAATCTGTTGATGAATATCTCAAGGAAACCGCGATCGTGAATCCACATGCGACGATAATTTACACTAACCCTGAAGCCAGCCAAATCATTTTTCCTCGCGCTGTTGATCAATTACCTCCGGAACCAAGGGAAATTAAACCACACCCTTATGGTGTAGAATTAGGCCGACTCATAAAGATGTTGGAAACAACAGAAGCGAGAACACTACAATCTTTTCTCATGAATGAATTTGTGCGCGTCGGAGCAGGAACTGCGAAAGATATCTGTGAAACAGCACGTCTTCTTACCAATACCAGCCCTAAAAAGATGACCCGGGATATGGCAGAAGCACTCTACAAAGGCATCCAAGATACAAAAATTATGGCCCCTCCCACCGATTGCATTTCTCCCATTGGGGCTGAACAGCTGGAACGAGGATTACGAAAAGAAATTAACGCGGAATTTTATTGCGCAACTACCCGGCCTCCGGCGGTTTATCGCGGAAATCCTTTCATTATCGAATGTGCCATCGCTTTTGGAGGAGAGCAGGAAGCCGAGGGAATAATTCGAATTTTACGTTTTGCCAACCGGGTTCCTCTTCTATATCAACAAGGAGCCTGCGCCATTACAAATAGCATCCAAAATACGGCTTGGCGACCTTACGGTCTACAGCAAAGCAGTGGTTCATTTCCTGTTGGACCATGCACAATAGTAGTGCATATGACCTCAGTGTGGGTTCCGTTTACATCGGAGTCTAAGGAGGCTTTAGCACATTACCCAGAAATTATTAAAGAAGTTAAGCTTGCATTACAGGAAACGGGGCGAAAACTTGCGGCGTATGTAAATAAACGTCGGCGAATTGGTGAAGAAGCGAAGAAAAGGGGGTATATCGAAAAATACATCCCCCATGTAGCCGATGCCTTAAGGGAACTGCTGGGACTGCCGGAAAATAAAAAGAAAGAAATGGAAGATAATTTAGCGGAGATCTTGGAGCACGCGCGGGGAGAATTAGAAGAAATTGGCGTAGATAATCCCGATTACGATCCGGAACTAGCTGAGATTGGTAAAGAGGAAGAAGAAAACGATTATGATGGTAAAGATAACAATGAAGATCCTAGTGAAGAAAAAGGAAAGAAGAAAAAGAAAGATCAGCAAACAACATTAATGGAGGATTAACATGACGATTGAACTGAAAGAGGAAGAGAAATATTTTAACTCAAAAAGCCAGATATTAGCTGTTGACGGCCAGCCGGCGGTGATGATAGCCTCCACTGATGGAATTGGTGAAACTCAGTCGTTCCATGAGTTTGAATGGAGTACTAATTTGCTTTTTCCTGAAGCCGTTTCCTTATTTAAAAGCGCTTACTATCTTACAGATGCGCGATATAATTTAGAAGACCAGCGATTTCCTTTCCCTAAAATATATGCTGGATATGTGAATCTTGGGGATAGTCTGCATTTAAATGGCCGTTGCCAGGAAGTGCCTGTTCAGGCTTTTTTTTCCAAGCCAAAAAAATTTGTCCGCAGAGAGGATGTAACTATTAACTTGGCTACGCCTTTTTATCAAATTACTTTTGCTGTATCTCCAGACAAACTAAACTTGGAGACAGACTGCGCATTAAGGCCAGGCGAAACCGGCCTGCTGGAAGGAGTAAAGATGGCCCAAATGCAGGTTTACGCTAACATTCCGGATATTGCAGCAAAAATTATAAAACGCACCTTGCCAGTAACTGTCCAGCAAAGCGAACTGGAAGAAGTTATGAAAGAATTATTGTCAGTTCATCAAACACCAGAACGCAAAGATTATTAAAAATGGCTAAAAACACAGTCTTACAGGATATCAAGAAAATTGCCCAGGGGGTTTATGATAAAATTAAACTCAAAAAACAGCCCCAGCTGGAAATGCCGATCCGGGCCTTAAGCAATGTTTCTTACGATGACAAAAAAGGCTTCTTTATGCTGCTGGATAAAGTCAAGACCAGAACCTTAACTGCGTCTACCATCAGGACTTTTGCCCAAACACTGCGAATGATGGGGTTATCCAAGCAGTTAGTGGAAACGGATGACATTGCCACCAAGAGGGAAGCTTATTATGTCAGTAAAAACTGGGGCGAGGCTCGCTTTAGAGAACAGCCTGAATCGGATGCGGTTATGGACGACATTGAAGCTTCGCTGGGCGTTAATCGGGAACAAATTGGTTTTATCGCTGATGAACACGGCGGCGACGTGGCAGGATCATTAGTAGTCCACGACAAAGATGAATCCGGCAAACCGATTAAAATTGACTGCACTAAATTTGGTTCTGGAGCTTATTCCATCCCTACTTCCGTCGAAGAATTAAAATTTGAAACTAAAGCCAAATTTATTTTAGCCATTGAGACTAAGGGGATGTTTGAACGGCTAAACCGGCACGGCTACTGGAAAACTGCTAATTGCATTTTAGTATCTATGGGCGGGGTTCCTT
>Ga0209541_10000206_pt1 | contig 112534 bp, 127 predicted proteins | sample RifCSPlowO2_01_FD_184027 | JGI IMG/M metagenome (GOLD analysis project Ga0209541, IMG submission 184027) | Groundwater microbial communities from Rifle, Colorado - Rifle CSP2_plank lowO2_0.1 (SPAdes) (version 2) | ecosystem: Environmental > Aquatic > Deep subsurface > Groundwater | place... | reverse complement strand
CCCAAGAAGAGCTTGATGATATTGTGTGGGAGATAAATAACAGACCCAGAAAGTGTCTTGACTATCAAACACCACAGGAAGTTTTTGACTCATACATCAGGTGTTCGGATTCAACTTAGAATGTAGGCATTTGATGTTATAATCCCACAGTTTTATTTGACAAGGGTTTTTTAAAAAGGGGGTTCTTACTCAATAGTTCTTAAGACTTCGGGTATTTATCCTTACCATTGCTCTGCCCATGCTGACTCAATGATGGGATTTATACTGGTAGAATAAAACAGCTTGGAAAAATTTAGCCTACGTGCACCAAAACAGCCTCCTGCAAGCGTTGCCATCTCCATATTTCTTGTTATTTCTTTGCCGCCAGTGCATATAGATGACCCAGAATACTTATTCCCAAAAGAGCAAGGCCCCAGCGAACCGGATGCGGGTTTATAATTGGTGAAGTAATTAAAATTCCTATGCCTACGCCGCCGACTACATGAACTATCGAATTATATCCTACGTGTTTTTGGAAATAGTCGGTTATTTTTTTGTACATAAGATCACCTCCTTTAAATCTATCCTGTTTTTACTTTAATACTAATTTTGATACCAAGTCAAATCTAAGGTCATCCCACCTCTAAGGTGGGATAAGGTGGGATAGCTTTGCATTATAATTTTTCTCCTCCTTGATTATTTTCTAAAAATATGTCTAAGATAGGGTAGATATGAAAGGAGGTGATTTATAAATGAATGCTAAAATGAAATCATGTTTTACACCACATGCAATAACGCATAGCCTTTTAGGCTTGGGACTTGGGTTACTGCTTTCGGCATTAATACCATCACTTGCTAATGTTTTGCTAGGAATTATCATAATAGTCGTTGCGCTAGGATTAGATATGATGCGCAAAAGCTAGTCGTTTTCTGCAATAGATTGTTTGAGGTGAAGTTATTAGGCTACTATAATGAATCCAGTTTTTTCGCAAAAGCATCTTTATCCAAGCCTCCGGTTGCAAAAAGCTCATTGTTTACTATTATCCCGGGGCTTGAGAAAATACTGTATTTTGTAACAAGCTCCATGCCTTTTGAGGTTGTTACATCTATTTCTTCTATTTGCATTTGAGGATATTTTGGCTTGAGTTCTTCAAAAACCTTTCGCGCTTGGGCACAATGTGTACAGCCGGGAGATGTGACAAATTGGATAGTAATCATAATAGAATCTACAATTATTGTCAGGTTTAATTAGTGCCCATGGTCATCCATATGTGTCTGAGGTTGAACCATTGGGTTTATTTCCTGCTCAACTTCAACCATAAATTCTGTAGTTACGACCTTTCCTTTATGCTGGAATTGTCCATAAATTTTCCAAAGTCCCGGGAATGAAAAAGTTTCGTGTGCTTCTATTGAAGAATCCGTTTTTTCTTTCATGCCATGCGCATGAATCATTGTTGAAAGATCAGCTGGAGCAAATACAAGGTGCATATCAGCTCCCAAATATTCATCTGTATCGAAAACTGCAATCCCGTCTTTTTTAATAGAATAGTTTAAATGTGAGTCATGGCCTGCTTTTATTTTGTCAGAATCTATGCCGAGGGTTACTTCGTATCCATCGAAAATACGAGTGCGACTAAGATCTTTTGTTATTGCAACCAATTGTTTCCCGCCTGAAACCTCAAGCCAAACAGTATCAAATACTCCTCCCATTCCTTTTCTTGATCCATCAATCAAAACTCTATAACGTCCTGCTTTTGAGACAGTTAAAGGAACCTCAAATTCATTGGCTTGAGTACCGACTATAAAATCTTTTGAGTCTTCAGGATGCACGTGTTTGAATTCATTAAGATCTTCGCTTACTAAAATTACATGAAGAATTCGTTCATGGTCTAACTGTAAATCTGTAATTGGCAAACCTTTCTTGTCATACAAAGAGATTTTAAGAACAAATGGTTTGCTGGCTTGAATTTCCGATTGACTTGAAAGTACGGAGTGAAAATCCGAAGTTGTAGCATTTATATTTTGAACCGTATTCATTTCTTCATCGTGACGATCTGTTGCTTTTTCCGACCAGTGAGCAGTAAACATGTGGGGCAATAAGAAACCTACAATTGTAATTATTATTGCAAAAATCGAAACAAAAAACCAAGTCAAAAGACCAAGATATTTTCTTTCTGTTGCTTGCTGTTCTTGCGGAACTGAAACTAAATTCTTTTCTCTTTTAACCAAGTACCAAAGCATTGGGAATACCCAGGAAATTATAAGAACTGGCGTTCCTAAAGAAATAGGCAAGCCAAATAACCAAGAAGATCCTCCAACCGGCGCAGAATGTGTATGTCCAAACTGCTGTACCTTACTGCCCAATAAATCTGTTATTGTGCCCTCTTGCGTGATCTTCTCGCCAAGCGAGTGAATTCCCGATAGGGTCCACCAGTCGTGCCCGAACACACCCAAAGTCAACAAAAACCCACCAACAAAAAGTGTTGTCCAGGCAGTAACTTGCGTAACCTTCTCTTTATGCTTAACTAAGAAACTCGTAGCGTTGATTCCAAGAATTGCCAAGAAAGCCAGAATAAATAATGGAGTTATTCGGCCCAGCGCCTGAACTAGCATAATAACCAATCCCTGAAATGGACTTCCCGTTGCAACTATTTGAGGGATGATCACAGCGTTAAATAAAGGATTTGGGCAGCCAACTCCTACATTTCCTAGAAATAAACCAAGAAGCAAAGCTTTTAATAAATCTTTTTGTTTCAGTACAAATTGAGGAACTCCGCCTCCATAAGTTGGAGACTGAAATTTTATTAAACCAAGTTCTCCAAGCGCAAAGAGAATAGCCAGAAATCCTGCAACTGCATATAAAATATTCTTTGCAGTTTCAACCTGATGAATTCCTAAAAGCTGACCCAAAAGCCCAATCAAAGCTCCATAAAAACTAAGGGTAATAGTAACTCCTAAGCCAAAAGCTAATGCCATTCCAATTCCTTTTTGATAAGATCTTCCCATTACCATTGGCACAATTACAAAAGCCAAAGGCAATGTGCAGGGTAGGAAAATCATGGTGAGTCCAACCGCGTAATCAAAAACCAAAAATGAGGTTGATCCCACATCAGAAGCCCCAAGCGTAAATATCCATTTAAGACCCGATATAAAAATTCCAATAAGGAGAATTACTAAGAGAACAAAAAATAAAGGGGGACGAGTCTTGGCTACTTCTTTAACTTCTTCTGTTTGATCCATACGTTTAGTTTGGCTTTTGAGGAGGAGATTCTTTTTTGTTTAATATAAACTTCCAAAGTAAAAATCCCAAAATTGCAATAATAACAACTACAATAATTGCAACAACAGGATCAATTGTTGCTGGCTCTGCATGCGCTTCTTCTGTCTCGTGAGCCAAAACAATTGCTGGATAAGTTAATGTAAACCCGGCAGTTGACAAAATCTTTGCTAACAATTTCATAAATTTTATTGCGGCATCGCCTTATATCCTAGTTGTTCTATTGCCTTAAGTATGGCATCAATATTAGTCCTTTCTTCATCAAACTCTACTTCACCTTTTTTTGCATCGTAATTGGCAGAAGCATTCAAAACTCCATCCGTACTTTGCAAAACCATTTGTATGCCTGACGCGCAAGAATTACAATGCATTCCTTGTATGTTAAGTGTAACTTTTTTAACCTGTGCCATAATTGAACGTCTCTTTAATTAGAATAAACTCTATACTTGTTTCTTGTCAAGATAGAAACAAAATTTGTAAATTCTCAGGAGTCTATAAATTTTGGTTTTTTGTAGAGGCGAAGGAGAAGGGAGTTCAGAACTACAGACACAGAAGAAAATGCCATAGCAAAACCTGCTATTTCTGGACGAAGCGCTGATTGAGATAAACTCAGCCACACAGAAGAAACCTCATGCCCAATAGCAGGAATAAGAGCTAAAATACTCCCTAAAGAAGTAACCCAGGTTGCGGGAAGTCCTGAATGTCTGGTAATTATAAGATGAAGTCCTGCGGCAATTGGGATAGCAATAACATTATAGCCAAACGCCCAAAAAAAGTTTTGCCAAATTTTAAATATTGTTTTTTGGGATAAATCTATCGCTGTCACAACATCTCGAAGATCATCACGAATAAGAATTATTTCTCCAGTTTCTATAGCCACATCTGTTCCTGATCCAACGGCAATTCCCAAATCCGATTTTGCTAAAGCTGGCGAATCATTTATTCCGTCTCCAACCATAGCAACAATTTTTCCATCTTTTTTAATTGATTCTATAATTTCTTCTTTTTTATCAGGTAAAACATTTGCATAAACCCTATCTATTCCTAGTTGTTTACCAATTGCCTGAGCTGTTTCTTCGTTATCTCCGGTTATCATAATTATCTCTTTTTTTCTTTTCTTTAAAGCTTGTATTGCAGCTATTGCATGCTCTTTAAGAGTATCTGCCAGAGCCAAACATCCTATGACCTTTTTATCATACACAACAAAAACAACAGTCTTCGCCTCTTTTCGAAGTCTTGTTACTTCATCTTTCACCTCATCAATATTAATTCCTTCTTTCTCCATAAAAAGCTGATTGCCAACCATTATTGTCTTTTTATTGCTTTCTGCAGTTACTCCCATCCCAGAAATTGTTTTAAAATTCTCCGGCTCAACAACTTCTAACTTTTGTTCTTTCGCTTTTTTAACAACAGCCTGTGCCAAAGGATGCTCTGATCCGCGCTCCGCAATTGCTGCAAGTTTTAGCAAATCTTCATTCGTAGTTCCCTTAAGCGAAACAATATTTGTTACAGCAGGTTCTCCTTTTGTCAAAGTTCCAGTTTTATCAAATGCAACTGCTGTTATTTTATGCGCCTTTTCTAACGCCTCTCCACCTTTAATTAATATTCCGGATTCTGCTCCTTTAGTAGTTCCAACCATTGTCGCAATAGGAGTTGCCAGACCCAAAGCGCAAGGACAAGAAATAATAAGGGTCGCAACCATAAAAAGTAGAGAAGGAGTAAAGCCATCGCCCCTTACAAAATACCAATAATTAAACGAGATTAAAGAAAGAACTATTACAGTTGGAACGAATCGTTCGGAAATCCAATCTGCAACTCTTTGTAGCGGTGCTCTTGTTGCTTGAGCCTCTCTTACCATACGCACAATTTGATAAATCAAAGTCTCATTGCCTACTTTTGTTGCTTTGCAGTGCAAAAGCCCATAAGAGTTTACTGTTCCTCCAATTACCACATCATTTACCTTTTTATTTACAGGCATTGATTCTCCCGTAACTATTTTCTCATCAAGCGCAGATTCTCCTTTTATAATTATTCCATCTGTTGGAATCTTGCTCCCAGGCTTTACAATAAATATGTCATCTTTTTTTAATTCGCTTGCCAAAACCTCTTTTTCATTGTCTTTATCAAGTAAAATTGCCTTTTCCGGAGTTAACTGCAGCAACTTACTAACAGCATCCGATACTTTTCCCCGAGACACGGCTTCCAAATATCTACCCATGATAAGAAACGACATTAAAGCAGCTGATGATTCCCAAAACGGATGATCAAGACCGATCCAAATAGTTTGAAGATGTCCATAAGTTGTAGCAAATAAAAAACCAATTAAACTATAAAAAAAAGCAGCACTTGTTCCCAAAACAACAAGTGTATCCATAGAGGTAGATCCAACTTTAAATGCGGTCCAAGCATTTCTATAAAAGATCCACCCTACCCAAAACTGGACTGGAATAGTCATTGCTAAATATATCCAGTTTAGATCTACAAACAAGCTTCCTACCATTATGCCATGAACGTGCTGAAGGTTTAGCATGTGTACTGCCATGTAGTAACCAATGATTGGGCTTGCGAGAAGAAAACTAACAATCGTGCGGTTTCTTAGATCTCTAATATGGGATTCTCGCTCTTTTTTAAATTCCTCCTCAGTTTTTGATTCTTCAGAGAGAAAAGTGTAACCCAAAGATTTTCCCAAACTTAAAATTTTTTCCTCCGGGATAATACTAGGATCAAATGCAATAGAAAGTTTCTCTGCGCCAAAACTGGCGTTTACTGATTGCACCCCTTTCTGTTTTTGAAGAATTGTATTGATTAAAACAGCACAAGAAGCACAATGCATTCCTTGAATTCTGTATAATTTTTGTACTTGAGTAGTTTTAGTTTCTATTTGCAATTATTTCCCCCCCATCCTTAACCAATTTATTTGTTGCATTACAAGCAAAATTTTTATTCGGAACTAAAGCTGATGTATCTTTTTCCTCCCCAACAATTAACGTTCCGATTTGGTCATAATGTCCATCGCCGCATGGAACTGAGCAATAAAAATTAAATTTCCCAGATAAAGAAGGAGTAAAGTTTATTGTAGTTGTAGTCTGCGGAAAAAGTCTTCGATTGATACCAAAAACGTCTATTGCAAAACCATGATCGTAAGTGTCTTCGTTGTAAATACTTAAAACTATTTTAGTGCCTGCTGCAATCTTTATTATGCTTGGATCCCATTTCCAGTGGTTTTTTATAACTCGCATGTTAATTATCGCAACTTTGCCAGTGGACTTAATTCCTCCAACACCTGAAGGACGATAATATGTCTGGTAAATAAAACCGCTTGATAATAAAGCTATGGCAAACAGAAGCAAACCGAGATACTTATTCATTGCCCTCTTTTTTGTGAGACAAATTATCTAGACTTAGCGGACCTGCTCCCAATAAAAACAATGCAATTGACGCTCCTGCCAAACTTACATCTCGATATAAATCTGGATTTAAAGACATACCATACTTGGACAAAAACGAAAGAAAAAATATAGTAACCATTAAAAAACTTATTATCGCAAATATCCTTACTTTAAAACCGGTTAAGAGAGCTGCCCCTGTACAAATCTCAAGAAGCCCCAAGTAAAAATTAAGAGCTGCAGAATCTGCTAGTTCAAGATTTGTCAAAAGTTGAATTTCCGATGTAGTTTGACCTGGATGTGATAGCTTTTGTAAGCCGAACAAAATAAAAACTAAAGCCAAGCCAAAACGAAGAAACAGTGGAGCATACCTTTCGTATTTTTGGGTAGTTTCTGTGGACATAAATTATTAGCTCTATTTAGCTAATCACAAAATCATACAAGAAGTCAACCCTTCGAGACACTCTTTCTGCCAAATCAACATTTTCTTTTAAGTTTGTTGAGAAATGTTTGCGGAATAGGTAAGATAGGAAATAGTTATTGTTATGACAAATATTGTTGTTTTGGGCGGAGGTTTTGCAGGAGTTGCGGCAGGACTTTCTCTTTTAAAACACATCAAAAATCAAAAGATAATTCTCATAGATAAGAACTCCTTTCATCTTTTTACCCCATCTCTTTACGAAGTTGCAACAAGTGAGGAGCCAATGAGAAATATTGCGATCCCTTTTAAGGAAATTTTTGGAGATAAAGCTGAAATCATTACAGGCGCAATAACATCAATAAATCCAAAAACACAAAGGATTAAATTAAAAGACTTAGAAATTTCTTATGATTATTTAATTTTAGCGCTTGGAAGCGAACCAGCGTACTACGATATTGCCGGGCTTTCAGAATACTCTCTGCCTCTTAAAACCATAACGGATGCGGTAAAAATAAAAGATTCAATGCATAAACTTTACGATCTAAAAGCACCGAAAAATGAGATGGTAAGTATAATCATTGGTGGAGGAGGTTTTTCGGGAACAGAGCTTGCTGCAGAGCTTTTAGAATATGTATATAAATTATCGAAAGAACATAGCTTGCCGCCAAATCTAATAAAGATTTGCATAATTGCGGGATCGGAAAAACTGTTAAAAGAACTTGACGATCATGTATCAAATATTGCAACTACAAGACTTAAGAAGTTGGGTGCGGATTTTATTTTTGGAAGCCATATTAAGGAAGTTTTTAAAAATAAACTCACCACCGATAAAAATCAGGAATTTTCATTCGATATCCTCATTTGGACAGGGGGAGTTAAGGCAAATAGTTTACTTCAGAGTTTTGGATTGGTACTAAGCAAATCAGGACAAGTTGAGGTCAATGAGTTTCTTCAGACAAAAGAATTTCCAAATTTTTTTGCAGTTGGGGACATTGCAGAGTTTATAGATCCTGTTTCTAAAAGACCTGCACCGGGAGTTGCGCAGGTTGCTGAGGAAGAAGGAAAAATTGCAGGAGAAAATATTGCAAGACTCATTGAGAAAAAACCTTTAGTTCCTTATAAATTGAAACATTTTGGATATATAGTTCCGCTTAGAGGACGGTACGCTGTTTTTGCAACGGGCACGCTTCATATAAAAGGATTTTTTGGCTGGATAATCCAGCAGTTTATTTTTTTGCGTTATCTTTTGGGAATATTGCCTTTTTATAAAGCTTTTAGAAAATGGAATCAGTTTGAAAAAGACCTAAGACAAGAATAAGATTGACAAATAGTAAATAAAGTTTTATTTTATAGTTGCATGAAAAAGATTTTTTACAAATTTCTATCAAAGATTCTTCCAACTCATACTGCCTATGCACATTGTGATATTCCATGCGGAATTTATGATCCAAAGCCTGCTCAGATTGCAGCTGCCACAGTTCTTAAGATGGTTGAGAAAATCGGGGAATTAGATTCTTCGGCTTCGTCTCAGAATGACACTTCGCGAGAGAATAGTCTGATCAGGATGGTATGGACCAAAGAGGAACACGCAAGAAAATGCAAGGAAGAACTTCTTATACTTTGGACTGATTACTTCAAATCCGAACACATTTCGTCATTTCCCAACCTTCATGAGATTTTTTGGAAAGCTGCGAAACTTTGCTCCAAAAATAAGCAAAACGTAGACCTTAAATCCGCAGAAGAGCTGGTAAAATCAGTAGATGAAATAGCAGAAATATTCAAAAAAACACAATCTGATTCAAACGCGGTTAAGACTTCAAAAAAGTGAATTTTAATATCTTCAACTTTCTTCCTCTTCTGAAATTTTGCATAGAAGAAAATAGTATGAGTCCGTTTCTAAAGCCGGGAGACAATGTTCTTGTATGGAAGTTTGCAAAACCCAAAATTGGGGATGTGGTTGTTTTAAAAGTTGGTGATAGAATTTATATAAAGAGAGTAAAAGAAATAAAGAATCAAGAGTTTTTTCTAATAGGAGATAATAAAAGAGAAAGTATTGATAGTCGGGAATTCGGATGGATTGATCAGAAAGATATAATTGGGAAAGTCGTTTACAAGATTTAAGATTTATGAATTAAGATTTAGGAATGCTTGAACTGATCTTATTGTTAATAATTATATTTTTACTGTTCATTTTGTCGATGGTTTGGCCGCCGAATAGTCCTTGGGCGCCATGGTGGAGAACAAATAGAGAAACTGCGCGGGCAATTTGCGAATTGGCAGAGATTACAATGTCCGACCTTGTTTATGATCTTGGATGCGGAGATGGGACATTAATAATCACTGCCGCCAAAGAATACGGAGCAAAAGTTGTGGGAATTGAAATAGATCCTCTGCGGTTTTTAAGTTCGATGATTCGAATCATCTTCAATGGATTATCCTCAAGAGTTGCTGTAAAGAGGGAAAATTTTTTTAATACGGATTTATCAAAAGCAACAGTGGTAGTAGTGTACCTAATCCCCAAAACACTCAATCTTCTCCTGCCAAAATTTAAGAAAGAACTCAAAAAAGGAACTAGGATCGTGAGTTATAAGTATCCACTAAAACTCAAAGTCCAAAAATCCCCACTTCGCCCCCGCTTCGCCAAGGCTTCGCCGGGCGAGCAAGGCTTCGAGGGGCAAGCAAAAGTCAAAAATAATTTATACCTTTATATTATTTAAGACGTAATAAAAACCAGCGGAGTTTATCTCCTATTTTATACAGCTCATATAAAATCGGGTTAATTACAAGATCGTAGCTGCCGATGAGCTCAACTAATTCTGCGCCGTAACCTTGTTTGAATTTGTGAAAGCCATACCACGGGTCTTTTGGATCAGGATTCGGTCCAAGCGCTCCCCACATATCAAATTTCTTAAGTCCTAATTTTTTACCAAATCTTATTGCCTCCCACATAATAAGATTACTCGCCATAGTTTCCCGATGTTGCTCGCTTGATGCGCCATAAGGATAATAGAGTGTATTTTTGAATGTAAACAGTATCCACGCAACAAGAACCTCAGTTTTATATTTTCCAAGAAGCAAGTGCGCCGTCAGCCGATTTGAATCATGAAGTAGGAATTTTGAATCATGGTTTTTATTCTTAATTCTTGATTCCTGATTCTTGATTCCTAATTCTTGCCACATTTTTTTATGATAAGCTTGCGTATGGGCGTAAAACCCCTGGCGTTTGGTAGTTTCATTTGTAAGTTTTAAATAAGTTTTAAATGCCTTGTCCGAATTGTCTTCTACAACTTTTACTCCATGTTTTTGGGCAACTTTTATGTTGTACCGAGTTTTTGGATGCATATTTTTCAGAAGTTCATCTTCGGATTTGGTCAAATCAAGCTGGAAAGTATATTTAGTAAAAAGAGGATGGAAAGAAGGCCGAAAGTCTAAATTTGAAATTTGAAATTTGAAATTTGAAATTTGTTGTATGTTTGGTTCAAGCTGAATGAATATACATTTATTCTCTTTACCGATTTTTTTAAGTTCTTCAATAAGTTTTTTGTCCGGCAAGTTTCCTTTTGGCAGATAACCGATTGTCCACGGAATGTGCGGAATCTTATGGATGGTCAATTGAAAATCTTTTTCCCTTACGACTTTTACTCCTGTTTTTTCGCGAAACTGTCCCCATTCAAAAGCTTGAAGAGGATGGTTAGCATATTTATTAAAATCTTTCGCGGTCATAGAAATTCCGAAGGATCATTATTAATAATGTTTAAATTATTAGATAAGACTTTTTCCGGCAACTCCAACACAAAGCGCGAAACGATATTTGAAGTTCTTTGTCCGAAGAAAAGTCTTTTTCGCGAGTATGTTAAAAATAATCTTTCTTTAGCACGAGTCATGCCGACATAGCAAAGCCTTCTTTCTTCCTCAAGCTCATTTTTGTCCATAAGACTTCTTGAATGAGGAAAAAGGCCTTCTTCCATACCTATCATAAAAACTATTGGAAATTCCAAACCTTTTGCGCCGTGAAGAGTCATTAAATTTACCGCGTCTTTCTTTTCCCCGTTTTTTGGATGGTCAGGCATATATTCCTGTTCAACCAATGCGACATTTTCCAGAAACTCAATAAGATCAGGGAATTCTATAGCAACCGACCTTAACTCCTTAATATTTTCAAGTCTTGCCCGGTCCTCCTCGTCCCTTTCATCATACAGAGAAAGATAAGCTGTTTTACTCAGAACTTTATCCAGAATTTCAAGAGTCGGTATTGTTTCAACCTTTTTTTCTTTGAAATCTTGCGAAAACTCAATAAACTTACTTAACCTTCCCTTGCCCAATTTTTCTATTCTTTTGTAGGAAACAGTGTCTTTTGGGTTTGCAATAAGTCTTAAGTATGCCAAAACATCTTTTATCTCACGCCTTTCGTAAAATCTTGTTCCGCCAATTAAAACATATGGAACTCCCTGATGAAGGAAGCCCTCTTCGATTGCGCGAGACTGGGCATTAGTTCTATAAAGAACTGCAAAGTCGGAATAAGAGAGACGGGGATCTTGAGACTTAAGCTCAAGAATCTTATTTATTATATATTCTCCCTCATCATGTTCGTTTCGTGATTCATATAAGGCAACATCTTCTCCTTTGGGATTTTCTGTCCAAAGGTCAAGTACTGGATGGGAGGTGTTTTTGGAAATAACAGAAGATGCGGCATCAAGTATTTTTTGAGTGGACCTGTAATTTTGGGAAAGAGAAAAAGTTTCAACATTTTTTCCACCAGAGGCGGATCGTCCTTTGGACGAAAAATCCTCTTTAAATTTTGAGAGATTTTGAAAGTCAGCGCCCCGCCAGGAATAAATGCTTTGGGAAAAATCTCCGACCACGCAGACATTTGGAGATTTATCAAAATCTGAGCCCGAAAGCATTTTTGTTAGAATATATTGCGCATGGTTTGTATCCTGATATTCATCAACTAAAATATATTTGAATTTATCTTGGTATTTTTTAAGAACCTGCGGATTTTTATCGAAAAGCTCTATAGTCTTTAAAATTAGATCATCAAAGTCCAAAGCATCATTTTCCGAAAGAAGCCTTTGATAGATAGGGTATATTCGTGCTACTGTTTCCTGAAAATATCCTTTTGCATAATTTAAATATTCAGATGCTGTTATTAATTGATTTTTTGCTTCGGATATCGTTGTTGAAATCGAAGAAGGCTTAAAGTCTTTAGTTGAGATTTCAAGAATTTTCATTGTCTCTTTTATTGCATCAATCTGATCTTGATCATCATAAATTACGAAATTTTTAGGAATGCCGATATACTGACCCTCAATTCTTAAAATCTTTGCGCAGAGAGAATGAAATGTTCCTATGGTTACCTGATGCGCATGCAAATGTTTTCCCAAAAGTCGATAAATTCGCTCACGCATTTCGTTGGCAGCTTTATTAGTAAAAGTAGTTAAAAGAATATTGTCAGGCGAAACCCCTCTATCTATTAAATAGGCTGTTTTATAAACTAAAACCCTTGTCTTTCCAGACCCTGCGCCGGCTAATATTATGCATGGACCTTCAATATATATTACTGCCTCTTTCTGTTTTTGATTGAGCAAGGATAAATCAAGTGCCATAATTTATTCCTTCTATAAATTTTTTATACTTTCTCTCAAGGTATATAGTGGCATTTTTATACATGTAAGTAAATAATTTTACGGCTGCTTTGTGTCCAATTCGTACTTTATAATAAGGTGTTTTTTGATGAGCCATGCTAATATTAATTCTCCCTTGATAAAAGTTACCAGTCTCTTTTCTTAGTATTCGATATAAAAAACGAGCCATATTAAAACTCGCAGCGCCATTTCAGGAGACCATAGTTTAAAAAAGTTAGAATTAATAGAGTGCTTTTTTACTTTCTTTTGAAAGGGAAGGTGTCTTACTTTAGATTGTATTGCGGAATATGATCTTTTAAGAGTTTTCCCTATTTGATTATAGGTTAATTTACCGATCTTATTACTTAGAAGTTCAATTTCTTCTTGTTTCCATGGATGAGTGTATTGGTTAGGCATTTATTAAATATATAACCTTATAAGTTAATACTCTTGTCTTGTCCGATCCGGCACCTGCTAAAATAATCATAGGGCCATCGGTTTTGATAACTGCTTTTTGTTGATCGAAGTTTAAGTCCTTGAGAAAGTCTTTGTCCATACTCTATAATAGAGAAACTCAAGTTATTGTACCATAAGACCCTTCGTATGAAAAAACTTTTTATTATAGCTAACTGGAAGTCAAATAAAACCATCGAGGAGGCAGAACAGTGGTTTCATGATTTTGCCGAGAAACTAAAATCCGATAGCTCCAATATCGAGAATAAGGAAATAATTGTTTGTCCCTCCTTTATTCTTTTTGAACATGCCCGTTATTGTTCGAATAATTTAAAACTTCCTATAAGATTCGGCGCACAAAATATCTCGCCTTTTGATAAGGGAGCTTATACAGGAGAAGTAAACGGAGAGCAAATAAAAGAATTTGCGCAATATGTGATTATCGGACATTCGGAAAGAAGGAAAAACTTCTCAGAAACAAATGAAATGCTCAAGCAGAAAGTTTTAATGGCAAAAAAATATAATTTAATGCCAATTTTTTGTATTCAAAATCAAGATTCACCAGTTCCTCAAGAGATTGATGTTATAGCCTATGAGCCTCCGACTGCCATTGGAACGGGTAATCCCGATACACCGGAAAATGCGCAAAGGGTGGCGAAGATTGTTAAAGAAAGAACAGGCGTTGCGAACGTTCTTTATGGGGGAAGCGTTACATCTTCTAATGTAAAAACGTTTACTAATATGCCGGATATAGACGGACTTCTTGTCGGTGGAGCGAGTCTTGATTCCTTAGAGTTTCTTGCCATAATTAAGAATGCATAATAAAGAAAGATTCAAAAAAATTGCCCTAATTATTTTAAGTTTAATAATTCTTTTTTTTGTTGGAAAAGCTGTTGTTAAAATTGCAAAACTTTCGCCGTTTTTGTTTCAGCTTATTTTTAACAGAGACATAAATCTTAAAACAAATGACGGCCATATAAATATTCTTCTTTTGGGGATTGGCGGGAAAAATCATCAAGGTCCAAATCTTACCGATACGGTAATTTTTACAAGCCTTTCTACGAAAGGAGATAAAGTTACTTTGGTTTCCATTCCGCGGGACTTATGGGTGCCGGATTTGGACGCAAAGATTAATACGGCATATTCAACAGGCGAAAGCAAAAGACCGGGCGGAGGTCTTGTGCTTTCAAAAGCTGTGGTTAAAAAAATAGTTAATCAGCCGATTGATTATGTTTTAAGAATTGACTTTGACGGTTTTATTAAGGCGGTAGATTTGGTTGGCGGTCTTGAGATAAATGTTGAGAGAACTTTTGATGATTTTGAATATCCAATTGACGGGAAAGAAGAAGATCCATGCGAACATACGGATGAAGAACTTAAAGAGTTGGCAACCTCCTCTTCTCAGCTTGAAGCCTTCCCTTGCAGATATACTCATGTACGTTTTGATAAAGGAGAGCAGAAGATGGATGGAAAAACTGCTCTTCAGTTTGTAAGATCCCGTCATGCACAAGGAGAAGAGGGTTCGGATTTTGCAAGAAGCAAGAGACAGGAGAAAGTGATTAAAGCTTTTAAAGATAAAATATTCTCTCTTGCGACACTCGCAAATCCTGCGAAAGTGATAAATCTTTACGATATATTAAAGGTAAGTATAGATACAGATATAAAAGATGATGAGTTTGATGATTTTATAAGACTTGCCGGAAAAATGAAAACAGCGCAGACAGAAAATGCAGTATTAGATACAGGAGACGGGGAAGCAAAACGCCCGGGTCTTTTAATAAATCCTCCCACGGGGGAAGAATATAATTTCGAATGGGTTCTTATTCCAAGAATAGGCAATGGAGATTTTTCGGAAGTTCAAAAGTATATTGATTGCGAGATTAAGATTGGTAGTTGCCCAGTTTCTACAAAGCCTCAAAGTTAAATAACAATGGAAAAAATTTTAAGAGAATACAAAAAAATACCCTCACTGTTAAAACTATACCTAATACTTATTTTACTTATTCGAATATTTTTACTTACTCAACCAAGTTTTAAAATAGACATGAATGATTGGCAAGCATGGGCGGCTAGGCTTGTTGATGTAGGCCCTCTTAAGTTTTATACATCCAATTTTTTTGCGGATTATTTACCTTTTTACTATCTTTTTCTTTGGGTTATTGCGGAAATATTTAGTTTTATTTTTGGCAAAGCTGCTATTTTTTCAACAACTTTCGAAATCTACATAAAAATTATCAGCAATATTTTTGATATTTTGACGGCATATACAATTTTTGTCATTATAAATAAACATTCAAAGAAATGGGCTACGATAGGCAGTCTTCTTTATTTAATTAATCCGAGTATTATCTTTAACAGTTCTGTTTGGGGACAAATAGACGCTATCCCAACTTTTCTTCTTACTTTTTCTCTATATCAGCTTGAAGAAAAAAAGAATATTGTTAGATCTCTCTCAGCTAGCGTTTTATCATTTTTAATTAAACCCTTAAATATTGCTCTTTTTCCATTAATGTTATTTAGGATAATTAAAAATTTTTCGGCTCAAAAAATATTAAAAGCATCCGGAATATCCTTATTGATGTTTTTTATTGTCACAATACCATTTTTCCCAAATAATCCAATTTTTGGACCATTTGAACATTTATTAAAATCTTTGAATGTTTATCCTTATACTTCTATTAACGCTTATAATTTTTGGGCACTTTTTGGATGGTGGAAACAAGACTCATTACAAGTCTTTAATCTTTCATATCATCTATGGGGATATATTTTATTTTTCTTAATAGTTTTGACTATTTTTATTCCTTTATTCAGAAAAAAATCAAAATCATTTATAAAACTAGATTATCTTATATATACGATTTTATCATTTGCTTTCTTTTTATTTTTGACCCGCATTCATGAACGCCACTTGTTTCCGGTCTTTGCGTTACTTATTATTTCAGCGTGTATTTTTAAATCAAGAGTTCTAATAGCAAGTTACATTACGCTTGCAATTGTGAATTTTATTAATCTATTTTATTCATATTACTATCACAACGTTATTTACAATAACCCTATGGCTCCAAAAAATATTCTCTTTGACATATCCTCAAATTATCAATTGATTTTTTCTGTACTTTCACTTATCGTCTTTAGTATTATGCTTGTAGTTTATTTTAAAAATCAACGGCTATTTATTAAAAAGAAGTAATATGTCTAAAGTAATCAGTGAAAAAGTAAAAAATTCAATTAAAGAAATCTTAAGCAAAAAAAGCTGGCTTCCCGAAATTATAATTTTTGCCTTTGCATTTTTCACCCGTTTTATAAGGTTAAATGTACCAAATAACTATATGTTTGATGAGGTTTATCACGCATTTACCGCAGGGCAAATGTTCAAAGGAAATCCTGCTGCTTGGGAATGGTGGAATACTCCGCCCAAAGGTTTTGCATATGAGTGGACACACCCGCCCTTAGCCAAGGAATTTATGGCGTTTGCAATTTGGCTTTTTGGTGATAATGTCTTTGCGTGGCGATTTTTTTCAGCTCTTTTCGGTTTTGGCGTAATAGTTCTTATTTATTTAACTGCCTATAAACTTTTTAAAAACCGTTTAATTGCGTTATTTGCGGCTTTTGCTGCTTCTATGGACGGACTTCTTCTGGTTATGTCGCGTATTGCTATGAACGATATGTATTTTTTATTTTTTATTTTACTCGCTTTCTTATTTTTATTGTACAACCGAAAACTTTTGATGGGTTTGTCATTGGGGCTTTCTATCGCATCAAAATGGACCGGCCTTTTTGGATTGGGAATAATTGGGACAGTATATGTTGCTCAGCTTGTTTTAAAACTAAGAAAAAAAGATATCTCCAAAAAAATTTATATAAAAGATCTAATAGCAGCGCCTTTATTCTTTTTAATTATTCCCCTGCTTGTTTATTTAGCTGTTTATCTGCCATTTTTTACCGGAAAACATACCCCTTCGGGAAACAAACCGTCAGTTTTTAACACGGAAACTTTTATCGGCTTGCAGAAGCAAATGTATTGGTATCACACACGTCTTAAGGCAACTCATCCATCTCAATCAATCCCGACTCAATGGGCACTTAATCTTCGTCCTGTTTGGATTTATGTTGATTATAAAGATAATAATACTATTGCCAATATTTATAGCTTGGGCAATCCGCTCTTTATGTGGTTTGGATTAATATCGGTTATTTTTCTCCTCTTTGAATTTATTAGAAAAAGGACTTTGGGAATAGCAATAGTTCTTATTGGATATTTTGGGTTTTTTCTGCCATGGGTTGGTTCTCCCAGAATAATGTTTTATTATCATTACATGCCGGCAGTTCCGTTTTTGGCAATTGCAACAGGTTATGTTCTTAACAAACTTTTGTCTAAAAAAGTCGGTAAAGCATTCGTAATAACTTTTCTTTCTCTATTATTAATTTTATTTGTTTATTTCTTTCCATTGTGGACGGCAATTCACATACCCCGGTGCATAAATCCTCAGGGATGCACCAGTTGGTACGATTCTTACTTTTGGTTTACCAGCTGGAAATAGCTTCATTACATTGTCCAAATATTCAAATAATTAATCATAATTACTCCCCATAGATTAACGATTATACTTAACAAAAGAAGTAGATAGGCAACCGGTTTTGGTTTTTGCCCAACGCCAAGAGCAACCAGAATAAGGATAAAGGGCATAAAATCCTGTGCGAAACGGTATCCAAATTGACTAAAACCAACAACTACCCAGAGAGAGATAATGAAAAAAGTGGTTATGATTGCAGACCAGCAGGCGAATACTAAAAGGGATTTTTTTGCCTTAAAAATTAAAACAACTGCGGGAGAGGTAACCCAAATTGCTATACTATAAAGCGATGGGGTGATATAAGACCAGGAATTTTGGATCTGAGGTAACCGTAAAAACATGGCATCAATATGGAGAGGAATATTTTTTAAGCTTAAAAAGCCGTTTTTAACGGACTCGCTTCTTTGTGCAGGAGGAATCATTTGATAAGGTGAAATTGGACTTAAGCTTGAAAACCTTAAAAAGTTATATATGCTGTCTAAGCCAATAAAAACTCCAATACCTAAGAATAAATGGATTAAGTTATAGATCGCTTTTTTATTAATGGGTAAAAATTTATCCTTCATATAAAAAAGGAAAAAGGGAAGAGTAAAAATTATGGTTGATCTAGACCAAAAACTTGCTCCTAACAATAGCCCAATAAGAAACAATCTTTGTTTAGAAAATGTTTCTCTTATTGCTAAAAGGAGGAAGAAAAGAGCGACTATATGAGCTAAATACCAAGAAGATCCGACGCTGGATAAAAACCAATAATTTGTTCCGAAAGCAAAGAAAACTGTTGTCACAAATGCGGTTATGCTAGTTATTTTTATTCGTTTAAGAAGGCTATATAAAATTACGGGATTAAGACTGCCCAAAAATATTGAAAAAGCAGTTTGTGAAAATCCGGCGCCGAAAATTGCAACAAACGGAATTAATAATATTGCAGGCATAGGAGGGTATGCAACATAATATTTTCCATTAATTGGTATTAATTCATTAAGCCAAGAGGGGTTTTCCAGTAAATAAAGCCTGTGATTAATAAAGGCATCGGCAAGCCTGACAAAATAGTCATACGGAGTATTTTTAGAAGAAGTAAGAAAGTAGATTATAAAAGTAATTCCGAATATTAAAAAATACACAAAGTAGGGATGAAGTTTATTTATTTTCATAAAGAAGAAGCGCCCCGAGACAGTAGAAGTATAAAAAGTCCTACAACAGAAAGTCCTATGCCCAGTATTCCCAAAATCAGGGCCGATGAATTTCCGGGCGAAGGTATTGGTGATATTACGGGAGTAATAGTAGCAATTGGAGAAATAATAGGTTGTGTGGGAGCTACGGTTGGGATAGGTGTTGGACTTGGAGTTGGGGAAGGGGATGAAGTCGGCGTTAAAACGGGAGTAGCAGATGGTGTTGCGTTTTCACTTACCTGAGTTCCGGAAGCAAAAACAGTGAAAGATTGAGTTATCGTTCTCAAAATCCCCGATGCATCTCTTGCGACCATAGTAATAGTGTGGGCTCCAGGCGATAGCGGAGTAGTTGGTCTGAATGTCCAGTTTCCAAAAGAGTCAGTTACTACCTGAGATTTAATATTGTCGTCTGAGTGAATTGTTATTTCAACCGTACTGTTTGGCAGAGCCGTTCCCGAAAATTTAGGCTGCGAATCAATAAATGTTTGATTGCTCTTTGGAATATTAATTTGCGGATTTTTCCCGGGAGTTGATTCTTGAGAAGCCAAATAAGAAAAACCGGTGGATGCAGATGAGGAGGCTGCCGGCAGACTACTCTGTGTAAAATCATAATCGCTTCCCAGAGTTATAACAGGAAGTTCTTCCGACTCAGAGCCATTAAATTTTGCATTAGAAGTTAACGAGTCTTCTCCTAAGGCGAGTAATTTAAAAACTGTTTCATCAGAAATTGTAAAATAGGAATTAAGATCGGCATTTCTTAATGATTGTAAAGAAATAGAATAAGATCCGTCTCCTTTTGCAAGATCGGAAAATGTCTGGGCAGTATCGGATGTGATGTATGCTGCTATTTCTGTAGGATTTTCTCCGTTTGGTAAAACAACCTTTCCTTTTATTGTTTTTTCTATGGGCGAGGCGTCCTCAATAGGAGGAGCAGTTTTTACAACAAAAGGTTCGTCTTTCTGTAAAAATTCCTTTGATCCCGAGGTGATTGAAAAATAATAATTTGTGGAGGTCCCCAAGTCTTTAACTGTAATATAATGAATTTTATGCTCTTTTAAAGATCCCTCTTTGTCCCTTTCATCCAGAGCTATCTGTCCCAAATTTTTATCTTTGCCGAAATTAAGCGAACCAATCACACTTGCCTGCGTCGTATAAGAAAGTGTAAAGGATGTATCCGAAATGTTAGATATTCTTACATTCTCCGGAGTTTCAGAGGGACCCGCCTTACTGGTTAGGATTGCTCCGGTTTTTACAAGGTAAGAAGTAATTCCTATCCCTATGACTATAAGAAGTATGCCTAAAAGAGTTGGAATACGTTTACTCCAGATAGTTGATCTCATAGATTTTCCCCTTGATTTGCCGAACTGGTACTTGGTGTTATTGTTGAAGAAGCTTCAATTACATTGCCGGCTGCACTTTCTGATGACTGCTTATTTTTTGTTTGAAAAACCGCTTCTATCTTTTCTCTCTCTTTTAATGAGTCTATAGTTTTAGTATCAAAGTTAGGATTAAGAGGAACTATTTTTTCTGCTACAGGCTTTGTTATTGTAGAGGACATAAGATTATGGTAAATGCTAAAACCAATCCAAGCAGTTATCAATACAAAGGTTGAAATAGCTAAAAATAAAACATCTCTTTGTTTCATAAATTATTCTTTAAAATATGCAGTTCCCTTAACATCGGACTGTAAAGTATTTAGCTTAGCCCCCTTGCTAAGAGAAATAGTGTCTAAAGATATAACTCTTTCCATGTCCGATAAGACGCCTATAAACTTATTTATATTATCGTAAGTTCCCTCTGCGGAAACCGAAAAAGAGAAAGAGGAATATTTTTTTTGATTTTGGGGCAGGCCTGTTACTTCAACCTCAAAAATTTGAAGTCTTGTAATTTCAATACCTGTCTTTTCTGCTACCGCCTGCGCCTGCGCCATCAGAAGCGGAACCTGAGGATTTTTTGGAACAGCGGCTAAAACAATTGGGATATCCTTTTGGACAACATTATATTTTTCCTGAAGAGTGGAGAGATTTGCAATTTTTTCTTGAAGTTGACTATCTACAAATTTATTGTCTGACAGTTCTTTGTTGAGTTTTGCAATAGTCGATAGGGTCGGATTGATAGCAAATAATCCGAAAAAAGATAAAGCTAATAAGGAAAAAACAATGCTTGAGTATTTCTGTGTTTTTTCTTTTTTTAGATCGGGAAGAAGTGCAATATATTTATTATTCTTTATATTTTTAAATACGCCACTCAGATTATATTTTGGAAATGCCATATCTAGTTCTCCTTAAGAGCTGCCGTAATACTTACGCTTATCAAAGCATTCGATAATTTATTCTCTATTTTTACTATGCTTACGTTTTTAACATTAGGATAACTTTTAAGAGAATTCACAAAAGTTCTAAGGGAGGATATAAATTGAAAATTTGCGTCTATTTTTATATTATTTTCTGTTAATGTAAGATCATTAAATGTCATTCCTAAAGGAGCAAGTCCTACTATATCATTCAAGACTTTAACATCTTTTCCCCCTGACTGGAGGAATGTCGATGCAACCGCAATTCTATCCTGTAAATTTCTATATGCTTCCTCTTTCCCTTTTAGGTAGCCTACAATCGCTTCCTCCTGCTTTATCTTTGAATGCAAATCAATCAGTTGTCTATCCAAGGTAAACCGATATAAAAAAGCCGATAACGCAATAACTTCTGTAAGAATTACTACGAGTCTTCCAATTGTTAAAGCCCAATCGACAAATTTATCAAAAATACCAGCATGTTTATCATTTAAAAGATTTATAGAAGGATGGTGGTTTTTTGGCACACTTTTAGTCTAGGGATTTTTAAAAGTTTTGTCAAAGAGAAATGAAGTTATTTTTTCTTAGTTTTTTTAGCTGCTTTCTTACTAATTAACTTTGAAAGCTTAGACTTAATTCTTGAAGCCTTATTTTTATGAATAATATTCTTCTTTTTGGCCTTATCAACCAGTTTTATTGCATCCTTTACAGCTTTTTCTGTTTTGCTTTTTTGGGCTTTTTTAACAGAGTATTTAAAAAGATTTTCTATTTTTTTATTTTCTTGTGTTCTTACTTTATCCTTTCTCAATTTTTTCCTGGCAGATTTTGTTACTGGCATAGGCAGATTTTACCATGTTATACTTTTAATTACAATATGCCTAAGAATTTCCTGCGAAAAAGTCTCAATATTTTACTTGCCCGCCAAACAAATATCTTAAGCGCCGCTTTTATAATTATGATTACAATTGTCTTGTCGCAAGTTTTAGGACTTGTTAGGCAAAGGCTATTGGTTTCAATTTTTGGTGCATCAAACATCCTTGGAGTTTATTTTGTCTCAACTCGTCTCCCTGATTTTCTTTTCCAACTAATTATTGCGGGGGCTTTATCATCTGCTCTTATACCTGTCTTTTCCGATTATCTGGGAAAAGAAAAACAAGAAGATGCTCACAAATTAGGATCTACGCTTCTTACTCTGGGACTTATTGGCTTTACGATTCTTGCTACTATTCTTTTTATTTTTTCACTTAATTTCTCAAAGCTTATAGCGCCGGGATTTTCACATGAACAGCTTCTTCTGATGTCAAATTTGATGAGGATAATTATAGTAGGACAGCTGTTGTTTATAATTGGCAGTTTTTTTTCAGCTGTTCTCCAATCGCACAACCATTTTTTTATACCCGGATTTGCTTTAGCTTTATATAATCTCGGAATAATAATTGGAATATTATTGCTAAATTCTGCTGTCGGAATATACTCAGCAGCTTATGGAGTAATTTTGGGTGCGTTTATCTTCGTAATAGTTCAGATACCTCTTATTAGAAATGTCAGATTTTCCCTTAAACCTTCTTTTTCCTTCAAAGATAGAGGAATCTCTCAAGTTTTAAAATTAATGTGGCCCAGAACTCTCTCAATTGCTATTTTTCAACTAGGGACACTTCTTACTGTAACTTTTGTTTCCTTTCTTCAAGATCCGGGAAGAAAATATGTAATTTTCGATCTTGCACAGACACTTGCCTTTGCCCCAGTTTCTCTTATCGGAAATGCAATCGCACAGGCGGCATTTCCTGTACTTTCAAGAGAAAAAGATAAGCTTGATGAATTTAAGGCCACTTTTATAACCAGTTTTAATCAGATGTTGTATTTGATTCTCCCAGTTTCGGTTTTATTTCTCGTTCTTAGAATCCCCTTGGTGCGTCTTATTTACGGTGCTTCCCGGTTTGATTGGCCGGCGACGGTTTTAACCGGGCGGACATTGGCTTTTTTCAGTATTTCAATTTTTGCCCAGTCACTGATCTATTTGATCTCACGCGGATTTTATGCACTGCATGATACAAAAATGCCGCTTATTGTCGGAGCAGCAACAACTGCTCTTATGATATTTTTAAGCTGGATTTTTATTTTTATTTATCAAATGGGTATTGAAAGCATTGCTTTTTCTTTCTCAATTGCCACTATTGTCAATCTTCTCGTATCTTTTATTCTCCTTGACATAAAAGTGGGAGGTTTTAAAAGAGTAGAGTTTATTTTTTCAATCTCAAAAATATTTCTGGCAACATTTTTTACAGGATTTGCGCTTTATGTGCCCATAAAGCTTTTGGATCAGCTTGTTTTTGACACTACAAGAACAGTCAATCTATTAATGCTCACCGGAATTTCTTCTCTGGCAGGTCTTTCTCTTTACCTTTTCTTAACGTGGCTTTTTGATGTCAAAGAAGCATCGACGTTTCTTCTTATTTTTAGGAAGATAGGAAACTGGAGAGAGATACTTTCAAAAAGCGAAGAAACCCTCGACGCCACCCATATTAAGGTTTAGCCCTTGATTTCAGTTCTTTTTTAAATTATTATTCGCTTATGGCAGGAAAAGGTAGCGAGCAGGAACCTCAAACATATGCTTCAACAGGTGTTAATTATGAAGCAATGGATCCCTTCAAAAGATTAGCACAGCTTAAAGCTCGTGAAACGTCCTCAAATCTTCGCCGTTTTGGAATGTTTGAAATAGAGGCAAGCCGTGGCGAGTCAGCTTATGTTTGGAGAGAAGGAGATTCATACAGGGCATTTGTCATAGAAGGATTGGGTACCAAAAATTTGGTAGCAGATGAAATGAGAAAAATAACAGGTAAAACATATTATGATCAGATTGCTCAAGACACCGTTGCAATGATAGTAAATGATCTAATTGTTGTAGGGGCAGATCCCCAAGTGGTAAACGCTTATTTTGCAGTTGGAGATTCAGATTGGTTTTCCGATGAAGAAAGATCAAAAGATTTAGTTGAAGGATGGCAAAGAGCATGCAATTTAGCCGGTGCTGTTTGGGGAGGAGGAGAAACCCCCACATTAAAGGGTATTATATCTCCCGATACTATAGACTTATCGGGTTCTGCAATAGGCCTTATAGAACCAAAAGAAAGACTGACTTTGGGTGAAAAAATAGTTCCAGGAGATGCAATTTTATTGATTGAAAGTAGCGGAATTCATGCAAATGGTCTAACCCTTGCAAGAACGATTGCAGAAAAACTTCCAGACGGATATGCTACTGAATTATCGGATGGAATAATGTATGGAGAAGCTCTTTTAACCCCAACCCATATTTATAGAAAGCTAATAAGTTATTTATTTCATGAGAAGATAGATATTCATTATATGGTAAATATTACAGGTCATGGATGGAGAAAACTTATGAGAGCGGCTAGAGATTTTGCCTATGTTATCAATAGGGTTCCCACGCCTCAGCCTATATTTGAATTTATCCAACAGCAATCTGGCAATGACGATTCTGAAATGTATGGCAACTTTAATATGGGAGCGGGTTTTGCAATTTTTCTTCCGCAAAAAGATGTAGATACAGCAATCGAAATAGTAAGAGATAATCACTTTATGGATACATTAAATGCCGGAGTTGTTCAGGAAGGACCAAGACAGGTGATTATTCAACCAAAAAATTTGGTATTCTCCGGAGAAACTCTCGACGTAAGATAGTAAAGATTTTTTTCTTTCTGATATAATTTCTCCGCCAATTTTAAACCTCAAACGTTGTAGCTATTTGGAAAATAGCTAGGATAATTTAATCTAATGATCTAGATCATTAGACTTTCAGATTAAATATTAATTCATCACGTTTGCATCTAGGTTTGGTATAATTCTTGCTATGGATCAAAATCACATTAGGAATTTTGCGATTGTTATCCATGTTGTCTATTGACAAAACTATTATAGTTACTATAATTAGTATAGTATGTTGAAAAATATAAGCATGCTTGATTTGAGAAAAAGACCAGGACAGGTTTTGGACGAAACTTTCTATAAAAAGTATCGTTTTGTAGTCAATAGAAATAAGAAGGCAATGGCTGTTATTATTCCACTTGAGGATTTTAAAAGATATTTTGAAGATGAGGATATAGAGTTATATTCAAAACAGAGAATTAAAGAATTTCTAAAGGAAGATAGACTTTCTCCTTCTCAACTTAAGCTATTAAAATCACAAAAGTGATCAAAGCCTTTCTTGACGCAAATATATTGTTTGCCGCCGCGTATTCTTCAACAGGCGGTTCTTTTTATATTTTAGAACTGGCAAAAAAAGATAAAATCAAAGTTTTTACATCCAGACTCGCGGTAAAAGAAGCAGAAAAAAACTTGCGCGACAAAGCATCGGAAGAAGCGCTTGACCGATTTTATAATTTTATGAGCGAAATAGATATTAAATTTGTTGAAGCAAATCGTGATTTAGCAAAAAGTGAATTTTCAAGAATTACCGGGGAGAAAGATGCTCCGATTTTTGCCGCCGCATTAAAGTCAGGAGCTGTTTTTTTAATAACACTTGATAAAAAACACTTACTTAATATTAGATTCTCCAAGATAGGAAAACTACAAATTGTGTCTCCCGGAGATTTTATCGAGAAACATTTATGAAACAAGGTAATATCAGGAATTTTGCAATTATTGCGCATATTGATCACGGCAAGTCTACTCTTGCAGACCGCATTATGGAAATATGCGGTGCCATCGGTAAGAAACATCAGGAGCAAATATTAGACAGTTTGGAACTTGAGAGAGAACATGGAATAACTATAAAACTAAAGGCAATCCGTCTTAACTATCAACTATTAACTATCAACTATCAACTAAATTTATTAGATACTCCGGGGCATGTCGATTTTTCTTACGAAGTTTCAAGATCTCTTGCATCAGTTGAGGGGGCGATATTAGTTGTTGACGCAACACAAGGAGTTCAGGCACAGACTCTTTCTAATTTTAACTTGGCAATTGATGCCAATCTTACACTTATCCCTGTTATCAACAAAATTGACACGCCGGCAGCGGACGTTGACAAGACGGCTAAAGAGCTTATAGATTTGGGATTCAAAGCCTCGGAAATTGTAAAAGTTTCAGCCAAAACCGGAGAAAACGTCGAAAAATTGCTTGGGGAAATTATTAAAAAGATTCCTGCTCCAGATTCTTCATCTGCGACTCAGAATGACATATTGCGTGCTCTAATTTTTGACTCAAGCCTCGATCCCTATAAAGGAGTCATTGTGACGTGCAGACTTTTCGGCGGCTCTCTCAGAGTCGGGGATGAAATCTCTTTTTTAGCAACAAAAGCAAAAGGGCAAGTATTACAGGCAGGCTTCTTGAATCCGAAACCGCACTATATGCAGGAGATAAAAACAGGTGAGGTTGGTTTTATTGTTACAAATATAAAAGATTTATCTCTTGTTAAAGTTGGTGATACGATAACTCATCCAAAAGAAATGGTAAAACCGCTGCCTGGATACCGGCAGGCAAGACCTGTTGTTTTTCTCTCATTTTTTCCGACGGACTCATCGGAGTTTCAAAAAATGAAAGAGGCTTTTGAGAAACTTAAATTAAACGATGCAGCCCTTGCGTATTCACCTGAATCTTCTATTTCCCTAGGACAGGGTCTTCGTGTTGGGTTTTTGGGACTTCTTCATGCCCAGATTACCCAGGAAAGACTTGAGCGTGAATACGGCCTAGATATTATAGTAACTTCACCTTCCGTTAATTTTATTATTGACAATAAAACTATCAACAGACCTTCCGAGTTTAATCCCAGCCCGCAATCTCAGGTTGAAGAGCCCTATGCCAAGGTTACAATTTTTGCTCCCCAAAAATACTACGGACAAATAAACGAACTGATTTATAAAAAACGGGGGAAAATTGAAAATTCTGTAAATATCGGCGTATCCCTTAAAATTGAGGCAATTATTCCGGTTCTTGAGATACTAATCGGTTTTTATGATGACTTGAAGTCCCAAACCTCAGGCTTTGCTTCCTTTGACTTTGAAGTAATTGATTACAGGCCGGCTAAACTGGTAAAGCTGGACATTCTGGTTAATTACGAGCCGGTTGAAGGTCTTTCTCAGGTAGTTCCGATTGAAAAAGCAGAGGAATTCGGCAGGAAACTGGTGGCAAAACTAAAAGAAGAAATTCCCCGTCAAAATATTCCGATTCCGCTGCAGGCTGTTATCAATTTTGCGAAAATAAAGGGAGGATTGGGTGGAAAAATTTTGGCACGCGAAACAATCGCAGCATATCGAAAGGACGTTACAGCAAAACTGTACGGCGGAGATGTTACCCGAAAAACGAAACTTTTAGAAAAACAGAAAAAAGGTAAAAAACGAATGAAGAAATTTGGTCAAATAGAGATACCACAGGAAGCTTTTTTGGCGGTGTTAAAGATTTAAAAGTTAAAGGATAAAAAGAAGAAAGCCTCCAATAATTGAAAGTATTATTCCAAAAGCTCCTATTCCAATTATTATATCCGAGGGACCGGACGGAGCCATAGTTGGAGTAGGTGCTGCGACTGTAGGAGTAGGTTGGGAGGCAGCGGCAACTGTAATCGCTTGCGTACAGTTTGCGGCACTGCTTACTCCGCCGCTATTATCTGTTAGAGTTGCAGTGGCTTGGAAAGCACCGGCGTTGTTATATGTATGGGAGATTTGAGCGCTTACCGTGCTTGTTCCAATACCTCCTCCCGTAGTTACATCCTGCACTGCGCCATCCCCAAAACTAAATGCGGCTTTATTAATTGTTCCATCGGAATCTGTACCCGATGCTGTGAATGTTATTGAATATGGAGCAGTACCGCTTGCCGCTCTATCAAGAGATAAGGCAGTACAATTTGGTGATTGATTAACTGGTCCTCCTCCCCCTGGTGCTGTTGTTGGTGTTGGTGCCGGAGTTAAAGTCGATGTTGGTGTTGGAGTAGGCGAAGCTTGTGGCGTCTGTGTTGGTGAGGGCGTTAATGTTGGTGTTGGAGTAGGAGTGAGAGTTCCAGCTTCTGTGATAGTTACACTTGCCGGAGTTGTTGAGGATAAAACATTGGTATTAAACTGGTCTCCCTGGCCTGTTAAAACTTGTGTTTCACTGCCAAAGGTAATTGGGGTAGTAGTGTCTTCCGTAGAAGCAATTGCTTTTAAAGTAAGAGTACCCACTTTAGTATTGTTTTTTTGTATAAATGCGCTTGGATTTGATCCTACTGCCAGATCTACTGTTATTTTTCCTCCTGTTGAATCAAATGTTGGAGTAGGAGATTTACTTGGATCAAATCCCGGGAAGCTGTTTGTATTTATTGCTAAGCCGTCTCCGGACTTTGTTAATTTTGTCGGATCATAAGAAATAACTAAATGAACAAAGCTTACAAAATTAGTGTTTGGGTTAATCATTATATCAAAAGTCACATCTTGCCCAACCGCAGCTGTTGCAGAAGAGGGTTGGAAAGAAAGAGTTGTTGCCGGAGCGGCTTGGCTTTTGGTTTCCTGTTGTTTTTGAACCAGATAAACTGTAAGGGGTATTGCTATAAGAAGAATTGCGGCAAGACCGAATAAAATTAGCTTTTTCGGGGTAAATTGTGACATATAAACCTTAATTTATCGTATAGAAGAAAAAACACTATGTCAAGCATTTTATACTATAGGTTATTGACAGGAGATTTTTTTTGTTGTATAAATTAGCAGTCACTTTACTCAAGTGATATTTTTTGGTCAAACTTAGAAGTTATGGCAGTAAAAAATAACATAAAACCACTATTTGATAATGTTCTTATTAAGCCGCTTGAAGCAGAAGAAAAAACTGCAAGCGGAATTATTCTTCCGGACTCTGCAAAAGAAAAACCCCAAATTGGTGAAGTTATGGCAATAGGTCAAGGAATTGTAGATGATGGAAAAATTGTTCCCGGCTCAATGATCGTAAAAGTCGGGCAAAAAGTAATGTACAAAAAATGGGGCGGAAATGAAGTAAAAGTTGGTAACGAAGAATGGACAATCGTTGAACAAAAAGATATACTGGCCGTCGTTGGATAATGAGTAGTTGGTTTTTGGTTCATAGACAATTTGTCTCATAACTAATAACTCATAACCAAAAAACTAATTATGGCAAAACAAATTAAATTCTCAGAAGAAGCGAGACAATCTCTGGTTAAGGGGGTAAATATACTTGCAAAAGCAGTAGTTACGACGTTAGGGCCTAAGGGAAGAAACGTTGCTCTTGATAAAAAATGGGGAGCTCCGAATGTTGTGCACGACGGAGTAACTGTTGCAAAAGAAATAGATCTTGAAGACCCATTTGAGAATATGGGAGCCCAGCTTGTAAAAGAAGCCGCTTCAAAAACCAATGATGTGGCAGGAGACGGAACGACAACCGCAACTCTTCTTGCTCAGTCAATCATAAACATAGGATTTAAAAATGTTACCGCGGGAGCAAATCCAATGATTCTTAAAGTCGGAATGGAAAAAGCCGTTGATGCGGTTGTTGCGGAAATTTCGAAAATGTCCAAGAAAGTTCAGGACGCAGATGTTGCAAAAGTAGCAACAATCTCGGCACAGGATGATAAAATAGGCTCTCTTATTGCCGAAGCACTTTCAAAAGTGGGAAAAGACGGGGTAGTAACGGTTGAGGAGGGAAAGGGACTTGAGTTATCGATTGATTATAAAGAAGGAATGGAATTTGACAGAGGTTATGCCTCTCCCTATTTCGTAAGTAATCCGGATAAGATGGAAGCCGAAATTGAAGATCCATATATTTTAATTACAGACAAAAAAGTTTCGGCTCTTTCGGAACTTCTCCCATTTTTAGAAAATCTTGTTAAGGTTTCAAAAAACTTGGTTATTATTGCAGATGAAATAGAAGGAGAAGCTTTAGCAACGCTTGTTGTTAATAAACTTAGGGGAACCTTCAATGCTATAGCAATTAAAGCTCCTGGTTTTGGCGACAGAAGAAAAGAAATGCTTGAGGATATTGCAACATTAACCGGAGGAACTGTTATATCTGAGGACACCGGAAAAAAATTTGAGAGCGTAACAATTGAGGATTGCGGAAGAGCAGATAAAGTTTGGGCAGACAAGGAAAATGCAAGAATAATCGGCGGAAAAGGAGAAACTCAGGCAATTAAAGCAAGAATTGCTCAGATAAGAAGGGCAGTAGAAGATACAACATCGGATTTTGATAAGGAAAAACTTGCGGAAAGACTGGCAAAACTCTCAGGAGGAGTTGCCGTTATAAATGTTGGTGCTGCAACAGAACTTGAAATGAAAGACAAAAAAGAGAGAGTAAACGATGCAGTGGCGGCAACTAAAGCGGCTATTGAGGAAGGAATTGTTCCGGGTGGTGGCGTAGCGCTTTTGCGAGCCCGAAAGGCTTTGCCAAAGATTAAGGAAAGCCTGACTGTAACTGATGAAAAGATTGGAGTAGATATTCTCTACAATGCGCTCGCTGATCCTATGAGATGGATAGCAAAAAATGCGGGAGCAGACGAAGGTTGGGTCGTAAAACATGTTGAAGATTCAAAAATCCCTGATTACGGTTTTAATGCTATGACTCTTGTTTTTGGATCTATGACTGCTTTTGGGATTGTAGATCCTGCTAAGGTAACAAGATCTGCTGTTCAAAATGCGGCAAGTATTGGAATGATGGTGTTAACAACAGAAGCTTTAGTAACCGATATTCCCGAGAAAAAAGAATCAGTTCCCGCTATGCCACCCGGCGGAATGGATTACTAAGGAAATTTAAAATTTAGAATTCATAATTCATAATTACTTCAAAAGGGATTTTTAAAGTTATCATTCTCTTCTGCTATAATAAATTCTGTTAATGAAAAAACTTCTTTTTTACACTGCCCCCTTTTTTGGAGTATTGGCTATTTTTGCCGGTGTCGTTTTATTTTTAAATCAGAATTTAGGAAAAGGAGCTTTGCAGGTAACATCTGTTCCCAAAAGCCAAGTATATTTAAATGGTCAGTTAATCGGCGAAACTCCGCTTAGTAAACGCGATCCGAAGGATGGGATTCCTATTGGCAATTACAGGATCAGATTAGTCCCAAAAGAAGGAAATTCTAAATCCTATGATGAGCAGATCACAATTAATAAATCTACGTTAACAGTTGTTGATAGAACCTTTGGAGAAAGTGCGTCTGGCAGTGTTATAACACTAACACCTCTTTCCAATAAAAAAGAGACGGAGGTTATGGTAATTTCATTTCCGGATAAGACAAATATTTTTTTAGACAATAATCCAGAGGGAAAAACTCCGATTCTTTTAAAGAATGTTACGGAATCGGACCACGAGTTAAAACTTGCAAAAGAAGGTTATCTGGATAAAACTTTGCGAATAAGAGCTACTTCGGGTTTTAGATTAAAGTCAGTTGTTTTTTTAAGCGTGAATCCTAATGTCGCAAGTTTTTCTGCTCAAACTTCCTTATCTGTCCCGCAAACACCTAAGGTTGCAAAAGTTACTATTCTTGATACGCCGACAGGTTTTCTTAGAGTAAGGGCAGACAGTTCTATTGCATCTTTAGAAATTGGAAGAGTATCTCCGGGAGATAGTCTTGAATTAGTTGGCGAAAAAGAGGGATGGTTTGAAATAAAAATGACGAACGGAAAAACAGGCTGGATCAGCTCCCAATACGCCAGAAAAGAATAGTTCTTCGATTTACCAAACTTCAGGAGATTTATCATCAGAATTAGTAACAGTAGGAATATCAACTGGACTCGATGAACCTACTGCTTTTGGAGTAATTCTTGGGGTAATTTTATCGTCCGTTAATGTCGGTTTTTCTGGTTGAAATTTAGGATTAGGAATAAATTTTTGTGTTTCAACATCAACATAGCCTCTAATATAATTTGGCGGTATCAAATAACGATCATTATATCCAGTATCTGGTTCTGGTAATTCTTGAAAAACAGAATTGAAATATCTGCTCCCACCCTGCTCACCTTCTTGAGGGTTGGGCATCATAACTACAACAACTGCTTTTGCATCAAGATGGGGTCAATGCGATAGTTGTTCAACTACTTGAGTTATTTGCTCTTCGTATGGTTTAGAACCATCAAATAAAGGGACTGTTGTGCTATATAAGTCTGGTTGTTTCGCTCTTAGTCCTTGTTGAAGAATTTCTTGAGCTGCCTCTACTCTAGTTCCGTGTCCTAAAGTTGAAAAAGATGGATTAAATATTTCTCTTAACTCAGATTTTAGATCAGAAGGTTTTAGTGATTCTCCTCCGCCACCAACAGCTGATTCTTCTATGCCCATTTCTTTTGGAGATAAAGGAGGGCCTTCTACATAATCTACATAATCTACTTTTATATCATCGTCTTGCATAAATTCAGTATATCAAAAAATTTACGGGGTTATGAAGTAGGTGATTCCAATAACCAGTATTATCCATATAAGAACAGTGGCTAAAAGAGGTTTGTCAGAAAATAAAACTTTCTCGGGGCTTTCTCCTTCGTGTTTTTCATATATATCCTGAATATATCTCATTAAACCGTAAACAACAGGGGCAATTGTTATCATAAGCCACTTTCGGTAGAAAAAAGTCGGAAGAAAATCCGGAAGAATAATGTTTAAGCCCAATTGAAATCCTTTCGGATTTTCCAGAAACGTAAAAAGTGAATAAAAAACAAATGTTGATGTTACAAACATTGTTGCATAGATATCAAGCAGCCTTTCCGAATAATGAGAAAGAGATTTTCGAATACTTGCAATATTGACATCTTTTATTTGGGAAACCAAAGTGAGCTCGGATTTTCTTTTTCCAACCGCCAAGAACAGAGAAAGAGAAATTGCCGTTAATAAAAGCCAAACGGAAATATGGAATCCTGAGGCAAATTCACCTGCGTATACTCTTAATATATATCCGGCCGCTATTACGAGGATGTCTGCAACGGCAACAGATTTTAAAAAAAATGAGTAGAGAAATTGAAGCAATAGGTAAATTAAAGTAACTATAAAAAAAGTTAAGGTAACGTATCTTAGGCCTATATAAAGGGATACTACAACAAGAGCTATAGCAAGAATAATAGCTAAATTAATAGGAACATCATTATGAGCCAAGGGCCTAAATTTCTTGAATGGATGAAGCCTATCGCTTTTTATATCGAAAATATCGTTTATTATATAAGTTGCAGAAGACAAACCCGAAAGAACAATAAAACCGATTAATACTTTATCCAATACGTGTAAGTTAAAAAGTTCTCCGGAAAAAGTTATCGCGGCAAATATTGCCAAATTTTTTATCCACTGCCTCGGCCGCAAAAGTCTTAATATGTTAAATGCTAGTTTCATTTTTCCTTGTAAGGAAATGCAAAAACATTATTCCTCCGCCAACAATTATTATAAGCATTATTATTGCAAACAGTTTGCCCTTGCTTGTAAGAACCAAAGCAAGCGAGCCCAATATAGCAGAAAAGAGCCAATAAAACAACGCAATTGCTCTTTGGGAAAAACCAAGTGATAAAAGAAGGTGATGCAGGTGTTTTTTATCATGCCAAAAAATTGACCGGCCAGTTAGTAGACGTCTTGCAACTGTAAATATTCCATCCATCATCGGAACTCCCATAACTAAAATTGCCGTTGCCAGTTTTGCAGACGATAGAATAGAAACTGTAGCTAAAAGAAGGTAAATTGCTGTTGAGCTATAGCCGGGGAAGATTTTTGCAGGATAGAAATTGAATATCAAAAATCCTAAAGATGCTCCGGCTATCATAAATGAAAGCTTAGCGCTTATAAGGCTGGGTTCATCAATTATCGGAAATCTAAGACTCAACATTCCAATAACAATAGCCGATATTGCGACAATTCCGGGCATTTGCCCATCCACTCCCTTACTCCAATTTAACATGTTCATTACCCAGACGATCCAGACAATTGAAATAAGTTGTGGAAGAAATTCGATTTGATTTAAAAAAAGGATTCCTCCAAATGGGTTTGTAATAAAAGAAACGGTAATGCCTGCCGACACCACTATTAAAGCGGATAAAATATTAGTGGCAAATCTTATATAGGGAGATATATCAAATTTATCGTCAAGAAGACCAACTACTAGTGCGATAAATCCAGCAAAAAAAACCGCAATTGTGATTTCATTCGGTGGCCAAAGAAAAATGGCACCCGCTATCACAACACCAATAAAAAGTGGAATCCCTCCTCCTCTTGGTACTGGTTTTTTATGAAGAATTGCCGGATGTTTATGTTTTTTCGGATCATCGATAATTCCTAACTTTTTAATAAAAATAAGAAATAAGGGAGTTGCGGCAGTAACTATAATAAAAGAAACTAAAAAAGGCAAAAAAATTATTTCGTACATTTATGTAATTAGGTTAATCGTCCTTAGGATAAAAAGAAAAGATAAAAAAGCCATAAGGACACTCGCCACGGCGAGCATACGTGAGATTATTTGTGATTTTTTATAGATAAAATAACAGATGAATATATTAGTAATCACAATAAAAATTGCAATTCCTAATGGAATAAAAATCATAATTGATGCTCCCAGTCTTTGGTCTCCCCAAGGTAATTGATTAAAAAGAGGTATATAAGGAGGAAAGGATCCAAAGCTAATTAAAATATAAACAAAGGCCAAGAAAACTGTAATAAAAGTTAAAAGAAATCCTCCGGATATTACCTTATCTTTCTTAACTTCATTAAAAAATCCGTTCATAAATAAGAACGTTGTCTATTTTGACGCCTTTGCCGTAGTTATATAATGCGAAGGGAATGGGAGCTTGACCGGGCATTATGATAACAAATTTAGGCTTCTGTTTTAAGAAAGCTTCATTTGTATTATCTATGCCGTCTTTGTACCCGGTTATATGATATGCAACCGCATATCGGCCGGGAGGAAGCTTACCAGACAGTGCATAAACCTGAGCGTTATTTCCCCATATAAATATACTTTCATTTTTTGTGGTTTTAGTTTTTATGAATTGAGCAAGTTCATAATCCACGGGAGTTTTTTTATCGAAAAAACCCCGATACTGCGCTACTGTTTCTCTACCCGACATAAAGGAAAAGAAATTTTGATAATAGAAAAAAGTTTTACCATAAAACGAAAAGTTCTTGAGTATTAGGTAAAACGAAACTATAAAGATCAGAATAAGCGGAAATCGATATTTCTTATCCCAAAACAATAGCCCTATTAAAAGAGAAAAGCTTGGAATGAGAACTAAAACGTAATGAGTATAAGGACGCCCCGAAAAAAAGGCGTTGAAAAGAGAAAAAGCAAACCAAATTAATATAAAAAGAGTTGCTCTTGAAAAAACATTTCTTTTTACAAGAAGAAATAGCAGGAATAGACAGAGAAGCAATAATTTTGAAATAAGGAGCCCTTGGGGAACTATAAATTTATTTCCATAGCCGACATAACCCACATTTTGGACAAATGTCGCCTGTAAAAAATATTTAAAAACAGAAAATCCATGAAGAAGAAAAAATAATGCAGCAATGACTATGGGAAAAAGAAATCCCAATATGAACGGCAGTAAAAAATAAAGCTGATCATAGACAATTTTTTTAAAGCTCTGAATTTTTTTGGGTAAATTTAAAATAAAAAGAAATACAAAAAAGGCCGCAAAGTCAAAAATACCAACGATTTTAAATAAAAATGCAATTCCCAGAAGGAAACCGGAAAGTATCAAAATATTTTTCTTCAATCTTTCTTTTGCAGTAAAGATTAGAAAACCCGATAAGATAATAGGAAGAAGCATAAAATTTTCCGAGTTTGCAATATTCCCTTCAACAATAGGCAAGGCAAAAAGAAGTCCAAAAATTATTGTTGAGAAAATTGCAATTTTGTTTCCCTCCTTTTCCTCAAAAAGTTTTCTTGAGAGTGCGAAAAAAGCAATTAATGAAAGTACCCCAAAAACTAAGGATACAAGACGCAGGGTAAATTGGTCTGAATTAAAAAGGGAATAAAGCATATAAAGAAGGGGAGGTTTGTTGTCCCAAATGTCCATATATAAAAGCCGACCATTTCTAATAGCCATTCCTAGAACTTGGTATATTCCTTCATCTCCATACCAATTTGGTTCAAAAAGAGAGGGGAAGCGAAGCAGAAAAAAGATAAAGGATGACACCAATAAAAACCAAAAGCTTCTATTCTTTTCCACCTTTGCTAAAAATTTCATATTTTCTCTGTCACTTTATATTCTAACCTTTTTCCAAACATAAGTTGAGTATGAGAAATAAGAGCGGGTAAGGTTGAAAAGAAAAAGCCTACGATTGGAAGGAGTATGAATTCAAGCGGAAAAAGAAATTCGCGAGTTTTACTTAAAGAATGGTGTCTTGGCCGGGCCCTAAAGTCAATAATTATAAGCATTAAAAGAGCGAAAAGACAAGAAGTTAATATCGCTCCTGCTATTCCAGGAAGTCTATATCCCAAGGTAGTTCGCGAAAACACCGGGTTTATAAACGGAATTATATTTGCGGCAATTGTTAGTATGAACCAGTTTACAGGCCAAAGGAAATGATCGATCAAAACATTATAAAGCATGATTGTTTTCCTAATAAAGGGTACATTGGGAACTGTAAACCACCATTTAATAAATAAGGGATCATCCGATACTCCCCATGACCATCTTCTTTCCTGATCATATTTATTTTTAAGACTCTTAAAATATCCTTGGGAAAGAGGTGCATCCATCGATGTCTTTAAAAATATGGGCTCAACCCACGCCTCTCCTTTTAGCATATAAAAAGTCTTAAAGAAAATTCTGTAGTCTTCGGGAATTACATCCACATCCCAATAGTTTATTCTTTTCAAAAGCTTAAAAGATAGGGAATAGGTAGAGTTAGCAATTAATTTATCGTGCTGAACAAGGACTGCTATTCTCCAGACGCTCCCAAAAAAGGCAATAATGCGTGTTGGAGCCGGAATTTTCCAGAAATTATTGTAGTTTACATTTGCCGATTGCCAGAATTTGTTATAACGCTTTTCATCGGTCAAAAAACTGTGTGTTAAATAAGAAAAGTATTGTTTATCAAAAATCGAATCGGCATCAACAGAAGAGATGGTAGCAAAATCAATATCAACCAGCCCCCCTTTTATCAATTGTCTATAAGCCTGCCGTCCGGCATATGCTTCGTTTGAAGATTTACCTTTAACTTCGCCTTCCATATCCGGATGATATGTTGCAAAAATTTGGCCAAAAGTTTCATTAAATTCTTGAATGAGTATATTTGCTTTCCGTCTTGCATCTTGCTCTCTTTTTTCCATAGCAAGAATCACGAATATTCTTTTTGTTGGAAAGGTTTGTTGTGCAATTGCATTTATTGTTGTTCGGAGTTTTTCTACGCTTTCTTTATAGTTGGGAATAATTATAATATGATTTACCTTATCAAAATCCGGAAGCTTAGATGATTTTTCCAGCCAGTTTTTGTTTTCTGCTTCTTTTATTCTACTCGAGGCAATAAATGCGGTTGTTGCAACAGAAAAAGATTTATAGAGCCAATAGACATCAAAAAATAAAATAAAGTAAGCAACAAAATACGGAATAGCCAGCGAGCCCCATAGAGGAAACAAAATTAATGTCCAGGAAAAAAACCCCGGCAAAATTTCTAAAAATCTTCTTGTTTTTATCGGATATCTCGTAAAAACTTTACTGAAAAAATTTGTCATATGTTAAAAAGATTATGAGCGTTTTCCGTTGTCTGCTGAGCTATTTTCTCATCGGAAACACTCTTTATCTTAGCCAAAAACTGCCCAACAATTATAACATAAGAAGGCTCGTTTCTTCTACCCCGATGGGGAACAGGCGTTAAGAAGGGACTATCGGTTTCGGCTAAAATTCTATCAATTGGAGTAGCTCTCACTAAATCAACTAAAGATGTGTCTTCTCCAGGAGCAAGGCCATCGTATGTAATATTGCCATCAAAACCTATATAGAAGCCTAAGTCCAAGACTTTTTTTAGAAAATCAATATCTCCGGACATGCAGTGGAACATTCCGGGCGGGTTCATTAGTCTAGATTTATAAGATGAGAGAATTTCTATAATATCTTTTCCAGCGTGGCGATTGTGGATTTGAAGAGGCAAGTTTAATTTAATTGACAGCTCAATTTGTTTAATAAAAACATTTTTTTGAAGTTTCGGATCAACAATCTCATTGCTTTTATATCTAAAATAGTCGATTCCTGTTTCTCCGATTGCAACGACCTTTGGTTCTCTCGCCATTTTTTCCAGTTCCTCAATCCAATTGTTTTCAAGTTTATCCGCGTGGTGGGGATGGACTCCGACAATTGCATAAAGTTCGCCAGATGGCGAATCATATTTTTCCGAAAGTTCAACTGCTTTTTGACTTGAGTCGATTTTGGTTCCTACATTTATTATTTTTGCAACGCCCTTCTGGAAAGCTCTTTTAATTACATCATCATAGTCTTTCTCAAAAGCGTGAAAATTTAAATGGCAATGGACATCAATCATAAGTCAAAATTCAAAATTCAAAAGTTAAATTCAAAAGTGAAAAACATTATAGTCTCGGAAACAATGGTTTTTGGGATACTATTTTCGGTCCTTTGAATTGGTCTTCGATTTTTTGCGCAGTTTCCGGCAAAAAGGGTTCAAGAAGCGCGGCTATTTCCTGAATTTGATCAACCGAATGGGCTAAAACAGATCTTAGTCTTTTATCAGCTGCTTTTAAAAGATCCCACGGTTTTTCATCGTTAATAAATTTATCAAGTGCTGCGATTTTTTTCCAGATAAAGGAAAGTGCGTCGTTAAAACGAAATTGAGAAATCGCATCGGAATAATCCTCAATTGAGATTAAATGACCCGAAACCCTACTCTGCGATCCCATTTGAACATAATTTGAGTTTTCGCAAAGCTTGGTAACTCGGGAAATAAGATTTCCAAGGCCATTTGCCAAATCGGCATTATAAATCTCTTCAAATTTCTCTTTTGAAAAATCACCATCGGCAAATGGAGAAATAGACCGCAATAAATAATAACGCAAGGGGTCTGAGCCATATTTATTGATAAGTTCTATCGGATCGATTACGTTTCCTAAAGTTTTTGATATTTTTTGTCCGTTTACAGTTATATATTCATGGACAAAAATACTTTTTGGAAGGGAAAGTCCTGCAGATAAAAGGAAAGCAGGCCAATAAATCGCATGAAACCTAAGTATTCCTTTACCGATTACATGCAAATCTGCCGGCCACCAATCTAGTGCTCCGCTCCTATAAATATTTAGTGCGTCAAACCAAACATACATTTTTTGATCAGGATCGTTTGGAACACTTACACCCCAATTTTTTGCTCTAATGTTTGATCTTGAAATACTTATATCTTTAAGGCCTTCTTTAACAAAGGAAAGGGCCTCATTCTTTCTATTTTCCGGAACGATCTTTATTTTGTTTGATTTTAAAATTTCCTCAATTTCTTTTTGATATTTTGAAAGTTTGAAAAAATAATTCTCTTCGCTAATCTTCTCAAGCTTTTTTCCTGGATGCTCAAAACATTCTCCATTTTCGTTCAATTCAGCCCTTTCGTAAAAAAGCTCACACCCTACACAATAAAGTCCTGCATATTGTTTTTTGTAAATATCTCCGTTTTTATTACATAGCCCCCATAACTTTTGTGAAGAAGAATGATGTTTTGCATCACTTCCTCTTTGGAAAACATCAAACTTAACATTTAATTTTCTTGCCAAATCTTCAAACAACTTGCTATTTTTATCAACGAGCTGCCGAATCGTGATTTTTTCCTGTTCTGCGGCTTGGACATTTTTTATTGCATTTTCATCGGCTCCGCAAAGAAGAAGAACGTCATCTCCGATTTGCTTATGAAATCTCGCAATCGCATCGGACTGTACAAATTCCATTGCGTGGCCAATATGAGGTTTTGCATTTACATAAGGAATAGCATTGGTTATGTAGAATTTGTTCATGAGGTAATTCTAACAGAGAACCTTTTTCGTAACAATAGATTATAAAAAAACTATTACTTGCAATATGCTTATAGAAATATTATAATGATATTATTATGAATAGAACAACGCTTCAGATTCCGATGAGCATAGACTTGCGAAAACAGGCAGAAAAACAAGCTCTTGAACAAGGTTTTTCTTCTCTTCAAGAGGCTGTAAGACTTTTTTTGAAAAAATTGGCAAAAGGTGCATTTGATATAACTTTTGAAAAGAGTGTACAATTATCCCCAAAGGCTATTAGGAGATACAATAAAATAATTGACGACATAGAAGAAGGAAGAGTTAAGACTAAAACCTTTACTGATGTTGATTTACTAATGAAGCATCTTAATCAGTGAAAATAGAACTTCACCCAGATTTTAAGAAATCTTATAAAAATCGTATTTCATCTAATCCCAAGCTAATTGCAAAAACAACTAATAGAATTAATCTTTTTAAGAAAAATCCTCAAAATTCTATTCTAAAAGACCATTCTCTAAAAGGAAGTAAGAAAAATATTAGATCATTCTCTGTAACAGGAGACATACGTATTATTTACATAAAGGTTTCTAAGGATCACTTCCTCCTTCTTGACATCGACACACACAACCAAGTTTATTAAACTTACTCGCTTTTTCCACGAAGTAATTCTATCAGAGAAAATATGTTCGAACAAGAATCGGGGCTATTTTTTATAATTAAAGAACATTTCTAGAGTTATGAATAAGATCAGGAGCATGATTGGGAAGAATATATGAGTTAGAGCTAGAAATCTAAGAAGGAGATAAATTGAAACAAAAAGACCAATAAATAATCCTCTTCTAAAATTACCCAAGAGAAAAGAAAAAAGAAAAAAGAGAAAAGCAAAGGTCAAGATGAAAAAAAAGGGAAGGATAGGGAATCCGAAATCCGAAATCCGAAATCCGAAATCAGGAGGAAAAGCTATCGATGTATATATCAAAAATACCAAAGACAAAGAACCAAGAACCAATAACCAAATAGGTTTTTTTCTTCGCTTCATATAAAAATAAGTTTATCATACTTTTCTTTGTACTTTTGTATCGACAAAGGTACCAAAAACTCCTTGCAAATAGTTTCTTTCTTCTTTTCTGCCGAGAAAAGAAGCAAAAGCTCTCGCCTAGTCTCGTTTCATGCTTTCGAAATTAAACTCGCTCTTCGGGGGATTTCACCCCCTCCTTGATAAACAAGGAATCCCCCTGAATCACTCATTTAATTTCTCATGCATTCACTTCAGATAGGCGAAAAATCACAATTACCCCTTGACAGAGTTTAGCAGTCATGCTATATTAGTGCTAATCAATTCCGGCTATGCATAATTTAACTCAAAGACAGATTGAAATTTTAAGAAATCTTATAGAAGAATATATAGAAACCGCTTTGCCGGTGGGTTCAGAGACGCTTGAAAAAAAGCGAAATATTTCAGCTTCTCCTGCAACTATTAGAAACGAAATGGTAAAGCTTACGGATCTGGGCTATCTTCAAAAGTCCCATTCGTCTGCAGGCCGTATACCAACTTCTGCCGGCATGAAATTTTATGTTAGCCAGCTAATGAAGGAAAAAGAAATTTCTGTTACAGAAGAAGTAGAACTTAAAGAGAAAGTTTGGGATTATAGAGCAACACAGCAGCGGTTGTTAAAAGAAGTTGCAAGATCCTTGGCAGAAAAAACTAAAGCTCTGGCTATTGCAACAACAGACGAAGGGGATTTTTTTTGCGCCGGTTACTCAAATATTTTAGACATGCCTGAGTTTTTAGATATAGATATCACAAAAAATCTTTTAAGCGTTGTAGATGAGATGGGATATTTTGATAGTATTTTTTCAAAAATAGAAAATGATGAGGATATACACATTCTTTTCGGTGAAGACCTGGGTCCAAAACTTGCGGGTCCTTATGGATCCGTTTTTGCCCATTATAAGACGCCAAAACATGCAAGCGGAGAGATCGGAGTCATTGGTCCGACAAGACTGAACTATACATATGTTGTTCCGACAGTAAGATATTTTAGTAATTTAATTCACGAACTCGCAGAGGGATGGTAAGAATAGTTCATAGTTCATAGTTTGAAAGAAGATGAGAAAAAAAGGTTCAAAAGCAAATGAAATAGAAGAATTAAAAAAAAAGAACGAGGAACTCGAGAACCACATAAAGAGAATATTAGCAGATTACCAGAATTTAGAAAAAAGAGTAGCAGAAGACAGACAAGAATTAATAAAGACAGCAAGCAAGGGACTTATTTTAAGATTATTGCCGGCTCTTGATACATTAATGATTGCTAAAAAACATACAAATGATCAGGGACTTAATTTAAGTATAAAGCAATTATCTGATATATTAGAAAAAGAAGGGGTTAAAAAAATAGATACTTTTCAAAAAAACTTTGACCCAAAATATATGGAATGCGTTGCGACAGTAGAAGTCGACCCTTCGACGGGCTCAGGGCAAGAGGGAAAAGTTATAGAAGAATTAAAACCGGGATATATGTTGAATGATATTATTTTAAGAGCAGCCCAAGTGTCCGTAGGACACGGAAGCAAATAAATAATTATGAGTTATGGGTTCATGGTGGCACTAAAAACCAATAGCTGCGAACCAATAACCAGTTTTACGGAGGAAAACTTATGGGAAAGATTATTGGAATAGATTTAGGAACAACAAATTCGGCAGCAGCTGTAATGGAGGGAGGATCTCCTAAAATTATCCATTCTTCAGAAGGAAGAAATGTTACTCCTTCTGTGGTTGATCCTATTTCTCACATTGTTGGAGATGTTGCAAAACATCAGTTAGTATTAAAGCCCAAAAGAACTATATTTTCTGTTAAAAGATTAGTCGGAAGAAAGTTTAAAGATTCCTCTGTTCAAAACGATATTAAATGGTTGCCATACACAATAAAAGAAGGAAGAGACGGAATGGCAGTAGTAGAGGTTGATGGAAGAACTTTTACTCCTCAGGAAATATCTGCAATGATTCTTCAAAAAATAAAAAGTGATGCCGAAGCCTATCTTGGTAGCAAGGTGACTCAGGCTGTTATAACAGTACCGGCATATTTTGATGATAGCCAGCGCCAGGCAACAAAACAAGCAGGAGAAATTGCAGGACTTGAAGTTTTAAGAATTATAAACGAACCGACAGCAGCAGCTCTTGCCTACGGACTTGATAAAAAGAATGCTCATACTATTGCAGTTTATGATTTAGGCGGTGGTACCTTTGATATTTCTATTCTTGAGTTGGGAGATGGAGTCTACGAAGTAAGATCAACAAATGGAGATACTCATCTGGGAGGAGATGACTTTGATCAAGTTATCGTAAATTATCTTGCAGAAGAATTTAAAAAAGAAAATGGAGTAGATCTTAAGAAAGATTCTCAAGCTCGTCAGCGCTTAAGAGAATCGGCAGAAAAAGCAAAAATTGAATTATCTTCTGCAACCGAAGCACAAATTAACCAGCCTTTTATAACACAAGGAAAGGACGGACCTTTACATCTTACAATGACTTTAACTCGTGCAAAACTTGAACAAATTGTCGATACCCTTATTCAAAAAACCGTAAAACCGGTTGAACAGGCTTTAAAAGATGCAAAGATAAAAGCAGGGGATGTTGATGAGATCGTGCTTGTAGGCGGAATGACAAGAATGCCAAAGATTGTCGAGACAGTAACTAAATTCTTTGGCAAAGAACCAAATAAATCGGTAAATCCCGATGAAGTTGTTGCAATTGGAGCCGCTATTCAGGGAGGAGTTTTAGGCGGAGAAGTAAAAGACGTTCTGCTTTTGGATGTAACCCCTTTAACGCTTGGCATAGAAACCTTAGGCGGGGTATCGACTCCTCTTATCACAAGAAATACAACAATTCCATCCTCAAAATCTCAGGTTTTTTCAACAGCAGCTGATAACCAAACGCAAGTTGAGATAAATGTTCTTCAGGGAGAAAGACCAATGGCTTCAGATAATAAATCATTAGGAAGGTTTATTCTGGATGGAATTCCACCCGCTCCTCGCGGAGTGCCTCAAATAGAGGTAACTTTTGATATAGATGCAAACGGAATTTTAAATGTAAAAGCGCAGGACAAGGCAACCGGTAAAGAGCAGAGTATAAAAATAACCGGTTCAACCGGCTTGACACGCGAGGAAGTAGAAAAAATGACTAAAGAAGCGCAGGAGCATGCCAAAGAAGATCAGGAGAAAAAAGAATTAATCGAAGCCAAAAACAATGCAGATTCGTTAATATTTACAGCAGAAAAAACACTCAAGGATGCAGGAGATAAAGCTGATCCCAATCTTAAAAAAGAAGTAGAAAATAAAATCTCCGATCTTAAATCAGTTCTTGATACGGGAACAAAAGAAAATTTAGAGGTAAAAACTAAGGATCTCTCCGATTCATTGCAAAAAGTAGGACAAGCAATGTATTCCTCCTCCTCTAAAGCCTCGGAGGACTGGTCGGAGGACAAGCAGTCTTCAGAACAGTCAACAGACGAAGAAACTAAAGAAGAAAAAGACAAAAAATCAGATTCAAAATCCTCAGACTCGGAAGAACCGGTAGAAGGAGAAGTGGTAAATTAGTAACTAGTAACCAGCAACTAGCAACTAGATTAAGCGCGGTGAACGCGCTTTTATATTATAATAAAGAAGTTTATGGCACAAAAAGATTTTTACCAGGTTTTAGGAGTTTTAAAAAATGCATCGGCCGATGAAATAAAAAAAGCTTATAGAAAATTAGCCCTTGTGTACCATCCGGACAAAAATAAAACAAAGGAAGCAGAAACAAAATTTAAAGAAATAAACCAAGCTTATGAGGCTTTATCTGATCCTAAAAAGAGAGAGGCATACGATTTGTACGGGTTAGATGCTTTTTCTCAAGGCTTTCATGGTCAAGGGCCATTTGAAGGATTTGGTGGGCAAGCAAGAACCGGAAGATATGGACCCTTTACTTATACATATACTACTTCCGGGGAAGATTTTTCCGCCAAAGGCGGACCAGCCTCTGGCTGGGATTTTGGAGGATTTTCCGATCCATTTGAGATATTTGAGCAGTTTTTTGGTGGCGGGTCACCATTCGGGGATCGCCAAAGGCGCCCCGTGTATTCGCTCTCAATCGATTTTATGGAGGCAGTTGGGGGAACAACAAAAAAAATATCAATTGAAGGGAAAAATCAGACAATAAAAATTCCGGCGGGAGTTGATGACGGATCAAGAATTAGATTTACAGACTATGATGTTGTTATAGATGTTAGGAAAGATCCGAAATTTAAAAGGGACGGGTACGATATTATTTCAGAAATTGAACTTCCATTCTTTAAAGCCGCATTGGGAGATACGGTGAATGTTTTAACAATTGACGGAGAGGTTAAGCTTAAAATTCTTTCAGGTACACAGCCGGATACAGTTGTTCGATTAAGACAAAGAGGAGTGCCGCATTTACGAGCTTCCGGACGGGGAGACCATTATGTAAAGATAAAAGTTATAATTCCAAAAAATCTTAGTTCGCATCAAAAAACTCTTTTAAAACAATTCGAAGAGGAAAGTAAAAATAAAAAGGGTTGGTTTTAATCCCCATTTCTGGTAGGATAAAATTATGTCTTACTTTGCCTTGCTGGCCGCCGCGGCAACATGTAACCCAAACACAGAAGTCTCAACTGATTTAGGCTGTATTCCAAATGACCCCTTTGGTTTTGTTTCTAAATTCTACGCAGTAGGACTCGGACTAATCGGCGGAGTTGCTCTCCTCTTTATTATTTACGGGGGGTATATAATTCTTACTTCCCAAGGACAGTCCGATCAGCTTGGCAGGGGGAAAAGTTACATTTATTATGCAATCGCCGGACTACTGCTTGCGATCTTTGGTTTTGTTTTTATTCAGGTTATAGCGGTTGACATATTGCATATACCTGGTTTTAAATAAAGATATGATAAAATACCTGCCCAACCTAAAAAAAACCCTACTTTTTTTACTTATATTTTTAGTAATTGGACTTCAATATTTTTTCCTTGTCGGTAATGTAAGTGCAGCTGTACCGACTCCAACGGATGGAACATGGGTGCAAGATCCCGAAGTAACTTTTGTCGGAAAAGTCGCGGCAAGATCCGGAGAATTTTTGGATTGGACTTTGGCAAATTATAACTGGTCTTCTGTCTCAAGCGGAAACAGTAATCCTCTGGCATCTTTCTGGGCAACGATCAGAAATATTGTTTATGCATTCTTTACTCTCTTTGTCCTTATTTCCGCCTTTGTAATTATAGTCACCCGGGGGAAAAACATAACAGTAATGAAATTCATTCCAAGATTTATAATGATACTTCTTCTGGTTACTTTTTCTTTTGCTCTTATACAGTTTATTTACCAAATTACTGATGCAATACAGGGTTTTTTCTTAAAAGGCACAAACCCTGACTGTATTGCTAAAAATATTAATACTATTTGCCAAAATGACCTTTTGTTTGTAGGCTGGGATTATAAAGGTTTTCAAGGCTATAGACTTTTAGACAGTTCTTTTGATGAATCTGTCTTTGTATCTCTTCTTCTTGTTAAACTAACTGCCCTAACCTATTATGTAATGGTCGGAATTTTGCTTCTTAGGAAAATTATTCTTTGGTTTTTCATTGTAATATCGCCTATATTTCCGCTTCTTCTTCTTTATTCGCCAATCAGAAACACTGCCAAAATTTGGGTTGGCGAATTTTTCCGCTGGCTTTTGTACGCACCCATCTTTGCGATCTTTTTGTCGGGTCTTGTTGCGATTTGGCGCTCCAGTACAAACATTCCACTGCAATTTAAGCTTGACAATAAAGATATTGTTTATCAAACAGCCATAAGTATTCTTTTGGGAGGTCCGGGGCAAACAGTCAGTTTGCAAAATAGCGTTAACAATAGGGACACGTTCGCTTTGTATGTTGTAGCGCTTCTTATGCTTTGGGTTGTTATTATTTTGCCGTTTCTTCTTCTTCAAATTTTTCTTGATTTTCTTCGTGATTTTTCTTTCGGGGAAAGTGCATTGATAAAACAATTAGTAGCTGGGGGGTCGTCTTTAGTCGGGAGAGGTACGGGAGGACAGTTTCCGCCTCCTACCATACAGCCTGAAGGAGTAGCCCGTCCGCTTCCGTTTACTTCTGCTAGGATTGCAATTCCGCAGATACAAACAAACGAGGCGATAATAAATGCACAGGCGGCAAGTATTAGAGGCGCCCAAATGAGCTCAGATATACTTCGTCTTGCAAATTTGAGTATTCCAACAATGCGCGATATTGCAAAATATGAGACTTCACTTTTGTCATCAGATATAGGAAAACATCAGGATATAGCAAGGCTCCATGAGACACTGGAGGGAATAGCAAATCCAAGACAGGTTACAGTCCCAACACAAAGAGAAAGATATAATTTATTGCAAGAAAAATTAAAACAAGAAGCTCAGAGAGGCGATCCCTTGGCAACTTCTATTTTATCGGCAGCAAATGCAGTAACTAAAACAGGTCTTAAGCCTTCAATTGAAACAGCCAAATTGATTGAAGCTCTTCAGTCGAGTCCTATAAAGAATGCTTTAACACAAGCTCAACAAAATGGCGACCCACTGGCAAAATCAATTTTGTCTACAATGCAAAAGGGAGAGCCGGGAATAGATGAAAGTCTTAAGCAAAGATTATTGGAGGCAAAAGAAAAAGGAAGTCAACTTGCCGTTTCTATTTTAGAAGCCGCAGGTGGGGCAGAGCTCAAAGCAGAAGTAAGTTTCCCAGCAGCAAATCGAGTCCAAGCAGTAAGTATAGACGACTATGAATCTGTCAAAAAGATTTGGCAGGAAAATTACTTAAAGCTTGAACCGCCAAAGTCAATTGATGGTAAACAAAGAGACAGAAAAGAATGGATTCTAAATGACATAGATAAAATCTCCGAAACTATTAATCTTTTAGTTTCATCCGATCCTCAGAATATAACAAAGGGAATGGAAGCAGTCGGAGCGATTTTACCTTTCCTTCTTATCGGTGGTTTTGCTCAGACAGAAGTCATTGCTTATCTTAAGGCAAAACTTGAGGCGGCAAAAGCGGTAACAGAAGAAATAGATAAAAAGGAGGAAGAGGAATCTACAATGCTTGATACTTCAAAGAAAAAAGAGGAAAAGCCGAAGGAGCAAGAGGCACAACGAGAGCTGGAAACACCTGCGGAAATAATTGACAACGATAATAAGGAGAATGGTACTATATAGTATATGTTTGGTAATTTATTTGGTTCAAGAAAATATACGGTGGAAGATCAAAGACAAGTCTTGCCTCAGTCGCCAGTACCCCAGTCGCCAGTTGTTCCGCCACCTCCTGTTTCAGCAAGTGCAGCATCCTCTCTTATGGAACCAAATGTCCGGCAGGGGCTTTCTGTTTTGTCTCATCTTGATACAAGAGCTACTCAAGTCTTAAATCTCGCCCTTCAGGAGGCAAAAAGAATCAAGCAGGCTTTAATAGAGCCGGATCAATTAATGATAGGCCTTTTATATGATGGAGAAGTTTTTAAATTAATTTCCCAGTTTTCTCCGGATCCTGCAAAAATAGCCAGAGAAGTTCAGGGCAGACAGACAATGGGGACTTTTATTGGGGAACCGACTTTAAGCGATACAACCAAAAAAATCTTCGATGACGCCTTTGCAATGGTAAAAGGCAGGGGAGTTGAGTTTATAACACCGGAGGATCTTCTTCTTGCCCTTTTTTCTCAAGCTTCATCTGCAAATATTCTTGAGAATCAGGGAATTAAAAAAGAGGACTTGGAAAAAACACTTTCTAAATCTTCAACCTATGTAAGCGGAAAAAGATCTGCTCTTGAAAGTTTTGGCGTAGATTTAACAGACCAGGCAAAAAATGGAGAACTTGACCCGGTTGCAGGCCGAGCCACCGAAATAGAAAGAGTAATTCACATTCTTTTAAGAAGAACTAAAAACAATCCGGTTATCATAGGAGAGGCAGGGGTCGGTAAAACCGCAGTTGTAGAAGGTCTTGCGCAAAAAATAGTAGATGGATCTGCGCCAAAAGACTTACTTTCGAAAAAAATTATTCAGCTTGATCTTTCTTCTTTGGTTGCCGGAGCATCTCACCGCGGTGAATTTGAGGAAAGACTGCGAAATGTTATTAAAGAAACCCAGGCATCATCCGGCACTGTTATTCTTTTTATCGACGAGATCCACTCACTTATCGGTGCAGGAGACACAGAAGGAGCTTTGGATGCGTCAAACATTATAAAACCTTTTTTAGCAAGAGGACAGCTTCAGATAATCGGGACGACTACTACAGCCGAATACAGGAAATATTTTGAAAAGGATAAAGCATTTGAAAGAAGATTTCAGCCGGTTTTAGTTGCCGAGCCGGACGAAAAAACCGCAGTTGAAATGCTTAAGGTGCTCAGGAAAAAATATGAAGACTTTCACAAAGTCGTTTTTCCGGATAAAACACTTGAGGTTTCTGTTAGTTTATCTAAAAGATACATCGGCGAGCGATATCTGCCGGACAAGGCTGTAGATCTTTTGGATGAGGCAGCAGCAGAGGTAAGACTTGAATTAAATGCAGGAAAAAGATCTGATAATACGGTTTCCCAAAGTGATATAGAAAAAGTTGTAAGCGGGTGGACAGGAATTCCTATAACAAAACTTACAGAGAATGAGAGCGAAAAATTACTTCATCTTGAAGACACTATTCACAAGAGATTAATAAATCAGGAAATTGCAGTCTGCGCAGTTGCAGAAGCCGTAAGACGCGGTCGTATTGGTCTATCCAGCGCAAACCGGCCCATTGCATCTTTTATTTTTTTAGGTCCTACGGGCGTTGGAAAAACCGAAACAGCAAAAACCTTAGCTGAAATTCTTTTTGGAAAAGAAGAGTTAATGATAAGGCTTGATATGAGTGAATATATGGAAAAACACGAGGTGGCAAAGCTTATCGGCGCACCTCCGGGATACGTTGGGTATGAAGAGGGAGGTCAGTTAACAGAAGCGGTTAGAACAAAACCTTACTCAATTGTTCTCTTAGATGAGATAGAAAAAGCCCATCCTGATGTTTTCAATATTCTCTTGCAGCTTCTTGAAGACGGACGCCTTACAGACAATAAAGGAAATACCATTTCTTTTAAAAATACTATTATAATTGCAACATCAAATATCGGAAGCGTACTTATCCAGCAGCAGCTTGAGCAAAATAAAAAAGACGACCTGCCTGCCGGCAAAGAGGTTTCTGCCGAGCAGTCAGCTAAGAGATTTGAGGAGCTTTCAAAAATTTTGCTCATTGAACTTAGAAAGTTTTTCAAGCCAGAACTCCTAAATCGTTTTGATGAGGTTGTAATATTTGAATCGCTTTCACAAAACAATATGACCGAGGTTGCAAGTCTTGGAATAAACGCAACAAGAAAGTTATTGCAGCAACAAGGATTTGATTTGGATATTACAAAAGAAGCATTGGAAAGATTAGCAAAAGAGGGATACGATCCAATTTATGGCGCAAGACCTTTAAGAAGACTTATCCAAAGCGCAATTGAAAATCCAATTGCAATTCTTATTATCAATAAAACTTTTATTAAAGGAGATAAAATTTTAGTGAATTTTGATAGCCAAAAAGAAGAATTCACTTTTTCAAAAGCTCCTCCTCAAGTCCAAAATCAAAATATTAACGGAGTTCAAGTTCCTAATCAACCAATTGTAAACGGAACACCAACTCAAAACCCAATTCCAAACCCGCCGATAAATCCCGTTAGTCCGGTTAATCCAGTTAGTCCAGTCAGTGCAGACGGAACCCAAATGCAACCGCAAAATTGATAATGTATGAGCGATGAAAACATAAATCCTCAAAATATCTCAATTCAGCCTCAAGAAAATAATTTAACTGATAATAAACCTACATTACTTAATTTAAGAAGAACCATCTTCATCACCCTACTAATAGTTTTAACTATTGGCATTCCAGTTTCACTTTTTTTGTTTTTTAACCAAACAAAAAAGAGTACATCACCAACTCCAGTTCCAACTTCTACTCCAACCTCTGCTGCTATTCCTACTCCTGTTTTATCTCAAGCTCCATTACCATCACCCGCGTTTGTCCCCGATGAGGTGATTGTTAAATATAAAAGTGGACAATCGCCGGATGAAATAAATGATGATAGCAAAAAAAGATCTTTAGAGAATTTTTTGATGGCAAATGGAATGTTATCCCAGGAAAGACTCCACGAGACCAATGACCCAGTTCTAAAGACTTTTTTTATTCTCAAACTAAAGAAAGGTGTAGATTTACAGAAATTAATCCTCCTATTAAAGGAGCGTGAAGAAGTTGAGAGTGTAGAACTAAACTATGTTCCAGAACTTTTCTGAAATACCGAACCTAATAAATAAACTAAAGGTCAATATAAACAGAAAAAAACTCAAGCTATTGCTAGTAATTCTCTTCATTTTTTTAAGTCTATTTAGCTTCTTTTTAATCTCTAGCAAAAAATCTCAAAAACCCCCCGTAAAGGAAATCATACCTATTTCAGCGAATGCAGAATTTGTACCCGACGAGATTATAGTTGAATATATGGATGGTTATGTTCCAGAAGACTTAAGAAAAAAAATTATCGAAGAGGGTGTATTATTAAAAATAAAATACACTTTTAATCCCACAAGTAATCCTGAAACAAAACTTAAAACTCTTGAAGAATTATTTAAAAGAATAGGGGTTATCTCGCAAGAGAGGCTTCACGTTACAAATAATGACCCCATTTTACGAAGATTTTACATTCTGAAGCTAAGAAAGGGGACTGATGTTAGGTTAGTGCATAAGATTTTAAGTAATGCTGAAGGTATTGAATCGGCAGAACCCAACTATATAATGGAAATGTTTATAACTCCAAATGACCCAAGATACCTAGACACTGAAATGTGGGGATTAAGAAAGATTGATATGCCCAACGCGTGGGATATCGCAACAGGTTCCCGAGGAGTAGTAGTTGCTGTAATTGATAGTGGGATTGCAGATCATGAAGATTTAAATGACATAGAAAGAGTAAATGACTTAATTTGTGGTTACCACGCTACGCACGTTGCGGGAACCATAGGAGCAGTTGGTAACAACGGTATAGGAGTTCCTGGGATTAATTGGGAAGTAAAGTTAATGTCATTAAGAGTTACGTTATCCGGTTGCCCTATTGGTTTATCTATCCCTGCGGCCATATCGACAGCAGCCGATAGGGGAACACGGGTTATAAACATGAGCATAGGACATCAAGACCCCTGTTCCGTAGGTGAGCAAAGTGCTATAGATTATGCCATAAAAAAAGGAGTGGTTGTGGTTGTGGCGGCAGGAAATGATGGAGTGTCAGCGTCAGGTTTCAGTCCAGCTAACTGTGCTGGAGTGATTACTGTAGGAGCTACAGATGCACAGGATCGTAGATCAATATGGAAGATAGGAATAAAAGAGTCAAATTATGGCTCCACTGTTGAAATAGCTGCTCCAGGGACGAGTATTCTTTCGACGGTACCTGACAATGGATACGGAACTCATAGTGGAACATCTATGGCCTCGCCTCATGTTGCAGGAGCTGCGGCTCTTGTTTTATCTCTTTACCCAAACCTTACTCCACAGCAAGTCAGTGATTGTTTAGTTGCAAGCGCAGATCCTATTTCGACCGATAAACCGATTGGCAAAAGACTAAATGTCTTTAGAGCCCTTCAAGCATGTGGTAGTGAGCAACCACCTCCAACCAATACTCCAACTCCAACCCCAACATTGACTCCAACACCCACAACTACTCCAACACCAACCCTGCCTCCCGGGACAACTTCTACTCCAACGCCGACTTTACCTCCAGGAGTGCCGACACCTACCCCAACGCCAACTCCAACAGGCGGGGGTTCGGGAGGAGCTAGTCCGACGCCTTCTCCAACGCCGATAGTCTTTTATAATTGTATTTTTGATCCAAGCTTTTGCTCAGGCGAAAAGAATCTTCAGCTTTGTCAATTATTTTGTACTCTGAAATAAACCCTGCATTTAATGGGACGAATTGCAATTTATAGAGAAACCTCTTAAACTAAAAGTACAATCTGCCCATGTTTTATTTATCACTACCCATAATTTTTTTAAAATTTTGGTATTTTGAAGCGCCGATAGGGATTGTGAGGTTTTTTTCTTCGTTAAATAGTTCAGCGCTTGCGCTTTCGTCCCTACCCCTTTTAATAAAAACTTATTTTAAGCCATGGAAGAACGAATACAGAAAAGGGTTAGTTGTGTTTTCAATCGTCATGGGAATTTTCATAAAAACTTTTGTAATAGCAGCGGATCTTGTAATTTTTCTTCTGATTTTATTTTTGGAAATTAGCTTTTTTGTCTTTTTTATTCTTTGGCCGATCGCCACGGCAATGCTAATTTTCACTTAGTATGAAAGAATACGCAAGAATTTACACAATATACAACTCTTTATTTTTAAGACTCTCAAGAATAGGATTGTTACTGATTCTTTTCTTTCTGGTTTTGACAGAAAAGAGCAATATTTCCTTATTTTATCTTTCACTTTTTCTAATTCTTGAAGTATTTTCCCGTTTTAAGATTTCAAAGATAAAGCCGCAGATTGAAGTAAGTAAAAATGACGGGAAAAATATTTATAATTCATTTACTCTTCAAGCCTTAAGTTTAATTAATTTTAATACAAGCTCAAAGGACATTGTAAAAAAACTTTTGGAAACAAAATCAGGGGAATTTATTCTTCAAAAAGCTGATATCTTAAATAAAGAAATAGATTTTGCGGAAAAAGTGTCAAAAGAAGATATTACCCGCAGCGCTTTTGGTCTTGTTAAGAGACTGGGGGGTAAATTTGTTACTTGCGCTGATTTGATAGCCTCATATTTAATACTAACAGAAGATAAAACAAAACTTTTGTTTAATAAAAACCTTAAAAAAGAAGAACTGCTCCAAATTCTGTCCTGGGCAAGAACAAAATTTACCGATGAGGAAAATCCAAAGCATTTTGAGATAAACTTTTGGGGAGAAGGTATAGGAGAAAATTGGACTACGGGATGGACAATCGAGACCAAGAAATACATGATTGATTTAACGCCCGAAGTTTTGAGAAATAAGCCTGTTATTGCGGCAAGAGAAAAAGAATTTGAAGAGCTTGTTGAGACAATGTATAAAAATAAAAGCGCGCTTCTTGTAGGAGAACCGGGGGGAGGAAAGAAAGAAATTGCAGAGTTTCTTGCTTTTGAAAGTTTTGTAGGAAACTTAAAGGGAAGCCTCTATCATCAGAGATTTTACCAACTTTTGATAGACGCGCTCGTTGCGGGAACTTCCAGCCCAGGAGATCTTGAGAACCGTCTTGATAATATCATCCAGGAAGTAGCGCATGCAGGCAATATAATAATTTTCCTGCCTTCCTTTGAGAATATATTGGGTTCATCCTCTTTCCATCTGGATCTTTCAGGAATACTCACTCCTTATATTGAAAGAGGGGTTATAAGAATAATCGGAACGATTACGGATGGGGCTTATAAAAAATTTGTAGAGGGAAGGAAGACTTTTTCAAATAACTTAGAAATTATAAAAATAGCGCAGCCGGATGAAAATAATGCTCTTGGGATGCTTTTTAAGAAATCCGAAGAACTCGAAAATCCACAAGTAAAGATTTCTTATAAAGCTTTAATTGCGGCTCTTAAATATTCCAAGAAATACCTTCCTAGCAGAGTTCTTCCCGGCTCTGCGGTAACATTATTGAAAGACACTCTTGTAGCGGTAAGTCTTTCGGGCAAATCAATTGTGGAGGAAAAAGATGTTATCGAAAAAATTGAGGAGAAAACAAATATTGCGATAGGAAGACCCGGAAAAGAAGAGAAAAAGTTGTTGCTAAATCTTGAGGATGAGATTCATAAAAGAATTATAGATCAAAATGAGGCAGTGTCCGAAGTTTCAGAAGCCATGCGAAGACTCAGAACCGGTTTGACGATAAAAGATAAACCAATATCATTTTTATTTCTTGGACCAACCGGTGTTGGAAAAACTGAAACTGCCAAAACACTCGCCCGAATATATTTTGGAAAGGTGCATCAAATGATAAGACTTGATATGAGCGAATACTCAGAAGGCGATTCTTTAAAAAGATTGCTTGGTTCAATGCCGGGCGAGGAAGAAATGCCGGGAGAGCTTATAGATAAAATATTAGATAGTCCCTTTTCCTTGGTTCTTTTGGATGAGTTTGAAAAGGCAAGTTCAAACATCCTTAATCTTTTTCTCCAGGTCCTTGATGACGGAAGACTTACAGATAACAAGGGTAAAACTGTTTCTTTTACCAATGCAATAATTATTGCAACTTCAAATGCCGCCTCAGAGTTTATTCGGGAAGAAGTAAATAAAGGGACACCAATGGATAAAAAGTTTGCGCAAAATCTTTTAGAGTTTTTGCAGACAAAGGAAATTTTTAAGCCGGAACTTCTAAATAGATTCGATGGAATAATTGTCTTTAAACCCTTGGGGCAAAACGAAGTACAACAAGTAACCCAAATTCTTCTAAAAGAACTTTCCGAAAAAATACTAGAGCAGGATATAACAGTAAGTTTTGATGAAAAACTAATTGATAAGATTATCAAAGAAGGATTCGATGAGCAGTTTGGTGCAAGACCTATCAACCGCTACATTCAGGATAACATCGAAGACCTCCTTGCGCAAAAAATTTTAAAGGATGAAATAAAACGCGGCTCCAAAATCTCAATTTCTGTGGACCAGAATAATAATATCACTATTTAATACTCGAGATTAAGTTTGAGATCTTCCTGGTCAAAAGTAATTTTCTTGAAATACTTGAAGAAACCATCCCTTCCTAATAAAGGAATTCTGTGGTCATAACTAAAATGCATTTCTGTTTTAAAACTGTAGTTTTTTACAAATAATTTTACAGAGTGAACGTATGCTGTAATTCCTATATTTCCTATTCCAATATGCTCAGTCTTCCTGCCTTTTTTAATCCTCAGACCCATTTTCTCTCCAACAACCGCAGGGAATAGGTTAAAGTCTGCTCCCGAATCGAGAAGGCAGTCGATAATGTATGGATACATTTTATGACTCGCGCTAAGTCTAATAGGAACCATAGGAGTATATATTGCAATAAGCCTACCATTTATGATATGAGGAGTAGGTAAATAATCATAAGTGATTACCGGCATACGGGAGACAAAAATTTATCAAGAGGAGGAATATATCTAATTATTGCATCTTTAATGTTAAGTTTGTTAAGTTTTTTTTCGAGTTCTTCAATAGTATTTCCTGCAGTAATTATTCTAGAAGAATCTGTAGGCAGGGCGATATACTGATTGCCATATTTTGCAAGTGTCTTGAGATCAAGCTTTTTCATGTATACTAATTATAGCACAAAATGCGATTGACACAAAAACTGAAATATGAAATAAAACGCGGCGACAAAATCCTTGTTCTAACAGATTCTTCCGATTCAATAATAATTACAAAATCTTCATAAAACTAGTATTCGATCGTTGCCACATAGAAGCAAATTTGGTATACTGTTTCGACCATGCCGGCAATTCAAAGAAGTGAGTTTTCACTTGCCTTAAATCAGGTCGCCAACGAACGCGGCGTTGATGTTTCTGTGGTTTTGGACACTGTTAAGAATGCAATTCTGGCTGCCTACAAAAAAGACCATCCCGGAATAGAAATTGAGGAGCACTCGGCAACTTTGGATAAAAACAGTGGAGAGGCAAAAATTTTTTATAAAGATAAGGATGTCACTCCGCCCGGTTTTGGAAGAATTGCGGCTCAAACTGCAAAACAGGTTATTCTTCAGAAAATAAGAGAAAAAGAAAAAGAGGCAATTATTTCAGATTATAAAATGAGAATCGGAACAGTAGTCAATGGAATGGTATTGAGATTTGCAGGTCCAAATATAATTGTTGATGTAGGCAAAACAGAAGCAGTTATGCCCTCTCACGAGCAAATTCCAAATGAAAAATATCATTTAAATCAAAGACTTACCGTTTATCTTTTGGAAATAAGAGAGGGACTGCGGGGAGAAGAACTAATAGTTTCAAGAGCCGCCAACGGGCTTTTGGAAGGCCTTTTTAAAAGAGAAGTTCCGGAAGTGGCGCAGGGAAGTGTTGAGATAAAAGATATCGCAAGAGAGACCGGCTCAAGAAGTAAAATTGCCGTTTACTCTTCTCAATCGGGAATTGATCCGGTTGGAAGTTGCGTTGGTCAAAAAGGCGTAAGAGTTCAGGCTGTAATTGCGGAATTTGGGGGACTTGAGAAAATAGATATTGTTCAATGGCAAGAGAACTTAAAAGATTATATTGGACAAGCTTTGTCTCCTGCAAAAAATGTAAGAGTTGAAATAAACGAAGATGAAAAAACTGCCCATGTTTTTGTTCCATCGGAAGAGCTTTCTCTGGCGATTGGAAGAGAAGGGCAAAATGTTCGCCTTGCCTCAAAACTTACTAAGTATAGAATAGAAATTGAAGGAGAGCCCACCGTCGCTGAAGCTATGGCGGGCAAGGAAACTTCGGAAAATATAAAAAATAAAAATGGAAAAATTGAAGAAGTTAAAAAAGAAGAAAAAGAAATGAGTCCAAAAATTCAAAAAAAGTCCCGCAAAGCGGGATCTGGCTCCGCCAGAAAAAAATCAACAAAGAAGGCAAAAAAAGCAGGAAAAAAATCTAAAGAAGAGTCAGCCTAAAGTTTCATGAAAGCTGTTTATAACAAACTTGGAAAGATAAACTTAGGAAAAATATTATGGATAAAAAAGAAAAATCAAATTCTAAATCAAAGGAAGATCCACGCTTGTCAAGCAAGCGAACTCAGCCTTCGGCTTCCGTTCCTCCGGTTGTTGCCGTAGTAGGTCACGTAGATCACGGAAAAACTACACTTCTAGATACAATCCGAAAATCCAATATTGCACAAAGGGAACACGGCGGAATTACCCAGGGAATTGGTGCGTCAAAAATAGAGTTTATAAATGAGGGAGAAAAAAGAGCTATTACTTTTATTGATACACCGGGACACGAAGCATTTTCCCACATGCGCGGACGTGGAGTTATGGCTGCAGACATTGGCTTATTAGTTGTTTCATCTGTGGATGGAGTAAAACCTCAGACAAAAGAAAGCATTAAGTTTTTAAAAGAGGCAGATGTACCTTTTATTGTTGTTTTGACAAAATCGGATCTTGCCGAAAAAAATCCGGAAAAAGTAAAACGAGAGCTTTTAAAAGCAGGAGTTCTTTTAGAAGGTTATGGCGGAAATGTCCCTGTTATTGAAGTATCTGCAAAAACAAATACAAATATTAAGGAGCTTTTAAGTTTAATTCTTTTGGTTTTCGAAGTGAGCAATGAAGGTTTGGATAGTTTGAAAGAAGAAGAATTTAAAGGAGTAGTTATCGAGTCAAAACGAGATCAGAGGATAGGACCGGTATCAACAGTTGTCATCAAAAATGGCACTCTATCTGTAAGAGACGAAATATCAGCAGGTGAGATACTTGGAAGAGTAAAGAGCCTTACAGACACTTTGGGAAAAAGAGTGGATAGGGCAACAGTGGGTGAGGCAGTTGAAGTTTTAGGATTTGAAAAGGTTCCGCAAGTTGGGAGTACGGTTTTTAAAAAGGGTTCTAAGATCGGCGCTGAGGTCGTCGTCCCTTTTGCCATCCCTTCAGAAAAATCTGAATCGGCACCATCTGCAAGCGGATCTCCCTTCCTGAACGAGGAGACACCGCTTCTCTCTATTATAATAGTAGCGGATACTTTGGGATCTCTAGAAGCCATAACAAATGCAATTCCTAAGGAAATAAGCATTGTGTCCAAAAAAACGGGGGATATAACACCGGCAGATCTTTTGCTTGCAAAATCCGTTGGCGCAATTGTTCTTGGATTTAATATAAAGATTAAGCCCGAAATTATAAAACTTGCAAAAACAGAAAAAATTCTTGCTAAAAATTACAATCTTATTTACGAGCTGATAGATGAAATAACAGATGTTTTAGAAGGCAGAGAGCTTTCGCTTGTCGAAGAAACTCTGGGACGAGCAAAGATAGTTGCGCAGTTCCCATTTGAAAAAACTAAAGTTTTAGGAGTTGCGGTGCTTGAAGGAAGAGTGGCAAAAGGGGATAAGATAAGAATTACAAGAAAGGATGAGATTGTAGGAGAGAGCATAATCTCATCTCTTCGACAAGGCAAAAATTCCATCTCAAAGGTAGAAAAAGGCAATGAAGCTGGCATAATTATTTCTCCTTTCCTTGACTTTACTATAGGAGATATGGTAATATCACTTGGATAAATTTCCCTATGGACAATAGAGTTTTAAATCAGATAAAAGATTTTATCGGAAAAAATAACCAGATCGGTATTGCCGTTGGAAAAAATCCGGGCGTTGATGAACTGGGAGCGGCTCTTTCACTTTATCTCTCTCTTCAAACTTTCGGAAAAGATGTATCAATAGCTTGTCCAACAGAAGCTTTGGTTGAACATTCTGATCTTGTTGGAATAGATAAAGTAAAATCAAGTTTTGACGCAGGATCGGGAGATTTGACTGCTTCTTTTCCGTACAAAGAAGGAGAAATAGAGAAAATTTCCTATACTCTTGAGGATGGTTTTTTAAATATTATTGTAAAAGCAGGAGAAGATGGTTTAAATTTTTCCGAAAATGATGTTGTTTTTAAAAGATCGCAGGGCTATCCGGGACTTTTGTTTGTTGTAGGAACTCCAAGGCTTTCGGATTTGGATAGAATATTTGACCCCCAGGCTTTAAAAGATACTGTGGTAATTAATATAGATAATAAACCCGATAATCAGGGGTTTGGAGATATTGCTATGGTTTCTCCAAATAACTCTTCACTTTGCGAGCAAATAGGCGATTTAATTTTGTCACTTGGTCTCCCATTAGATATCGATACTGCGCAAAATTTATTAATCGGAATAGAAAATGCAACAGACAATTTCCAAAACACGAGAACAAGTCCCTTAGCTTTTGAAATGGCAGGACAACTTATGAAAAAAGGCGCAATAAGAAGTGATAAAAGATTTACAAGAGCTCAAATAAGGGAAGATGAGGAAGAGTCTTCAATCTTCTCTCAAAAAAATATTCCTCAGCCTAGAACCGATAAAAAAGACCAAGTCCGGCCGGAACCCGCTTCGCCCGCATCGACGCGAGGCGTGCAGGCAGGAGAGCAGGCCCCACTCCGCCAAGGCTCCGCGGGGCAAGGAAAAAATCCGCCGATAGATTGGCTAGCCCCAAAAATTTACAAAGGCTCAACCAATATTTAACCTGGATCAAGATTCCTCATCCGGCAAATGGTTTTCCTTATTGAGGATCAGGATAAAAATTGATATAATTACTAACTATGCCGTTAACATCAACGCAAAAACAGGATATTATAAAAAAATTCCAGACAGTAGCGGGGGATACGGGAAGTCCCGAGGTTCAGATTGCCCTTTTGTCAAACAGAATCTTAAAATTAACAGATCATTTAAAAGCGCATATTCACGATACTCATTCCCGTCGCGGCCTTTTATCTATGATTGCAAAAAGAAGAAGACTTGCTAATTTTTTAAAGAATGTAGATAAAAACCGCTACGCCACGATTATAGGAAGTGTTGGTTTGAAAGACTAAATGAAAAAAACCCAAGTCCACGCAGAACTCGGAGGTAAAACCCTCACACTTGAAACAGGAGAACTTGCCAAACAAGCAACATCTTCAATTCTCGCCCGACTTGGAGATACTATGGTTTTGGTAACTTTGGTTGTAGGAAGAGAGAGAGATGATATAGATTATTTTCCGCTAACCGTTGAATATGTAGAAAGACTTTACGCAGGAGGAAGAATAAAAGGAAGCCGTTGGGTAAAAAGAGAGGGCAGACCAAGCGATGATGCAATTTTAACCGCAAGACTTATAGATCGATCCATAAGACCATTATTTCCAAAAGAATTTAAAAGAGAAGTCCAAATAGTTATAACGGTTTTGTCTGTCGACGGAGAAAATGAGCCGGACATTCTTTCTATTATTGCAACATCTGCCGCTTTGTCGATCTCTCCTGTTCCATGGAATGGGCCGGTTTCAGCAGTGCGAGTCGGGTTCGTCAAAGAAAAAGATAACGGAAACAAAGAATATATAATAAATCCCGGAGCGGCGGAAATGGAATTCTCAGAGCTTGATATTATTGCAACTGCGACAAAAAATAAAACTATAATGCTTGAGGCGGAAGCTTTGCAAGTCACGGAAGATGTAGCTTTAAATGCCATAGAGAAAGCCCACGAGGAAAACAAAAAGATAATTTCGCTGATCGAGGAATTAACAAAACAGGCAGGGGCAAAAAAAGAATCTGTCTCAAAAGATTCGAAGTTTCTGGAAATTATTAAAAAACTTGAAAAATCTTACAAAGAAGAGATAGCAAATCTTGTAAAGGTAAGACTATCTAAGGAGTCGACGGGATCAGAAACAGAAGATTTGGTAAATACGGTTTTTGAAGGAGAAAAAGTGTCGGACCCCGAATCCTCAGTCGATAAAAAAATAATTGCAAGGGGAATGGAAAATGTTCTCTTTAAAATAATAAGAGATGATATCTTAAAGAAAGGTAAAAGGCCGGATGGAAGAGGAATAGATGATGTTAGAGAAATTTCTTCCCAGGTTTCCATACTTCCTAGAACTCATGGCTCTGCAATTTTTCAAAGAGGAGATACGCAGGTTTTAACTGTTGTGACGCTGGGCTCTCCAAAACTTGAGCAGTTGGTTGAATCGGCAGAGGGAGAAGAAACCAAAAAATACATGCATCACTACTCTATGCCTCCCTATTCGGTTGGTGAGACAGGAAGAATAGGTTTTCCTTCAAGACGTGAGATCGGACATGGTGCCTTGGCAGAGCGGGCTCTCCTTTGCGTCATACCAAAGCAGGATATTTTTCCATATACAATAAGAGTAGTTTCCGAAGTTTTATCTTCTAACGGATCAACTTCTATGGCAGCAACTTGCGGATCAACACTTGCTTTAATGGATGCGGGAGTTCCAATAGAAAATCCTATTGCAGGTATTGCAATGGGAATGATGTCCCAGGCTCAGCAATCAGCAACTAGCGGTCAGGAATCAGATTCGGCAGGTTCAAAAAAAGATTATGTAATACTTACAGATATCCTAGGACTTGAGGATTTTTCAGGAGACATGGATTTTAAAGTTGCAGGATCAGATAAGGGAATTACAGCGATACAGCTTGATGTTAAGGTTCCGGGAATTACAACTGCGCAAATTAAAGAAGTACTTGAGAAAGCAAAGACAGCCAGACTATTTATTTTGGATAAAATGCTGGAGGTTTTGCAGAAAGCGAGACAGGAAGTTTCAAAATATGCTCCGAAGATAGAAATGATCCATATTCCAGTTGAAAAAATCGGAGAACTTATTGGGCCGGGAGGAAAAATTATAAGAAACATCATTGCCCAAACCGGCGCAACAGTAGATGTTGAAGATGACGGTTCGGTTGCAATTTCGGGAACTACGGAGGAATCAGTTCAAAAAGCAATTGAATGGGTAAAAGGATTAACAAGAGAAGTAAAACCTGGAGAAGTTTTTGAAGGAATTGTTAAAAGAATTCTTCCTTTTGGAGCTTTTGTAGAAGTTCTTCCAGGAAAAGAAGGAATGGTTCATGTTTCCCAAATGGGACAGGGATTTGTTAAAAATCCCGCTGATGTAGTATCGATCGGACAAAAAGTAAAAGTAAGAGTAGTAGAAATTGACGATCAGGGAAGAATAAATCTTTCCATGAAGTTTGGACCGGACGGGCAAAGCGACGGAGGTCGCATTGATAGGGGTGAAAAAGATCAAGACCGTGACCGTCCATCTCCCAATCAAAATGTTCAAAATCAAAGACCTCAAAGGCGTGGACAGGATGAAAGATCTGGTTTCCCTCAGAGACGTCCAGATCAGAATTTTCAAAATAGACCACAAAAGGAAGAACATCCGTTGGCACGGCAGTTTAAAAGAGAAAGAGCCGAGAAGGAGAGCAAAGACAGACGAAGTTTCCCGCAAAGAAGGCCGCGTTTTAGAAAAGACAGCTATTGACAACCATGTATCCACTGTATATACTTTAGATATTATGCAGACTGTTATTCATATTAAATCCGATAAGGAAGTAAAAGAAAATGCTCAGAAAGCTGCAAAGGAGCTTGGTCTTACGCTTAGCGATGTTATAAACGCGTCTCTTCGAAATTTCATAAGAACAAGGGAGGTTATTTTTTCCCATACTCCCCGCATGACTCCCAAGCTTGAGAAGATTATTGCAAAAGTTGAGGAGGATATAAAACACAATCGAAATATTTTTGGACCGTTTAAAAACGCCAAAGAAGCAAATAAGTTTCTCGATAGCTTATGATAACCTCCTATCATAAGGACTTTCTTAAAAAATTTAAAAAATTAAATCCCCGACAAAAAAGTAAATTTAAGGAGCGACAAATTATCTTTGAGAAAGATGAGTTTAACCCAATTCTGAATAACCATGCTTTGACAGGAAAGTATCAAGGTTTTAGAAGTATAAATATTTCAGGAGACTTGCGGGCAATATTCAGAAGAGAAAAAGATTCGGTGTTGTTTGCCGCGCTTGACAAACACAGCAATCTTTACGGATAAAGTTTGTTCGTGCTTGATTTTCCACCCCAACCGAAATAAATTTTATTATATCGAAGGGCTTCTTTTGGCAAATTGTTTATTGCTCGAATTGTATTTGAAGAGATGTGCCGAGTGCATTTGCTATTTTTTTAAGAAATGAAAGAGAAGGAAGTGACGATGCGCTTTCAGTGCGCGATATTACCGATTGGTGGTATACACACATCGGAGGTGAAATAGCTTTACACATTGGGATTTTTTACTATTTTTCTAAAATTAGATGCTTTATTTGATCGAGTTTTCTTTGATAATCTTTTTGGTCGAGCATAAAATTAAAATATTTCTTTTTTGAATGGAAATTTGAGAGTATAGTTTTGACTTCACAAAAACCATTAACATCTCCTTCAATATACTGCAATAAGGACGACCAAGGATATTTTTTTAAGTCATTAACAGTTTTAACAACATAAGAAGTGTACGGGTTGAGGTGAATATAGCGAGATGTATGTAAAAGTTGATTTTCATTTTCTATTCTTATCGACTTGAATTGACCTTGAAAAAGGTGGCCTATCCTTTTATGTCTTATATTAAAATAGCGGGCGAAACTATTTTGAAAATTTGCTAAAAATCTTGACACTCCGTTATCATTTTCTTGCCTAAGTAAAAAATGAAAATGGTTCGGCATTAGACAAAAAGAAAGAAAAGTGACATGTCTTTGATTATTCTTCCCCAATTCTTTTAGAACTTTTTCTTTATCTTTGACAGGTAGTCTATCGTAGAAGGAAAACCTTAAGGGAGGTTTAACGAACTGGTAAAAAAATAAAAGCTCTATTGCTCGATTATAATCCCGCTTATCATTAAAAATAGGCTGATGGTTGACCCCCCGATTTACTATATGGTAGATTTCTCCAGTAGCTAAAGGAGTATTTCTTTTTGGCATATAATAAATTATAATCTATGGTTCCCAATGTGTCAATATAATTTCACATCGGGAGTGAAAAAGGTGTAAGTAGTGTAAAGATTAGGCTATTGAAAAACAATTTATGGATAATTACTTGAAAATTGTAGTATTATAGACATATGGATAACTCGTCTGCCTCGCTGGAGGATCAAATTCAAAAACTTTCGGAAAAGATAAAAGCTTCAAATTTACCCTCGGATCTTTTGGAAAAAATTGAAAGCATGATTAATTTGCTCAAAGCTACTCTAAAAAGCGGAACCGCATCATTTATAAATTTTGAAACCGTAGCGAATTACGTAGATTGGATAACGTCTCTTCCTTTTAACAAAGAAACAAAGGATATTTTGGATCTTAATCACGCAAAAGAGATACTGGATAAAAATCATTACGGACTTTTAAGCGTTAAAAACAGAATTATAGAATATTTATCTTCAATTATCTTGACTATGCAAAACGATTCAACGGGCGGAGTGATAAGAGCTCCGATACTTTGTCTTATCGGCTTGGTTGGAACAGGTAAAACGACACTCGGATATTCTATTGCACAGTCTCTTGGGCGAAAATTCGAAAGAATTCCTTTTGGAGGAATGGGAGATGCAAGGGCGCTCCGCGGCCAATCCCGGGCATATGCGGATGCGGAACCGGGTGCAGTTATCAAAAAGATTGTTAACTCACAAAGTAAAAATCCGGTTATTCTTTTAGATGAGCTTGATAGAGTAACAGACGGAGCACGGGCAGATATTATGGGAGTTTTAGTTGAGCTTTTGGATCCTGAACAAAACAGAGCATTTACCGATCATTACATTGATTACCCTTTTGATCTGTCTCATGTTTTATTTGTTGCAACGGCAAACAACACAACAAATATCTCGACTGCAGTTTTGGACAGGCTTGAGATTGTTCAAATGCCATCTTATACGGATGAGGAAAAGCTGGCTATTGCAAAAAGTTATCTTTTTCCAAAGATTCAAAAGCAAACAGGACTTTCCGATAATCAACTCACAATTGATGATAATGTATGGACTTTTTTAATAAGACCCCTGGGATTTGATGCGGGAATAAGAAGTCTTGAACGGACAATAGAAGGAGTATGCAGAAAAACAGCAAGACTTATTGTTGAAGGGAAAGTTCCTCAGGGTTCTTATGTTCATATAACATCGGAAAATTACAAACAGTTTTTACCGACTTAATATGAAAGATCAAATATCATTTATTCCAATTGGAGGAATCGGCGATGTTACGAGGAATATGTATCTTTATGAATATCAAAACGAGATACTTATTATCGACTGCGGTTTGGGCTTTGCAGACGAGACAATGCTTGGAGTTGATCTTCTCTTACCCGATATTTCTTATCTTCTTTCAACAAACAAAAAAATAATCGGGATGGCGTTAACGCACGGACACGAAGATCATGTAGGCGCTCTTCCCTACATACTTCCTCAGCTTGCAAAAAAAACAGGCTTTTCTTTTCCTATTTTTGCAGGACCGTTAACGGCAGGTTTGGCAAATGAAAAATTAAATGAATTTGGAGTGCCTGTCAGAGTAAAGACCGTAGATTACGAAAACGGGGAAATAAAACTGGGAAGTTTTACGATTTCTTTTATAAGAGTAACTCATTCGATTCCGGATAGTTCCCATATTTTTATAAAAACTCCTGTTGGAAATTTTTATCACGGGAGTGATTTTAAATTTGATTTAACTCCATTTGATGGAAAGAAAACCGATTTTTTAAAGATTTCAAAAGCGGCAGACCAAGGAATTCTTTGTTTATCCTCCGATTGTCTTAGGGCAGAAAAAGAAGGGTTTACAAAATCCGAGCAGGTTTTAGCAGAAAATATAGAGAAAGAAATGCGAAATTGCGAGGGCAAATTTATTTTAACAACATATTCTTCTAATATTTCAAGACTTAATCAGGCAATTCTGGCCTCGAAAAAATTGGGCAGAAAAGTTGCTTTTGTCGGAAGATCTTTAATAAATACGGCAACTATTGCGCAAAAATTAGGATACATGAAGCTTGACCGCGGCATGGAAATAGATGTTCACGAAATAAGAAAATATAAAGATTCAAATCTTTTGCTTTTGGTTGCCGGAAGCCAAGCACAGGAAAATTCCGCGCTTTCCCGAATTGTAAATGGAGACCACAAAGAGGTTTCGATTTCTTCAAAAGATGTAATTGTTTTTTCTGCAGATCCAATTCCGGGAAATGAGGTATCAATAAATTCATTAATCGACAGCATTGCAAAAAAAGGAGCAAGAGTTGTCTACTCCCAAATTACAGATGATTTCCATGTTTCTGGACATGGATCGGCCGATGATTTAATGCTTCTTATGGAATTGGCCCACCCCAAGAAATTAATTCCAATTGGAGGAACATTCAGGCAAATGGTTGCCTATAAAAATTTAGCAAAAAGACAGGGTTTTGATGACCGGGATATTTTGCTTTTGGAAGATGGTCAGGAAATAATTTTTACAAAAGATCAGGCAACAATGGGCAGAAAAATATCAATCAAAAACGTATATGTAGATGAAATCTCGGGAGAAGAATTAGAGAGTTTTGTTATAAGAGACAGGCAAAAAATATCAAAAGAGGGAGTAATAATTGTGGTTGCCGAAATAGATTCGCAGACTGGCCAAATAGTTGATTATCCAACAATAATTTCGCGAGGATTACCCAATCAAGAAAACAGAACTGCAAATAAAAAGGTAGCAAAAGACATTAAGGACGGGTTCAGTACAAAAAAAGGGCGGGTAACAGACTGGGTGTATATAAGAAAAAAAATCGGAGAGATTGCGGAAAAATCAGTTTTTAAACATCTTCGCCGCCGTCCTCTTGTATTACCGGTTATTATAGAGGTGTAAGGGTATATAATAGATAAAATGGCAAGAAGAAAACAGTACAGAAGACATTACAGAAGACAAAAGTTTAAATTAAAACTTAAAAAAACTACAATTTATTCAATTTTTTCTTTTGGACTTCTTATTGCAGGAGTAATCTCTCTTTTAGCTTTTTCCAAAAGCCAGCCTTCTTTTATTTTCATAACGACCCTTTTGGAAAAATACTTTGGTTCAATTTCTATACTTTTCCCGCTTACTTTGATTCTCTTAGGATTTTTCTTTTTAAGGCTTAAGTTTTTTCTTTCGCGTCCAAATGTTTCTATTGGTTTTCTTCTTCTTTTTATGTCCTTGGATGCATTGTTGAAGGGCGGGGCAGTGGGAGAATATCTTTTTTCGGTCTTAGCAGATGTATTAACGGAAGTAGGGGCAAATTTAGTTTATTTTGCCGGTATTTTTGTAGGAATAATAGTATTTTTTGATACCTCAATAGACGAACTGATCAGCGCTGTAGGTTTTGTAATAGAAGTTATCAAAAGACTTTTTCCCTCAAAACTTTTCTCATTCTTTAAAAATAAACCTGCGGGAGGCAAGGACAGGCAGTTAACAATAAAAGGCGGAATAAGAGATTTCTCCGGTCTTTCCAATAAAGAGATGACGGTTTCATCTCCTGTTATTAAAAAAGACTCTCCGCTTCTTTCGGATAAGTTGGTAAGTAATCCCTTGGCGCAAGGTCTGGTTTGGGAATATCCGCCCTTTTCTCTTTTATCGGATTCATCTTCTCAAAAAGCGGAAAGAGGAGACATAAAAAGAGTTGCCTCAACTATCGAAAGCACTCTTCAGAGTTTTAGCATTGGAGCCAAAGTTGTTGAAGTTAATCTTGGGCCTGCGGTAACGCAGTATGCTTTGGAGATTGCATTGGGAACTAAAGTATCTAAAATTACTTCTTTGGCAAATGATCTTGCCTTGGCAACAGAAGCACCAACAGGGCAGATAAGAATAGAAGCGCCAATTCCCGGGCGAAATTTAATCGGTATCGAAATACCAAATAGAAGTCTTGAGGTTGTGACCTTAAAGACAATGCTTGAGTCAGACATAATGCGAAAAAATAAATCCAAACTTACCGTATCCTTGGGTCTTGATGTTTCCGGCAATCCTGTTGTTGCAGATATTGCAAAAATGCCTCATGTGCTTATTGCGGGAACAACAGGGTCTGGAAAATCTGTTCTTATCAATTCTTTTATTTCGTCTCTTCTTTTCAGAGCCGCGCCTTCTGAGGTAAGACTTATCCTTATAGATCCAAAAAGAGTCGAGCTTGCCGGTTACAACGGAATTCCTCATCTTATGACCCCGGTTATTGTAGAGGTTGAAAAAATTTTGGCGTCTTTAAAGTGGGCAATGGATGAAATGGACAGACGTTATAAAAAATTTGCAGAAAGCGCAGTTCGGAATATCGATTCCTATAATGAGCTGGCCGGATTTCAGTCACTCCCATATATTGTTATTTTTGTAGATGAACTTGCCGATCTTATGGCTTTTGCGCCGGTTGAAGTTGAGGATGCAATTGCCCGGCTTGCCCAAATGGCGCGCGCGACGGGAATTCATTTAGTTGTTTCAACCCAAAGGCCGTCGGTTGATGTTATAACAGGACTTATTAAAGCAAATATTCCCTGCAGAATTGCTTTTAATGTTTCTTCTATGGTTGATTCCCGTGTTATCATCGATACACCCGGTGCTGAAAAACTTTTGGGTAGAGGAGACATGCTTTATATTCCGCCCGATCAGGCAAAACCTACTCGTATCCAGGGAGCATTTATTTCGGATAAGGAAGTTAAAAAACTTGTTGACTTCCTTAAAGAAAAAGGACCGCCCGTTGAATATACGGAAGAGGTCACGCAGACACCCCTTGTTACAAGAAAGGGATCGGCACCGTACGGTACGAACGGAAGAGATCCGCTTTTTGAGGAGGCAATAAGAACGGTTTGCCAGCACGACAGGGCCTCGGCATCTCTTCTTCAAAGAAGACTTTCAGTAGGTTATTCAAGAGCTGCCCGAATTTTGGATCAGCTGCAGGAAGCAGGAATTGTAGGGCATGCGGAAGGTTCAAAGCCGCGGGACGTTCTTATTAGAAATGCCGATGAGATTATCAACAGTCTCAATCAGTAACAACAATGATACGAGCCGGGCAAAAGCTTAAAGATGAGCGCCAAAATCGCGGACTTTCTCTTTCGGAAGTTTCAAACGCAACCAAAATTAGGGTTGAATTTTTACAAGCAATAGAAAAAGGGGAGTACGGGAAACTTCCTTCTTCCTCCTATGCTCAGGGGTTTGTCAGAAACTACGCAAAATTTTTAGATTTTGAGGAAGAGGAAATATTAGCGCTCTTCAGACGTGAGTTTGACGGGAAAAAAGTTTATAAAGTCTTGCCCGAGGGATTGGTAGGGCAAAAAGAAATGCCGCTTAAAAGATTTAAGATAAAACAGGCTGCAATTTTGGTAGTACTTCTTTTTATATTGCTCTTGGGATTTTTGATTTTTCAGTATCGCTATGCTTTTATAAGCCCGCCTATCCATCTCTCCGGCCCCACGGAGATGGAAGTTTTATCATCCTCTACGATTTTGGTTTTTGGAAAGACAGATCCCAATTCAACTATCACAGTTAATGATGAGCCGGTTTCGGTAAATCAAGACGGAACTTTTAGAAAAGAAATTTCTGGATTTCCCGGAAAAACTACAATAACCGTGAGGGCAGTTAACCGATTCGGAAAACAAACCACAATAGAGCGCCACGTTGTGATAAAATAGCGGTCGATTAAATCGGAGTTTGTTACATTAAGTTCCAATTGACACAGAACCTTCCCAATGCTATCTTTAATTAAGCATGATAGATCCTGCCCAGACAGCATTGTTTTTGGTAATAATAGTCTTGACCATACTCCTTTTGGTTTTGGGCGTTCAGGTGTTTTTTATTCTCAGAGGGTTAAGACAAACTATCGATAAGGCAAATAAGGTTTTGGATGATACGGGTGTTATAACAGAAAGCGTATCGGGTCCGATCTCAAATCTTTCAAGTCTTGCAACAGGAATTAAAACCGGTTCTGCAATTGCCCAGCTTTTTAGAAAAAGAAAATCAAAAAGAGAGGAACAAAATGAATAACAATCACGGAAACAAATTTTTTGACGGATTATTATGGGGTGCAATCTTAGGCGGAGGATTAGTTTTTTTGCTTTCGACAAAAAAGGGAAAGAAAATTTTAAAGATGATTACCGAAGAGGGTGTTGAGGGCCTTTCGGAAATTTTGGAAGCCCAAATAGACACGGAAGACTTAGGGGAAGAAACGGAAGAAGAGACAGGAGCTCCAAAAGAACCACAGCTTAAGGGCAACGGAGTTTCAAAAAATTCGCAATCAAAAGAATCCGGGGAAGAAGTAAAACCGCCCCAAAAGAGATTCTTTAGAAAAGCTCCAAGATAACTAAAGTCCGTATTTTTGTATATTTGCGTTATGCTCTTCAATTGTTTTTGCAAAATGCAAATGGCCGGATTTATCGGAAATATAAAATAAATAATTAGTTTTTGAAGGATTTATAACTGCCATAATAGAGGAAAGTCCGGGATTTGAAATAGGCGAAGGAGGCAAACCGGGATTTTTATAAGTATTGTAAGGAGATTTAATGTTAAGATCATCAATTGTTAAATCTTTCTTCCACCATCTTTTTTCATCCGGCGCATACCCCAATGCGTATTGGACAGTTGCGTCAATATCCAGCTTCATGCCCAAGTCGAGTCTGTTAAGTATTACGCTTGCAACTAAAGGCCGGTCCTGTGCAAACTTTGCTTCCCTCTCAACCAATGATGCGATCGTTACTATCTCTTTTTGGGAGAGTCCTGTTTTTTCTGCATTAACTCCATTGTATTTATTGGCAAAATTATTAGTAAGAAGAGACATTACCAAATTTAAATCGGCGTCTCTTGGAATAAGATAAGTATCGGGAAATAGATAGCCTTCCCTTGTTGCAAGAGTTTCTCTCCAGTCGGGTTTGTATGATGGAATATCCCTTTTAAGAATACTTGCAATTTCTTCCGCTCTTATTCCTTCGGGAATTGTCACCCAGATATCCAAAGTTCCGTGAGTTAAATTTTGTATTATGTCATAGAGACTCATTGAGGGACTTAATCTAAAATCTCCTGCTTCCAAATCCCTATCAAGTCCTAGTCTTTTTGTTTGAAGAAAAAAAATCACAGGGTCTTTGATTAGTCCTTTTATCTTAAGATTGTTTGCAATTTCTCTTACTCCATCTCCTCTTGCAACTACGAAAATTTGAGAATTCTTATCTGCTGGATTCTGTGCTCTGCCGCCATTTTTCCACCACAGAACAGCTACACCGACAGACAAAAGCAATACTGCTAAAAAAATAATAGATCTTTTCATACTACGCTTATTATTGGAAAGCGTGTTTGTGCACTTTTTCCATTTTTAAGATTATACATACTTTCGCTGTATAACGTACAGATTGTATCATTTTTCGCAACTTTTTCGCCAATTTTCTTGTTTAAGTAAATTCCTGAGCCTTTTTGTTTTGGAGCGCCCAATAGTCTTCCGACCATAGTAATGTTCTTGCTATTTATTCTTTTTACAACTCCGTTTTTTGTTGATTTTATTCTAATCGAAATTTCCCCGGGTTTTAAGTCCTCACTGTCTATATTTGGGTTTCCGCCCTGTTCTTTTATTATTTCCTGCATTTTTAAAAAAGCCTCACCATCTTTTAAAATCTTTTTTGCCCAATTAGAACAATTTCCATAATTTTCTTTTACAATTTCTTTAAGTTCTTTATCTGAGTCTTTAAGACAAAGTTTTAAGAGTTCGGTTGCAATATTAAGACTCCTTTGCTCAAGATCCAAAGGTCTGTTTGGTTTTTGCTGAAGAACTCTTAATGCCTCTCGAGTTTCCAAAATAGGACCAATTCCTCTTCCCGCCGGTTCATCCGTTTTATGAATTAAAACTTTTATTCGTATTTTAAACTTTCGCGCAAGATACTCAAATTTTTCTTTTAAAATCTCTGCATCTTTTACTCTATGGACTTTTACCATCTTTCCATATGGTAGATCAATAACAACATGATTTGAGGAAAAAGCAACTTTTTTGGCCATTATAGAAACCAAGATTTTATCATAGCTTTCAAAAAGAAGGGGTTTTTCTATATTTATAATTATGTCATCTGCAGGAGCAATGCCAAAACTTCCTCCCCAAACAATACAACCGTTTGTTTTCTTAACAATTTTATAAATCTTATCCTTACTTAAAACTACCGGAGCCAGTACTTCCATATCATCGGCTGTTCCATCGGGCGTAGTTATTGCTCGGGACGAACTTTTTGGAATAGTAAAACCCGCGGCTGCTACTATCGGCACGACTATTAAAGTCGTTCTTGTTCCCGGAACTCCCCCAATTGAATGTTTGTCGGCAACAATTCCGGAAAACTCAAGATGATCTCCTGTATCTACCATTGCGCGAGTTAAGTAATAAAGTTCTTTATTTGTAAATCCTTTTGAATATCCGGAAGCAGCAAAATAGGTAGTTAACACTTCTCCAAGTCTATTTCTTGCAATTTCATCCATTATAGAATAAATCTCTCTATCTGTGAGAGTCTTGCCGACAAGTTTTTTCTGAATTGCCTCAAGCGCTATTGCAAGTTCTTCTTCTTCGCTTTTAAAAATATTTTGCTTCATACACGCCCGCCTTTTATCTGGTCGATTGCTATTTTGATAATGGATTTAATAAGAGAGAGAAAAAAATAAAGTATAGTATTTATTATTCTATAAATCGCCGGCCAAATTTTAATTAAAATAGTTTTAAACTTATTTTCTTCTTTCATTAAATTTTTTCAAGTTTTGCTTTTATAATCAGCCTTTTCCAAGTTGTTCCGGGAGGGGTACAGGTAACAAGCGTTAGATACGAATTGCTGTAGTCTTGTTCAAAAATAGATATGTCGGAAGGCTCAACTATGCTTATGTTAAAAATCTTATATTTATAAGAAACTCCGTTTACATTTGCATATATTTCATCCCCCATCCTTAGCTGATATGCAGTAGCAAAAATAGTCTTATAATCGTTTGGATTGAAAAGCTGAGGGAGGGTTGAATGTCCAAAAATTACAGCAGTTCCGTTATCCGGCGGAATAGCGGTATTTTGATAATTAACAAGGTGAATTGCCAGGTTATTATCGCGTGTTGACACTGTAGCACTGTTGATTTTAAGCTTTGGAATTGAAATCGTATAAGATGGAATTTTTGGCTGTTCGGCTGTGGCAGGATTAAATCCCGGAAACCAATTTTTGGCATTTGTATAGTCTACTCCCGAGAGTGAATTACCTGCTTGAGAGATTAAACTCCCAATAGTAGACGGATTAATAACCATTGATTTTGGGATGGGAGCCTGTATCTTAGATGATGCAAGAGCGGGTGCGAAATAAATCTGCCAGGAAACAAGAGGATAGAAAATATAAAAAACAACAGCAATCCCCATAAAAAGGATTAAAAGACTTAAGAGGCGTAAGATTTTTTTTCTGGAAAACTTGTCCGCCTTTTTATAATAATATTTACCCATTTATTCTTGTTGTAATCTTTACGTTTTTAGAAGAGAAGGGAAGCCGCTTTGGGAAAAACGGAATATTAAAAGAAAGTTTTATCTCAACGTCCGAAATCTGAGGAATTTTTTTAAAAATTTCCTCTGCATCCGAAAAAGATTTTCCGGAAACTTCCTTTGAAAATTTTCCTTCATCGATTTTCGGAACAAGACTTCCAGCTATAGTTATATTTGCGTTTACCTCACCTTTAGTTTCTTTTATGTCTTTAACTTGCACTTTTATATTATTCGGATCAACAGTAAGATCACCCGAGATACTTGTTTTCAAAAGCTCGTTTGCAAAATTAGTAGCATCATTTTTTTTATAAGCAATGCCTTCAAAATTAACAGATCCTTTAAGGGTAACTTGTTTTGCTTCATCGTTTGTATTCTTGTCAAAATGTTTTTTACTAACGGTTGCACTTATAAATACGGGGAGCAAAACCTTATCATCCGAGACCTTTTTAGAAAGATCGTTTCTTGCTTTTCCTTCTAAATTCCTAGGAAGATCTTCAAGAAGTTTTGCTATATCGTCTTTTGACACAACGGTAACTTCTTTTTTAGTTCCTCCGGAAAAGGCATTGTCGTTTTTTGCCGCCGTTGAAGAGTTTGCGCCGCCAATTGTAAGCTTTGTATTCGATGGCAAATTATATTCCTGTCCGATTTTGCTGGAAGTAACATTTACGTTTGCTTTTCCGGGAGTGGTTCCCGAAAAAATATCTCCCGATGCGGAAGAAACCGTCACGCTTTTATCCAGCGTAAAATCAAGACCGTTTGAAGATGTAATGGTCGTTCCCGAAGACAGTGTTTTAGGAGAAGAGTCATTATTAAATATAGTTACTGTTCCTCTTGCCCTATCTCCAACTTCCTTTTTACCGGTTGACTGGGTTGAGACACTTCCGTCTTCTGATACGGAAATAAATTCTGCCTGAATAATACTTCTGGAAGGATCCGTAGGATTTTTTGAAAAAGTGATATTTTGAGTTTTATCTGTCCTTTTGCCGTCAATACTTAAAACTATGGTTGCTTTATTTACAAAAAAGTAGAAAACAATAAGGATTACAAAAAGAACAATTATTCCGGCCGGAATAAGAATCGCTTTTCCACCTCTGGGAATAAAAGGAATTCCCGTAAGAATCTTTTTAAGAGGCATTTTTTTTGCAATATCGGCCAATTTTTCGGATACACTTTTTAGACCTGCAAAAATCATCGCCGCACTCATCAGAGCTTGTTTCTTTTCTCCCTCTTCCATCATAAGCTCTTCCGGTACTTCCTCAATCTTCTTCTCCAAATCTTGATCGATGCTCTCAAACGGCGTTTTTTTTGGCGCGGGTTCTTTTAATATATCTTTATCTTCTACAAAACCAAAATACTCCATCGAAGAATTATCCGGAATTTTTTTAACCTTGCCTGTTACTGCTTCATCCTCAAATCCTTCATCCGTTTCCTTCCTGCCGACCCGCTTCGCCGAATCGAGGCGAGCAGACAGACTCTCTGCAGTTTCTTCCTTTTCTTCCCCGCCAGCTACGCTAACGCTAGCATTGTGGGCAGGCATTTCTTGCGAAATCTCACTTTCCAAAACATCAAAACCCATCTGCTGGGCCGCTCCAAATAAAACAGCCCGCCCGTCAAAATCCTGTGGAAGAGCAGTTACCTGGGGTAAATGAAGAAAAGGCAAGCTCTTGCTCCACCTGTGATTTATAAATTCCTGGCCTTCATCCTCATCACCATTGAAGATAATAATTCTGGCCGGCAAAATTTCAGAAGAAGAAAAACGTTTTAAAAGGTTATCGACTGTTTGAGCGGGGGATTCAAGAATCTCCGAAGTTTTTGATTCTACAATTCTTCCTGCCCTAATGTTTGCTACGGAAATATATTTCTCTCCTGCTTCAACCAAGATTGTCGTAACAGGAGCGCCTTCTTCCTTTTGAAGAAGATGTGCAATTGCCTCAAAAACAACCAAAAAACCTATTGGGACAAGCCCCAACCCATCGCTTATTTTTTTAAGCTTTATAAGATACTCTTTTTTTATTTTGTTGTCTTCTACCCAAGCCCCTTTAACGCCAAAAATAGTTCTTACTGTTTCTATATTTTCAGGCAGCGACTGTTCTGCAGTTGAAATTGCTTTGTCTAAAGCATCTAATAACTCGTCCAAGGAGGCTTGTTCGATTGAATTTTCAAAATATTCGCTGTGTTTCCCTAAAACGCTGACTTTTCCCCCTGATTCTTCAAAAAAAACCGCATTTACCTTTTCGTTTCGAAGGACTAGGGCTAAAAAATATTCCTTGTTCTCTTTTTTTTTAAGAAACGGCAAGGAGGGAAGTTTCATAAAAAAGTACCAACTTTGGCATAGATTCGTCTTTGTCCATGTCCAATATTTTCCTGCTTTATTATCTTAAACCTTTTGAGCTTTCCTGTAAACTCAACATGAGGGCCTCCGCAGAATTCGACCGAATAAGCATCCTGTGGTGAGCCCGCCGAACCATTAATAAAATATACTTTAACTTTATCTTCATACTTTTCATCAAAAAGTCCTATTGCGCCAATTTCTTTTGCTTTTTTAAGCGGCATTATTTCAAATCTGACAGACAAATTTTTATCAATCTTTTCATTTACTATTTTATCAACTTCTAAAATTTCCTCATTCGTTAATTTTTTATCATAAGAAAAATCAAATCTAATTCTTTCGCTTGTAATATTTGAACCTGTCTGAAAAACTTTATCTCCCAAAACATCCCGAAGCGCCTGATGGAGAAGATGAGTTGCAGTATGCCCCATGATTGTTTTTTCGCCATGATCCGCCAGCCCTCCCGCGAATTTCTTCTTTGCACCTTTTCTTGAGACCCCTTGGTGCTCTCCCATTTTTTTTGCAAACTCTTGTTGATCAAATACATATCCTAAACTCTTTATTTGAGTTGGGGAAAGTCCGTGGGTTGAGTAAAGAATAAATGCATCATCTGAGGATATTTTTTTAACTCCTTTAAGCTCGTCCCCTATCTGAGGATATTTTTTTTGAATAAAACTTCGCGCCTTATTAATTGTAAATCTGTACTTGTTGATCTCTTCCAAAATTGTGTTTACTATTTTTTCAAAATTTTGCTCAAGGTCAGGGTCTGTAGTTTTATATTGAGAAATAATTGATTCAACAACAGCCTGGGTAGGGATATTTAGGTTTTCGAGTTCTCTTATAGAGTTGATGTTGTCAAAAGATCTTCTAATTAAACGGCGAAGCACATATCCCTGGTCTTTGTTCGAAGGGGTAATGCCGGAAGAAGCTATAAAAACTGAAGCAATTAAATGATCTGTGATAATTCTCATTTCTTTTTTAAATCCTTCGTATTTTTCAGAAGTTATTTTCTCAATAGTTTCTATGATTGGAGAAAAAAGAGAAGTTTTAAAAATATCTGCTTGGTTTTCTACTGCCGCCAAAAGTCTCTCGAGACCTCCGCCAAAATCTACATTCTTGTTCGGCAGTTTTCCAAAAGTTCCGTCTTCTTTTTTAATGTATTCCATAAATACGGAGTTTCCAATTTCAAGAAATCTTCCGCATTGGCAGTTTGGATGACAATTCTTTCCAAATTTTTTATCATGCGGGGCTTGAAGATCAAAAAACACTTCGCTATCCGGTCCTCCCGGTTCACCCGGTGGCATGTCTTTTGGCGCGCCGGAGCGGGACCACCAGTTTTTATCCGCACCATAAAAATAAATTCTTTCTTTTGGGTTAAAACCTTCTTTTTTTATAATTTCTGTCCAAATTTTTTCCGAATCGCTGTCACGCGATATACTGTCATATCCTTCAAAAACACTTACATATAATCTTTTAGAATCGAGTTTAAGGGCATCTATTAAGAATTCAAAAAACCATGGCAATTGTTCTTTTTTAAAATAATCTCCCAAAGACCAATTGCCAAGCATTCTAAAAAAAGTTATATGCCTGTTGTCTCCGACTTCTTCAATATCGGCTGCCCTAAAACAATTCTGAACATTTACAAGTCTTTTCCCGGCAGAATGTTTTTCCCCTAAGAAATACTGGATCAAGGGCTGCATTCCGGAGGAGGTAAAAAGGGTTGTCGGATCGTTTTGAGGAACAAGAGGAGAATTAGCAATTCTCTTATGCCCCCGCTTCTCAAAAAAAGAAATATATTTTTCTAAAATCTGCGAGGCTTTTAGCATGCACATATTATAGCAGGATAGTTTTTTTAAACAAAGAGAAGTTGTGTTAAAATCTTATTAGTGATTATTACCAAGGAGTTCCCTTTTTCTAAAGAAGATATAGAAAAATTATCACAAGAATTTCAAACTTATATAAAAACAGTAATAGATATAGAAAAGAAAGTTTGTTCGGCCGGGGCGAACAGACATTTTGAAAACGAGCGTATTCTTCTTGATCAAAATTCAAAGCAAAGCAATCTTTGGGGCGGGGGTATTGATTTGGACACAAAGATAATTGATAATAACTCCATGATAAACATAAGACCCTCAGATAATAATACAAGCAATGAGATTCAAGACTCGGAAAGAAGAAGTAAGTTTGAGCAACTAGGCAAATATTTTTTCAGGGAATTGTTTTAATGATCTATGGATAAGTTGGCTCTTCAATCACTTGCGAGCGATTTAAAAAGAATTACGCTTTCAATACAGAGAAACTCTCTGAATTCTGCAAGCCGTTTTAATAAGGAAGCAAGAATCTGGCTTAAGCAGTCTTTGGAAAAATCAAATGATTCTTCGGTCCGAAAAATTCTTGAAAAAGTTTCAATAGTTCTTGATCAGAAAGACGATATCAAAAAAGCTGAGGACTGTCTTATGTATTCGGTTCTTCTTCAGAACCGCTCTCTTAAAGATGAATACTAAGTACATGTTTATATACTTTCTGGTAATCCTCGTTGTCATAGGTGTTATTTACTCTTTAAATCAGAAAAAACCTACCAATCCTTTTGATAATTCTCCGATTTCTCTTCCAAGCGGAGAACCCACTCCCCAGCCGACAACACCGCCTACTCAGGCTCCAGTCTCCATAACAAAACTTCTGATTGAAGATACACAGGTAGGAACCGGAACACCTGCGGCCAGCGGAAATACCATTACCGTAAATTACACCGGAATGTTCACCGATGGAAAAGTATTCGATAGCTCTGAAGGTCGACAGCCTTTAACTGTAGAGATAGGAACAGGGAAGGTAATTGCAGGATGGGATCAGGGGATTATTGGAATGAGGATGGGCGGAAAAAGGCGATTAATAATTCCTGCAGATTTGGCATATGGGCAGAAAGGTGCGGGAGGAGTAATCCCTCCAAATACCACACTCATCTTCGACATCGAACTTTTGGACGTAAAATAACTTGCTTTTACTTCTCGCTTTAGCCACACAAAAGTTGGAAAATAATTTTCATTTACTCGCGCTTTTTAATGCTTTAGTTAAATAAAGAAAGCATTTATTTTTATTCTTAATCATGTCATGCTCCCAAAATCTTATAACTGTCCAGCCCTGCGTAAAAAGAATTGAATTTACGTTAAGATCTCTTTTAATATTGTCTTGTATTTTTTTATGCCAATAATCATTAGGTAGCTTTTTGTGGAAGCCCTTATAATAATTAAAACCATGCCAGAAATTACTATCGAAAAAAATAGCAATCTTTAATTTTTTATTTGCTGCATCTGGATTGCCATAGATTCCCTTGGGATGTTTGATATAACTAACTTTAGATTCATCTAGCATGCTATACCCTATTTTCTCTAATCCAGTATTTTTCCCTCGTATCTTTGACATTATCTCTCTTCTTTTTTTAACACTAAATACGTCAGTCATGTATTATAATTAGAATCAGAGATATTAAAGCCTTTTATTAGCAGATTGTCAATTATTATGGACAAGAATAAAGTTAAGTTATCGTTTATTGATCTTTTTTCAGGTGCAGGCGGCATGACCTTGGGCTTTGAGAATGCAGGATTTAAAAATATGTTTTCAATTGATAATGATATTTTTTCTTGTGATACTTATTCTTCTAACTTTCCTATGCATGTTCTTTTAAGAAAAGATATAGGAGAATTGGAGAAAAAAGAAATCCTGCATCTAGTGGGGGGTAAAAAAGTCGATGTAGTCATTGGTGGGCCTCCATGTCAAGGATTTTCAATAGCAGGGAGAATTGGGAGAAGATTTGTAGATGATCCTCGCAACCATTTGTTTAAAGAATTCTCTCGCGTTGTCGGAATTGTCAAGCCCAAAATACTTGTAATGGAGAATGTTGCTCGTTTATATAGTCACAATAAAGGTAAAACAAAACAGGAAATAGTAAATGAATTTGAGAAGATAGGCTACAAAATAGATGTTAAAATTTTACATTCTGAGGCGTATGGTGTTCCGCAGAAAAGATCTCGAGTTTTTTTTATTGGCAATAGGTTGGGGGTTGAAAATTTATTTCCAGAACCAAGAGTAAAAGAATATATATCAATTGAAAAAGCCATAGGAGATTTGCCAAAGCTTAAATCTGGGCAAAGTTCATTAATTCCTAATCATGAATCCATGAATCACACAGCGCAGATGTTATTTAAGATGAGCTATGTACCGGAAGGAGGGTCGAAACAATCAATTCCTTCTCGCTTTAGGCCATTGGGAGGGGATGTTCGGAAATACATACGTTATAAAAAAAATGAGCCTTCCTATTGCGTGACAGGAGATATGAGAAAAATTTTTCATTATAATCAAAATCGCGCTCTTACTGTAAGAGAGCTTGCTAGAATTCAAACTTACCCAGATAAGTTTATTTTTTTAGGAAATAAAATTTCTCAACAACAGCAGGTTGGGAACTCTATTCCACCACTTTTAGCTTTTTTTGTTGCTAAAGAGATAGCAAAAATGCTATAAATAATTAGTGGTGAATAAATTTCCTAGAATTAATTTCATTGGTAATAAAGAGAAATTAGCTAAGATCATCTGCGATAATATTCCTCCAAATACCCTTACTTTCTTTGATGCGTTTTCTGGTGGAGGATCTGTGGGTTTTGAAGCTAAGAAGAGGGGATTTAAAGTAATAACAAATGATATAATGAAAATAAATTACCTCATATCTCATGCTTTAATCGAAAACAGCAAGGTTATTCTGGAATCAGAAGATTTAGAAATCTTATTTTCAGGAAAGCCTGTGGAGGGATACATGTTTAAAAACTATAGGAATAGATTATTTTTTCCAGAGGAATGTATGGAATTAGATCAGTATAGACGCAATGTGGATAAATTAAAAAATAAATATAAGAAATCCCTTGCTTTAATTCTCTTAAGAAGAGCGATGATTAGAAAAATGCCTTATTCTAGATTCAATCTGGGATGGAACAAAATAACTCAGCTAAGAGATGAGGAGTATAGTTACAGAAAGTATAAGCGAAAGAGATCTTATCACAATTTGGAGATTAAACGACATATTTTAGACAATCTTAGCTTATATAATAACGCAATTTTCGATAATGGTGAAAAAAATAGAGCATTAAATAAAAATGTATTCGAGGCTATAGAAAAGGTGAATGCGGATGCTATATATCTAGATCCTCCATATACTGGTACCATGAATAACTATTTTGATTTCTATAGCCTTCTCGATGAGTTTATTAAAAACAGGAAATCGAAGCCTTTTAAGGATAATTTCATTGATAAAAAAAGGCCCTATTTCTTTTTGATAAACTTTTTTCCAAACTAGCTAAATATAAATATTGGATATTAAGCTATAACAATAAGTCTTATCCCAGCGAAGAGGAATTAATAAATATAATAAAAAAATACTCCTCCGATATTAGACTAATTGAGATGGGACATGTTTATAAGTTAACAGGAAAAGAAAACAAGAAAAAAAATGTAGAACTACTATTTATTATGAAAAATAATTTATTTGATAAAAAAGATAACAAAAATATTGTTTTAAAACGCGAGAGAATGGCCAATTCTGTAATTGACTCATTAGATCTTAGGCAACAAAAATTTTCGTTCGGTGATAGTTAAGATAAGATTTCCTCTTTTCTGTTAAAAGCGGTCCGTCAAGGTAATAATTGCTAAGATATTTTCTTACATCTTCAGTAAGCTTAGTGGATAAAATAATCTTACCGTTTTTATCAAAAGAAATGTATCCTCTGTCAAATAAGATATCAATATTTCTACTAAGCAGTAACCCATTGCTTGCATCATAAGCTTCATCTTCCGAAGATTCAATAAATGGTTTTATATGACTTGCTATTAAAGAAATAGGGGGATAATCTAATTTTTCTATCATACATTGTACTCTTCCAAATAGTTGCATGCATTCTTCTTTGATCCCATTTTTATAGATAATTTGTAAATAAGGATCTCTCTTTTGCACAATATTATAAGTATCTAAGCCTAATTCAGGGGCCTCTTCCTCGAGATATAAATAGCCTCTTTTTATAACTAAATTATCTAAGTTTCTAAGAATAGACCAGAGATGACCGCGTTGATTGTATTTCCTAGAAGCAAAAATCTATTTTATCTGCATATTTTTTAACTCGATCAAGCTCCTCTCTATTAAGATATCCCTTTGAAACTGTAGTAATATCTTTAGTCATTAGCGCTAATAGATCTCTCTTGTCCATTTTTTCTACCTCAGCTAATGTTTTTATAAGAAAATTTATTTCTCTTTTTCGAGAGTAATTGGTAACTGTTCTGTCAAAGCTTGAATTAGAATAGACAATTTTAGAAAATATAGTTTTCTTCTTTTGTCTATTTGTCTCCCTGATAAAGACCGGAGAGTCTTTGTGATAAGACTCGAGTTTATAGTTAATAAATCCTAGTTTAACGTAAGTATTGATGGCCTTTCTTATAGATGTTTCATTCTTTGGGAAAATGTCATTTATAGATTTTTGCAGTTTTTCGTATTTCTCGTCTGAGTAGGCAACAGTATAATTATCATCAATAAAATGAACAATTATGTTTAAAACCTTCTCGAATTCTTCCGCATAAATATTAGTATATGCAAGGGTTATCTTCCAATAATTTTCGTAAATCTGCTTCGTCATGCTATATTCCTTTATATAACTTTTTTCTTGCTATTTCAAGCTTTCTTTCTTTTTCCATCATATAATTCATGCAGGTCAAAATTCTACTTCTTAGCCGGATTTTTATTTTCCTTGCTTTCGTAATATAATCCGCGGTTTTCAGGCCCAATTTAAAGCATGTTCATTCTCAAATTATTGTTTATCCTGAATTTACTGAAGGGAGATTTAATAATTAGCTAAGACTTGGATGTTGACTCTGGAGGAAGAAACTCTTCGCCGTTCGGTTCATCTTTTTTCTGATATTCGTCTGCTTTTAGCCACTGCACATAAGTACAGCCTGTCGCCACTTTCTTCTCTTTGTCCCAACCGCTTGTTGAGCATTTCTTCATTTTCTTTCCTGCGGCGGTTGTATAAAGTACGAGTTTCTTCCCGCATTGCGGGCAGTCTTCGTCCAGCTCTTCACTGGTGCCGTTGATCCATTGCACAAAATCACACCCCTCTGCCTTTTTTGTCTCCTTATTCCATGTATTGGTAGAGCATTTTTTCATCTTCTTGCCAAACCGGGTTGTGACAAGCATTACGGGAGATCCGCATTTGGGGCATTTCTCATCAAGAGTCTCGGGCTCGGGAATGATCCATTTAACATAATCACATCCTACATTTTTCTTGGCATCAACATCCCAGCTTCCGGTCGAACATCTCTGAAGTTTTTTGCCTGTAGAAGTTTCAGTTATCGGTGCAAGCGGTGATCCGCATTTAGGACATTCTTCTTCCATATATAATAATAATACCAGAGAAGTTCAAATTTTGCTTAAGCAAAATTTGGAAATAGTTGCAGCCGTATATTCCCGTTTTTTCTCATTTTTAATCTGACTTTTTAACCACGATCTCAAGCCGTGTTCATTCTCAAATTCCTATTTATCCCGATTTCATTTTCCCATCCTTTATACTATAATTGCTTATTGTGAATATATTTTTAGATATCGAAACTATTCCGGCCGAGGAAAGCGATAAGAAATCTGCTCTGGATTTAGTTCTTAAAAAGAAACAGAGATACGGTAAAGAAGTGGACTTGGGAAAGGAAAACATGGAACAACTTTACAGGGACACCGCAGTTTCGGGTGATTTTGGCAGAATTTTTTGTATAGGGTATGCACTGGAAGACGGGCAGGTACAAATAATTTACGGGGAAGAAAAAAAGATACTTGAAGAATGGTGGAAGGTTGCCGCAAAAGGAGATTGCTTCATTGGTCACAACATAATGGAGTTTGATCTTAGATTTATATATAAACGTTCAATAGTAAATAGAATAAAACCTTCTGCTAAACACCTAAATTTATCCTTCGCCAGATACCGAAATTTTCCGATTTTTGACACCATGAAAGAATGGGAGAAATGGAGTAATTCCTATATTGCTCTTGATGCTCTGGCGAAAATTTTACAATTGCCTTCATCCAAAGATGGAGGCATTAAAGGTTCCCAGGTTTTTGATTTTTTCCTGGCAGGTAAATATAAAGAAATTTATGAGTACTGCAAAAGAGATGTGCAGCTTACCAGACAAGTCTACAACAGGATGCTTTTCAAAGATAAGTAATTTTCTTGCAAATGGGAAGCGTGTTGTCTATGATTGTTTTATGGATAGTAAAACGACCGGATATGTTTTTCTTTCCACCGGCGTTTTTATAATGGTATTTTCCACAGTTCTGGTAATTCTTGCATTTACCAATATAATTCATCCTACTTATTTCAGCGTTTCACCAAAAAGCACTCCTTTTCCCACACCCAATACTGATTTAAATTCATTAAATTCAACCGGCCAGCCAAATTTATCCGCTCTTCTCCCGAGCCTTAACATAATTCCTCCCGGTGTTTTGGATAACGCGCTAAATCTCTCCGCGCACTTTCTTCTTATGACTTTTATTGGAGGATTCGGGCATAAGCTGGCGATGATAGGAGTAAATCTTATCCGCCCGATTGTAATAAAAACAGGAGACAAAATTTACGAAACCACCCCGCCTCAAACATAACTCTCAAATCCTTGAATTTATTGGGTATTTTTTGACAAACGGTGTATAATATACTTATAGGCTTTATCACCATATGTTTTTGGGAGAACTAGGTTTAAGAGGTCTTAAGGATATAGGAGGCACGATAGTAACCGATGAGATTCCTATCCATCCCGGATACTAAGGGATATACGATTAGCTTGGTTCATCAGGTTCAAGAAGGTGAAGTTGTTACCTACTTTCGGACAAATATTCCCAGAAAAATTTGGGACCACAAAGAGAGTGATATTCTAAAACAATGGGTTCTTGATTTTATCAATCCCAAGGGAAGAGAATTAAGTCCTCCGGTCTTTGAAGAAAATACCAACAATGTAGCATTCCGATTTCCGCAACTACCTCAAGACAATCTTTTAAATCTACCCCAAATATAAATTGACACCACTATTTTATTAAATCCTTTGATATAATTTTCTAGTGAAAAGATGTTCTTGGCCCGGAAATGATTCTCTAATGATTTCTTATCATGATAAGGAGTGGGGAGTTCCGGTTCACGACGATAGACTGCTTTTTGAATACATAATCTTGGATGCTTTTCAGGCTGGACTTTCCTGGAGAACGGTTCTTAACAAAAGAAAAAATTTCCGCAAGGCTTTTGATAATTTTGATTCAAGAAAAATTGCTAAGTACGGCAAGAAAAAATATCAATCTTTGCTTTCCGACTCAGGAATTATTCGAAACCGCGCCAAAATAAATGCGGCAATTACTAATGCGCAGAGGTTTTTGGAAATACAAAAAGAATTCGGAAGTTTTAGTAATTATATTTGGCAGTTTGTTGGCGAAAAGCCAATCATCCATAAATTCAAAAAGCTGTCAAGCATTCCCGTCAAAACAAAAGAATCCGATGAAGTAAGCCGGGATTTGATTAAGCGGGGATTTAAATTTGCAGGATCTACTATTTGCTATGCCTTCATGCAAGCAGCGGGAATGGTCAACGATCATTTCACCTCCTGTTTTCGGTATAAAACCTTGGGATAAACCAATGCTGGATTTTTAGCCTCAAAATTGCTATACTACTATATAGTATATGGACCCCAAAAAACTGGAAGAGCTTAAGAAAAAACTTACTCCCGAGCAATATAATATCTGTTTTCTTAAGGGAACAGAGCCGCCGGGTTCGGGAAAATATACGGACAACCATGATAAAGGAATGTATAAATGTGTTGTCTGCCAAACTCCTCTTTTTTACTCGGATTCCAAATTTGATTCGGGAACCGGCTGGCCAAGTTTTGATAGACCTGTCGGAAATAACGTGGATTTTGAAGAAGATAATAATTAATATCTAAAGAGGGAAAACGCGCATGAACACCTTTCAAGTAAAAACTTCCAAAAAAGATCAGATTTTAGATATAACGGACGAAGTTAATCAAATATTGCAAAAATCAAATAAAAAAAACGGCATCTGCGTTCTTTCACTTCTTCATACAACCTGCGGATTGACTACTGCTGATTTGGATCCTGGAACAGATTTAGATCTTCTCGAAGCTTTGCGAAAAATGCTTCCAAAGATTTCCTACCGCCATCCGCATGACCCGTCTCATACACAAGATCATATTCTTTCAAGTATTATCGGAACTTCGTTATCTTTAATTTTTGAAAATCAGACTTTGTCTTTGGGAACCTGGCAGAGAGTGATTCTTGTTGAATTAAACGGTCCAAGAGAAAGACACATTGTTTGTTCGATAACGGGAGAATAATTATTCTTCAATATACTCCATCAAAGGACATTGAGTATGTTTGTAGTGCGAAGGACAATATTTTCTGCCGTAATCAATCATCCGATTTGTAAAATCAAACCATTCTTTTTTTGGAATGATTTCCATAAGATCTTTTTCTATTTTGTTGGGATCGGAGTTTTTAGTCAACCCGAATAATTTAGAAAGTCTTGAAACATGAGTATCAACTGCAATCCCTTCAACTATTCCATAAACATTTCCCAAAATTATGTTAGCGGTTTTTCTTCCTACTCCGGGAAGATAGGTAAGGCCGTCCATTGTTTTTGGAATTTTACCATTATATCTATCAAAAATCATTTCTGCAGTAGTTTTTACGAACTTCGCTTTTTGCCGGAATAATCCGAGCGCAGACAGATCTTTTTCCAAATCTTTTAAATCTGCATTCTTATAATCTTCAATAGTCTTGTATTTTTTAAATAGATCTTTTGTTATTTCATTTACTTTTTTATCCGTATTTCTTGCAGAAAGAATAACAGCAACCAAAAGCTCCCAGGGGGAAGAATATTCAAGCGCAGTTTGAGCTTTCGGAAATAATTTTTTAAGTTCTTTTATAATACTTTTTACTTTTTGTTTTCTTAATTTTAAATTTTCCATAAACCCATTTTAACAGAAAGAAGGATTAATAGAGTAATTATCTTTAATCTAATGATCTAGATCATTAGACTAAAATATAGAGTAGAAGTTTTTTATTAATGTTTTTTATATCTTCTTGAGTTTTATTTTTCGCCTAATAAATATTGAAAATAGGTATCGTTTGCGCCGAACCAATATAAAAATTTGCAAAATAAGATTTGGCACGACTTACTTGGGGCTTGACATACCAAAATAGTTTGTGCTATAAGATTAATACGCCAAAAAATTACTTTGAAGAGGTTTTATACCTTGTGTATTTTTTTTGTTAGATAAGGAGAATTCTTCAGGAATTTATCAAAAGATTTATCAGATGCCTAAGCTTGACAAGAAAACTATAAAAAATAACACACGCGAAAACTGGGGTAATGATTACAAGTTTCTGCCTAAACTAGATCTTTTAGCCGTCCAAAAAGAATCATACAAATGGTTCCTTGAGGAAGGAATTGGCGAAATTCTACAAGAAATCTCTCCGATAGATGATTTTACAGAAAAAAATTGGACTCTGGCTTTAAATGATTACCGCATAGGCAAACCTACATGCTCAGCAGATACCGCAATGAGTAAAGGTTTAACACATGACGCCCCTTTGTATGTTAAAGCAGTTCTCCTTAGTAAAAAAACCAACAAATCTATAAAGCACGAAGTATTTTTAGGAGATATCCCTCAAATGACTGGAAGAGGAACGTTTGTTATAAACGGAGTTGAGAGAACTATTGTTAATCAGCTTGTCAGATCTCCCGGCGCCTATTTTACAGTTGTTCAAGATAATGTTACAGGCAAAAAAATATTTACAGCCGAAATCAGACCAGTTCACGGTTCATGGCTCGAGTTTTCTACAACAAGACACGAAACAATAACTGTCCGAATAGACAGACGAAGAAAATTCTTAGCAACTACATTTTTAAGAGCCATTGGAATTTCTTCAAACGATGATATAAGAGAAAAATTTAAAAAGTCGGAGGAGGAAGGCAAAACTTCTTTTATAAATAATACTCTGAAAAAAGACGAAACACCGGATTCTCAAGAAGCTTTGGTTGAGATTTTTAGAAAAATGCATCCGGGGGAGCCCATTGTTATCGATAAAGTTAAGGAAAGTTTTTTTGGAATGTTTTTTAACAGCAGACGATATGATTTGGGGAAAGTTGGAAGATACAAAATGAATAAAAAACTTAAAGACACGCCAGGTTTTAGACATACGCAGGAGCGGGTTCTAACAGTAGATGACATAATTGGAACAATAGGTTTTTTGATAGAGCTCGCACAGGGGAAAAAAGGAATTGATGATATCGACAGTCTTGCAAACAGACGCGTAAGACGAGTGGGAGAACTCGTTACAACCAATGCATTTAGGGTTGGAATACTAAGACTTGAGCGAAGCATTAAGGAAAGAATGAGTCTTATTCAGCCCGACGTTCCGGTTTCTATTGGTTCTTTGATTAATGCAAGACCGATTATGGCTTCGATTAATGAATTTTTTAGAACTTCTCAACTCTCTACGATTTTAGATCAAACCAACCCGCTTTCCGAAATTGATAATTTAAACCGCCTTACTGTTATGGGAACGGGAGGAATCTCAAGGGAAAGGGCGGCCTTCTCGATCCGTGACATAAACAGTTCTCAATACGGAAGAATTTGCCCGATTAGAAGTCCCGAGGGACCAAACATTGGTCTTGTTACTTATATCGCGCTTTACGCAAAAGTCAACGAGTTTGGTTTTTTGGAAACTCCATATAGAAAAGTAATAAGTCAAAAAAGAGGGAAAAATAATATTGTAAAAGCAACAGATGAAATAGCATATTTAACGGCCGATGATGAACAGAATCATTACGTAACTCATGCGGGGGTAGTTTTAAAAGACGGGATAATAGTTGAGGATCGTATCCCTGCAAGATACAAAGGAGAATTTATAGAAACAGATAAAGAGAACATAGAATTTGTTGATGTTGTTCCCCGCCAGGTTGTTGGATCGGCCGCTTCTCTTATTCCGTTTGTGTCACATGACGAGGCAAACAGAGCTTTAATGGGAACTCACATGCAATGTCAGGCGGTTCCTCTTGTAAGTCTGGAAAGTCCGGTAGTTGGAACCGGAATGGAAAAAAATATTGCAGAAGTTATGGGAAGAGTGGTTAGCGCTCCTTTTGATGGAACAGTTATATATGCGGATGCTAATAAGGTCACTGTAAAATCAAGCAAGGGAAAAGAAGAAGCAGTTTATAAATTAGATTCCTTCAGAAGGAGTTCACAGGCAACCTCTTATACTCAAAAAACAATGGTTATTCCGGGACAAAAAGTTAAAAAGGGTGATCTAATTATCGATGGTCCTGCATCGGACAGCGGGGAACTTTCGCTTGGAAAAAATCTTGTAATAGCATACGCGTCTTTAGACGGCTTAGGCTATGAAGATGCTATTGTTATTTCCGACAGACTCGTTAAGGAAGATACTCTTTCATCTATCCATATAGAAAAACATGAAGCGGCGGTTGTTGATACAAAACTGGGACAGGAGGAAACAACTCGGGATATTCCAAATGTTTCGGAGGAGGACTTGGCAAATCTTGATGAAGAGGGAGTAGTTGTTATAGGAAGTGAGGTTGGTCCCGGAGAAATTCTTGTTGGAAAAATAGCACCAAAAGGCGAAACAGAATTAACGGCAGAAGAAAGACTCTTGCGGGCTATTTTTGGAGAACAGGCAAGAGAAGTAAGAGACACTTCCTTGCGAGTTCCAAACGGAGAAAGAGGCACGGTAATAAATGTTCAGGTTTTGGACAGAAAAAAAGGAGACGAGTTGGAACCGGGAACTATTAAAAAAATAATCGTTGAGGTTGCGCAGTTCAGACATGTAACTGTTGGGGACAAACTAGCGGGAAGACATGGAAACAAAGGAGTTATATCCCGAATCTTGCCTTCGGAAGATATGCCTTATTTATCCGACGGGACACCTGTTGATATTATTATTTCCCCAATCAGCGTTTTGGCCCGTATGAACTTAGGACAGCTTTTGGAGGCGCATCTTGGATGGGCAGCAAAAAAACTAAACACAAAAGTTGCAGTTCCCGTATTTGAAGAAGTTGGAGAAGATAGAATTATATCTTTTTTAAAAGTTGCAAATCTTCCTGAGAACGGAAAAACCGTTTTATACGATGGTCGAACCGGAGAAGCATATGAAAATCCCGTCGTTGTAGGAGTTGAGTACATAATGAAGCTGATTCACATGGTTGAGGATAAGACACATGCAAGATCTACCGGTCCATACTCTTTGGTTACGCAGCAGCCATTAGGAGGAAAGGCTCAGATGGGAGGACAGCGCTTGGGAGAAATGGAAGTCTGGGCGCTTGAGGCACATAGAGCAAGATATATTTTGCAGGAAATGTTAACTATAAAATCCGATGATGTTGTTGGAAGAGCAAAGGCCTTTGAGGCAATTGTTAAGGGGACAGATATTCCAACTCCTAAAGTTCCAGAGTCATTCAGAGTCTTAATAAAAGAACTTGCGGCTTTGGGAATAAACGTTATAGCACGAGGTGCAACTATCGATACTCCTCAATCTGTTAATACTACACTTGCACAGGTTGCAGAAGAAGTAAAACCAAGCGAGGAAAAAACAGAAGAAGAAGCAAAAAAACTTCAGGAAGAATTGGGCGGACAAGAAGTATTAGCGAGTCAAACAGAAGTAAGTACGGCATCTGTTGCACAGGAGGGAGGAAAAAATGAATAGGAACGATAAAAAAATGAAAGACATAACGATTTTGGATTTTAAATCTTTAAAAATCGTTTTGGCCAATAAAGAAGATATTCTTTCATGGTCTTACGGAGAAGTTACAAAACCTGAAACAATTAATTACCGAACCCTAAGACCGGAGAAGGATGGACTTTTTGACGAAAGAATCTTTGGTCCGACAAAAGATTGGGAATGCTATTGCGGAAAATACAAAAGAATAAGACACAGAGGTGTAATTTGCGATAAATGCGGGGTAGAGGTAACAACATCAAGAGTTCGAAGAGAAAGAATGGGCCACATAAATCTTTCTTCTCCTGTTTCTCACGTTTGGTTTTTTAAGGGATCGACTTCGCCGCTTTCTCTAATTTTAGACATGTCCCAAAGAAGTCTTGAGTCTGTAATTTATTATGCGTCCTTTTTGGTTATAGATGTAGATGAAGACAAAAAGAAAGAGGCGCTTGCCCTATTTCTTAAAAATATTGAGGATAGAAAAAAACAGCAAAGAGAAGAAATAGCTGTAGAGGAAAAAGGAATTCAAAGCGAGATTAAAGGGAAAAAGAGCAATGTCAAAGAAGGGAAACTTACAAAAGTGCAAAAGGATCTGGTTTATCAGGAATTAGAACTTGCCCAAAGACAAAAAGTTACGGCTCTATCGGAAAGACTTGTCGAGGAAGAGAAGAAAATCGATGAAATTTACGACGCATTGGCCCGGCTCCTTAAAAATCTAAGAGTCGGTACAGTGCTATCGGAAGACGAATACTTTAAAATTCTGGAATATGATATTCCGGTCTTTTTCACAATGCGAACCGGGGCAGAGGGAATTTTAGAGCTTCTTAACAAGATTGATTTATCTGATTTAATAATAAAACTAAGAAGCGAAGCAGAAAAATCCAAGGGGCAAAAATATTTAAAACTTATTAAGAGACTACGATTAATCGAATCGATGAGAAAGGCCGGAGTATCGCCTTCTTCTATGATAATTACGGTTTTGCCGGTTCTTCCTCCGGATTTGCGTCCAATGGTTCAGCTTGCAGGAGGAAGATTTGCAACATCAGATCTTAATGATTTATACAGAAGAGTTATTAACAGAAATAACAGACTCAGGCATTTGATGGTTTTGGGAGCGCCGGAGATAATTTTGCGAAACGAAAAGAGAATGCTTCAGGAATCCGTTGATGCATTAATTGATGCATCTCAAAGAACAACTCAAGTTGTCTCATCACCCCTTCGGTCACTTTCGGATATGCTTAGGGGAAAGCAAGGAAGATTCAGACAAAATCTTTTGGGGAAAAGAGTAGATTACTCAGGAAGATCGGTTATTGTTGTAGGTCCTCAACTTGATCTTTCCCAGTGCGGTCTGCCAAAGGAAATGGCTCTTGAAATGTTTAAGCCGTTTGTTCTAAGGGAAGTAATAATAAGAGGTTATGCTCCAAACATTAAATCCGCAAAAAGATTTATAGAAAAAAGGCCGCCTGAGGTTTTTGATATCTTAGAAGAAATTACAAAAGATCATCCGGTTTTATTAAACCGTGCCCCAACACTCCATAAGCTTGGAATTCAATCTTTCTACCCGGTTTTAATTGAGGGCTCTGCTATAAGCCTTCATCCATGCGTTTGCGCAGGTTACAATGCGGATTTTGATGGGGATCAAATGGCAGTTCATATTCCGCTATCTAATATGGCAAAGGAGGAGGCGGTAATTCTTATGATGCCGCGCCACAATTTACTCAAGCCGGCAGACGGAAGCCCTATTACACTTCCTAATAAAGAAATGGCGGTCGGAGTCTTCTACTTGACAAGTTTAGATGAAACTTTAAGGAAGGAAGATGAGTCTGTTTTTGGAGGCAGGGAAGAAGCAATTCTTGCCCATGCCCTTTCTAAAATAAAATTCAGAGGACCAATTAAAGTAAGAGTCGATAATAAAATAATAGAAACTACAATTGGAAGAATACTATTTAATGAACAAATTCCGCAGTCTCTTAAGTTCATCAATGAGCCGGTTAAAGCATCGGGAATTAAAAGAATAATTACTCATGCAATCTCAAACTCAACAGCCGAGGAGGTCGAGAAAATTATCGACAACATTAAAACTTTAGGATTTTACGGTGCAACAATTTCGGGAATTTCAGTTTCTGTTTTTGATAATGAAATGGTTGAGGGCAAGGAAAATCTTATTGAGGGTGCCGAGGAAAAAATAAAAGAGACTGAGATAGAGTACCAGCAGGGTCTTATAACAAATGAAGAGAGAAAAAGACTTGAGAATGAAGTTTGGCTCAAGGTGACAGATGATCTGGCGAATAAGACCTGGTCAATTTTAAAGCCTGAAAATCCAATAAAAGTTATTATCGATTCCGAGGGAGCCCGGGCAGGGAAAGAACAGGTAAAGCAGCTTTCGGCAATGAGAGGACTAATTCTTGATCCTCTTGGAAAAATTGTAGAACTTCCAATTAAATCCAACTTTAGGGAAGGACTTTCTATTTTTGAATACGTTGCATCGGCTCGTGGTTCACGAAAGGGATTAACAGACTCGGCTTTAAAAACTGCAAACGCAGGTTATCTTACAAGAAGACTTGTTGATGTATCTCACGATGTAATTATAAGAGGTGAGGATTGTGGGACAAAAGAAGGAATTTTAATTATAAAAGATGAGTCGGACAGAATCACGACATTCTTTGACAGAATTCTGGGGCGAACTGCCGCATCAAATGTGGTATCTAAAAAGAGCAAAAAACCGATGATAAAAGATGGCCAAGAAATAGACGGAGAGAAACTTAAGCTTCTTATAGAAAATGAAGTTGAAGAAGCAAATGTCAGGTCTGCCTTAACCTGCAGAATGGAATACGGAATTTGCGCGACTTGTTATGGCTGGGACTTCTCGACAAAAAGAAAAGTAATCGTTGGAGTTCCGGTTGGTGTAATTGCGGCACAATCAATCGGAGAGCCAGGAACCCAATTAACAATGAGAGTTAGACATTTTGGAGGAGTTGTTATGGCTGACGTTACCCAAGGTCTGCCAAGAGTAGAAGAATTATTTGAGATGAGAACACCAAAAAACCTGGCTCCGATGTCTGATATCTGGGGAAAAGTAAATATAGAAAAAACAGAAGACGGTTATGTTGTAAAAGTAAGAAATGCAAGAGTAAAGCCGCCGGAAGAGAGAGAATATTTTGTTCCGTTGGCTTCCGAAGTTGCTGTAAAAGACGGAGATACGATTTCGGCAGGTACTCGGCTTGCCCAAGGATACCTTGATCCAAAAGATATTCTTAAGGTAAAAGGAAATGTTGAGGCACAGCGTTATATTATTACAGAGGCTCAACGGGTTTATGAATCACAAGGAATTGCAATAAACGATAAACATTTCGAAGTAATTTTGCGAAAAATGTCGGATAAGGTTATTGTAGAAACAGTCGGAGATACTGCTCTTATTCCGGGAGACTTTATTACAAAAGTTAAATTTGAAGAAATTAACGCAGAAATATTATCACAGGGAGGCGAGCCAGCAACAGCCAGGCAAATTCTTTTGGGAATCACGAAGTCCTCTTTATTTTCCGATTCATGGCTTTCTGCCGCATCCTTTCAGGAGACTACAAAAGTTTTAACAGAGGCAGTTCTCCAGGGACAGGAAGATAAGCTCACAGGGCTTAAAGAAAATGTTATTATCGGAAGACTTATTCCTGTTGATTCCGGTCAGATTAAAGAAACTCCGGAACAAATAATGGCAACTCCCGCCGCAATTATTATTGAACCTGGAAAAACTGCAGTTGAAGGACCTGCCTCCGATAATGTATAATGTTAACTCAAAATTCAAAAGTCAGAGTTCAAAACTTTTAGCTTTTCGTTTTTAACTTTTAATTTAAAGGTATGCCAACATTATCACAGCTTGCTAAAAAAGGCAGATATAGAAAGGTTAAAAAAACCAAAGTCAGTGCATTACGAAGAATGTTTAATGCCAAAGACCAGGTTTATAAATCTATTGTTGCTCCTCAAAAGAGAGGAGTTGTTACGCTGGTTAAAACAATGACTCCCAGAAAACCAAACTCTGCTTTGAGAAAAGTAGCAAGGGTAAAACTGTCGAATAAAATGGAGGTTACTGCTTACATTCAAGGAATAGGACATTCATTATCCGAACACGGAATAGTACTCGTCCGAGGCGGAAGAGTAAAAGATCTGCCGGGAGTCAAGTACCATATAGTTAGAGGGAAATTTGACTTAATGGGAGTCGATGGAAGAAAATCTTCCCGAAGTAAATACGGAACAAAAAAGGGAGGAGCAAGTTCAGCACCTCGCGTAGTCGCGGGAACACCAGTACCAGAAGCTTCAGCAGTAGAAGCTGGATAAATAGGTCAATTAGAAATTAGTAATTAGAAATTTCCAGGATATGAGACACAAAAAATCAAACAGAAGAAAAATTGAACCAGACAAAATTTATAAAAGTCCATTGGTTACTAAATTCATAAATAATATTATGAAAGACGGTAAAAAAACTGTTGCACAAAAACTTTTTTATGACGCTTTTACGGCAATAGAAAAACAGGGAAAAAATCCTCTGGAAGTTTTTGAGAAGGCACTTTCCAATGTTGAACCCAGACAGGAGGTAAAGGCAAGAAGAGTCGGGGGAGCTTCTTATCAAATCCCAATCGAAGTGCGGGGAGAACGAAGGACCTCCTTAGCTGTCCGTTGGATAATTCAAGCGGCAACGGCCAGGTCTAATAAAGAGTTTCATACTTTTTCGCAGAAATTAGCTGCAGAATTTTTGGATGCTTGGGAAAATAAGGGAGAAGCGATTAAAAAGAAAGAAGGAGTGCAAAGAATGGCAGATGCGAATCGCGCCTTCGCCCACTTCCGCTGGTAAGCCACAAAGTATTTTTCTAAATCCAATCTGTCGAAGCATTTAATAAATCCAAGAAAAGATAGAAGAATTTTTAGAAGAGTATTAAATAGCGATATATAAAGTCTAATGATTTAGATTATTAGACTAAACTTATCCCAAGGCAGTTTTGGGTTTCCTTGTTCTTTTTCTTTCTCTTCTAAGAGATCTTTTTACAGATGATTCGGGAAGAATTCCAACGGCTGAATCTCCGATTACTTTAAATAAATCTTCTAATTTTTCCTCTCGCAGCACTCTTTTAATCGCAATATTGTATCCCTTACCTCTGAAATTGAGCATCATATTTACTCTCGCAATAGTTTCCTGCGAAACTTTAAGAACATCTTTAATGGTCCCATACTGGTAACCTTTTACCAGAAGGACTGCTATCGCAAATCTTTTTGCTAGCATTGTTTGTTCGGCTGGTCCTAAAAGATCCAGAATAAAATCTTGAATATCTGAAGGGTTTGATAATCGAGCCAATGTATTAAAAAAGATAGAATACATTTTCGTTTCTACGTTTTTTGAGAGTGTTCTTCTTGACACCTGAGACATATTTATTAAGTCTAATGATTTAGATCATTAGACTTATCATAACGAGAAATTTATAGTCTGTCAATAATTTTTAATGAGGGAAAATTTGGAGGGCAAACCGCGCCTTCGCCCATTTTAGGTGGTAAAAAATTCTCCGCTTTTATATTCTTTTGGGTTCTGATTTTTTATAAATAGTTTAACTTTTCCCTCCCCAGCTACTGTAATATTGCCATCCGCTACAGCTATCATAGTTTTCTCTTCCATGCCTAAAACATTATTTGAATGAAATTCTTGATATTCCTTAATGCGATCGTCTTTGCTTTCCCCAGAGAAATTTTTCTTATCATGGGGATCCAGGTAATGGGGGCTTATATTAAAAGAAACTAAACCCAATGCTTCAAAAAAAGTTGATGCCAAAACATTCCAATCGTTAGTAGTTAAAATGTTTGGGCCAGAAATATTTGCTCCTGCGCTCAGACCTACATATGGAGTACCATTTTTTACTTTTGATCTTAGTTTTTCCATTAATTCAGCTTTTGCAAGTTCATTTAATAGGTGATAAGTATTTCCACCTCCCATTAATATCGCTTCAACTTGCTCTAGTTGATTATTAGGATTTTCTTCTAGATCAAGGTGATTGAGATTGACACCAACTTCGTTAAGGGATTTTCTGGCATCTTCAAAATATTTTCTTGGGTTCGAAATATTTGCAGCGGAAACAAAAAACGTTTTTCTTCCACCAAGAAAGTCTGCTATTTCTTTCTTACGCCAATGATAGAGTGGTGTTCCTGAATTACTAATTAAAAGAAGTTTCATAAAGTAATTATATCATTGTATGGTCAAAGATTTAAAAATGTGATATAATTCGTTGGTAAATTCGCCTCGATATGGTGGGGTCGAATTTATTTTTTATTATGGCGGATGTAAAATCAAGAGACGTACCACTGGATAAGATTAGAAATATAGGAATTATTGCTCATATCGATGCGGGTAAAACCACAACCACCGAGCGTATTCTTTTTTATACCGGTAAAACCTACAAAATCGGAGATATCGACGAAGGAACAACGCAAATGGACTGGATGCCGCAGGAAAAAGAGCGGGGCATTACTATTGTTTCTGCTGCAACTACTGCTTATTGGACCCACACTTCGCAAAGCTCCGCGGGGCGAGAAGATCCCTATAGAATAAATATCATTGATACTCCCGGACACGTTGATTTTACCGCAGAGGTTGAGCGTTCGCTTCGTGTTTTAGACGGAGGAATTACAGTTTTGGATGCAGAAGAAGGAGTTCAATCTCAATCCGAAACTGTTTGGAGACAGGCAGATAAATATAAAGTTCCAAGAATCTGTTTTATTAATAAAATGGATAAACTCGGAGCAGATTTTCTGTCTACTGTAAAAAGCATAGAAGACAGGCTTGGTGCAAATCCTGCAATTATGGTTCTGCCAATCGGAGCCGAAAACACATTTAAAGGAATCGTTGATCTTCTTACTCGTCAGTCATTAATTTGGGGATCCGATGAATTGGGCGCAAAGTACGAAGTCAAAAATGAAATTCCGGAGGATCTAAAAAAACAAGTTGAAAAATATCGCCACAAACTTATAGAAAAAATTGCCGAAACAGACGATAAGCTTTTGGAAAAATATTTAAGCGGAGAAGAACCAACGGTAGAAGAACTCAAAACTGCTCTAAGAAAAGCGGTAATTGCCTATAAGCTTGTTCCAATCTATGCAGGCTCAAGTCTTCGTAATAAAGGGGTTCAACCCCTACTGGATGCTGTTGTAGATTACCTTCCTTCCCCCTTGGATCTTAAAGAAGTTAAGGGAATAAATCCAAAAACAGGAGAGGAAGAGATTAGAAAATTATCTCCCGATGATCCTCTTGCTGGTCTTGCATTTAAAATTCAAATTGACCCTCACGTTGGAAAACTTACTTACTTTAGAGTCTATTCAGGCAAGATAGCCTCAGGTTCTTATATATATAATAGTACAAAAAATAAGACAGAAAGGGTCGGCCGAATTCTTCTGATGCACGCAAATACGAGAGAAGAGATTAAAGAGGGATTGTCAGGGGAAATCGTCGCACTCGTCGGTCTTAAAGATACAACTACAGGAGATACACTTTGTGATGATAAAAAACCCATTGTTCTTGAAAAAATTTTATTCCCCGAGCCGGTTATTTCTTTGGCAATTGAGCCAAAAACAAAAGTTGATCAGGAAAAATTAGGTCTTGCTTTAAAAAGACTTTCCGAGGAGGACCCAACCTTTGTTATTAAGGCAAACCATGAGACTGGGCAAACAATAATCTCGGGAATCGGAGAGCTCCAGCTTGAAGTTATGGTTGATAGAATGAAAAGGGAATTTGGAGTGATGAGCAATGTAGGTGCGCCGCAAGTCGCATATAAGGAAACAATAGAAAAATTGGCAGAGGCAGAGGGGAAATACATAAGACAAAGTGGAGGACGCGGTCAGTATGGTCATTGTTTTCTAAGAGTAACGCCCAAACCAAGAGGAGAAGGATACGAATTTGTAAATGCGATAAAAGGCGGAGCAATTCCTGCAGAATTTATTAGCTCTATTGAAAAAGGTGTAAAAGAATCAATGGAAAACGGAGTTTTATTGGGTTATCCTATGGTTGATATGTCGGTTACGGTTTATGACGGAAGTTATCACGATGTTGATTCTTCGGATATTGCATTTAAAATTGCGGCCTCACAGGCATTGCAGGCGGCAACAAAAAAAGCAGGACTTACACTTCTTGAGCCGATAATGAAGGTTGAGGTAACGACTCCGTCTGAATTTATGGGAGATGTTATCGGAGATCTTTCGGCAAAAAGAGCGCAAATTTTAGGAACAGAAGAAAGAGCAAGGGCTACAATTATTTTAGCGCTGGTTCCATTGGAAGAACTTTCCGGTTACGCAACTACACTGCGATCGATGTCTCAGGGACGAGCCTCTTATTACATGGAACCATCGCATTACGAGCAAGTTCCTAAAAATATCATAGAACAAATGCTTTCCAAATCTACTTTTACCGGGAGAGTTGCTGCCCAGTAAGTTTCTTTGGAATTTTGACTCTTGACCTTCCAGCGAAAATACTGTACTATGCCTTTAGCCTTAAATCTTTTAAGGTGTATTTTTTTCTTGTAAAAATTTATAAATTATGGCAACATCTGGAAAATTTGAAAGGACAAAGCCACACGTAAATGTCGGAACTATTGGTCATGTCGATCATGGTAAAACAACTTTAACCGCAGCAATTACGACTGTTTTGGCAAAAACAGGTAAGGCAACCGCTAAGAAATACGAAGATATTGATAATGCTCCCGAAGAAAAAGCAAGAGGAGTTACGATCAATATTACTCACATCGAATACGAAACCGAAAAACGGCACTATGCCCACATCGATGCGCCGGGACACGCAGATTACATTAAAAACATGATTACGGGCGCCGCTCAAATGGACGGTGCTATTTTGGTAGTCTCAGCGCCCGACGGTCCCATGCCGCAAACCAGAGAGCATATTTTACTTGCACGCCAAGTCGGTGTTCCTGCAATTGTTGTTTTTTTAAACAAAACCGACATGGTTTCCGATACAGAACTTTTAGATTTGGTAGAAATGGAAGTTAGGGAACTTCTTACCAAATATCAATATCCGGGAAATGATGTTCCTATCATTCGCGGTTCAGCACTCAAGGCATTAGAGGGAGACGCCGAGGCAGAAAAACAGATCTTAGCCTTAATGGATGCGGTAGATAACTACATTCCAACTCCAAAAAGAGATATCGAAAAACCATTCTTAATGCCTGTTGAAGATGTTTTCTCTATCAAAGGACGGGGAACGGTTGTAACGGGAAGAGTAGAAAGAGGACAGGTTAAAGTAAATGAAACAGTTGAGATTGTCGGAATAAAAGCAACAAAATCAACTGTTGTAACAGGGGTTGAGATGTTTAGAAAACAGCTTGATGAGGGACAAGCGGGGGATAACGTTGGACTGCTTCTTCGAGGTGTTGAAAAAGACGATGTAGAAAGAGGTCAGGTTATTGCCAAGCCGGGTTCAATTACTCCTCATAAGGAATTTGAAGCGGAAGTTTATATTCTCACAAAAGAAGAGGGCGGGAGGCACACGCCATTCTTTACAGGTTACAGACCGCAGTTTTATATTCGAACAACCGATGTAACTGCAGAAGTTGCACTGCCGAAAGGTGTTGAAATGGTTATGCCGGGAGACAGCACCAAAATGACAGTAAAGCTTATTGTGCCGGTTGCTTTGGAAGACGGACTCAGATTTGCCGTTCGGGAAGGCGGAAAAACAGTAGGCGCAGGAGTTATAAGTAAAATTATTGCATAATAATTTTACTATTGTCCATTTCTTCATTTTTCATTCTCCATTTGATTTTATTCCTTGTACTTTTGTGTCGACAAAAGTACCAAAAACTCCTTGCAAGCGAAGTCGGACTATTTTTGCTCATTCGCTTATCGGAGGATTTCACCCTCTCCTCGACAAGTTTGCGAGGAATCCCCCTGATGCGCTCATTCACAAAAAATTAACGTCCTTTGTTCGATTGCAAGATTGTAAATCCCATTTAACGATTCGGTTTTTCTTATTGACTTTTAAATTCTTAAGTATATAATCACACTTATTCTTATGCCAAAAGAACATTTATCATCGGTCCAGGTAGGCAAATTTTGGAAGTGGGCGCGCGAGAATCATGAAAGGGTAACTGACGTATTTAGAGACACATCAGATAATTCGGGATGGGTGGTAGGAGATACAAAAGAACCAATGTTTATAGTTGGAGGAAGAGTTGATGGATCAGAAGCAGACTTGTATTATCCTACTGCTTCTGCAGAAGAATTAGCGAGAGCGGGGGTAATTTTTGACAGCACAGTTGATACTGTGCAAGCTCCGGCAAAATTACAACTGCATATGGGCGACTAAGTCCTTAGCCTTGGAATCCCCTGAATTACTCGTTTAAGTTCTCACGCATTCAACTGTGAATTGGCGAAAAAAATTAATTTTCTTCACAACAATTTCTCTTTTTTCTTCTTGAATAATATTTTTATCTATTGTAGATATTTTTCTTGTACTTTTGTATAGGCAAAAGTACCAAAAACTCTCGCCAAGCCTTGTCTCATGCTTTCAAAATTAAACTCGCTCTTCGGGGGATTTCACCCCCTCCTCGACAGGTTTGCGAGGAATCCCCCTGAGTCATTCATTTAACTTTTCACGCATTCGACATACGGATTGGCGAAAAAATTAATCCCTTTTATAACAATTTAGCAATACAACAATTGAACAATCTTACTTTCTTCTTGAATAATCCCTTTCTATATAGTAAAATAACCGAATGCCGAAGGGGAGAATTAGAGTACGTTTAAAAAGTTATGATGCAAGGGTTATAGACCTCTGTTGCCAGCAGATATTAGATACTGCGATACGAACCGGCGCAAAGGTTATAGGTCCTATTCCTCTTCCTACTAAGCGAAGCGTTTATGCAGTAAACAAATCTCCTTTTATAGACAAAGACGCAAGAGACCATTTTGAAATAAAAGTCCACAAAAGATTAATAGACATTATGTCTCCAACCGATAAAACTATCGATTCCCTAACCCACCTTGAACTCCCCGCAGGAGTCAACATCGAGATAAAGATGTAATCTTCTAGAAATTTCTAATTTTCAAACTCGACCCGCGGGGTTGAGGCACGAAGATACTGAAATATATTGAAGTATTATGAAGTATCTTGAAATATTATGAAAGACCGCAAGCTTGGTTCAACCCGAGGCGCAGTTTACACCCCAAAATGATTTAATATCCCCTTCCGCATTGTATTTATCGGTGCATATTGCATTTGTGCTTGGCTTTTTATATAATTACATTTAATTCGATGATTAGGCAAAGATCGGAGGTTTTGAAAGTTCCATAATAGAGTCAAGTTCGCCTCGGCGAGTCAAGCGGCTCTAGGTGGGTCGCTTTTTTGTTGTTTATGACACTACAAGCAATTATCGGGCAAAAAATTGATCAAACTCAAAAGTTCCTTGAGAATGGAACTAGGATTCCCGTTACCAGACTTTGGGTTAAAGAAAATGTTGTCGTTTCTCATAAGACGATTGACAAAGATAATTATTCCGCTATTCAACTTGGATTTGGGCAAAAGAAAAAGGCAGGCAAAGCACAAATGGGACAAACAAAGGGGGCTGGTCTTACGACTGCCCCTAAATTTTTGAAAGAAGTAAGAATGGAAAAAGAACTTTCTTCGGTTGGAGAAACTATCAATGCCGCGGAGGTTTTTAAGCCCGGAGACATGATTAATGTTACAGGTATTTCCAAAGGAAAAGGATACGCGGGTGTTGTAAAAAGACATCATTTCAAAGGCGGGCCAAGAACCCACGGACAATCCGACAGAGAAAGAGCGCCCGGTTCCATAGGACAGACAACAACACCGGGTAGAGTTTATAAAGGAAAAAGAATGGCAGGAAGAATGGGCAATGAAACAGCGACAATTAGGAATTTGGAAGTTGTAGATGTATCGGAAGATACGATTTTAGTAAAAGGCTTGGTTCCGGGCGGAAGAAATAGTTTGATAATGGTTAAAAAGGTCGGAGAAAATAAAAAGTTTGTCCCGCTTTATAAAGATGCTGTGGGAACCGAAGACTTGCCGCAGGTTTCAGATGACGTTCGGCAGGGTAAAGTCCGGGGAGGAAACGAACTACCGCATTCTGCGGGTGACGCTCGGGTATCAGATGAGGAACAAACTAATACCACACCCTCGCTAAGTGATGACAGCCAGAACGACTCGGAGATTAAAGAGAAAGATAAAAGTGGGTCTGTCATCAGTTCACCCGAGAATGGACAGTCCGTTTCCTCTTCCGAAGATGAAAATAAAGAAAAGGAGGACAAGGAAAATGCCAAGTAAAAAATCAAAAATCAAAAATCAAAAATCAAAAGTTGTAAAAACCAAGGCCATCCAAACTGCCGTAAGGAGAACCGTAGCCAAACCGGTTATTAAAAAGAGTTCAGCAGTAAAACCCAAGACGGTTAAGTCAGCTCCTATTAAATCGAGGCCTGCGGGACTTATGGCGAATGTTTACAATATGCAGGGAAGAGTAGTGTCTAAAGTTGATTTACCAAAAGAAGTTTTTGGCGCAAAAGTAAACGATAATCTTATGGCACAAGCTGTAAGAGTTTATCTTGCAAACCAAAGAATGGGGACTGCCTCAACAAAAACCCGAGGGGAAATAACAGGTTCTACGAAAAAAATTTGGAGACAAAAAGGAACGGGAAGAGCAAGGCATGGTTCCAGAAAAGCTCCGATTTTCGTTGGAGGAGGAGTTGCTTTTGGACCGCGTACGCGAGATTATTCTTTGAAGATGCCAAAGAAAATGAAAAAGGCCGCTCTTTTTTCGGCCCTTTCTCTTAAAAAGAATAACGGAGAAATAAAAGTTGTAACAGGGCTTGAAAAACTTTTGCCAAAAACAAAATTTATGGCACAGGTTGTAAAAAAACTCGGATTTGATTCAAAAAAAATAAATGTTCTCTTGGTAACTCCCGATAAAGAAAAAAACGGATCTGAAAACATTTTTAGAGCCGGAAGAAATATCGAAGGACTGAAGATTCTAAATGCAGATGTACTAAATACATACGAAGTTTTAGATAACAGCTCAATTCTTTTTATGAAAGATGCAGTGGAGGCAGTTAAAAAACATTTTATTAAGGGAGGCGCCGCCCATAGGGCTCTGCCCGGCGGGAAAACAGTATGAACGCAGATGTTATAATATCTCCTCTTATTTCGGAGAAGTCAATGAATGATGTAAATCTTGGGAAATTTACTTTTAAGGTTTTTAAAAAGGCGGATAAAAATCAAATTAAAAAAGAAGTCGAGAATAAATTTAAGGTTAATGTTTTATCCATTGCAACCGCAACGGTTAAAGGAAAAAAGAGGAGAGTCGGTGCAAAAAGAACAGAAGTCGCTTTGTCTTCCTGGAAAAAAGCGATCGTCAAACTCAAGACAGGACAAAAAATTGACCTGTTCGACGTTGCTGTAGCACAAAAGAGTTAATTATGAGAAAACTTAAAACTATAAAAAAGAAACAGTCAGGGCGCGATGTTTCAGGACGCGTTTCTGTCCGGCATCAGGGAGGAGAGCACAAGAGGTTTTTGCGCGCAATCGATTTTAGAAGAGATAAAAAAAACATTACGGGCAAAGTCGTTGGGATTGAATATGACCCAAACAGAACCAGCGATATTGCATTAATACAATATGATGACGGAGAAAAAAGATATATTTTGGCTCCGGAAGGTCTAAAGTTAAACGACATTGTTATCTCGGGAGCCCAAGCAGATCTTAAAGTTGGTAATGCAATGCCGCTTTCCCAGATTCCGATTGGAACATTTGTTCACAATATAGAAATTACGCCAGGGCGAGGAGGACAAATGGCAAGATCTGCGGGGACTTCTGCGGCGATTGCAGCTCATGAGGATGGGTATGTTCATTTAAGGCTTCCATCAAAGGAAGTTCGAAAAGTAAGAAGTTCTGGCTTTGCAACGATAGGAAATTTGGGAAATATTGATTGGAAAAACGAAGTTATCGGAAGTGCCGGGCGAAAAAGACACATGGGAATTCGCCCGACCGTTAGAGGAGTTGCGCAAAACCCAAGATCGCATCCTCACGGAGGAGGAGAAGGACGAACGGGAATAGGAATGCCGGGGCCAAAAACTTATAGAGGAAGGTCGGCTGTTGGAAAAACAAGAAGAAAAAATAAATATTCAAACAAATGCATTCTGCAAAGGAGGAAGAAATAATATGGCAAGGTCGAGTAAGAAAGGGCCGTTTATCGACCCTAAGTTATTAAAAAAAGTAATGGCGCAAAAACAAAGAGGTGAGAAGACTGCTATAAAAACATGGTCGCGAGCGACTCAAATTCCGCCTGAGTTTATAGGACATACTTTTGCTGTTCATAACGGAAAAAATTTTATAAATGTTTTTATCGTTGAGGGAATGGTTGGGTATAGGCTCGGAGAATTTGCGCCGACTCGAACATTTAGAAGTCATGGAAGAGTCGTGGCAAGAGAAATTTCTAAAACTTAATGGCTAGTTAGTTCATGGTTCATAGTAGAGAATACTAATAACTACGAACTAATCACCAATAACTAAAGTATGGAATATACAGCAGTTGCAAAATCAGTAAGAATGGGGCCAAGAAAAGTGAGACTGGTTGCGGATTCTATCCGCAAAATAGGCTCAATAGATAAATCGCTTAATGCTCTTTCTATTCTTAAAAAAAGAGCAGCAAATCCAATTGAGAAGACTTTAAAAAGCGCGCTGTCTAATGCAATAAATAGAGGTGCTAAGAAAGAAGATCTTTTTATAAAAAGTATAGAAGTTATGGAAGGGCCTGCTCTTAAAAGAGTCCGACCATCTACAAGAGGGAGACAGCACCCATATAAAAAGAGAAGCAGTCACATAAGAGTTGTCCTTTCGGACAACGAAAATCAAAAATCAAAAATCAAAAATCAAAAATCTGGGACGAAAGGAAAGGTTTATGGGACAAAAAATTAATCCAAAGCTTTTAAGATTAGGACCGGTTTACAACTGGAGCAGTCGCTGGTTCGACGATAAGAGATACAAAGAAACTGTGCTTGAAGATTACAAACTTAGGGGAGCTCTTATGAAAAAACTTGAGGCATCCGGAATTTCCAATATCGAGATAGAAAGATCAATTAATAGCATTAAGCTTACTGTTTATGTCTTGCGACCCGGTATGGTAATTGGGCGGGCAGGAACGGGAATGGAAGATTTAAGAAAGTTCTTGCTGTCTATTCTTCCGGGCAAGCAAGGCGGAAAAAATGCTGCAAAGCTCGATATTAGAATTGAGCCGGTTAAGGAGCCAAATCTTGATGCATATTTAGTTGCAAAAAGTATATCCGACCAGCTTTTAAAAAGATTTCCTCACAGAAGAGTTATGAGTCAGTCGATTGGGAGAGTAATGGGGGCGGGAGCCAAGGGAGCAAGAATAGTTCTCTCAGGAAGAATCGGAGGAGCCGAGATTGGAAGACGTGAAAAACTTCAGCAGGGAAAAGTTCCTCTTTCTACCATAAGAGAAAATATAGAGTTTGCAAGTGTTCCCGCTTTAACTAAAAAGGGGTATATTGGAATAAAAGTATGGATAAACAAACCCGAGGGGAAATAAAAATGAAAAAATAAAAAAATAAAAAAGATTTTATATTTTATATTTTAGTTTTTAATTTGAGCGGAGTGAACGATGTTAGTTCCAAAAAGAGCAAAATACAGAAAACAGCAAAGAGGAAAAATGAAAGGAAATGCGACTTCGGGAAATAAACTTTCCTTCGGCGAGTTTGGTCTTTTATCACTGGGAACTGCCTGGATTACCTCAAGACAAATTGAGGCGGCAAGACGTGCAATTACCCATTCTATTCAAAGGGGAGGGAGAGTCTGGATTAGAATTTTTCCGGATAAGCCTGTTACAAAAAAACCGGCAGAAACAAGAATGGGTGGAGGAAAAGGGGATGTTTATGAATTCGTAGCTCCGGTTAGACCTGGAAGAATGCTTTTTGAAATGGGCGGAGTTTCCAAAGACGCGGCTCATGAAGCACTTCGTCTTGCATCGCATAAATTACCTATGAAGACATTAATTGTTGATAAGGAGGAAAGGCAGTGAAAACAAAAAATAAAAAAGAATTATTTACAAAAACAATAGACGAGCTTAGAAAAGTACTTTCAGAAAAAAGAGATGAGCTATTTTCTGCAAGACAAGATTTGGCACAAAATAAGCTTAAAAATGTGAAATCTATATTTTGGAAAAGAAAAGAAATCGCTCAAATCTTAACCGCAATAAGAGAGAAGGATTTGTCTATGGAAAAGGAGGAATTAATAGAAAATGCAAAAAACGCTTGAAGGTAAGGTAGTATCGGCTAAAATGCAAAATACTGCCGTAGTAGAGGTTTTCAGAAGAAAACCTCACCCGCTTTATAAAAAACTTCTTAAAAGAAGTAAGAGATATAAAGTGGAAACCGGAGGACTATCGGTTAGCGTGGGAGATAAAGTAAAGATTATAGAAACAAGGCCTACATCAAAAGGTAAGTATTTTAAAATAATGGAGGTTGTTAAATAATGATTCAACACAGAAGTATTTTAAGATCAGCAGATAATTCGGGCGCAAAATCTCTTATGGTTATTCAAATTTATGGAGGATCAAAGAGAAATTTCGGGTTTTTAGGAGATGTTCTAAATTGCGTAGTTAAAGAGGCTTCATTCTCAGGGCAAGTAAAGGCCAAAGAAATGGTAAAAGTTGTATTGGTAAGAGCCCGAAAAGAACATAAAAGAAAAGACGGTTCTTATGTAAGATTCTCGGAAAATGCAGGAGTTGTCATTGATAATATGAAAGATAAAAATCCAAGAGCAACTAGGATTTTCGGTCCTGTTGCACGGGAGGTAAAAGACAGAGGATTTGCAAAAATTGCCAGTATGGCTATAGAAGTGGTATAACCCTTCGGCAAATGCTCAGGGTAATAAGCATATGAAATTAAAAAAGGGAGACGAAATAAAAGTTGTCAGAGGAAAAGATAAGGGGAAAACAGGAAAAATAGAAAAAGTTTTTCCAAGGGTAGATAAAGTTATTATTCCAAATGTCAACTTATACAAGAGACATTTAAAAGCAAGGTCTCAAAGTCAGCCGTCTGAAATAATAACTTTAACAAAACCTTTACCGGTTTCAAATGTCAAACTCATCTGTCCTAAGTGTCATCTTCCAACAAGAGTAGGCTATAAGATTGATGACAGCAAAAAAACAAGAATTTGTAAAAAGTGCAAACAGGAGATATAAATCCAGCACCTTTTTTAAGAGTGTTGGATTATGTAGGAAATTAATAAAACATTGAAAGGTGCTGGATAAATATGGCAGATTTAAGAAAAAAAATAAAAGAAGAAATTACACCAAAATTGCAGAAAGAGTTAGGAATTAAAAGTCCTATGGCTGTTCCTAATATTTTAAAGATTGTTATAAATGCCGGGGTTAAGAATGCAACAGTTGATAAGAAAAACTTAGAGATTGTTCTTTCGGCACTGGCGGCTGTTACAGGACAGAAGCCAAAAGTTACGGCCGCAAAAAAATCTATTGCAGCTTTTAAGCTTCGGGAAGGAGATAAAATCGGGCTCGTTGTAACTTTAAGAGGTAAAAGAATGTTTGATTTTTTTGAGAAGCTTGTAAATGTAATATTGCCAAGACTTAGAGACTTTCATGGAATAAGGAAGGAGAGTTTTGATAAATCGGGTAATTATACTCTTGGATTTGCGGAGTTAAGTATTTTTCCTGAGATAGACGTTGGTAAAATGGATGCTGTCTTAATTGGGCAAGGACTTGAAATAAGTATTGTAACAAACGCAAAAGATAAGGAGACAGGATTTACGCTGCTGTCGGCTTTGGGAATGCCGTTTAAGAAATAAATATGGCAAAAGTATCAAGCATAGTAAAATTTAAGAAGAAACAGAAGTTTACAACAAGAGCAAGAAACAGATGCAGTATCTGCGGAAGAGCAAGAGCTTATATGAGACGCTTTGGTCTATGCCGTATTTGCTTTAGAGAGAGAGCAGTAAAGGGAGAACTTCCGGGCGTTCTTAAAGCAACTTGGTAAAAATATGAATCATACAGTATCCGATTTTATTATTAGAATAAAAAACGCGGCCAGAGCAAGAAGAAGAGAGATTCTTGCTCCGTATACTCGTATAACCTGCGAAATTGCAAAAGTTTTGGAAAAAGAAGGATTTTTAGAAGAAGTTAAAGAACAGACTGTTGATAAAAAGAAAATGCTGAGCCTTAAAATAAGATACAAAAACAGAATCCCGGTTTTAACAGATGTTAAGGTTATATCAAAACCTTCTATTAGGGTATATACGCCGTCGAAAAATATAAATGCAAGCCAAAGAAAAGGAATGTTCATTTTTGTTCTCTCGACAAGCAAGGGCATTCTAACAGGACATGAAGCCGAAAAAAAGAATCTGGGGGGAGAGGTTTTATTTAAAGTTTGGTAAAAAATATGTCTAAGATAGGAAAAAAACCAATTGATATTAAAGAAGGAGTAACTGTTTTTATAGACGCAGGAGAGGCTAAGGTTAATGGGCCAAAAGGAATGTTAACTTTTAAAATTCCCAATGCGGTTGAAGTGAAAATTTCGGGTGGGAAAGTAGAGCTTGCTCAGAAAAATCAAGAAGCAAATAACTCAAGAGAGTTGCTTGGTTTAACAAGATCAATAATTTCAAATATGATTGACGGAGTTTCGTTGGGATTTGAAAAAAAATTAGAACTCTCAGGAGTAGGATACAGAGCCCAAACATCGGGCGAAGATTTAACGCTTCATCTTGGTTTTTCCCACCCCGTTATAGTTAAGCCGCAGGAAGGTATAAAATTTCAAGTTGCGGATAATTCTATTATTATTTCCGGAATCGATAAGGCACTAGTTGGAAATACTGCGGCAAAAATTAGAGCCATCAGGCCGCCTGAACCATACAAGGGAAAGGGTATTAAATATCAGGGGGAAGTTATAAGGAGAAAGGCAGGAAAGGCGGCAAAGGCAGTAGGAGGAGTAAAATAATGAATAAAATTGGTAGAGAAATTAAAAGAAAAATAAGGGTAAGGTCAAAAGTAAAAGGCACTTGCGCGCGACCAAGGCTTTCCGTTCATAGATCAAATAAATTTATATATGCGCAACTTATCGATGATGATAAGGCAGAGACTATCCTGGGAGTATCGGAAAAGAATTTGGGAAAAGAAATAAAAGGAAAAAAATCCGATAAGGCAAGAGAGCTAGGTCTTCTTTTAGCAAAGCTGGCAATTTCCAAGAAAATAAATACGGCAGTTTTCGATAGAGGAAGCTACGCATATCATGGAAGAATAAAACAAGTAGCGCAGGGTGCTCGAGAAGGAGGACTTAAATTTTAATGGCAGACTTTAAAATAAAGATAGGAGAGCAAAAAACAGATAGTAATTTTGAGGAGAAAATTATCCAGGTAAACAGAGTCTCCAAAAAAACAAAGGGCGGAAACAAGATTGGCTTTTCGGTTCTCATGGTTGTCGGAGATAAAAAAGGAAAAGTCGGAGTCGGTCTTGGTAAAGCTCCGGATGTTTCCCTGGCAATTAAAAAGGGATTGTCTATCGCTAAAAAACATTTAATAGAAGTCCCAATTATTAAAGGAACGATTCCTTTTAGAATAGATATTAAATCCGGAGCTGCTAAGATTTTATTAAAACCTGCCCCTGTCGGTTCAGGAGTTATCGCAGGTGGTGCTGTTAGAAGTGTTGTTACAGCAGCAGGAATAGAAAATATCTCATCTAAAGTTTTGGGAACGAAAAATCAAGCAAGTAATGTTTACGCAACTATAGAGGCGCTTATTAGACTCTCGCAAAGATATAAGAAATTAAAGGAGAGATAAAATGGCTTTAGATAAACTTAAAAAAATTAAAAAACCCTCGAAAAAGAGACTCGGCCAGGGGCATGGTTCAGGTCGTGGAAAAACAGCTGGGAGAGGAACTAAGGGACAAAAGGCAAGAGGGAAAATATCTCTTTCTTTTGAAGGAGGAGCACTGCCTCTCATAAAAAGACTTCCTTTCAGACGCGGCAAGGGAAAGAATAAAGTTTTTAAGAAAAAACCTTTGGTTGTAAATATTAAGGTTCTAAATTTACTTAAAAAAGATAGTATAGTTGATATTGAGACTTTAATTAAAAATAGAATTGTGGATGAAAAAGATGCTAAGATGTATGGAGTAAAAATTTTGGGCGAAGGAGATTTAAAAATACCCTTAACTATTAAGCTTCCAATTTCAAAAGGAGCAGGAAGCAAAATTAAAAAAGCAGGCGGCAAGGTAGAATAGAATGAAAAATCTTTTATCGATTTTCAGAAACAGTTTTAAAACACCCGATGTCAGATCGAAAATTTTATTTACGGCAGCAATTTTCGTAGTCTTTAGAATTTTTGCCCATATTCCGGTTCCCGGCGTAAATGTCGTCCAGCTTAAAGCTCTTTTTGCCCAGAATCAATTTTTAGGACTCTTGGATATTTTTTCAGGAGGAACCCTTGCGAATTTTTCTGTTATGGCTCTGGGTCTTAATCCCTACATTAATGCTTCTATTATTCTTCAGCTGTTGACGATGGTTTTCCCCAAGCTTGAAGAGTTGTCAAAAGAAGGAGAGACAGGGAGACAGAAAATTAATCAGTATACTAGAATGCTAACGGTTCCTCTTGCGGTTCTTCAGTCTATTGGAATGTATGCCCTTTTAAGAAGTCAGTCGATTATAAATCTTCTTGCGCCAATTGAGCTTTTGGCTTTTATTACTACTGTTTCTGCGGGTACGATTCTTCTTATGTGGTTTGGAGAGCTTATAACCGAGAAGGGAATAGGAAATGGGATCTCTCTTCTTATTTTCGCAGGGATCGTAGGTGTGTTTCCCGTCTCCTTTGCACAAACAGTATCAACTATAAATGCTGAGAACATATCGAACATATTAGTTTTTGCGGTGATGGGAATAATGGTAATTTCCTCGATAGTTATCATAAATGAAGCAACCCGGCAAATCACTGTTTATTATGCAAAAAGAGTTCGAGGAAATAAAATCTACGGCGGTCAATCGACACATCTTCCACTGCGATTAAATCAGGCAGGAGTTATTCCTATCATTTTTGCAGTTTCTTTAGTTTTGATGCCTTCGCTTATTGCAAATTATTTATCTGCCTCTAGTAATGAAGCCCTTCGTAATGTGGCAACAACGTTTGCAGCTTGGTTTAATCCAACCGGATTTATTTACAACTTTTTGTATTTCTTCTTAGTTGTCGGATTTACATATTTTTACACCGCAGTTATCTTCAATCCTAAAAAAATTGCCGAGGAAATACAAAA
>Ga0209541_10000205_pt1 | contig 112606 bp, 135 predicted proteins | sample RifCSPlowO2_01_FD_184027 | JGI IMG/M metagenome (GOLD analysis project Ga0209541, IMG submission 184027) | Groundwater microbial communities from Rifle, Colorado - Rifle CSP2_plank lowO2_0.1 (SPAdes) (version 2) | ecosystem: Environmental > Aquatic > Deep subsurface > Groundwater | place... | reverse complement strand
CCCCGCCATTGGCGGGGCTGGGCGAGCGAACCCTCTCGTCTTCAAAATCCGAGTTCGTATCTAGTTTCTTGGCTCCCCCGCGAGGATTCGAACCTCGAACCTACCGATTAACAGTCGGACGCTCTACCATTGAGCTACAGGGGATCGTGGAAACTATTTTACCACGCTTAAATTTGAAAATAAAGAAGCATAATTATATACTGGTATAGGTGCAAGTTAAGAATTTCAATCTTTCCAAAAACTTTTTGTCATTAAGAACAAAACTTCCGATCTTTTTTTCCGCCTTTATATTAATAACGCTTGCCGTCTCGATTTATTATCTAAACTTCTCTCAAAATAAAATTAAAGACTTGGGAAATAAAAATGCGAGTCTTGATAAACGGCTGAAAACTATTGATAGTAAGCTTGCGGAACTAAAAAATCAAGACCAGTACAAAATAAATGAAGATATTAAAAAGGATATCCAAAATATAGAGACGACTTACAAGCAGTCTCTTGACTCTTACCAGAGAATTCTTGACCTTCGCGCACAAAGTGTTAAGACGGGAGATCTTGAGAAACAATTTGCCAAAGTCTTAAATTATTTATCAACTTTAAATTATTCATCAGCCAGTGCGGATCTTAAACTTCTTTCTGAAAATATCAAAAAGTCCGAAGACAGCCTAATACAAACTGAAACAATTCAGTTTGCCAATGTGGCAGTTAATAATAGCGCGCCCGGCGCAGGATTTTCCCAACAAAAAGTCTCAACAGACAAAGGGGACTTTCTCGTATCAATAGTTGCCGCCGATCTTAACTCAACAAGAGTACTTGTAGATACGGCATCTGATGGAGACTGTCGGGATAATTGTCCCACCCTTCCTCTTGCAACTTATGTTTCACGCTCCGGAGGTTTTGCAGGGATAAACGGCTCATATTTCTGTCCGCCCGATTATCCAAGCTGTGCGGGCAAGGTGAATTCTTTTGACACGCTGTTGATGAACAAAAACAAAGTCTATTTTAACTCCGGCAATAATGTGTATAGCAGCGTTCCATTAGTTTATTTCACTGGCAATACTATGGGTGTTCGCGGACGTTCTTCTGATTGGGGAAGAGATACAGGCGTTGATAGTGTGATTGCAATGCAGATACTTTTGGTCTCTGGCGGCAATCCCACTTCGGCCGGGGGAGGAAAAGCGGCGAGAACTTTCATAGGAAATAAGGGAAGCATGGTCTATATAGGAATTGTCTATGGGGCATCTTTCTCAGATGCAGGAGTGGTACTTAAGACACTAGGAATAGATAATGCGCTTGGTCTTGATCAGGGCGGATCAACTGCTCTTTGGTACGGGGGTTATAAGGCAGGACCGGGAAGAAATCTCCCCAACGCAATTGTTTTTGTGAGAAAATAGTATTGACAAAGCATATCATTTGTCATAGAATCTATAAGTGAAACACTTCGATTGGGATAAAAATAAGAATGAGCAGCTTAAGAGAGATAGAGATATTGGTTTTGAGGATGTGATTCAGGCGCTAGTCGAAGGCAGAGAATTAGATAGGATCACTCATCCAAATAAAAAGCGGTATGCCAACCAAAAAATATTGATTGTAAATATAGAAAATTATGCTTATCTTGTACCATTTATCGAGGACGAGGATAAGGTTTTTCTAAAGACGGTTATCCCAAGTAGAAAAATGACTAAAAAATACTTAATAAAAGGGGGTAAGATATGAAATATTACGAATTAACAAAAGAAGAACAAGAGCTTCTTAATGAAGTTGAAAAAGGAAAGTTTATTAGTGCTCCAAACCTAAAAAAAGAAAAAAAGAGATTTCAGACTATCGCAAGGAATACTCTAAATAAAGCAAGGAATATCAACATCAGGCTTTCAGAGAGAGATCTATCAAGGCTTAAAAGAAGAGCTGCAGAAGAAGGCTTACCCTATCAGACACTTGCGTCATCTATCATTCATAGGTCTATAGATAGCTAAGAGCAGATCTCGAAGTTATTCTAATATCATCCCCAACGCAGTGGTTTTGTTGAGAAAGTAACTATCCTAAGTAATCTTTTAATTTATTGCCGCGGGAAGGGTGGCGAAGTTTGCGCAGAGCCTTTGCTTCTATTTGTCTTATTCGTTCCCTTGTTACCGCAAACATTTTACCAACCTCTTCTAAAGTCTTTGGTTTTCCGTCCTTTAAGCCAAATCTTTCTTCAAGAACTCTTCTTTCCCTATCGGAGAGCGTTGATAAAACCTGCTCGACCTGTTCTTTTAAAAGCTCACGTGATGCGCTGTCAAAAAGCGTAGGCGCCGTTGTGTCGTGAATAAAATCTCCAAGACGGGAATCTTCCTCATCACCCACGGGAGATTCCAAGCTTGCAGGTTCCTGAGAAATTTTAATAATTTCCATTGCCTTTTCAGGATCAATTCCCAAAACTCTTGCAACCTCCTCGGGTGTTGGTTCACGACCCAACTCCTGCATTAATTTTCTTGATGCCCGCAAAAATCTATTTATATTTTCTACCATGTGAACAGGAATTCTAATTGTCCTTGCCTGATCTGCAATAGCTCTTGTTATTGATTGTCTGATCCACCAAGTCGCATAAGTTGAAAATTTGTAACCTCTTCTCCAATCATATTTTTCAACTGCCCGAATTAACCCCTGATTCCCTTCCTGAATTAAATCAAGAAGCGTAAGTCCCCGCCCAACATATTTTTTTGCGATTGATACAACCAAGCGAAGGTTTGAATTAATTAAAATTTTCTTTGCTTCCTTATCTCCCTTTTCAACTCTTTTTGCCAGAGAAATTTCCTGCTCAAACTTAAGAAGTGGAATTCTTCCAATTTCCTTAAGATACATTCTAACCGGGTCTGAAATTGTACCCTCTGTTAAAACTGTCAGCGCCGCAAGCTCTTTTTCCAAATCCTCGATTGGTTTTTCTGAGTCCTGATCTGCTGCAACGGATTCAAAAACATCTATATCAAGCTTTAATAGTTTATCGTACAAAGTATCTAAATCTTCTATATGCTCCTCGGGACGCGGAAAAATTGCCAATATTTCATCCTGGGTTATGTAACCTCTTTTTTTTGCAGAATCGACAATGTCTTTTAAAAAATTCTGGGGTCTCTTTTGCTTCATACTCTTACCTTATTTTAACACATCAGCCTGACTTTTTGAACCAAGGCTTAATTCTTGAGGAGTTTTACCAAACCCGAGAGCTCTTTCTGAAGACTCTGTGTTTCCTCTTTCTCTTTTTCTTTTTTATTTATGGCTTGGGCAATTTCTCTTATTTTATTTTTCAAATACAATACCTTTGACTCCCTTGCGACTTTTCCCAACTCTTGAGTATATTTTTTAGAATCTTGAAATTTTGGCAAGGGCAATATAAAACACGTATCAAATATATTAATGATTTCCTTAGGGAGTGTTTTTGCAAAAATTTTGCTGTCAAAATTTTCGTTATTTTTAAAGAAAGATTTTAGATATTCAGAAATCTTTTGGTAAGATGGACGTTCAAATTCATAATCCCCGAGAATTTCGATGGAGAAATTAAAATAATCTTTTACACTTTCACTTTGCAAGATTAAAGAAAAAAGATATTCTTCCAAAATATCTTTCCTTCCTCTTATTTCTTTTTTTGCTCCGGCAAAACTAAGATTATCCGGCTCTTTTTTGCCAACTTTATCCATTTCTTTCTGAAGAGTCTCCAGGGATGCATCCAGTTCTTTCGCTAAGGCTTTGAGATAATGCTCTTTTATTACTTCGTTGTCTATATGGGAGATAAAAGGGAGAAGGTTTTGGGTTATTTTCTTTTTGCCCTCTACTGTCTCTCTATTATATTTTTTAAGGAAGGCCTCTATTAAAAAATCGTAAGCTCCAATATCATTAGTTACTGCTTTTTTGAAAAATATCGGATCTTTTTTAATTGCCTCATCTGGATCTTTAAAATCTCCAAGCTCTATAACGGTCGTTGTCAATCCTTTTTTTTCTAAAGACTCCAGACTTCTTTTGACTGCCTCAAATCCTGCCTCATCGCGGTCTAGGCAAAGAGTTACTTTCTGGGCAAATCTTGAGATAAGAATAACCTGATTCTCTGTTAAGGCAGTTCCTTTAATTGCTACAACATTCTTAAAGCCTTGTGAATAACAGGAAATTACATCGAATTCTCCCTCTACAATTATTGCTCTTTCTTTCTTTTTTATCTCTTCTTTTGCCAAATTTAAACCAAAAAACATGCTCCCCTTATGATAAACAAGCGTATCTTTTGTATTTACATATTTTGATTCTTTTATTTCGTCTGAGAGTATGCGACCCGAGAAAGCAACAATGTTGTTTCTATGATCATAAAGAGGAAACATAAGCCTTCCCCTAAAAAAATCGACTGTTCTTCCCGGCCTTGTAAAAGAAAGTCCCGCATCTATTAAGTCCTGCGTTTTGTATTTCTTCTTTTCTATTAAATATTTCGAGAGAATATCTCCTTGAGCAGGAGAAAAACCTATTAAAAAAGTTTCAATAAGACGCGGGTCTATCCCTCTTACTTTTGTCAAATATTCAAGGGCTTTTTTACCTGCATTGTGTTTTGTTAAAACATAATGATAAAAATCGGAGGCAATCTTATTGACAGAATAAATTTTTTCTTTTTTGGAAGTGTCTTTTTTTACAAAATCTGTTTCTAAAAGTTCTATTCCGACCTTTTTGGCAAGGATCCGCAAGGCCTCTACAAATTCCAAATTTTCATAATCCATTAAAAAAGTGAAGCAGTCTCCGCCTTTTGAGCAATTAGCAACGGCGAAATTTGTAGCAATATAAGAATTGTCTTGATCAACAGAAAAATTATGAACTGGACCTTTATAATATTCTTGACTAAGTTTAGTTATTGGTAATAACCAATATTCTGAGCCGTCTTGATGGTAATAAACTAGGTCATACTTTTGCGTTATTTCTTCCGACCAAAATACTGAATATGCTTTTTTATGCTTAAGTCCCATCTTGTCTGTTAGTGCTTCTTTTACATATAGTGTTGGGAATAGACTCAATCGAAGAAGGATATCCACAAGCTGTTCGACTAAGACTTTAGATATTGTAGTAATTGACTTATGCCAATGAGTAGAACGGTGTGCTTTAAAAGTAGTGCCGTCTCCTTTAAAAATTGCTTCCAAGAGAGTTTTCTGTTTCTCAACTGGCAGTTCTTGGAAAATAAATGGTATATGCTTATTTGAAGCTCCCTTGCCACATAAGTTCTCGAAGATATTTGCAAGCTGTGAATGGCACGCCGTTATTTCAATACCGGTCCTTTTCAGATTCGGGCGTCTATAAGTTTTTGCCTCCAATTTAAAAATCTTTCTTATTAAATTTACAATTTCATAGGCGAAATTTTCCTCATGATTACCTAAGCTAAATCGAATATAGGCTCTATGGCTACTTCCTTCCGCTATCCAATACCCAAGTAATTTAAGAAGCTCATCGTTTATAGGAATTTGTAAGGGAATTTCCTTAGGAATTGGGCCATATTTAGCAACTTTACTTATATAAGAAGATAAATCAATCAGTGTAAGATCTTTATTGTTTCTATTAATCGGGTAAAGCAATAAATCACCCTTTTTTAATTCTCCAGCAGGGAACTTTCTTATGGGAAAATATTTGTCTATCAAATTTTGGTACAGATTTTTATCTAGATTTCTGATTTTTAGATACTTCCTATATCTTCTTGAAAAGTATTTGTATTTTTTTTGCATATATGGAGATCCTCTAACAACATAAACGTTATGGTCGCTTGTCAGTTTTACCTTTCCTCCTAATTTTCTAAGCACGACATGTATGAGATTTCCCGAATACTGATGGGTCATTACATCTGTTACTTTTCTCAAGTTACCTTTCCCCGAAACTACCCAATGATTCGTATCGATTTCTTCGATATTGTGGTATCCAAATGGAGTTTTGATTTGTTCTCCTGGGGGGAAACATCCGAAGCAATGCCAAATCTGCCGCTCGGGCGATACAACAAAAGAAGGAGTTTTTTCGCTATGGAACGGACAAACTGCTTTAAAATTTCTGCCTGCTTTTTTAAGAGGAATGTATTCGCTAATAAGAGAGACTATATCTATTTTTTCTCTGACTCTTGCTACTTCATCCATTGCAGAGGTATTGTATCACGCAAAAAAAACTTTTCCTACAGTCGCTTATGGTATAATTTTCTTATGGATTCTGAACCAATTTCAGAGAAAAAAATTACAGTTATAGCAGCACAGAATAAGGAACAGAAGCCAGCTCCGCTTGAGAAACAGGTATTACCTGACCAAATAGGAAAAGATGTTCCATTAGCAGAGGATATTGCACGATTTAGAACTGAACTTGAACAGAAAATACTATGGGAAGGTTTACCTTTTAAAAAATGGAGACAAGCGTATAATCAAACTCTCTCAGAATACCCGCAGATTCTCGCTTATAAGCCTATTTTAGATATGGTTATGCTAGAAGTAGAGTCCTCGAGGAATAAACTTGATGAAACATGGAAAGAAACACATCCTAAGGGGAAAGAGTTTAAAGAGGATGAAGAAAGGTTCGTCCCACAAACCGCTGAACCTGAAGCCGCAAGAAAGCTGTTCAGTAAGCTATTTGGTTTTGAACCCAAAGGTGATGTGGAAGCAGTAAAAGGGGCGATTTCACTTAGGCTTACTGTAGACGACGATGACTATCGAAGACTACGCCTTAAAGAGGGACAGGAAATTTCTTCTGAAGCGTATATGGAATATCATGCTTACGGAAATTTTCCTGTAATAGTTGAGAGAAAAAAAATTAAAGGAGAAGAAACTCAAGAAATATCATTTCTGAATCCTAATCTACATCACGAGCTTGAACACGCAAGGAACGCATTTTTGGAAATAGGAAGACACACGTTTTTTTATTTTCCATCATTTGCTGATATGAGGTTACCAAAAGAAATTTCTGAGAGACTACAAAGACGGCATGGAAAAGAACCTGAGATGGAAAAGTCAGCCAAAGATGAGATTTTGGCTTTTTTTAGTGCTTTTGAATCTATTGAAATGAAAACAAATACCCATGTGACCGACGACAATCAACGAAAACAATTAGACGAACTTTTAGATGAAGGTGCTAGTGAATTTAAAGTAGGCTTAGTGCCTTATTTTGAAGAAAATGGGTATTATTTTGAATTACACAAGAATAGGTATAACCCATCAGATGAGGAGCAAAAACGGTATTCATCAAACGCAAAAAGAGGGGTCGATTCATTGACTCAACTTTACGAATTATACAGAAACTCCGAACACAGATCCAGAGCAGCAAGGATGTCAATTAATGTTCTCGAACAGTTCCCTCTTAATAGTTGGCCTGCTGTAGTAAGATTAATTTCCTCAAGACATAATCAATCAAAGCTACTGAGGGAGTAAAAACTATTTCCCCAACCGTCTAATTGAATTTAGATTGCAATATATTTTTCATTGTAGTATTTTAATATTATGGATACTACCCCAGAACATCCAATCGCAGAACCAAAGCTTTCTCCCAATGAATTTGTAACTCGATTAAGTGAAATTTATGATGTAGCAATGCCAGCGCAAGGTACTCTTTCCAAAGATGATGTCCTTTCTCATTTATCTGCTCGAGGACACTCTGAAACCGCAGAGCGTATAAGTGGAAAAGTGGAAGCCATTCTTCGTGCAACTCCCACTATAACCGAAGACTGTAGAGATTGGATAAGAGGCCATGTTGGATTCGATTTTCTAACAGGCAAAGAATTAGGTATGGACTATTTTCGCAGTACCATTCTAAGAAATGCAAGACCCATGATGGAAAACTATAACTATACTGATGAGGAATTTTTTAGAGAATTCGAGCGTGAATGCTACAATGCCGAGTTACGCATTTGTCTTCACGCTGAACAGAGGCAGGCTGAAATAGAGATGGAAGATCGAAACACACAAGAAACGCCAAAAGGCTCATTTATTGGTAGACTTGCTGATCGATTAAAATCGATTATTCCAGGAACAGAGGATCCCGTTGAAGAAAGAAATCCAAGACTTCGTTTAACAGAATCTCTGTACGCTGGATGGCGTCAACGATTTATTGAAAATTACCATCAAACACCTGAGTGAGATAAGTAAAATTGTTCGGTATCCTATTTGACTAGCAGTTCAGAAGAAAATTTAGTCTTAAGCGTTTATTTTAATCTTAAAAATTAGAATTTGTTTAGAAATCAGAAATTTGAAATTGGAAATTAATCACTCCCATTCCATTGTTGCGGGGGGTTTTGTTGTTATGTCGTAAACTACCCGTGAAATCTCAGGTACTTCATTTACGATTCTTGAAGAAATCCTTTGCAAAACTTCATACGGGATCTTTGCCCAAGTTGAAGTCATAACATCTTTAGATTCAATAATTCTTAAAGCAATTACCTCACCAAAAACTCTCCCGTCGCCTTTAACAGCTGTTGAAAATGCGTTTGTCATAACCGGAAAAGAAAGAAAAACTTTCGAAAGAAGATTTGTTTTTTTAAGCTCTTCAAGAACAATTCTGTCTGCCTTTTTTTCATTCTTAAGTCTTTTTTTTGTAACTTCTCCTCTTATTCTTACTGCAAAACCTGGCCCAGGGAAAGGCTGCATATTTATAAAACTTTCCGGAAGATTAAGTTTTCTGCCTATATCTCTTACTTCATCTTTATAGAATTCCCGCATTGGCTCAAGAAGTTTCAGCTTCATTTTTTTTGGCAATCCTCCCACATTGTGATGGCTTTTTATTTTATCGGCATATCTTGTTCCCTTACTCTCTATTACATCAGAGTAAATAGTACCTTGAAGAAGAAATACAACTTTTTTTCCCTTTTTTACAAGTTTTTTCATTTCTTTCTCAAAAATCTCTATATAATAATTCCCGATTATTTCCCGCTTTTTTTCCGAATCCTCCACTTTCCTAAGTTTTCTAAGCATTTTTTTCTCTACTTTTACAACAGCAAGTTTTATACCTATGTGATCAAATATTTTTTTAAGATGCTCCTTTGTCCCTTCTCTCATTAGCCCGTTGTCTACAAAAACAGGGATAAATTTTTCACCGATTGCGTTGGCTGTTAAAACAGACGCAACTGTTGAATCAACTCCTCCTGAAACTGCGCCTATTACGTATGACTTTTTTACTTTATCGGCAATTTCCTTTTCTATTCTCTTTACGTTAACCGAAGACTTGATGAATCTAGCACCGCAAATATTTAGAAAATTTTTGATGATTCTTCTTCCAAAGTCCGTATGTTCTACTTCCGGATGAAATTGAAGTCCAAAGATCTTTCTCTTTTTATCTTCTACAAAAGCAAATGGGACATGTTCGGAAGACCCAAGAACTTCAAAATCCTCTGGCAGTTTTATAACTTCATCTCCATGACTCATCCAAACAACGAATGATTTTGGCAAATCCTTCGTAACTTTTAACTTTTCACTTTTAACTTTTAACTTTAGTGTGGCTGGCCCGTATTCTTTTTTTCCCGAGATTACTTTTCCTTTTAAAAGCTTTGCGGTGAGTTGAAACCCATAACAAATACCAAGGATGGGAATTTTTAAATTAAAAATTTCGGGATTTATCGCTGGTGCATTTTTTTGATATACTGATGCCGGCCCGCCGGATAAAATTATTCCGTCTATGTCTTTTCTGTTCTTGTGAATCTGCGGAATTGCCTCCTGCGGATAAATAATTTTTGAAGAAGCTCCAAGTTCCTTTATTCTCCTTGAGATTAAATGGGCAGTCTGGGATCCAAAATCAACTACGATAATCATGAATAATTTTTTCCGCTACTTGTAACCAAGATGCTGTGGGGGTGGCTTTCTGTTAAAGAGGCTTGCGTAATCTTAATAAACTGCGCTTTATCCCAAAGCTCTCTTATATTTTTTGCTCCAACGTAATACATTCCGGATTTTATTCCTCCAATTGCCTGTTCAATTAATTCTTTAACAGTACCTTTTACCGGAACCAACCCCTCAACTCCTTCTGCTATTAACACTCTGTCTTTATAATCTTTATTATGAAACTCATCTTCCGATTTGACTTTTGCTCCTCTTTTCATAGCAGAGATAGAACCCATTGCATGATATTCTTTAAAAGTAAATCTTCTTTGTTTTTTTTCAAAAATGCTTAAAAATCTATGAGGGACTTGTTCTCTTTTTAAAATAACTATTTTGCCTGGAGATTCTAGAGCTGATGCGAAAAAACTTCCCATCATTATTGCGCAGGCACCTGTTGCTAAGGCCTTGATCATGTCTCCTGAATATTTTATTCCTCCGTCTGCAATAATTGGAACATTTGCCTTTTTTGCTATTTTTGATGTTTCCATTATGGCAGTTATTTGAGGAACTCCCATTCCGGAGATTATTCTTGTTGTACAGATCGAACCCGGCCCCATGCCGACCCTAAGTCCATCTGCGCCGGAAGCAATAAGTGCTCTTGCTCCATCTGCCGTTGCAATATTTCCGGAAATAACTTCGGCTTTTGGAAAATTTTTCTTGATATATTTTGTCGCATCGATCACTCCTTTTGAAAATCCATGAGCCGAATCAACTACAATTACATCTGCTCCCACTTTAACGGCTTCCTCTGCCCTTTTTTCAAAACCTTTGCTTGCGCCGATTGCCGCTCCCACCAATAGTGCCTGTCCTGAGCCTGCCGAACGGATCTTTTTGACCTTTTGAACTTCTCTTACCTGATTTTCTATTGTTAAATTTCGGTGAATTATTCCTATCCCCCCAAGTTTTGCCAAAACTATTGCAAGTTTTGCCTCAGTTACTGTATCCATAGGAGATGAAACAAAAGGGATTTGAAGTTTTAATTTTTTTGTAAGTTGAGTTGAAAGGTCTATTTCCGAACGAGTGAAATCCGAATAGCCGGGCAAAAGAAGAACATCATCAAAAGTAAGGCCAAAGGGTAGTGTTTGGGGCTCCATAATTTACTCTACTAAATTGGGTTTTGTTTGTCAAGAGAAAAGAAACTGTTGATTAATATTTTTGAAGAATCTAGAAATTTTTAACGTAGGAGAATATCCATTCACCACTTTCAATTCTTCGCCAAATAGCACCGTAAGTTGCAAAACCATTATTGCCAGTAAAAACATGTACATACCCTGGAATCTTTTTAAAAATTCCCTTCTGTCGTGAAAATCTTTCAGCTTTTTTTTATTATTTTTACTGGGTTTCCATCCCTATCAACCCCTGTCTTTCCAGCATAAGGCTCGATCTTGAACCATAACTCTGGTAAACGGTCTTCGTCATACTGCCGTGCTAATTCTCTACGTTTATCTTCTATTCTTGTCTGTTGTAACTTGTATCTTTCTTCCTCACTTAAATACCTCATATCCCCTAGCTCAATTTGATGAGCTTCAATATCCTCAAAAGTAACACCAACAACTGGCCAGATCCATTCACTGTAAATCTCAGGGTTATCCAAGATAGTTTCTCTTGCAATTTTTCCCGCTTGCATAAAATCTCTTTTCGATAGGGCTTGAACTAAACTTCCCCAAATTTGTGCTTGCGCTTGATCTTTACGAAGATAGGACGTTCTCAAAAATGCGATTAATTTAACAACAAAAATCCCCTCTTGCCAGTTATCTTGCCAGATCTCAACTGCAAGATTTTTTTCCTGTTCTTGAATTTGATAGAATAAACCACGGAAATGCTCTGTTCCGTAAAATCTTTCAGGATCAAATTGTCCTTTAATTTTTTTTTGATCACCGAGAAAAATTCTTTCAAGTATTTTTTTCTTGATGTCCTTCACACCAACATCATTGCCATCTGAAGACCTTACGCGTATATCCTCATAGTGGTTTACCGCCCTAACCAGTGGTTCCATCATGTGAATTTTGGCACCTCTTTCAAGATAGGCAAGTAACAGAAGTCTAAACTCTGGAGATTCACCACTCAGACCCCATGATTCAAATATTTCTTTAAGATCCCATAATCGTCTATCGCCTGGTCCAACTGGCTTAAATGCTTCCCAAATCAACTGAGTATTTAAGAGGTTTGGACTAAGATTATTTAAACTAGAAAAAATTTCATTTAAGTCTCCGTAGTCTTGTGTAATATCTACCTTTCTTCCTCCTTTTAGTCCAATTGAAAAATTACCTTCCATTTTATCGCCTATTTCATTTAATGCGGTAAAAGCAGATCTAGAAGCTAGTGAATCCCAATATCTCTGTTTCGCTGTGTCTTTCTCTCCGCGGGTTTGCGCAAAAGACATATCTTTTTTTAATTGATCTAGCAACTCCTGTTGATCACCTCTGTCCAAAACTTGAGTTAGTAATAGAGTGTGATCATCGTAAAGTTTCCCGGCATTCTCAAAACCATATTCTACTCGTTGCAATAGATTTTCCTTCCGAGTCGGTAATGTGTGGAATTGAAAATATTCCTTCACTTCACTTATTGGATTATCTTTAGTCATTGGTTTATCTTCAGGCATGCCAGTATTATACAAAATTATCTTTATTCAAACAATGATTTTTTCAACTTCTAAAATGTTGTTATAAATATATGCTGGCAAAAATGAATTCTTCTGCGGTTGTCGGGCTTATCAAGTTGACAATAGGTGAAATAATATCTATGATTACATCATATGAAAATCGTAAATCTGTCAAAATTGCTTAAAAAATATAAATCAGGTTGGGTGGCACTAAATAAAGAAGATAAGATTGTGGCTCACGGAAAAACTTTTGCCTTAACTTGCCAAAAAATTAAAGATATGAAAGACGTCTTACTTGTTCCGGTTTCGCAAAACTACTTTGGCTTTGTCACTTTGTGCAATGGCTAAATACCCATATTTTTCCCCAGATAATAAAACATTAAAACCATGGATTAAAATATCCCTTGGATATAGAGAAACCCACAAAGTAAGTCCGGGTGTTATTGCACTTATTGATTCGGGCGCTGATGTTTGTTTCTGCAAAGAGGATATTGGAATTTGGTTGGGAATTAAATTTTCAAAAAAAGAACCGACAATTTTTACTACGGCCAACAGAAGTACATTCCGAGCTCAAAAAGAAGCAGTTACAATATACGCTTGTGGCAAAAAGTATGACTGTCTCTTTTATTTTACTAATGATTTGCCTCATGAAACACCGATTATTTTAGGACAGCTAGGTTTTTTTGATCGTTTCAAAATTACTTTTGATTTAAAAAATAAAGAAATGGAAATTCTGTAACCATTCCTCCTTATAATCTTTCTGATATTATATTAATATGCTGGCAAAGGTTAATTCCTCGGCGATTGTGGGGCTTGATGCAGTACCCATTGAAGTTAATCAATAATTTATCAGTAATTTTTTAAAGAAATTACTTTAAGTCCGCGGATTTTTTTGTCTTGGTGTTTTGGGTTATCAGTAACTAAGATAGCATCTTGTCTTAAGGCCAGAGCCATGAAACTGGCATCGTAGTAAGTAATCTTGTTCTCATGAGCTATCCGATATGCTTCTCTTGCCTCATCTTCTGATTGAACTACAAATTGAATTGGGAGTAAATAAAGACTCTCAAAAGATACTTTTGCATCTTTTACTGGCACCTTTTTACTTAGGAGCAAAGCATTTCCTATCTCATATTTTGCAAGCTCCGAAGTTATAAGAGCTGCATCACCAAATTTAACATCTTTGATTATTTTGTCTGCGTTATCTAGATATCTTTCTTCTTGTTGATGTAGCCACTTTACTATAATTGAGGAGTCGATAACAAGTCTTTTCATCAGTGACGATATCTATCTTCTGCGATAAATTTAGATAAACTGCCTCGTCCTTTACCTTTAATAGCTCGCGCGCTCTTAATTGCTTCCCAAATTTTATCCCAATTAATCTCTTTTTGGTATCGGTGAGGTTTGATAATAATCTCATCAGGATTAACCACAGAAATAGTTACAGCAGATAAAGGAGTAGCCCAGTTCACTACTTTTCGAATGGAATCGGGAATAGTTAGCTGCCCCCTGTCTCTTATTATTGCTGTTCCTTGCGTGTTTATCATAAAATCAGAATATCAGAAAATCAGAGTATTGTCAAGAGATTGTGCTGGCTGACCACATCGGTAACAGTTTAAAAAAGTTTTCTTTGAATGCAATACGAAATGCATACAGAAGACTTGGAAGATAATCTTATTCTTAAACTTTGCTATTATAAATATATGCTTGCAAAGGTTAATTCAGCTGCTATTGTCGGTATTTATGGAGATAAAGCTCCCTTTTTTATGTATTCTTTTATAAGAGACTGATATGGAATATTTATTTCGTTGGCTTTTTCCTTAACTCTGTCTAAAAGATACTCCGGAATTCTTATAGAAATTGAGCGAGTAGTGGGCTTAAGATTGGGAAAACTTACTCTTTCAAGATCCGAAGACTCATAATACTCTGAGAGGTCAAGATTCCACCAGAATTCCCTCTCTTCGTCTTCATTTTTAAATTTTGGAAGTTCTAATTTTTTCTTCATATAGATACACCTCCTTCTTATTTATGCCTCTTGCAGAAATTATTCTTATTTTTTTACCTCTCTTTGTAAAAACCGCAAATAAAAGTCTTTCTTTTTTAGTTTTACCTATTATTCTGAATCGTTCTTCGCCTTGAGAATGGATTTTATCTTTGAATATAAATCTTTTATTATCGAAAAAAACTTCCTCTGCCTCTCTATCTGATATGCTATGCTTCTTATTTTTTCCGATGTTTCCCTTATCCCATTCAAATTCAAGTACCTTTTTGTCAACTTGCATTGTATATACTGTACTATACAAAAAATGACACCTACTGTCAAGTGTAATTATCAATATGTTATCATAACTTTATGCTTGCAAAAGTAAATTCTTCGGCGATTGTGGGACTTGATGCAGTACCTATCGAAGTTGAGGTGGATATTGCTTCCCAAGGTCTCCCGAGTTTTACAAACGAGGGAACACAATCCATAAATTTGAACTCCAAGCTCACTTATAAATGAAGTCATGAATGAACCAGATATAGAAGAGTGCTTCTATACCTTTAAGGTTAAGGGTGAATTACACGATAGCACTGGTTGATGATTTCAGAACCGCTATAATCTTGATGCTATTGCGTTTTAACTCTACTCCGTAAACCTCTTGTATACCTGTTTTACCAACAGAATCGCATAATCAATATCTTCTTCGTTATCAATATCAAATTGGGTAACATGTTTACCATAGTATTCAAAACTTTTATTCCTGTATCTTGTTCTTTTTTCTGGGTCTTTAAGATCCTCTGGTTTAACTCTGTATAGCTCTACTACTATTCTAGAGGTTCTAATCTTTACATTGAACACAACCTTATTTTCTATGTTAAAGCCAATGTAGTATTTTACTGGGTGTATTTCAAAGCGAGAGTCAAGCTCTAATACTCGCTGGGAAAATTCATCAAATAATACTTTCGCTTTGCTCCATGTTGGCTTGATGTGATCTTCAACAGAGTATTGTTTAATTTCTCTTGATACTCTTTCAACATCTTGGTTTTTCGCAATTGTTTTTATGCTCTCGCTTTTTTCAGAAGCTCTTATTTGATTAAAGGATACCAAATCATTGTCGTATTTCTTTGCTTCCCATAGTTCTATTGGTAAGTCTTGAAAGCCAATAGCTTCTTGCTGATACTTTGTAAATGATGATGCGATAAACAATACTTTTGATTGAGACCAATCAATATCATCTTTCCTTAAATTCTTTTTACATTTCTCGTTATATTCCAAAACAAAATCAGCCTTATTGTTAAGAAGAAGTGCTAAATACGCATATCCTTGATCTATAACGCTAATACTTTTGTCTTTCTTGTATTCAATAATTACGAAAGATTTTAATTCTTCGTCAAATGCCAAAGTATCAATTCTTAAATTGTTTAAGGGAAATTCCGAGGAGACAAAACTTAAATTAAAAAGCTCATCAACATTTTGCTCAACAAGATTTTGTATTGTTTTTTCTAGGTCAATTTTCTTTTCCTTAATTGAAATTAGTTTATTACCAGATTGCTTGTATATCGCCATAGCAGGAGTATTCTACCAAAAACGGCAGAGGATAGTAAGACGCTAACCCTAACATTTTCAACTAAATCACCCTAGCAGTTTATTAGAACTATCTACCATAAGAATTGCTGCATGAGTTTGATAAAAAGATAACCACCAAATGCCCACAAACTCATCTTCCCTTACATTAAAACCCATATAACAGAATGTATTGCCAAACCTACCTGCGTTCAATGCTCCTTTCTTCTTTGCTTCGTCTAATAAATTCAAGCCAATATCTGTTGGTTGAAAGTAAACTTTTAGAGTGTAGTTGTCTGGTATAGATTTTTTGTATCTGTGAAAGTGAAGCCCTTTGACAATTTTTTTAAGTGCATTTTCAACTCTATCGCTTTTCATTTTCATTGCAGTTACCTTACGCAAAAATATACCACTGGGAGATTTTATATCTATCTTTGCCATTGAATTAAGTATCTTTTGATGTTTTGTTACTTGGTGCATCATTGCATAAGGTCGTAAGTAGCTTGGTCTTACTCCTTCAAGAAATACTTGCCGTGCTTCTTTATTCCATCCCGTCATAGCAAAACAATCCCGCAAATACTCGTCATCTTTTGAAGTAGCATTATTGCAACTCTTGCAAGCAGGAACTTTTACACCTTTGTATTGAAAATCTTTTGGGAATAAAGATTTAGGGGGAATATGGTCAAAAGTTGTTGCGGGTGCTTGGCAAAGATAACAGGTTTGAGCGGTTTTCATATCTACTTTTTTTGAATTATACCAAACTTTAAGCAATCCAATTAGAATTTTACGCTATGGATTATTATATCAAGCTAAACAGCAACACCAAATTTGACATCAGTGTTCAGGCTGGTACACTATATCTATACATTAAATAGAGAAAATAGATTGATATGACAATACAAATAAATAATCAAAGACTCCGCAAATACCCTTCTAGCAAATCCTTGATAGAGCTTGTAAATGAGTTAGAACAAGAGTTAAAAGCCTTTGAAAAGAAAAGGCAAGAACTACTTCTAGCTCTAAGATTACCACCTAATTTCCCATTTAGTATTCAAGAGAAAGGAAGCTATGATTGAGCTCTTTCTTTCTACTGACGGAAAGCAAACAGTACACATCCAAGCTGATACCAAAGAAGAAATGGACAAACTGTTGCCATACGCAAAAGCGTTGTACCTGAAAATCGTTGAGGAATTAGGAACCAAAGCTCAAATGTGGCAAGAAGTGATGAATGGAAACGGAAAAAGCAAACAAGCACCCTTTGGCAAACGAATTGACTCCGTAGAACAGGCTGAAGAAGCGTTAGCTCCTCAATGCCCTGTTCATCAGACTGCCATGAAAAAACGGAAAGGTCAATACGGAGAGTTCTGGTCTTGCGGTATAAAATTACCAAGCGGTGCATGGTGCAGACAAACTTCGGCTGGCGGACTCTCACAATATGCGTCTAAATCGGAAGATATCTAACTAAATGTATATGTTAGTGCACAACTTGCACCTATGAAATCAACGCAGCCACAATTGCTAAAAGTTTCTAAAGACAATGAGGATGAAAAGCTCCAAAAAAGCAGAGGGTTTGAACTCAAGACGAAAAATAATTACAGATTAGATGAAGTGGTAAGTGCCTTGCAGAAAAGTATTCGCAGAGGGCAAGAAGAAAGAGCTTTGTATTGGGCTTATGAAATGATACACGGAGGCTACATTGGCTATTTTTGGAGAAGAATAAGTGTAATAGTGGTTGAAGATTTCGGACTAGCAGACTCCTTTGCCCCTGTTCTTATAAACAGCTTAGCCCAGCTCAACGAGAGGGTTAACAGGAATGGTTATGTAGAGACATTTCACCCGACAATGGCTGTCCTGTACCTCTGTAGAAGCCCCAAGAGCCGTGAAATTGACCATGCCAACGATTGGCTAGACAGAAAAAGGGAAATGGGATGGAGAGAAGAAATAGAAACTCAAGATTTGGATGAGCACAATTTACGAGGGAGAGAACGGATCAAGCAAATGGAAGGCAACTACCAACGGAATAAGGATGAGGTTTTCTACTATGAGAGCATCTTGCTGAATAACCATGTATCAATCGCTGATGATAAGTATAAAAAGCTGGTATGGGAGCTGAGAAAACTGGACAAAAAGAAGATGCACAATAAATATGAGCCAAAATAGTCAAAGAAGTATCACAGAAAGTCCACAGACCTATCACAGAAAATTAAAATGTCACAGAGGCTAATCACAGAACTAGGTTATCAGGAAAGCAAAATCAGCTTCCAACAAGGCTAAATAATGTATGAGATACAGAGTGAACAGATTAGAGTTGAATAGTGTATTGAAAAGGGGGCAGGAAGGACATTCACGCCTTGTTTAAGCACTGTGTTAAGGAATTAAAAGGAAAGGAGCTTGGAAGAATTGGTATTGAGTGCTTTCGTAACTCTGTACACAAACTTCAAAGATGGATTTCTTTGACCTTGCTCTACCAAGCTCAAATAGGTTCTATGCACTCCTACCTTTTCCGCAAGCTTTTCCTGAGAGATCTCCTTCTCCTTTCTCAATCTCTGCAAATTTTGCCCAAACTGCTTAAGGGTGTGTTTGTATGGCAGAGGTATTGTTTGTATACCCATGCCATCAGTGTAAAGAATGATACAGAGAGTAACTATCCACTGTGAGTAACAATTTTATTAGTTTAGTGCTATACTACAAGAAGAAATAATATGGAGCTGAAAAATAATAAAATAGTATCTGGTGCACTGATTTTAATTGCTATTGCAATAGCGTATTACCTGTTAATCTCTCTGCCAAAACAGCAGGAATTGAGATCGCAACAACAGGAAATCAGTCTTAGGAAGCAAACCTATGAAATCTGTCTAAAAGAGTTTGAAGAGCTTTCTAATAATGATGCTGGAATACGTTATTGGTCTGGACAAGTTGTCGCTGGAGAGTTGACCGAAGAAGAAATGAAACAGAAAATAACAGAGTTTACGTTTGCTGTTCTCTCTAAGAAAGATGAATTTCTAGTGAATTGTGTTGAAAAAAGGCTTCAGGAGTATAATAAATAATCTACCTTTTTATGCTAAACTGAAGCCTAGAAGCGTTACAGAAGCCCTAAATAAGACTCGTAACCTATTCCTATGTTCACGAAGAATAAATTAGTAATCCTACTCGTCAGTATCCTGGCTCTAGCAGGTGTTCTAGCTGTTATAAAGCCGTACTTAGCCCCTTCTTCGCAGAACCCACCAAACACATCACCCGAAAGCTCAAAAGTCGCCCAGTTGGAGTTAAAGTATCCTTACGATGTTAAAAATGTAACGGATAAGGAAAAAGAGGAAATCATACAGCTTGTAAAAACATTTGAAACGCTACAATACGAAAGGAGGGCAAAGAAGGTATTAGATTTGTTTACGCCACCAGTAAATAATGATGAAAAAGGTTGGCTGGATCACTTGGAAGGTAAGGATATCAATTCAAAACCTAGGCTGTACATTACCGCAGGATTCCCTTCGTATCTCAACTGGTACATGGTAAGAAGAATAGAAAAGCAGGATGGTGCGATACAGGTAACCTTGAAAGAACTGAGAACATTTTATGACAATTCAACCGCTGACTATGATGCTAGAGTTGAAAACCTAACTCTTGTAATGCGTAACGTCAATGGAAGCTATAAGATTGAGAAATACTATCATGAAAAGCCTTTGCCAACTGTAAATATCAAATACGAAGGGCTGTATTGATAGCTACACCTCACAGAATTGCCTACCCCGACACAGTAGCAGACTACCAGTGTACCAGCAGGTACGCATCTTTCTCACTTTGAATGTACATTCCTTAAGCTATTTTTGGAACTGCATATTCTGCAACGCTATTTGTTTAGTGGTAAAATTGAGGGAATATGAGTATGAGCATTTTACCTATTAAAATTCTTGTGCCCAACAAAAGAAAATTTCAAGAAATTTCTCTACTAATAGATAGGCCAGAGTTTGAGAAAGAAATTGTGAAGCTCATTAGGAAGTGGCGTAATAAATCTCCAAAAGAGACAGAAACACAATATCAAAGGGCACTAAGAGCTTCTTTGAAAAAACTGAAATTACCAACTTCATTTTATGAACTCTTATCAGATTGTGTCCGTTTTGGAACTCTCTGGAAAAACTATGATTTGAGTCTTTTGGGCTTGATGAGATTCCTAGAAGTTTTAGATGAATCAAGAAAATCAAAAACTCTTGTAATTCTTGAAAGAGACAGGGATTGGTATTGGCGAAACAGAAATGGTGAAGGATATGGAAAAATTGCACAAAAAGATAGAGTTGAAAGGCATACTGTAATTGAGGCTGTTAAGAGATACAAAAGAATGACTGGTAACAGATAATCTCCCAATCTGTTAACTCCACAAGCCCAACTCACTCATATAAACTCCACTTATATGAGCATGAAAGCTGATGAGTATCAATTAGCTGACTTTGAAGTTGCCGCCTTACTCCTGACTTTAGGATTCAAACTTCTTGATATTGATAAAACCACCCCTAAAAAAGCTATATTCCTGTTTGAGAATAATCCCAAGATACCCGAAACTATTGATGCATACTTCAACGACTCCCTATCTGTCAATCCTCATCTCCTATTTATGCAAAGCAAGAGCTTGAAAAATAGATTGTATTTATGACAGACATAAAAACATTTGAAGTCAAATATGAGTTCTCTCCAAGTAAAGATAATGCTCTTCGGTTACAAAGAGCTTACGAATTAATTTTTGAAAAATCAATAAATAATTTGTTAAAAAATCAACCCAGAAGGCTAGAAAAAATTAGGAAAAATTATGATTTACAAAATACATGAAGAGCAAATTAGGGCGGAGCTGACTCTTGAGGAAGCAATAAATCTTATTAGGAATGTTTATCACGCACAATACGACCCAACAAGACCTAGTTTTGACGCTTGGGACCAGCTTTTAGCTTGCGAGACGATTGAAGAAACCACACCGAAAGAAGAAACCTACAACAAAGAAAAAGAGACAACCAACGATAGTGTCAGTGTTAGTGGGAGTGGTAATGATAGCAGTAAACTCAGCGTTAAATCAGAGTTAACTCATAGAAAACTTGAAGTTATCTCAGAGTTAAAAACATGCCGTTATCGTACTCCACCTAAAAAAATAGCTTCCCTTTTGGAAGAGCTCTTTAGTTCCCATAAAAGTAAACCTGGGCACTGGTTGTATACCGCTCAGCATTGGACTCCACGAGCAATAAACCGCAACATCAATCGTATGATGAAACTCCACAAATATGGATGGGAAACCATTGAAAATCCATCTGCATATTTCACATACACAATTAAGTTTCGTAAAAAGAGAAAGATTCGTCTATGAGTACCAATGCTATTTGTAAACAACATAAACGTATGAAGCCTTTATTAAAAATCGTCAAGGAGGAAAAAACTGCACAACGGGTAGGAAAAAATAAAATAAGAGTCATCTCTAACCTGGCAACTTTCAACAGGAAACAAGTAAGCAGACTTTCAATCATGCTTGGAGAGGAGGTGTCTTACTTAATAAACAACGCTGGAGTATTGAGTTTAGACTGATTTGACAGGCTATACACTTGACATCAGTGTGCTCTATGCTACGCTTAATATATACAAAATAAAAAAATGAAAAGAGCAGCTTATTATGTAAGAGAAAGTCCAAGTCTTGCTGAAAAGGAAGACACTAAGGACTCGCAAATTTCGGCTCTCGTTGAACGGATAAAAGCAGATGGTAATCCATTAGTCGGTGAGTATGTTGATAACGGATGGGCTGGAGATTTGCTTGCAAGACCCGATTTAGACAAATTGCGTGATGATGCTGCTCAGAGTAAGTTTGATGTTCTTTACATATTTGACCGAAGCAGATTAGCAAGAAAGTACTGGCTACAAGAACTTGTAGTAGAGGAGCTTGAAGAAAAAGGCATAGAAGTAATCTTTCTTCAAGAACGGAAAGCTGAAACAGAGGAAGATAAGGTTTTACAGGGGATCAAGGGCGTATTTTTTGAGTATGAAAGGGCAAAAATTAGAGAGAGAACTCGTAGAGGAAGACTCCACCGAGCAAAGCAAGGAAAGTTAGTTGGGCATGAAGCCCCTTTTGGTTATAGATATGTTAGACCAGATCACAACAAGGAAGAAAGATGGTATGAAATTCTTGAAGAAGAAGCCAGTGTAGTCCGAATGATCTTTGAATGGGTAGGAAATGAAGGATGTTCCCTAACAGAGGTGCGAAGAAGACTTCATGAACAAAAGGTAGAAGCTACAAAAAGTGGCAAAACAATATGGTCAAATAGCACCCTTTCAAGACTACTCCGAAGGACAGATTACATTGGGAAATCATATTATAACAAAACTCTTTCAGTTGTACCCACAAAACCCAGAAATAATGGCTATAAACGAATGAAGAAAACAGGAAGGATATATAAACCCATAGAGGAATGGCTACCCATCGCTGTTCCATCTATAGTTAATGAAGATTTGTTTTACAGAACTCAAGAGCAGTTGAAAAATAATTCTTTCTTCAGCAAGCGTAATCAAAAATTCCCCTATCTCCTATCAGGACTTCTCTTTTGCGGTTGCGGATGCGGGGCAAGGATGTCGGGAGATGGACAAAAAAAATATCGTTACTATCGTTCTACAGACAGAGTCAGAAGGTTTCCAGAAAAACGAATTTGTACTGCTTTAACTATTCCTGTAGATAAAATTGAAACGCTGGTATGGAGTAAAATCGTTGATGCTCTCAATAATCCAGATATAATCTTGAAACAGCTTCAAGATTTACACGCAAATAAAATTGGAGAACAAGAAGAAATGAAAAATCAGTTATTGGAGCTGGGTCGTAGACTTGACAGAATAGCAGCAGAGGAAGATAAAGTCGTTACCGCCTACCGCAAGGATATTCTCTCTCTTGACCAACTGGATATACAGATAAAGGACATAAACCGACAGAAGAAACAAATTGAAAATGAGAAAAAGGAGTTGCTAAATCAACCATCCCAAATAAACATAAGAGTAACGCCAGAGAAAATTGAGCAATATTGTGCTATTGCTCGGAAAAACATTGCAGACCTCACGTTTGCTGAGAGACAAGAATTATTGCGTTTGCTGGTAAGTAAAGTTATAGTTAAAAGTAAGCAAGTAATCATTCAGGGAGAAATTCCCATAGACGCATTTGAACTAAAAGATGATAGCCAAAGTTCAGTCATCAGCAGTGGTAGGTTTGGAAGCAATCCCAGTGGATGTAGAGGTGGACGTTTCATCGGGTTCCCTTCCATCCTTTACAATAGTCGGGCTACCCGATAAAGCAGTTGAAGAATCAAGAGAAAGAGTCCGCTCTGCAATTAAAAACTCTGGCGCAGATTTTCCTGCCAAAAGAATAACTGTAAATTTAGCACCTGCAGATTTACCAAAAGAAGGACCATCTTATGATTTGCCGATTGCTCTTGGAATTCTTCTTGCATCCGAGCAGTTAGAAGCAGAAATTGACGATGCTCTTTTTTTAGGAGAGCTGTCTTTGGATGGAAGACTAAGACACACAAACGGAATCTTGCCTCAAGCTATAATGGCAAGAAATAAAAAACTTAAAAGAGTTTTTCTGCCGAGTATAAACGCAAATGAAGCATCGATACTTGCGGGAATAAAAATTTATCCCGTCCCATCTCTTATCTCTCTTTTTAAACATCTGACAGCGGCGGAAGAAATAAAACCGCAAAAACATATTAATATCAACTCATTTTTAAAAGATGAGATTTTTGATCTTGACATGAACGACATAAGGGGACAAGAACAGGCAAAAAGGGCAATGGAAATTGCAGCAGCAGGAGCCCACAATATTTTATTAAAAGGCCCGCCGGGTGCCGGAAAAACAATGTTGGCGCGAACACTTCCATCAGTCCTTCCAAAACTTACATTTGAGGAAGCATTAGAAACTACAAAAATTTATAGTATTTCAGGCCTTTTGGATAAAAAATCTCTTGTATCCAAAAGGCCGTTTAGATCTCCTCATCATACGACTTCCCATATTGGACTAATCGGAGGAGGAAACGTTCCAAAACCAGGAGAAATTTCCTTAGCCCACCGGGGAGTTTTATTTTTGGACGAATTTCCGGAATTTCCCCGCCACGTTTTGGAAGCGTTAAGACAGCCAATGGAAGATGGTAATATCACAATTTCAAGAGCAAGCGGACGGGTTTTATTCCCTTGCAAATTTATGCTTATTGCGGCGCAAAATCCATGCCCTTGCGGATTTTATGGCGATAAGACTAAAGAATGCAAATGCAATTTAAATCAGATACTTAGGTATCAAAAACGGGTCTCAGGACCAATGCTTGATAGAATAGATATTCATTTAGATGTCCCAGCCGTTAAGACAGAGAAGCTCGTCTCAAACGAAAAAAATTTAAAAGCTGAAACATCAAAGGAAATAAGAAAAAGAGTTCAAAAGGCAAGAGATATGCAGCTTAAAAGATTTTCCGCCAAAGGCGGATCGTCCTCTGGACGAAAATATAAAATTACATCAAATGCCGAAATGTCTACACGCGACGTAAAAGAATTTTGTGTTTTATCCCCCGAAAGTTTGGAAATTTTAAGACTTGCTGTTGAGCGAATGAATCTCTCGGCAAGATCTTATTTTAGGACAATAAAAATTGCAAGAACGATTGCAGATTTGGAACAGTCTATAAAGATAAAACCCGTTCACATTGCCGAAGCTCTGCAATATCGCCCCAAACAGGAATCCATTTAGCTATGCTACAATAATTAATGATGGAAAAGGGACTAACCAGTCATGAGGCAAATCAGCTTCTTGCAGTTCATGGTAAGAATGAGATAACAGCGCAAAAATCTTTTTCTCCAATTATCCTTTTTTTATCTCAATTCCCTTCATTTCTTAACGGTATCTTGTTTCTAGCTGCAATTTTTTCATTTTTTATTAGTGCCATCTTAGACGCTGTATTTATTTTTGCAATTCTTCTTCTTAATGGAATCGTAGGTTTTATTCAGGAATACAACGCTGAAAAATCTCTTGAAAAACTTAAAGATTACGTAAAGCCTCTGTCAAGAGTGGTAAGAAACGGAAAAGAAGAAGAGATTTCTACCTCAGATATAGTGCCGGGTGATATCGTAGTTCTGTCTGAAGGAGACCGAATTCCGGCAGACGGAATACTTCTTCACCATGAAGATCTGGAGGTTGATGAATCTATCTTAACCGGAGAGTCTCTTCCGGTTGCCAAAGAGCAAAATGCCGAGGTTTTTGGAGGAACTCTTGTTGTAAAAGGGAAAGGACACCTGAATATTCAAAAAACCGGTATGAAAACACATTTTGGTCAAATAGCAGAAACATTATCTACACTTTCTCCTGATAAAACACCGCTTAATCAACGTCTTAATGCCTTAGGTAGAGTAATTTCTTTTATTGCAATTGCTGTGGCTTTATCAATTATACCCATCGGACTTTTTCAGAACAGAGAACTTTTTCCTTTAATTCTTTTATCTATAAGTATCACTGTTGCGGCTGTTCCACAAAGCCTCCCGACCGTAATTACAATTGCCCTTGCAATAGGCACAACAAGAATGGCCAAAAAGAATGCCATCATTAGAAAAATGCATGCTGTTGAAACACTCGGATCGATTCAGGTTTTGTTGGTTGATAAAACTGGTACTCTTACTGAAAATTCAATGAGGGTGAAGAAACACTGGATCAGAAATAGAAAAAAATTCAGTTCTCTCTTACGCGCCTGTATCCTTGGTAACACCGCTTCTCTTGCCCAAAAAGGATCGCAGGATAAATATGACATCATAGGAGATAGAACTGACGGTGCTTTGCTTCTTTGGGCAAAAAGCCACGCAAAAAATTTCAACACACTTAAAGATGGAGGGGAAATTACTGATGAATTCGTTTTTGATCCAGAACAAAAAACAATAACTACTGTTTGGGAGGAGCATGGAAAAAAATATGTTTTTGTCAGAGGAGCTCCTGAAGCAATAATTGAAGAGAGCGATTTATCCGAAAAAGAAAAAGCTAGAATAACTAAGCTTTATGAAGAATATGCATCGGGTGGACTTCGCATTATTGCCTTTGGTGAAAAACTAGAAAAACATCAGGGAAATATAAAACGGGATCATCTGGAAAAAAATTTGGAGTTTTTAGGATTTGTAGGAATATATGATCCACCTAGAGAGGAAGCAAGACAAGCAGTACTAAAAGCAAGAAACGCCGGGATTACAACAATTATGGTAACCGGAGACAACGAAAAAACAGCTCTTTCAATTGCCAAAGATGTTGGAATTCTTGAAAAAGACGAAGATGTTATCACGGGAGAGGATCTTGAAAAATTAGATGATGAAGAAATTTCAAGAATTATTGACCATATAAGAGTTTTTGCCAGAAGCAGACCAGAAGATAAACTGCGCCTTGTAACAATTCTTAAGAAAAAGGGGTATATTGTCGGTGTTACTGGAGACGGAGTCAATGATTCTCTTGCTCTAAAAAGAGCAGACGTTGGAGTATCAATGGGACAAACAGGAACGGATGTGGCCAAAGAAGCAAGCGATATAGTACTTGCGGATGACAATTTCTCGACCCTTGTTTCAGCCGTTGAAGAAGGAAGAATTATTTATCATAATATTTTAAAAGCGATCACTTATCTTTTATCAGGAAACCTTTCGGAGCTCTCATTAATCGTTTTTGCAACACTTTTAGGATTACCTAGTCCTCTTATTCCGACTCAGATATTATGGATTAATTTGATAACCGATGGCCTGCCGGCCTTGGCTCTTGCTTCGGACAATAAAGACCCTGACCTTATCAAAGATGGGCCACGAGATCCTAAAGCCCCTATTCTCTCCAAAAGACGAAGTATTTTTATAGCGCTTATCGGCTTCTCCTTGTCTTTGTTTTTACTTCTTATTTTCTATTTAATTATAAATTTTGGAAAATCAGAAACTCTAGCACGAACTGTAGTTTTCAATGTTTTAATTTTCTCACATATGGGACTGGCATTTGTCGTAAGAGGCAAATCACTTCTTAAATTTAATCCTCTTCTGGTCTGGGGAGTATTGGGAATTATTACACTACAGATAGCTATTACCTTCACGCCTTTTTTCCAGACAATTTTTCACTTGGGTTTTTAAAGAAGTTTTTGCTGTTTTTTGTCTTTTTCAAAGTGAAAAAAATTCAAATCCCTCGTCATAAACTCAAAAGTGGTAATTCTGGAAGAATATCAATAAGTATTTTGAGGAAAAATTTTGGGGGCAATCATATCAGAAGAAGTTTAAAACAATCCATGGTATAATAGGGTTATGAAAAAGAAGGTTTTGAAATATGATGTAGTTTTTGAAGAGCAACCTGAGGGAGGTTATACTGCACTTGTTCCTTCTTTGCCGGGATGTATTAGTGAAGGTGATACATTTGAAGAGGCAAAGAAAAATATTTCAGATGCAATCAAACTTTATTTAGAGGACATGGAAGCAGACGGAGAAGTAATTTCTGAGGATAAAGGCTCTGTGTTTGTTGGTAAGATAGAGATAAATCGTAAACCACTTGCTTCAGCTTAAATTATGCCCACAGCAACTCCCAAGAAACTTCTTAAATTTCTTGAGAAGAGAGAATTTTATATCAGTCGCCAGAGCGGAAGCCATATGATTCTACATCATAAAACCGATAGAACAAAAAGAATCACTCTTCCAATACACAACAAAGACTTAAAACCAAAAACTCTTAATTCAATATTAAAACAAACGGGTCTTAGCAGAAAAGAATTTTTCAAACACAAATAAACTTCGAGAAAATATCAAATCGGGGCAATTATATCAGACAATTTTTAGCTTCTGTATTGTTTTAAGAATTGAGAGGGAGTAACTACTTGCAATCTCTCATATTTTTGAAGCGTTAATAAATCCTAATCTCCCGTTATAAGAAAGCTGCACTTTCCTACTATTGCGGTTTCTAAGACTACATTATCGGTCGGGTCCCGCAATCCAAAATCTTTTCTCTGAAGGGAAACAAACTCTGAGATTGATCGGATATAGGAAACTGTTCCATTTGCTGCAAAAGCCGGAGTTTGAAAATCTATAATCATTTTCTCTTTCAGCTCGGAAAGAATTGCATTCGAAGTAACAGATGTCAAGTTTTTCTCCTCTATTAGATGAACTATTTGAGCCGGCTTTCCCAAGAAGTATAACGCGGATAACCAAACATTCGTATCATTAACTATTCTTGGAGGTTTTTGCACGTCTGCTTTTCATTACCACTTGAAGAATATCCTTTTCCGTAAGCTTTATCTGTTTTGCATATGCCCGAAAAGGGCTTGCAAGAGTTTCCCAGGTAAATTCTCCTTTTTGAAGAGAAAGGAGCGTTTTTACAGCAGAACTAACAAACTCAGAAGGCGTTCTAAACGTTCCCTTTTTAACTTGCTTTTCTACCTCTTGTGCTAAATTTCTAGGAAGTGAAATAGTCGTTTGCATATATAAACATTATAGCAAGTTTCATATTATCCTTCAACAAACTCGGGTCAATTATAGCAGAAAAAATAATTAGCGCTCTTTTGAAGATGGTCTCCAATAATATTCTCTAATTCTAAATAAACCTAAAACTACATCAGATAATTGGGGTATATTTCTAATTCTTGCCTCATTAATTTCTTCTTTGTGATATATTTCTGTTAAATCAACTATAGTTCCATGCCATTTAATTGCTATAGAATCTTCATCTTCTATTATTAAACTCCTTCCAGATACTCCTCCTGGTCTTATTCTAGATCTGAATTTTTCGAGCCACTCTTTATTCCCAGGAGGAATTTCTCTCTCTTTTCTTCTTAATCTAAATAATTGTTTCTCCCTGCAGTAAATGGTCATAGGCAGCGGACCATAAGCTTTATCTTTTGAAATATCAACCCGAAGCAATTATATCAGAGCCAACACTAGAAAACTTACTCTTGACGATGAAAATATATTTTGTTATAATGGCGTTATAACAGAAGGTAACTATGCTTCAAAAAGTAATAAAAGTCGGCAACTCATTGGCAGTAACTATGCCCAGTGATTTTGTCAGACGATCTGGCCTAAAATCAGGGGCTAAGATTTTAGTTGAAACCTCAATGAATACCTTAACTATGACTACTGATATAAATGCTGAAACAGGCTTGACTCCAGAATTTGTGAAGTCTGTTAAAGATTTTATTAGAAAATATAGACCCGCACTTAAAGAGCTTGCAAGGAAATGATGCCCCGTAATTCAATTACCATTGAGCAAGCACTACTGGCTCATGAGGAAATAATTTCAGAAAGCGGAGGGTCTCAGGGTGTTCGAGATTTAGGATTGCTTGATTCTGCTCTTAACAGGCCTTTTCATAGTTTTGCAGGAACTGATCTTTATGAAACAGTTTTTGAAAAAACCGCAGCTCTTACTCATTCGCTTCTCTTAAATCATCCGTTCGTAGATGGAAATAAAAGAACTGCTATGTATCTCTGTTACAGATTCTTACAGCTTAACGATTATATTTTAACTGCTTCAAATAAACAATTAGTTAAATTCGCTTTAGATATTGAATCTAAGAAACTTGATCTTTCAGGCATAGCAAGATTGCTTAAAACCCACAGTAAGAAAACGAAATAAGACTCGAGGCAATTATAGCAATTTATGTTCTTAATTAACAGTAGCTCTATTAATTACGTGGCATCTTTACGCTATAGCGTAATATTGTAAATTGTAATTCGTGTAATCATAAAATCTCAAGCAACGGTTCTTCCCATCCAAAAGATGTTTCTATCCCTTTTAATTTTTGAAATTCCTTTATGCATTCTGGATCTATTTTTTCAAACTCAAGAAGCATTTTTACTGCCTCTTCAATAAATCCACCAACAGTTCCGTCGGAATCATCAACCCCGCCACTAGATAATTTTTTATCTAGCCGCAAAAGCAAGTCCACTGTAAGCTGTGCTGTCTGTTTGCCTGCGGGCAATTCTGATAATATAGCCGATAAACGGTTGCAGCCTTCCTCAAGCGAATTTTGGTAAGAAAACCAAATTCGAGATGGTCCCAAATATGGTTTGATATAGCGTATAGCCCCAGTTACTTCTTTTTTAAATGATGAGAGCTCCGCTTTTGCAAGATTACCCGCGTGTCCACTAAAAATCAGCTGATTTCTTTGAAGTTTATCTTCGTCGGTTAAAATTTTACCATTCTTAACGGCGTGAATAGCAACCGCTATCATATGCTTGCAAAGGGTATCATTGACTCCGAGATAACAAGTGCAGTTTCCGATATCGAAAATGCGGCTTGAGACAAATACATCATACGGCCTGCTCCCAATCACTACAGCAAAATACCCATCAAATTGGTTCTTAAACTCTGTAACGCGTCCGCGCTCATATAAATCAACTGCCCTTTGAAAAGTCGGAGAATCGGTACTAAATTTGATTTTATCCATGTCGTATTTAGGAATCATAATATTTTAAGCTGGGGCAATTATAGCAGTTTTTTGATGAGGTTCATTAACGAAATTGTCGAAGATTACTCTTTTTTAAGATAAGCGAAGCGGAACAATTATTCAATAAGGCATGGCTCAGTAAGCTCTCAAAACCAACATATACAATCTTCTTCTTTTCATCTCTGGCCGTCTTAATAGCTGGAAGAAGATCGGTATCGGATGAGATAAGATAACATATATCATATTCATTTTTTATGGCACCTCTGACAATATCTACCGAGATTTGCACATCAACTCCTTTTTCGTGAAATTTGCCATCTGTCATCAATAAATAGCCCAGTTTAACATCGACCTGCTGACTTCTTAAGTGCCGAAACAATGACTGCTGATTAGCATAAAGTTTCTCAGACTTTTTATTGTCGGGATATTTTCTGATCTCTCCTACATAGTAAATAATGTCTGGGTGTTTACTCTTGGCGATAAATCTTGCAAGACCCGAATAATCAAAATTTGTGAGATGCATTTCTGGCAATAGTTTTTTAACTTTGTTATAGAAATTGCTTCCATCAAATTGGACCAATATTTTCTTAGCCATGCTTCCATCTTAAGCTAAAAGTTTATCAACTGCAATAAAAACCCCCGGGTCGTAATGAACCGGGGGGAATTAGCAAATTAAGTGTATCTCCTTTATAGAAATACAATGCTATTTTAGCATACAAAAAATCTAAAAACAAGCCGGGCAATTATATCAGAAGCAAGTTATTTTAATTAAAACTAAATAGTGGAATTGTGATCACCCAGACAAACTTGATGAATCATGTCCCATATCAAAAAACGAGCTAAATATCCTTCAGACGATTTAGATGAAAGAACCGATTGTATATTTTTGTTGAATTCTCTTCTTCCGTTCTCTTCAGCTTTACCCGCAGCATGTCCTTTAATTAATGATTCAACTATTATATTCGTTGGCTTTAAAAATAACCCAGCAATTGGATCGCTTTGAGGACGAGTTGAATAATCATTCTCTACAAAAAATATAAAATCTTCAACGTATCCTATATAAGCTTTTGCACCAGCTTTAATACTTGATGGTCCTAAAACCTTAGCTGATTTACAAGATAATGCGTATATTAAGCAATTGTTTAGAATATATTCGTTCTCGCCGACCTTAATTAATATTTCACCATCTTGTCCAAGGATCATATTATCATTACCATGTCCGTTTAGGAGTACTAAGCTCGGCCTAACTTTTTCTATAACGCTCGTCAATTCTTTTTTATTTGCTCTTTTACTATCTAAATCTATAACCTTCATGCTCTTCCTCTTAGCTGTATCTATGATGTTTAAATTCCAATAATGAAGGTATGATGTGGTTGGGTCGTAAAAAGGTCTAGTTACTAGAAGCGTATTCGCCATATAATATCCCCTCTTTAAGTTTTCGGAGATAAGTTAACTCTATCTCAATCATTTTTTTTCCTATTTCTGTATCTTCCTTTACTTGTCTTATTATCTCATCCCTAGTAAATTTGCCCTCAGAACCAACCGAGATAGAAACATTTGGCGGTAAAATTTCTAATCTTGCTAAAACTAAATCTTTAATTTCTTCTTTTGTGTTTTTTTTATCTTTATTGCTCTTAACCATACTTAAATTATTCCAAGTGATTCAAGATATTTCAAAATTGTATCGCCGAGCTCAGTATTATTAATAACTTCAATATAGCATACATTCCATGACATTGGCTTTTTATCTTTATCAATAAATACAACTTCATCTCTTACGGGAATTGGAAGATTTGCATAGACTTTTAAAAATTTTTCTCTGTTAGTTAAGTCTGACATAGGAAAAGTATTATATCAGATTAGATGTGCCATAAATAGTTATGGCATTTTCAGCGTAATTTGTCAATAACATCGGGGGAGATTTTGAAAGCGATTAGGCTTGATCTGGTCTTTTAAAATAAACCTGCACTCTTTCTCCTGTATCCTCATCTACTTCTTCAACTTCTGTAAAGCCGAGTTCCGCTAAAGCTTTGCCAGTCCAAGTGGATTTGGCTGCATATATAGAAGGCTCTCCTTTTTTTCGCAGCTCCATGTATTTTTCATAATTTTTTGATCCCCGCACTCCTCCATATCTTATCCAGTGTGCACTAAATCTCCTAATTTCATGACCTTGTAAGGCAAAGCGTCTTAGAGCAAAAGCTAAGAATTGTCTTGCAAAAAAATCTGGGTGTCTTGTTCCATTTCTAAACTGGGTATAAATAACTGCCTCCATTGTATCCCCTTCAACATCAGCTTTCATTTCATAACCAGTCTCTCTATAATCAAATACTCGAATCCATGCACTTTCTTCATCGCTGCCTATACTGCACAAAATTTCTTTACCTGACCCTCCTATTATTTTCCCTTTAAATGGTCCTATTAGCTCATCAAAAGGAATTCCATGAGACTCCTTGACATAGGGATAATCTCTCTCAGCTTTAACCATAGAGAGGAATTATACCTTAAAAATACAACTTTTTCAAACTATAAGATTATATCAGCTTTTGCTGTTTTTTATCTTTTTCAAAGTGTGGATAGGAAATTCCCAAGTGTTCATAAGCGGCTTTTGTTGCGACGCGACCCCTATTAGTTCTTTTAATAAATCCCAATTGCAAAAGATACGGCTCTATAACTTCTTCGATAGTACCGATGTCTTCTGAAATTGTTGATGCAATCGTTTCAAGCCCAACCGGCCCTCCCCCGTGTTTTTCTATAATCGATTTCATAAACCTTCTGTCACTCCCGTCAAGTCCCATTGAATCCACCTCAAGCATCTTTAAAGCTTCATGAACTAATTTTTCTGTAATTTTCCCTTCTCCTTTAACTTGTGCAAAATCTCTTGCTCTTTTTAAAAGTTTCAAGCCTATTCGAGGAGTTCCTCTTGCTCTTTTTGAAATTTGCTTAATGCTTTCCTTATCTATTGAAACTTTTAATTTTTTTGCCGCATTTTCGATAATCTTTTCAAGATCCTTCGGATCGTAGAAATTAAGCCTATGGACTACGCCAAAGCGGTCCCGAAGAGGTGCAGACATAAGACCAATTCGGGTCGTTGCGCCGATTATTGTGAACCTTGGAAGATCAAGCCGCAGAGTACGGGCACTCGGCCCTTTCCCCAAAACTATATCCAGGGCAAAGTCCTCCATTGCAGGATAAAGCGTCTCTTCAACCACTTTGCTTAGTCTATGGACCTCATCGATAAAAAGAACGTCTCCATTTTCAAGATTGGTAAGGATGGACGCAAGATCTCCTGCCCGCTCGATTGCAGGCCCTGATGTAACACGAATATTTGAACCCATTTCTTTTGCAATAATATGGGATAGAGTTGTTTTTCCAAGACCGGGAGGACCATAAAGAAGAATATGTTCGATTGCCTCTTTTCTTTTTTTAGCAGCGGCTATTCCAATCTTTAGTGACTCTTTTACTTGCCCCTGCCCCAAAAACCCAGTCCAATCAGAAACCCGAAGTGAAGTAAAAAGCATTTGCTCCTCTGGTGTTTCCGATTCATCAAGTTTAATTTTCTTTTGTGTTTTATTCTTCATAACAATTTAGCAATCTAACAATTGAGCAATTAATTTTATTTTCCTAAATATTTTAAAGCAAGTCTTATTTTCTCCTCAGTCGTTTCTGCGTTTTTCCCAACTGCACGAAGCGCATCCTGTGATTCTTTTGACGTAAAGCCAAAACTCTTAAGAACTGCCAGAACTTCCGAAGATGCGCCGTCTGTGTGTCCTGATAAATCCAGTTCCTCGATACTTCCGAGTTTAGTTTTGAGATCTATGATAATTTTCTGCGCATTTTTTCGCCCAAGCCTGGACACTGCGGTAAAAAAATCCACGTCGCCTTTGATAATTGCCTCGATTATTGAATCTCTTTCCCCAAAAGAAAATATAGAAAGTGCCGTCTTAGGCCCAACTCCGGAGACAGATATTAAATGCTGAAATAATTTTAAGTCTGGAAGATCCGCAAAGCCAAAAAGATCCAAAGTGTCTTCCCTAACATGAGTATAAATAAATAGTTTTAATTCTTCTTTTATTTTTGCGTTTAAAAAAATTTTGCTTGGAACCAAAACCCTATATCCCACTCCATTTACATCTAAGATAATAGATAGTCCATCGACAAATTCCACTTTTCCCTTTAAAAGGGCTATCATAATTTTTCTCTCATTCTTGTTGAAAATAAATGAGTTAGACCTACTGCTAAGGCATCTGTTGTGTCGTCAAGCTTTGGTATTGATTCTAAACTAAGAATTGTTTTTACCATTTTTCCAATCTGCATTTTTTCTGCCCGGCCATATCCTGTTACTGCTATTTTTACTTGAAGCGGAGTATAAATTGCAAGCGGTATATTATTTTCTCCTGCTGCAAGAATAATTACTCCTCTTGCCTGGCCAACTACGAAAGCGGTCTTTGCATTGGTGTTGAAAAAAAGCTCCTCAATTGCCATCTCCTCTGGCGAATATTTTTTAATAAGTTTTAATACTTCGCTATGGATTTTTTTGAGCCGATCTTGCACATCATCCCTTGAACTCGTCTCAATACATCCATAACTTTTAACTTTTAACTTTGAACTTTTAACTTCTACTACTCCCCATCCAGTTCTTGCTATTCCGGGATCAATCCCCAAGACTCGCATAACAATTCTGATTATACTAAATTAACAGTTGTAATAAAATATGAGTTGCTGTAGAATATAAATCTTATTAGTAACGAGCTTGCAGAAATATTAATGGTGAGCTTGCCGAACCATGAAACGAGAAAAAGTAAGCGTTGAAAAAAGAAAAATATTAGGTAAAAAAGTTAAGAAATTAAGAAGAGAGGGAATTCTCCCAGCTAATGTTTACGGAAAAGACATGAAGTCTTTAGCGGTTCAACTCCCGCAAAAGGATTTTGAAAAAGTGTTCAAAAAAGCAGGAGAAACAGGTCTGGTTGATGTTATAGTGGACAGCCAAACTATTCCTGTTTTAATTCACAATGTCCAGACAGATTATTTAGAAAATTATCTTCATGCGGACTTCTTCAAAGTAAATCTTAAAGAAAAAGTAAAGACAATGGTTCCAATTTTGATAACAGGGGAACCAAAAGCTGTTGTTGATAAAGTAGGGCTTTTGATGAATATACTTTCAGAGGTTGAAGTAGAAGCATTGCCCGAAGAATTACCGGAAAACATAGGAGTTAATGTTGAAAATCTTGCAACTGTTGATGAACAGATAACTGTTGGGGATTTAAAAACACCGAAGGGAGTTGTGATTTTAACAGATCCGTCTCAGGTTATTGTAAAAATTGGAGCCCTTGTAAGTAAAGAGGCGGAAGAGCTCGCAGCACAAGAAGCAGCCCAAGCTGAGGAAGCAAAGGTAGAACAAGCGGCGCAAGAGGGAGCACCCGCAGAAGGCGCCGAAGGTGAAACTCCAAAAGAAGAAACAAAACCTGAAGAAGGTAAAAAAGAGGAAGTAGTCGAACCAAAACCTGAAGAAAAATAACTTGGTTCTATTTCTCGCTTAAAATATTCTCTAGTTTTCTTCCGCTTTTAAAATTCGGATCCAATCTGAAAGCTTCTTTTAGATATGTTCTCGCCTTACTAAAGTCTTTTAATTGATATTCCAAAAGCGCTAATTGAAAATAAGAATCTCTATAGCCCGTGTATTTCCTATTAACCGATTCCCAAAATCTTATTTGATTTTCTATATTTCTTCTTTTTTCTGTAAGTTTTTTATTTTCCTTATAATTCCTATAAGAATCTGCTCCAACAATTACAATTGCCAAAAGAATAATCGCCGAAACAAAACCTGCAGTTATAAGTCTCCATTGATGCTTATTAATTATTTTGAAATATTTCTGTTCGGTAATAAATCGGAAAATCTTCGGGAATTTATTCATTTTTATGAATTCCTGTCTTAATTATTTTAGAATTTATTTATTATATTCAGCATACTCTTATGAACAGCAATAATATTTTGAAAAGCAAAAATTTCATGGGTGCTTGGCCTGTAAGGGCCTAATTTATACAATCCTCGTGGCATCATTCGATAGATAATATAATCAGGCAACATTTCTATAAAGTCTTTAAAGAATGTCCTGTTATAGACATTCATTTCGTTAAACTCAAATTGAATGAATAAAATACGATTTTTCCTCAGTAAATTTTTTGATCCTTGTAAAACAGCTAACTCATTTCCTTCTATGTCAATTTTTAGAAAATCTATTCTTTCTATTTTTTCCCTCTTTGCAAAATTGTCTAGCGTATTCATCTCAAATTCATATGATTTGCTTTTTTGCTTATGCAAGTTCTCTATAACTTCCTTAATGCCCGATGCTAATGTAGAAGTCGGCTGAGTATGTTTTAATTCCGCATCATCTGCAAAATCCCACAGATAGCTCTTGCCCATATAGTTTCCTAATCCCATATTGTATGCAGAAATATTATTTTTTTTAGCAATTAGTATAAGCCTTCTAAATGTTTGTGGATGAGGCTCTATCGCATAAATTTTAGCTTTTGGAAAATACGAACGCAACTGCTGAGCATATCCACCATCGTTGGCTCCAACATCTATGATAGTTTTTAAATCTGCATATCTTTTTAATTTTCTCAGGAAATGGTTTTCACCGGTAACCTCGGGACCCTCGGAATTTAACACCCCTATCCCTCTTAATGCAATTCTGTAAATATGATAATTGAACTTATAAGCCCCCCCCCAATAAAATATAAAACGGTATATATTTAATAATATTTTTTCCATAAATTAAAAAAAATCCTTTTATTAGTCATTTAGAGGCCATTCCTCTATCATTATTGACTCTCCGAATTTAAATCTTTGATAAATCTCCTCCGTTACAAAAGGCGTAAAGGGATGAAGAAGTTTTAAGAGAATTAAGAATAATGAATTAAGAATTAAGTATGAATTTTCATCTATTCTGTTTTTAACATCTTCAATATATTTATCTGCAAATTCATGCCAGGAAAAATCATATAGAGTCTCCGCCGCATGATTAAAATTATACTTTTCCAAATCTTTAGTAATTGCTTCTATTAATTCCTCTGTCTTTTTAATCATCTCTTTATCCTTTTCATTCCCCGCTGACTTTAATAATTCTCCTATCGAACTTTTCACTTTTAACTTTTCACTTTTAACTCGCTTTATCTCAATAAAGCGCGCCATATTCCAAAGCTTATTTGTAAAGTTTCTCATCGCCTGAAGTTTTGGGTAGGAAAGAACCTGATCATTTCCTAAGGCGGTTCCATATACTAATGCAAATCGAACCGCATCGGCTCCATATTGATCGGCAAGCTCCAAAGGATCGACTATATTTCCGCGGCTTTTGCTCATCTTTTTACCCAATGGGTCATTTACAAGTCCGTGAAGAACAACATTCTCGAAGGGAACTTTTGAAGTTGCATAGAGACCAATCATTATCATTCGGGCCACCCACCATCTTAAAATATCATAGCCTGTTTCCATAACCGTCGTCGGATAAAAATATTCATAGTCGCCGGGCTTTGTGGTTTTTAAAGTTGCAAACGGCCATTGAGATGAAGAAAACCAAGTATCAAATGTGTCAGGATCTTGTTTTAAATCTTTTGAACCGCATACCGGACACATATCTGGTTCTTCGCCTCCCGTGATAATCCAACCCTTACTGTTCTTAGTTGTTAGTTCTTCCTTATTAGTTTGAGCGCAGCGAATGCATTGCCAGGCAGGAATTCTTATTCCCCAAACGATTTGTCTTGAAATATTCCAATCTCTAATGCTCTCAAGAAACTGAAAATATATTTTTTCAAATTTCGAAGGTGTAATTTTTATTTTTCCTTTTTTAACAGCTTCTATTGCAGGTTTGCTCAAGGGTTCCATTTTTATAAACCACTGGGGCAGAAGCATTGGTTCTATTGTTGTCCCGCATTTATAGCAAACTTCAATTGTGTGAACGTAGTCAATGTCAGCTTTTTCAAGAAGTCCCTTCTTTTCCATATCCTCTGCAACTTTCCTTCTTGCCTCTTTAACTCCCATTCCTTTATAAGGACCGGCAACATCAGTCAGTTTTCCGCTAAGATCAATAACTTTCACAATTTCCAAATTGTGTCTTTTGCCTATTTCAAAATCCTTCATGTCATGAGCAGGAGTAACCTTAGCAACGCCTGTTCCAAAATTAGGATCTATGGCATCATCTGCTATGACTTTCATTTTGCGTTTTCCCAAGAGAGTCTGAACTTCTATCTCCCGACCGATATATTTTTGGTATCTTTTATCTTGAGAATTAACTGCAATTGCCGTATCTCCAAATTTTGTTTCAGGCCTAACCGTTGCCAATACCAATGGCCCGTATTTTAAATAATAAAGAGGGTCTTTTTGCTCTCTGTGATTTACTTCAAGATCCGAAAAAGAAGTCCCGCAGCGCGTACAATAGTTTACCAATCTTTCCCCTCGATAGATTAACCCATCATCGTACATTTTCTTAAAAGTTGAGTAGATAATCTTGATAATATCTTTATCAAGAGTAAATTTATCTCGATTCCAGTCAAGCGAGAAGCCAAGACGTCTTAGCTGATTTTGCATTCCTTTTCTATTCTCAAGAACATAATTTAAAATCATTTTATAGAGTGTTTCCCGATCAAAATCAAAACGAGATTTACCTTCCCTTTCGAGTTTTTTTTCAAAGACGAATTGAGTTTCAAATCCTGCATGATCTGCTCCCGGCAACCATAACGTGGGATTTCCTTTCATCCTATGAAACCTAACAAGGATATCTTCTATAACATACATTGCATGACCAAAATGAAGCGGCGCATTTGCATTTGGCGGCGGGAGGATTATTGAAAATGGTTTTTTAGCTTGTCCTGAGCTTGCTTGCAGTGAGCTCTTGTCCTGAGTTTTACCGAAGGATGCCGAATCTGCCGAAGGATCGGCTTTAGGAATAAAGTATCGATTTTTCTCCCAAATCCCATAAATTTTTTCTTCTACTTTTTTGTGATTATAAATCTTATCCATGATTATAATAATTATAATAAGCAGAATTATTGTAACATACAACAGGCTCGTTTGATACTTCAATATGCGAAAAATCTTTGAACTGTAAGCTTGTTTCGAAGATTCTATTGAAAGGGGCTTCCAAAAGATAAAGACTTATTTTTGAGTTAAATCTACTTGAATTTCCCGATCTTGATTTAAGTTTTCCTGTAAAATAACTTTTTGATTTTGATCTTTTAACCCTTTTGATGCTGACAAGACTTTAAAGGCTGATGGATATGAAAAAATAAAATCAAATGGGTATTCTTCGGTTCCAGGCTGCTTAAATACTCTTAGATCGTAGGATACAAGAGACGCATTTGGTTCTACTTTCCAAGGCAAAGAATAATCAATCTCAATTTTTTTTAGTTTTCCCGAGCGAACCATTATTAGAAATCCGTAAATAGTTCTATTGTCTTCTTCGGTTTGTTCAACTTCAAGTCCGTCTGGAGGAATAAAATTTTTGGCTTCATAGACAAGAAAATCTGTCACAGCCTTTACAATTTTTTGAGAAACACCATCTATTATTACTCCATTTAGCACAGATCCTTTAGGTAATATGAACCTTGTGTAACTTTTATAATCTCCTCCGGGCCAATCTTTCGAATCATTCTTAAATGATACGGAAAGCTTTGACAAAATTGTTCCATTCTCTTTTAAGTCAGCTCTGTACGAAACGCTTCTGCCCATAAAATAATTAGCTTTATTAACGCCGATATTTGCTTCACTAATTCCTATAAAATCGTTAACAACCGAATTATCTATTTTTCTGCCGTCCCAAAGAGAAGAAGACAAACCATTTATAGTAAAAGTTTTTTGAATATCAGAATTTGAAAAGGCAAACAGAATATGTTTTTCCAAAATAGAATCTCCTATAGATTTTAAAATAGAGAGGTAGGGAAGTTTTTTCTCGGAGGAAATTTTATTATTTATTGCCTTATAAAGAAACGTTAAAAAATCTTTTTTTTGGGTTGACGCCGGAAATGAATCTCTATCAGCATGTGTTTCCGTAACAATAAAAAAATTATCTCCATTTACTGTTTCTTTATATTCCGAAACATAAATTGGTCCGACAGCAGAAACTAAATTTTTAACAAAAGCTACATCTACACCGATTACGCCATCGACTATTTGTCCTGTTTCCCGATAGAGAAAAAAAGCCGCAGAAGAAGCTGACCTTACAAAATCCACATCAAAATTACTATTCCTTAAATACCAATGAACCTCTGGAACATGTCTTCGTATAGCAAAAGGGGGCTCAATATGACCTTTTAATTGTCCGTCTGCTTCGTAAACATCGTGTATGGAAAAATCTTCTATCTTTCCCTTATTAAGATTCAAAATCCCATATGATCCTATAAATCCTCCTCCGGGACGAAGCTCCATATTATTCTGAAAAAGGACCAGATATTTCTTTTTTTCCGAAACGCCTAGAATGCTGGGGATAGCATCTTGGATATTAAAGATAATCGATATTAAATGCCGATAATCTTCTATTTTTTTCTCAAACTCTTTAGAAATGCCGTTTTGAGCTTCTAATTCTTTAAATAAAATTAATGATTGTCTCACAAGACTTGCAGAAGATAATACGTCTTCGTTTGGATCAGTACTTTCTCCTGTAAAAACTTTTTTAAGAAGGTCTGATGATTTTATTGCGTTGCCTGTTGCCTGTGAAATCTTTTTTGCCGATTCGATATTTTTTGAAAAAGTATCTATGGAATTTTCTTTTCCGATAAGCTTAGCCTCAATGGCCAATGTTTTTAATGAAATTTGAGATAAATTAAATAAATTTACAGAAGATGAGACTAAAGTCTGAGCCGATTTCAAATCTCCTTTTTCTATAGAATTTTTTGCGTTGTTCAGATTGATAAAACCTAAGAAAGAGAAGAGGGAGGTTGACAAAAGCGGGAGCAATAAAAAGAACAATAACAAAAAAAATGGATATAAAAATTTTTTAGCTGAGCTGCTTTCCTGATTGGGCCTCTGTTTGATAATTTTTGGATCACCTCCTGCTTGTTCTTCTTCCAAATTTATATTTCTAATTTTTTCCTGATACGGATAGTCCCGGGGCAAGAGATACTCTCCGTCTTCAAAATTAAAATTTATCTCTTTTACTTGCTCTTGAGACTTTAAGTCTATCTGAATATCGGGATCCTTTTTCTGTATCAAATGCGCTAGAGAAATTAAGGTAATCGGATCTTTAGAAAGTAAATAAAAAATTTTAGACTTACTAGACCCAAAGATTGCTTTTACAAATCCTTCGCTCAAGTCCCCGAATTGAACAGGATAGACTTTTTCCAGTCCTTCCCCCGGAACCTCAATTCTATTAAACTTTTTAGCCTGTCTTAAGAAACTATTTATCTTGCTTTCCAAAAGAAGTGCTTCGTGATTGCCAAAAACATCGCCTAAAAAAATAATCTTTGTATTTTTATATTCCGAAAGATTATCTCCAACCTCTTCATTCAAGTTAAGAAAATAAGTTATATAGGCAAGAGGAGCATTGTCTTCTTTTGCTTTTTTAATAAAACCGGGGACTAACTTATTTATAACCGGGTCGTTCCCAAAAATTATAATGTAGGAATAGGTATTATCAGGAATAGTGGGAAATTTCTTGCGGTAGGGAACATAGATTATGTTAGAAGAGTTATCTAGGCTCGGATTTTTTGCGCTTACCAACACAACCAGGAGATCTTTGCTAAGGGAAACTGCTAAAGAGGACCCCAAAACTCCATTTTTATCAACTATTAAAATCGGTTTATCCTTTACACCAGGATCTTCTTCTAAGATAAGGGCAGGCTTCTTCACTAAGCCTATTTTAGGCTAATTACGTTTCTCTGTCTAGCGCTAGATTAACATATTTATCTGCTTGTCTATTTTTTTCTCTGGAAACATAAGAATAATTTATTGGAATACCAATCTCAGCCTCCATCTGCCTGACTTGAAAAAGTAAATTGCGAAGTTGCGAATTTTTTATTTTGAACAGTCCTGTAATTTGTGAACAGACGAGATTTGAATCAAGGAAAAAATCGATCTTAACATCTTCCGATAGTTTTTCTTTATTCTCTAAAGTCCAAAAAAGCCCTGCAATCACAGCTTTATATTCTGCTACATTATTCGTTGAAACTCCGATTTTTTTCCCAAAACCTGCAATTTCCGCGTCTCTGTCATCTCTTATAAAAACTCCGATTGCGGCCGGCCCCGGATTGCCCCTTGCTCCTCCATCCGTAAATACATTTAGTTTTTGAATCTTGCCCATATTAAACCAACAATAAATGATAACAAAAGTTGACCTTGTTGAACAGTAAGAAAATAATGATCAAAAGAGCCAAGAATTAAAAAGGACAAGAATATTATAATTTTATAGTTTATTAAATTTTTATTATCCACTGCTTTTTTAAAAGTTTTTGCCAAAAACAAAATAAAATAAATAAGTCCCGCAATTCCTGTTTGGGCGGCGACTAATAAAAAGATGTTATGAACGGGTTGAAGATAAAAAACAGCATTATTCGTTTTTTGAATTTGCGAAAGTTCTATTAGAAAATTGTTAAGTCCGGTTCCTAGTATGGGATGCATACTAATTATGTCTTGCGACTTGTTAATAAGCTCTTGTCTCTGATAAAAAGATTCATCGGAAAATCTAAAGCCCGAAAATCTTGAGGGCAAAGGTGTAAAAAAAGAAAATAATACGATGATAAAAATAAATATCAGAATGGGAATAAAATTTTTTTTGAATAAAATTTTTCTAATCTTTGAGATCATAAAAATTACCAAAATTAAAGGCCATAGTAAGATCGCAATTCTGCTGAAGGTCAAAAATAAAGTTACTGTTCCTATGATAAGTGCACTAATACTTAGGAGAGTATTAAGCTTATTTTTTATTATTCTAAAGTTAAATAAAATTAGAATCATGCCAATAAGAAGGTACCCTGCTAAAACATTCGGGTGAGAAAAAGTTCCGTAAGGTCTTAGAATCAATTCTCCATTTATAGATGCGTTTGCAACTCCGGGAGTCTGCCCGTTAAAAGTCCTTTCTCCAAAAAAATAAAAGACTCCGCCTATGGAACTCTGTCTTAGGTATTGGAAAATAGAAAGCACAGATTCAAATAGGATTGCAGATGAAAAAATAAATAATATTTTTGTTACGTTATTTTTATTGATCCAAAAGGCAGTGAATATTCCAAAAAAAACAAATTCTAAGAGTTTTAAAAGACCATATAAGCCGGCAGGCGGGCTCTTAGAAAAAATAATTCCTAAAAAAATATATAGAGTTAAAAAAATCAAATTTGTAAATAGGAAAGATCTTTTTTTAAATAAATCAGTGAAAGATTTTATCTGAAGATTTAAAATAAAAAAACCAAATAGCAGTAAAATTAAAACGTCTGTTAAGTAAAGGGTGGGGGATAGATAGTCTGTTCTTATGCCTAAGATGTATGAAAAGCTTGGCCAAAAATGCCGACCAAGTTGTGTTGGAAGAAAAAGCAGGATTAAAAAGAAAAGCCCATTTTCTATTTTGCTATTTTGGGCGAATAATAAGAACCCTGTCCCTTCCTTCACCGACTGATTCGGAGACAACCTCTTCATCATCTTTAAGAGCTAAATGGACAATCCTTCTTTCCCAGGCTTTAAGCTCCGGCAGAGAAATTTCCCTTCCTTGATTTATTGCCTTATCTTTTGCATCCAACGCAGTATTTCTTAGCCATTCTTCTCTGTTTTTCTTATAATCTCCAACCTCTAGGGAAATTCTTAAGAATTGATTTAATTTTTTTGAAATTGCGATAGAAAGAACAAGCTGTAGAGACTCTAAAATATCCCCATGCCTTCCAATAACAATGCCGCTATCCGGAGTATCGAGTACTATATCTATTGTTTCATCGCCAAAATTAATTTCTGCACTTGCCTCAATTTCAAGTAACTTCAGCAGTTCGTCTGTCGTATCTTTTACAATTTTTTCTTCTTTTTTCGTCATGTTATTTTATGTTTAAAAATTTAATATCCTTAAGACCACCCCAACCCGAAATTAAATATTGCTGTATGATACCAAAAATTGTAAATGTATTCCAATACAGAGAAAGTCCCAAAGGGAATGTGTAAGAGAAAAACCCAATCATAACCGGGAAAATATAAAGAGACTGGGACTGAAACGCACTTGCAAAATCATCTTTTTTCTTTTCTTTTTTATCTTTATCTTTGTCTTTTCCCTGGGGAATCATCATCTTAGATTGGATAAACTGAAATAAAAATGTCAAAAGAGGAATTATTAGAATGAGTGGTCCTATTTTTGAGATTAAACCTGCAGGATTCTGTCCAAGAGGAATTCCAAGAAAATTTGGATCCCATGCGGAAGAAAGTTTTAAAAAATCAAAATAGACAATTTTATTTATGCTTGATGCAACATCTTTTGCTCCCAGACGCACTATCTTGTCAAGAACCGTATAAAGCCCCCATATAATTGGCAGCTGTACGATCAAAGGAAGACAGCCGGCAACAGGGTTTACACCAAACTCCTTATACAATTTCATCGTTTCCGCCTGAAGCGTTTTTGCGTCGTTTTTATGTTTTTCTTTAAGTCTTGATAAATGAGGGTTTATTTCCTGCATTTTTTTTGATGCCTTAAGCTGAGAGGTAGTTAGGGGATAGAGTATTAATCTTATTACAACTGTCAAAAGTATTATAGAAAAACCAAGAGCATACGGCACATGAATAAAAAAAAGAATTTTATAAATTCCTATTAATGCGTTGACTATCGGCCAAACTAAAACTGTATTAAAGAGAGATGGATCTGTCATAATTTTCTTTATAGAAAGGCTGGCATTTAATAAGCCTTCTAAAAGATAAGTAACTTCCTTTTAAAACTCCTTCCTTCTCAATGATTAGGTAAGCGTACTGCGAGCATGTTGGATAAAATCTGCACGAGCCGGAAACTCCTAATGTGTTTTTGATGACTGGTGATAAAATTTTTTGATAAGTTATTATTAAGACCAGCAATAAATATTTCATTTGATTTTTGCAAAAATTCTTTTAAGTTCTTCGCTAATTTCTTTTGTTTCTTTATCTCTGATTCCGGGTCTTGCTATAACAAGTATATCTTTTCCGGATGATAAATTTTTTTCATTTTCTTCTATACACCTTCTGATTTGTCTTTTAATCCTGTTTCGCCCAACTGCTCTTTTGTCTATATTTTTTGAAACTACAACTCCAAATCTTTTAAGCCCGGTACTGTTTTCTGCTATTTTTACTGCAAAAAAATTAGAATAGGCCTGGTATTTTTTATCAAACTTTACATTTTTGGGCAGGCGGAATTCTTTTTTAAACATTAAGTTTAAATAGCAATCCTTTTTCTCCCCTTTTGTCTTCTTCTTCTAATAACCTTTTTCCCCCCATGCGTTCCTTTTCTTTGCAAAAAACCGTGCTTCCTTTTTCTCTTAAGCTTTTTGCTTTTCGTAAGTCTCTCCATAAATAATGTTTTAAAGTATAACAGAAAAGGGTTTTTTTTAATAGAAGGGAAAGGACATAGTTTTATCTACTTTATTCTCTTGACAAGAAGTTGCGAACATCGTTAAACTAGTTTTCACCCCCAAAAAATGGTCCGAGGGAGAACTTATGAGCAATGTCCAAGAGCTTTGGAAAGCAATTATCGCAGAAATAGAAACAGAAGTATCTAAGGCAAATTTTTTAACTCTTTTTAAAAAAACATCTCTTTTATCTTTTGAAGAGGGAGTCGCAACGATATCCGCGCCTTCTACTATGATCATCGATCTTCTTCAAAAAAGATTTTATGAGATTATAAAAAAAACAGTGGGTAAGCACACGGGGATAGATGCAAAAATAATTTTTGTCCCAAAAGCCGTGGCAACAGAAAATAGTTTTTCTGGAAAGGTTGGCCCTCTTTTTGAAGAATACGAAAAACCGAATCTTCCTATTGGCCATCTGCCAAAAGTACGGAAAGACTATACCTTTCAGACATTTGCCGTCTCATCCAGCAATCAGCTTGCGTATGTAAGCGCGCAGACAGTGGTTAAAAAAATCGGAGAGGCATATAATCCGCTTTTTATCTATGGTCCGACAGGTGTTGGAAAAACGCATTTAATGCATGCTATTGCAAATATGGTATACGAAACAACTCCCGATAAAAAAATCGTCTACATGACAAGCGAAGATTTTACAAATGAAGTTGTTGAAGCAATTAGAACAAATGAGACGGCCAGAATGAAAAGGAAGTTGCGAACCGTCGACCTTATTATAATCGATGACATACAGTTTATAGCAGGGAAAGAAAGGGTCCAGGAGGAGCTTTTCCACACATTTAATACTCTGATAGATAAAGGGTCCCAGATTGTCATGTCCTCGGACAGACCGCCTTCCGATATAAAAAAAATCGAAAATAGACTCTCCTCAAGATTTTCAGGAGGACTAACTGTAGACATAGAACCGCCGGATTTTGAACTCAGAACAGCAATTCTTCTTATTAAAGCTAAGAAGCTTGGCTTTGATCTTCCTATCGAAATAGCCAAAAAAATCGCAGAAAAAATTTTAGACACAAGAAGCCTTGAGGGAAATCTTTTAAGAATAATTACGGAATACAACGCAAAAGGGGTGTCCATAGAAGAAATCGCAGAAAAAATTTTAGAAACCGGGATTGATGAAACAAACCATTATCATCCGGATGAGCTAATTAAAAACTTATGTTCTTATTACAAAATTAAACCTACCCAAATAAGAAGTCCCAAAAGAGATGCTTCTTTGGTTAAGGCAAGGCAGGTGGCAATGTATCTACTGCGGAAGAAGTTTGGCCTTTCATTTGTAGAAATAGGGAATATTCTCGGGGGAAGAGATCACACGACGGTAATGTATGGAGTAGGCAAGGTAGAAGGTCTTCTAATAGAAAAGGGGTTTTCTGAGGAAATAACCAGGATAACTAATTTTAACAGGGGACAGTTTGTGGATTAACCCCCACCTGGAAACTTTTCTTTTTTATCCTCTTTTTTATAAACAACTTATCCACATGTTTACAGATCCTGGTCTCTTGCTTTTTTCCACTTTTCCCGATAGACTACAACAACTACAAATTTAGAATTCCTTAGATGAAAGTTTCTTTTCTCTCGGAAAACATTAATAAAAAAATCTCTTTTGTAAACCATGCGGTTTCTAATAGATCCCAATTGCCTGTTCTCCTTAATTTCCACCTTCTTGCAAAAAAAGGAAAATTTTTTATAAGCGCAACGGATCTTGAAATAGGAATAGAAGTAGCTGTTGCGGCAAACATCCAGGAGGAGGGTGAAATAACCGTTCCGGCAAAACCGTTTTATGAACTTTTGGGAAGCGTATCAAAGGGCAAGGTTACTCTTTATACCAAAAACAACAGCTTGTTTTTTGAAACGGATAAAATAAAAACTGTTTTTCAGACTATACCCGCAGAGGACTTCCCAAAGCTTTATGAAGAAAGGGGAGAAAAAATTGCAGTGTTCAACGCAAAAGCCCTGGATTCCGGCTTGCCAAAGATTGTTTTTGCAGCCAGTCAGGATTCCGGCAGGCCTGCTTTATCGGGAGTTCTGATAAGAAGAGAAGGGAAGGATAAGGGATTTTTAATGGTTGCAACGGATGGGTACAGGCTCTCTTTGGAAAAAGGAGTGGGGCTTGGGGTTCCCAGCGAAAAAAACGACAGCTCGTTTCTTGTCCCCTCAAGACTTATTAGGGAGCTAATTTCTGTTAGGGACTGGGGAGAGGAGATAGAAGTTTACTCATCCGGAAAGAGCAATCAGATAATTTTTTTCCTAAAAGATGGGGTTTTGGTGGGCAGGCTTATAGAGGCGGAATTCCCAAATTACGAAAAAATAATTCCCTCAGATTTTTCAACTAGGGTGGTTACAGATAGAGAAGATCTTCTAAGGTCGGTAAAAACCTGCTCTATTTTTGCCAGAGAAGCCGCAAATATTATAAAGCTATCTTTGGAAAAAGGCTCTTCGAGCAAGGCAGGAAAAATTGTTGTCTCAGCAAGCGCCCCGTCCTTGGGGGAGACATCGGTTGAGGTAGAAGCGGTTGTTGAAGGAGAAGAAAACGAAATAGCCTTTAATGCAAGGTATCTCTTGGAGTTTTTAGGAAGTGTAGATTCGGAAAAAATTATTTTTGAAATGACAGGCCCCCTTAACCCCGGAGTTTTTAAAATAGAAGGCGACCCAAACTATCTCCACATAATAATGCCAATAAGAATACAAGGCTAGTTATATGCCCCTGGTTAAGGCAGTTTTAAAAGTGAAAACAAAATCTTTTTCAAGTAAGTTTCCGTAAATGTCTTTTGTGTCTTTTTTAATTGTGAATTTGTATTCCGTATTTGGACTCCATGTCGGGCGGGGACCAATATAGGCGGTCGTTCCCTCAAGTGTAACTCTAACAGGAGCAGATGGGGTTATCTCGTAAGAGAAATTAGCCGCTGACGGTATCTGGGAGAATTCAATCGCAAAACGTTCATACAATCCAATAGTTCTATTGGGTATTTCTGATCTTAGGATAGTTAACGACCCTTTTTTATCCGATGAAACAGGAGGCTCTGTTTTCTCTTCGGTTATAGACGGTGTAGGATAAGGAGAGGGTGGCATGGCCTCTCTTCTCGGCCATATTAAAAAAGAAACTAAAAACGTTAATATCAGAAAAATTAAGAGAGCGAGTAAAAACTTCTTGTTGATTAGATTCTTCACAGTTTTATTATAACTAATTTCCCGTGCACATAAAAAGATCGGTTATTGGGTCAACTGGCGTTCCATCTATAATTACCCCCGTATGTAAGTGCGCAGCAACCGAATGAGTGGTTGCTACTTGAGTACCCGAGCTTATTGTGGTGGACTGTAGAATAGGAAGGGACTCATTTAAATGAGTGAGTTCAAGGTCTATAGAATGTCCGTTAAATAGAGTATTGTAGATCTGTCTGTATCCCCAATTAGAATTAAGAAATTCACTTTTTGTAAAAGCCCACTGAACAACAGACCTGTTAATCATGGGAAGATAAACAGGAATTCCTGCTCCTGATTCGCCTTTAGACACGACATCGAAGGCATTTTTTAGCTGTTCTGAGTAAGGACAAACTGCGTAGGGGGGACTTGTGCAGGCTGGATATCCGAAATCAGCTCTACCATGTGCACAGAGATTAACAGGATGATTAAAGGTTCCACACGTGATATAAGCGGAATTCCCTACCGGATCTAAAGGGCAGGTCATGGTTAGAGCGCTTGTAGAAGGAGTGACTTTGCATTGCGAGAAACTATTCCAAACGTCTTCGCCATAATCGTAAGGGCCGTTTGTGCAACTTGGATATTTAAGGCAGTTACCATAATACGCACTTACGATTCCGTCTATTGCTGCTCGATCCCACGGACCTTCTCCGTTTGCGCTTTGCTTATCCTTTTTTATTTTAAAAGCCGTGGCAATTATTGAGTCTTTTATACTATATATCCTTAAATAATTATTAGGAAAAACATTGTTTCTGGAATCAATCACTGCCCTTACTTGATTTTTTCCAAAAAAAGCACTCATTTCGGAAGAATTATTATTGAAAGTTCCTGTGAAAGTGTCAGGGGTAAATTGCATAAGCCCACAAGCAATTGGATTACCTTGGGTATCTCGGCTACAATGCTCATCGTAGTCTGCGGCAAAATATGCTGGATCATTTTCCTGAAACCTATTTCCGGATTCAACTCTCATTATTCCTGCAACCACTGCGGCCGGAACCCCAACCTTAGCAGATACAGACTCAATAAACTGAGCCATTTCGGGGTTCCCCATTTTTACTTCCGGCTCGCCATCTCTATAAAAAGTACAAGAAGATATGCTTATTCCCGTACCTCCTCCTGGCGGGGGGGTTGGGTTATTTCCTGCCCCAAAATTACCTGCCGATCCGCCGGAGCCCATCAAAATAATTACAGTAAAAATAACAATAAGAACAATAACTCCTATAATTACAGCCGGAATCCATACTTCGCTTGTTGCGGCCGCCGTTCCCACCGCCTGGGCGGCTCTTACAGCCTTCAGTCCCTTTTGTGCGGCGCTAAATGCTCCGCGGGCGTTACGATAGGTATCTATCGCGGAATTTGCTCTGTCGACCAGGCCTTTTTTTCTCTCTCCTTGATCCATAATTTAATAATAACAGAACTTATGGCTTGTTTAAAACAGGAGGTGGGGGAGAAGGATCTTGCGAAGGAGAGGGAATTGATTCAACCGGCGAGTTGTCTTGAGGCGCCGCCTCGGCTGAAGCTTGAGCTTGTTGATTAACAAGCTCCTGAGGATTTGAGGTTATGACCGTATGTTCAAAAGGAGCCGCAATTACTTTCATAACCACATGGCTTTGTCCTGCAAAAAATAATCCCTCCCCAACATCCGCAGACAGTAATAGCTCCTTTTCTCCCTCGGATAAATAAAATGTTTTTGTTATTAGATCAACTTCCGTCGGGCTTTGTTTTAAGAGCATTTGAATGGAGGAGTTGGATAATACTGCCTTTCCGTAATCTGTAGATAAGAAATCCTGCACGTCCTGCGTTGCCGTAGTTAGGGCAAGGTAATACTTTCTGGCCCTTTTTGCAATTCCATAAACAAAAGAAGCAGAATCTTCATATTTCATAATATACCAAGCTTCATCTAAGATAAGGAGTCTTTTTTTAAGACTTTTTCTAACTCTTGTCCAGACAAAATCCAAAATTATATGCATTGCAATTGGTCGTAACTCATCCTCCAAAGCTTTTATGGAAAAAACCGTAAAAGGATTTGTTATATCAAAGTTTGACTGCTGATTAAATATTCCGGAAAGTGAACCTTTTATAAACTTTTCCAAACGCAAGGCCAAATTTTTTGCCGTTTGATCTTCCATACCAAGGAGGACCTTGTAGAGGTCTTCCATTAAGGGCGGCTGTTTTTTTTGAGTAGTAGAATCTGCCGTTATTCCTTTTTGTCTGTATGTTTCAACAAATGCCCTGTCAAGTATCGCATCTTCTCCCGGCTCAAGCTTCCCCATGACAATATCCAGGAGCCCGTGAAGAGAAAGAATCTTAAGTCCCAGTTCATTTTCTCCCTCCTCATAAAGGCCGGAGAGATCAAACGGATTTATCTTTATAGGGTCAGACGGAGTAAAGGAAACGTGTTCTCCGCCCAGCGTTTTAGCCAAAGCTTCATATTCTCCTTCAGGATCTATAATTATTACCTCTGTCCCAAACATAAATTGCCGCAGTGCCTCAAGTTTAATAAGGTAAGATTTCCCGGCTCCCGATTTACCCAAAACAATTTCATTTGCATTTTCCAAAGAGTACCTGTCAAAAATAATCAAAGACCCATTCTGCTCATTAATCCCATACATTATCCCCTTATCTTGAGTAAGAGTTGCCGAGGTAAACGGAAACGTTGAAGCCAAGGATGTCGTGTCCATGTTCCTTGTTATATAAAGTTTATCCACTCCTATTGGGATTGATGATTTAAAACCGTCTTCCATCTGAAGAGTCGTGATTTTTGTTATGAGAAGAATAGATGAAAGAGTCGATGTAAGTTTTTTTGATGCTTCTTCAATGTCCTGCAAGGATTCGGAAAAAAGGGTTATATAAAGACTAAACTGGAAAAATCTTTCAACCCCTTTTGCAAGCTGTTCCTGAAGAGATAAGGCATCTTCCAAAGCCGCCTGTACCTTTGGATCAACAATTTTTCCCTCTTCTGCCTGGGAGGATACAGTTGCCTCCATTTCTGCTATTTTTCTTCTAATATCAGACAAAACATCATTTGATGCGGTGGGGTAGCAAAACATGGACATGTTCATTGAATGATCAAAGTCAATAAGGGGAGACAGCCAGTTGGGAGAAACAAAACGGGGATAGCCGACTACAAAAAAAGTTTTATAAAAATAATTCCCTACTCTTATGTAATTAAAATCCACTTCTATAGAAGAAGGCGCAATGATATCTGTTAAAGAGGTGGTTCCTTTCTCAAGTTTTGCTATTCCCGCAAAAGTAGTTGGAGCTTGGGATTTGGAAGCCTGTTTTTGATTATTCTGTTTTTGCTTTTGTCCGAACAATTTCATGCCGAATTTCCCCCTTTTACAATCGGAGTTTTTATTTCATCCGTAATCTGATTTGTCTCAACCGTGTCCCCGTTATAGATTTCGTAAAAAAGTTTAATCAACTCTTCCTTTCCAAGCGGTTTTGCACGCAGATTAAGTCTTGCAAGCTGGGACAAAACAGATTCTGCCTTTGAATGCAAAGAGGTCTTAGCAAGGCCTAGGAAAGAATCCGAAGACGCCATAACTCCTTTTTCAAGATATGAATAAGATATAACGATGTAAAATTTTTTATCCAAAACAGTATTTACTTTTACCAGTTCTTTTACAAAATCCCTGTAGAGTCTTATTTGAGAGGAAAGTAATTGATTTTCTGTTTGTGCAGCCTGCGTTTCTAAAAGTTTTAAGTAAGAAGACACATCAAGTTTTTTGCTTCTTATAAAAATCTGAATAGGAAAAGACAGAGAGTTAAGAAGAGACGCATAGGAAAAAATTTTTGAGTCCTGCTCCTCTTTTGAAAGGAGTGAAAAATTTGTGGCATTGACCTCTATAATCAAAGATGCGTTTTTGCCCGAAAGAATAACTATATCTTCATCGATATTCTCAATTTCAATAAATTTTTGCGTCGTTGCTTTTTTTTTCTGGGCAGTTTTTATCATATTTTCCCACTCCCCGGATTAAAAAGAGATCTTCGCAGCTCTTCTCTTGTGTCCAAGGAAATAACCTCAATCGGCATTAGAATTTCGCCCTTAACCCTTACTTCTATTGTGTCAAACTTATTTTCTTCTTTTGGATCCTCAAATGAGACCGCATATGTACCATTCGCAAGAGGAGTTGCGGAGGCAAACTGACCTAAAACATTTGTTTTAAATGCCCTAACAGGATTTCCGCTTTCATCTTTTACCTCGACTAAGATATTCGGGAGAGGATTATTTCTCGGATCCTTTACGATGCCGGCGATTATGTTGGGGAATTCGGGCATAATAGGAAGGCCTATACTTTTTCCAAGCTCTTTTGGTACTTTTCTAACAGACTGAGTTTCCGGTCTTACTTGAGCAACACCCGGCGTAAATATTTGTTGCTTTTGTGTCTCAAGCCTTTTTTTAAGTTCGATTATTTGACTTTCTAAGGACTGTTTTTGTGACTGAACTTCCCCTAGCAGATTCTCAAGCTCAAGTACTTTTGTATGTGCCGCTTCATACGAAGAAGAGTCGGTATTTGATGATTCAGCAAGTTTTGCTTCTTCTAACTGTTTTCGCAGCAAGTTTGTTTCTTCTTCGAGCCCTTTTTTTTCTTCTCTACTCTTATTATCTGCATCTTCTTTTTTCTGCTCATCTGCTAATTGCTGTTTTTGACTCTGGTTTATTGAAGCTGTACCCGAGAGAGAAGAGAGAGAATTTAAAAAAATTTGTTCTTTTTCATCAAACCTGTTCTTTGGAGGCTTTGGAAGAGATTTTAAAAAATCTTTTAATTTCTGGGTAGACTGCGGAGATGTTTGCGCAGCTTCTCGGGTTTGGATTGTCGCATTGGTTACTTGCGGAAACCACATATGCCCTCCGATTTTTTGGTATACATATCGAGTAGGATTAAAAAGAGCCTTAAAGTAGTTTATTATCATCAAATCAAAAGGTCTGCCTTCGATAGGAACAAAAGCCGAAGCGACTCCCAGGCCAATAAAAATTAAAGCAAACGGAAGTTTTATAAGAATAAAAATAGGGAGAATAAAGGTGATCCATCCCAGGATTACTCCACAAGCAAGATATGCAAATTGTTTAATTGTCATGTCTCCAATCAGCTTAAATTGAAAACCAGTTATGTCCTGCGGAATTGGATGATTTTCCATAATTAATTAGTTACTAGAAACTAGATACTAGTTATTAGCTTGGTATTTCTTAATTTTCCAGTCATCGAGTTAAGCATTTTACAAACCTCAAGCAAAAGTTGTTCGCTGCATTGATTTTTGCCAAACAACGAGATCTTTATAAGACTTAATCATGCTAATATCTATTATCTACTGTACGATGTGAAAAATCTCATTGCAAGATTATCAAAGTATGTCAAAAAAGTAGTTAATTGAGGCTAGTGTGAAAAAAGTAGCGATTAGCAATTAGCGTCTAGCGTTTAGTTGGAAAAATTAACTATACGCTTTTATCTATACCCTAATCTCTTTTTCTATGGGCAATTTCCAAAACCGAATTGTTTAATGCAAGTTACCCCGGTAACAGCACTAATAAGGTTAATTATTAGAAACGAAAGCAAAATTACAACAAGGCCGATTATCGCATAGGTTAGGGTTTCCCGCGCGGACTTAATCTTCTCCTCTTCTCCTCCGGATCTTATGTATTTAATCCCCGCGTATATAACAAAAAACAGTGCGGCAACTCCCGCAAAAATCAAAGCCCAGTTTACAATGTTTTGAAAAACAACAGGAATACAGTTTAAAGTTGCAACTCCGCTTGTCGGATCGACACAATTTTCCCAAGTAAGCATAACTTAAGATTAGCAATAATTATTAGAGATTGTCAATTAGCTTTGTATCTATTGGAATGGAGTAGACATCTAGAGACCAATAGTAGGAATTTTAAGCTCGTTTAATCCTGTACCAAGGAAGAAGGTAAGTACAAGATTTAAGATGAAATAGGCAAGGAAAACAATTACCAATCCGACTATTGCCGCAACTATAGTATTTCGGGCGCTTTCAACAGCGCTCTTGTCTCCGCCTGAGAAGATCCATCTGAGACCGCCCCAAACTAAAAATATTAGAGCCACAACTACAGCAATCACAAAAAGAAGAGTAACAAAGCCTCCCACAACCTTGCCAAAGTTACCAGAGGTTAGACCGCAAAGCTTACCAAAATCACTGGATTCATCGCATAAATCAACTGCAGCAGCAAAGGCCGGAGATGCACTGAGGAGGTAAGTTGTAAAGGCGAGAACAGAAACTATTTTCTTCATCTTTAACCTAATGCTACGATGATTTTTTAAGTTTGTCAAGCCCCGATTTAATCGGGGCGAAGACCCCGCCAAGACGCTCCGAAGGATAGAGGAAGTCAGAACCTACTGGAATGTAACTTTTCCATTAACCACATTCTAGCTAGTGTTGAAACATTTAAACCTTTAGATCGAGCTGTCTTTTCAAGTTTAACTTTAAAGTCTTTTTGAAGACGGACTATCAATGTTTCATCTCTTGGTTTATCGAGTTCAAAAACAATATCCACATTCTCTGTCTCATCGGCAAAATCAGTAACACTGTGTGTATCCCAAAATCTTGCCTCCTCTTCATAAGTTTTAAATTTAGGGATTCTACTTTTCTTTTTCATATATGTCTTTCCTTTCTTTCTTACTTGCATCGCGAGCGGTAATTAGATAATATTTCCCCGTGTATTACAGTGTGATACCAATGTCAATAGTGACCTAATTATTGCAGAATTAAAAATAGATTACAATAAGAATTTTTGAAGCAAAATGTTTTGGATTTTTGAATATTTAAATTTAAATATTGTTTAGAATTTAGAGTTTCGAATTTAGAATTTAAAAGAATTTTATATTAAAAAACCCACCGACAACGTTGACGAGGAAAAAAGCTGCAAAAACAATTATTAGGCCGATTACAGCATAAGTTATTCTTAATCTTGCCTGATCAATAAGCTGTTTATTTCCACCGGATGTCATCCATTGTATTCCGCCCTGAATAAGATAAACAAGAGCTAATAGAATAGCTGCGATAAAAAAGAGCGTGATTCCCGCCTGTATAATCTTTGAGAGCGTGTCTGCTCCCCCTTGCGGCACTCCGCCGGGCGGATTAATTGTGTTGCCTCCGATTGTTAAAGCAAGCTTCATAATTTAGAATCAGGAATCATGAATGATGAATAATGGATTCTCGAACTTTTAATAAGCCCATTAATAATTTTATGTACTTTTACTGATTGTGCAGCAAGGTTTTTAAAATCATCTTTAGTGATAAATCCGACATCTCTTGCAATCAGTAATTGATTTTGCAACTCTGTTACTGACCCCTGAGCTATTGCGTAAAATTGTATCTTTTCCTTGAAGGATTGTCTACTGAATCCCTCGGCGATGTTTGAGGTTATTGATACTGCACATCTTCGCATTTGAGAGATCAATCCAAATACCTCCTCTTTTGGAAAAGATTTTGTTTGCTCATAAATTATTAAGACTAATTTATGACCCTCTTTCCAAGCGTCAAGGTCTGTAAAAGATTTAATTTTCCTGATTCCTGATTCATAATTCATATTTCTATTCATGTTATTCACTGAATCCTGGTATCTTAAGAATGTCAACTCCTATTATCTGAAGTATTACCAATGAGAAAATTATGAAGACAAGTCCGATTATAGCTGAGATAAGCTGGTCTCTTGCGGCCTGAAGTTTTTCGGGATTGCCCTGAGATGCCATAAGCTGGTATCCGGAATAGATTATAAGAAGAAGCGCAATTCCTCCCGAAAGTCCCAATACCACTCCAAAAACAGATCCTATGAATTTTTCGGGCGCTGTTTCTATGTCTCCAATTGCTGTTTTTAGCTTACTACAGGTATCGGTAGTATCAGGGGATAAAGTAGTGCGGTCGTTGTCAGCACAAGGAGGCAAGGGAGCCCTGGGTCTTTTTTTTGCTCCCGGGACATCTGAGCCATTGGGATCAGGAATTATTTCTACTGTGGCTTTTGCATTTTTGTTCTTATCCCAATAAGCCTGATCTCTTACCTGAATTTTTATCCAGTAATATGTAAATTCAGCTGTACATCCGCCCCTTCCTATACTGGATATGCCGCCTTCATTTGTCTGCTCGTTAATTTTAATTATGTAATTTCCGACCGAGAGCCTCTTTGTTGACGGATATGGGAAATAGGATACTGCAGTTTCATCTTTTCCTATTGATATACAATCCTGGGTGAATATATTTTCAGGATCACTTGCGCTTGCAATCTCTACAGCATAATTATTTCTGCTTCCTTTATCATGAGGACGCCTAGTACCGAAAATGCGTACTTCTACTTGCTGACCAGGCACTAATGTTTGCTGAATCCAGACCTTCGGATAATACATGGAAACATAAAAAGAAGCAGGTTCAAGTGTTGCATCAAGGTCGCTGAAAAGAACAGCCGAATAAATATGTCTTCCATGAAAATAATCTCCATCCCCACAGGTATCATTATCTCCTGCTTCTTTGAGAGCATTCTCGCCATCTCCGCATACAAACAAAGCTATAGTTCCGTTTGTAGGCCTTTTTGTTACGATTTTTGCACCCTTTAAGAAGTCCACATTGAAGTTAGAAATAGTTTCGCCATCACCCGGGGAAGCTAGAAGCAGGCACTTTGTAGTCAGGCAAATTTTATAATCCTTACTATTATCAAGGCCGGTAAATCTAATTTCTACAACATCGGTATTTTCTGTAACTACAGCTCTATTTTCTGATTCAAAACGATCGTCTCTTAGAATACCGTAAACAGTTCCGTATAAATATTTATTTGCTTCGTCGGTGGTGCTTGATCGCAGAGTGTAGGAAGGATGAGCATAGATTTCATGGCCTGCGTCTACACCAGTCAGGACGGGCGCCGGATATTGCTGTTCAAGCGCAGTCCGACACTCTGCGGCAGTATTGTATGTTCCGTTTGAGTCTAGTTCGCAAAAAGCCTTTCGGCCTGCTGCAGATGGAGGATTCAATTTATATTTTCCGGAAGCGCTCACCTGATTTAGGCATTCATCTCTAGTCAATGTTCCGTCAGTTGCTGCAACACAAGAAAAGCCATAGCGAATACTTCCTGTTTTTTTGTATTTTGTGGTGGCTCCGGTGCCGTTGCTTGGATTCTGCGTGCTTACCGAAACAACATTGCTTCCTGATGGACTGCAAGTTACTGTTGCGAAGCGGCCGCCCCCGGCGCTTACGCCTACGTTGATTGTACCATTAGCGTTGCCACTTCTTACATATGTTGCTACGCCCGAGTCATTGGCTGTAACTCCTGGTACACTGAGATTATTTCCAAAAGTAATGGTCCAGATTGTGCCTTTATCTGCTTTGATAGTTACGGTGAAGCTGTCTCCTGGAGCAATAGCTGTATCGCTTAGAGAGAAACTGCATGGAGCTGCTTGTGCTGGTCTTGCGGTCTCAAAAGAAAAAAACGCCAGGAATAAAAAGAGAGAAAAAATAAAGAGCAGAAATTTCCTCACAAAAATATCGTATAAGAAAATCAAATCGAATGCAAGCCCAATCGTAAGTATTTCGTTTAACGGTGACGAAGTTCGTATCGATTAGCGGTTAGGACTATTGATTCAATTTATTGCTGCCAATTAAATACAGGCACCTCTATAACCCGAAGGGGTTTAATGTTGGACAATTCCTGCTTTTTAACTAAATTATCCAGTTTCTTAGAGATTATTGCGCTGTAATATCTTTCTCCACATTGAAGACAAACCTCAACGGGAACATTTTTTACTACAAAAAGCTTGCCTTCCCATCGAAAATCAACATCAAGATTTTTTATTTTAGTTTTCCCTTTACAAAAATAACATTTATTCACGGCTTCTTAACTCCTTTGCTCTTGTTTTAAAATCGATCCAAACCGGCGCTTTTGGTCTATAGACTGTTATGATCAGTAATCTACTGTTTCTATTATAGCACCTTTTAGAAGAACTTTCTCAATCTCTTCAACTGTAATTTGTTCTTCTTGTCTTCGCCCTTTATATTTCTAAGATTTTTTTGGTAAGGGTTCTTGTTTCATCGATGTAGAATTTTTTTACTTCCTGCCAGGAGATTTTCTCGATCATCTGCGGCATCTGTTGCTCTTCGGCATTTGTAAAATAAGATAAAGATTTCACAAGATGGAACAAATTATAGTCAACCCCCTTGTATTTTTTTCCAAAAAAGTCAAAGAGAGTTAGCAGTTTATATTTTTTGCAAATAAAAAACAGATCAATGAAATCTCTTTTAGTTCCTCTTGTGGAGATCGCATCAATTTTCATACAAGCAATATCCCTTAGATCGGCAACGGCAACATTTTGGAAAATCCCCGGTTTAAAAATGGGCGGATAAGGGTATATAAAGAAACTAATTTTGATTTCATTGAGACTTCCTAAGAATGTACCTTCAGTATCTTGATCAACTGTCAATTTTCCTAAAGACTTGAGCCTCTCGGTTATTGTTTTTGGGTTAAACTCTTTTGAGGTAAAGAAATCGAGATCAAAGGAAAGACGGTGTCCAAAATAAAGTGAACATGCAGTGCCACCCGCAAGATAAAATGAGGAAGCCCATTTTTGCCTGCCTAGTAAGGCCAGATTGCCTTGTGTATTTTTTGAAAGTCCGGTTGTAAACATCGAATCTGGTTTTTTGGTATATCTAAAATAAGACTCCAAAAATTAGCAGTTTTTTTTGAAAGAGCAGGGCTTTGGCATATGATCTGTTTAATTGTCGTTTGTGGATACTTTTTAAACACCCAATGGAGCGCATTTATATTTCCTAGTTCCAGAAGCCTCTCGATAATATAAGTTGATCTTTTTTTTGAATCGAGATTTGAAAATTTAACGTCCCAAAAGTAACGTTTTAAGAACGACGGTAATTTTGCCATACGACTATTTTATCATAATCACGAGACAAAACGAATACCTCTTCCCTTCACGGTCTGTAAGTGATTTGGATTATTGGGGTCGTCTTCGATTTTTTTTCGCAGTCGGAAGATAAGTTGGTCTAAGGCCTGGTCGGTTACTCCTTCCTGAGATTTTGTATCCTGCCAGACAGATTCTATTATTTCATCTCTTTGGATAAGGCGATCCGGATTTTCTAAAAGAAATTTTAAAAGCTTAAACTCAAGAGAGGTAAGAATATCCGAGAGATTTGCTTCTCCTCTTTTAATGGCATTGGTTGCAGAATCAAAAAAAATTGTTTCATTGCTCGATTGCTTCATTGTTGACGCAAACTCTTCAAAAAGAAGAATTTGAATTTTATTATTTTTAATAAGATTAAGTTTCTCAAGCATGTCTTGAGGTGACCCCTCGGTCACCTCGGAGGTGTTACGAAGTGATTCCTCCGAGGTGGATACGAGCTTTTTGAGAGCAGTTTGCTCTTCCGGCAAAAGGGAATACCATATTTCAAAACAAGCTCCATAAATAGCTTTCTGTTCAAGTAAAAATTCTCGTAGTTTCTTACTAGTGGCTAGTTGCCAGTTGCTAGTTGCTAATACTGTTTCAAGACAAAGCCTGGTTAATTTTCCGTGTCCGGCTGTGAGATCGATAATTGCTTTTATTGTTTCATTGCTAAATTGTTTACCACTTACTTTTTCCAGATATGAAATTCTAAAATCAAGACCCGGTTTATCCAAAAGCGGCAGATAAACAATGTTTCCTGCCAAAAATTCGTAAAAATCCGCAAAAAGCATTGGCTCTATTAAATCCTCAAGAGGCCGGTTAAGCGAAAAGATAACGGAAAACCTGTATTTTGCCCTGTTTCGCAAGATTCTTAAGTTTGCAAAAAATTCGCTTTCAAGCATTGAGATATATTCTTCGAACCGGTCGAAAAGAAATACTACGGTTAGCTCTTTTTCTATGCATAAAAAATCTACTGTCCTCTTTAGCCCCTGAAACAGGAGCAGCTCATCATTCATGCTTGATACCTCTTTGAAAATACTATTTACCCTCTCATATTCTTGCGTCATTTTTCTTTCTCTTAAAGAATCGATTATCGATAGAAAAATAAACTTTGTTGCCTCAGAAAGCGGTTTTTTTCTAATCTCCGAAAAGTTCATCGGCACAAAATGAAACCATTTTTGATTTTCCGAAAGATGTTTTTCCCGTACGCTGCGATTATAAGATAAAAATCCTAAAAGATTTGATCTTCCAACTCCCGGAAGACCAATTAACTGGCAAGAATTTCCGTTTTTAATAAATGAGAGAACTTTTTCTATCTCCTCAAAGCGAGAAGTATCAGGATAGAGAGACTCGAAGTGAGCATTTTCAATTGTTTCATTGTTCAATTGTTTCATTGTTGTTAATCCTTTAACTTTTCATTTGTAAACTTAATAAGCTGATGGATTTCTTTCGGTAATACTAGAAGTTCATTTAAAATATGCTGATAATGTTCTTTTGTAAGCAAGTTTCTGATCTTTGATTTCTCATTCCAATCCAAGCCTTCTTGTACTGAGCCAAAACTATAATAATAAAATTTGTTTTTATCTTTCTTGCCATATCTTCCAAAGCCTTCGGCAATATTTGCGGAAATAGAATCAATTGCAGTTACAAATTGTTCTCCGATTGTTTTCTTTTCAAACCATTCCCATTTTTTTATAATCTCCCACACATAGTTAGATAGTCTTAAAGACCTCTTGTAGCAATCAATGTCGTTAAGCTTTAAATATTTCATTAACAATGTAACAATTTAGCAATCTAGCAATCTAGCAATGAAACAATGGATAGTCGTAATCATATTGTAATCTTCCTGAAAGCTATTTATCAAGCACTTCGGCTTCGCTCCGTGTACACTCCCCTCACTATGAAAGAGTTTGAAGTAAAAGCACAAATTGATGATCAAGGTTTGACAAAGCCTATCGGCCCTTCTACACTTGATGTAAGAGGACCCCGCCAGATGCGGGGTAAAGATATTTTTATGGCCGAAGGAAACGGAGAACAACCCCCAAAACAACCCGAACCTGTTTCTGGAGCTGGTGGAGGATCTCCGCCAGAAAAGCCACCAGTTGTAGGTGTTGCAGGAGGTGGGGATGATAACGGTGGGGATGATAGAAATAATGAAAGTGAACAGCCGGCTGACGAAGGAGAAAGCAGGCTAGGACTAAATATTAATAAGGAAGGAGTTACGGATGAAAAAATCCTAAGAGATATTAGAGGAGCAGAGGCGGGATACGCACAAGCAAGTACTCTTGACGAAAGATTAAATGTTTTAAAAGACGCTTATCAAAAGATTATCCAAGAAGATGTTGTTAATGAGCAAAAGGATATAGGACTAAGTGCTTTGCAAGAGTATATAGATATTCTTAAAGCTCAAAAAGATTTACAGTTGGGGGCAGTAGCAGCAGAGAAGGAATTATCTCAAAAAGAAAAAATGGAGGCGAGTAATCAAGCAAGACAGATGAGAGAAACAATTCTAAATCCAGATTTAAGCTACGTAGATAAGCTACAGGAAATTGAAGACATTATAAACGGTTTGGATCCTACCGAAAGAATATACCCTCATGTAATAGCCATGGCTATAGGAGAAATTGAAGCCAGAGATTTCGACTACATAATTGAAGATACGTTGGAGTACTCTCTTGAGAGATTTCTAAATAGAGCAGATGCCCAACCTTTAGAAGAATATCCTCAATTTACTTTTACAGAAAACGAAAATATAGCAATACTAACTCACACGGCGAGGAGATTTGATGAGGCGAGGAAAAAAGCTGGCCTAGAGCTTGGTATTAATCCCGGCAGAAGAGAAATGTTTACCTATCTAACCACCCTTACCAATAGAAGAAAAGTAATGCACGAATTATTTAAAAGTATGAATGATTTAGAAAGTTATACAGGTTTAGTAACAAGAGCGCTTAGAAAAAGTGGGATGAGTTTTATAGAAAAACAGTTGGTTGGAGTGTCCGATGTTCAGATGGTATATGACCAAGTGCTACTTTCTCTAAAATCTCTTAAGCCTGCGGAACAAGGTTGGCTTCTTGAGGATGATTTTGAAATTGGAGATAAAATGGTTAAGGAACTACTTGATGAATCAGCGAAACATAATTCTGATGATTTTAACAAAAGATTTATTAGAAATAGTGGTACTCCGGAGGGCGTTGCGGATACCAGACCTTTAAGACAATGGGAGATAGACAGAGCATTTCATATGGGTAGAGATTTAAGCGCTGCATCTCAAAGGAGAGTAGTTTACGGAATTTTAGGAGACGTTCCCGAAAACGTTGATGATTTTTTAAAATCACTTGTTCATGAACCTATTGCTAGAAGACTTGCTCCATTTAAGACAATTCCAGAACGTTTCTTTAGCCAGGGTATAGCAAAGCGTTTTTTATCGATATTTAAAGATGAACAGAGAAGAAACGTGAATGGAGAAATAAACTACAACAAATATGGATATATAAGAGACGGAAAACCTGTTGGGTTATTTGGTAGTTCTCAAGGAGATTTTGCGATTTTAGATCTTGAAATAACTGATCCAAAAAGCAGTTCTTGGCGTTCTAGACTCTTATATCTTAAGAATTCCCGTTTTCAAACTGAAGTGTTTAGCGGTAAACAAATGACATTGGGAGCCTATTTAGATGCAACAAAAGCCGAATACGTTAGAGGAAAAAGTCATCGTGAAAAATCTCGAGCAATAAGCGAATGGAATGAAGCAATAAGAGATAGAATTTCAAGCCAGAGACTTTTTCTGGGAGTGCTCACGCGTTACCCAGATTTAGATGCGGGAAATAAAACTGCTATTTGGAATAATGTGGCAAAATTTATGCCTTCTCGCATAGCATCTCTTTTACCTAACGAAACTTTAGAAATAGTAGATAGTGGGTTGAGCTTAAACGGAGATAGAGATCAAGCTGTTTTAAGATGGATGGGTATTGCAAAAAAACTATGGACTGCAGAGAGAATGAGAGTAGGAAATGATGCAAAGGTCTTAAGCGGAGAAGTCGGAGAACATCATGATTTGGATTATTATTTTGAAAAAGTGGGATTAACAGATGTTGCAGAGATTGCAATTGTAAGACAGATTCAGGAATTGGGTGAAAACTTTGCGCCAACTCTTGCCAATGTTAAGTTTCCATTTACAGCATTTTTGGATGATGCGCCAGAGACAGACTGGGAGAGATTGAGTGATTTTGATTTTACAAGAATTTTGGTGAGCGATCAAAACTCTTTCCAGGAAGGTTACGGACCTATAATTGGCCTTTTTGATAACCCGGTTCACAAACCAGAAGAGATTGCTAAGGTTCTTCAGGAGGCTTTTGATAAAATAAAAATCCCGCCGGGTGTGCAAACTGCTCAAAAAATATTTGAACCTATTGTTAAATCAACCATTAAAATGAGACAGATGTTTACAAGAGCAAAATGGATGGGGACCACCCTGTCAAGATTATTAAGAATCCCGACGTCTCCCATTGAGGAATATAATTTAAGTGCACACGTAGCTGATGATGAAAACGATGTTGCTGGCATGTTGCATGTATTGGCTCAACATGAAGTATTGTCTGATGACCCTAACCAAGCGGATGAAAAAGGTAGAACTCAATTTATGAGAGTTAAGGAAGAGTTAGGCGCTGATAAATTAGCTGTTCTGTTAGCCTATGTTAGACTTATAATTCAATTATTTGGGCCAGCATTTGGCATGGAATTTTTGAAAGCTATGGGAATAAAATTGCAGTAAGAGTACTATCTGCCACCAACAATCTTACCGAGAAATGCAAGTCCCCTTCCTCTTTGTCTCCAGCCCCCCGCAACACTAGGATCGGGCACATATTCCCTGCTGCTCAGTATAGTCTGGCCAATGTTCCTGCCAGTTCCGATTGGCACCGCAGTACCAGCTCCAACTGCTGCGCCGATTGAGGAGAGATCCATCTGCGGAGCATTAAATGCTGTTTTCATCATCTTAACCACGTTTGGAATAGTTAGAATAATCCCAAGGCCAATAAGAGCTCCAAACTGTTTGGTTTCCGCAAGGTTTCCTATAAAGGGAGGTACAAATGCCTGACCGGATGAAACAGAAGCGAACGTAATAGTATCCATAAATACTTTTCCAAGCATGAACATAACAAGAGTTGCGGGAAATGCCGCAAGATTCCCAAGCATGCTTCTTAGCCAGCCTGAGAAGCTAATCTTACTTCCGGGGACAAGGCCTCCTATTATCCAGAATGGCGCAAACACTATATTAATTAAGATAGCTATGTATGCTCCCAAAAGCGCAAACCATACGCGGAAAAGAGCCCAGAGAAGTACAATTGCAATAATAAGAAATGCAATACCTCCGCCCAGAAGAGAAATTCCGCCCCCGCCAACTCCGATAATATTTCCTATTATTCCTCCTGCTACATTTCCTATACCCGCTCCAACAAGAGTTCCTACTCCAGGAGCGATTACTGTTCCTATACCCGCTCCAACAAGAGTTCCTACTCCTCCTGCTGGACTGACGCTTCCCAAAAGACCTCCAAAAATTTTTCCGAAAAGTCCGCCAAAAGCATTATTGAAAAATCCTGTTATCATTCCACTGATTGCCTCAGCCCCGTTTTTCGCAATATCAAGTCCCCCAGACAAACCTACGGCACCCATAGGGGTTGTTCCCGCAATATTTTGAGGAGATAAAGATGTGACATCAACGCCGGGTATGCTATTGAACATGCCATAGAACAGATATATCGCTATCCACATAACGTCAATAAGAAATCCTGCAATTGCGAATGAAAACGTGACAAGAAGAATACCAATTATCAGTTTTGGAATTTGATTTTGTATTGTCATTACAGTACGGGGATCAATTCTAATTCTAAGCATTATTGCAACGCCTATAATTACAAAAACCAAGACAAAAAGCATGTATGCGATATTGCGGAAGGCAGTCCAGATATTCATAAGAGGACTTATGGCATAAAATCCTGTTCCAAAATCCACAGTCGGGCCGGTGTCTGCAGGAGTTCCGGGAGTGTCTTCATAATCAGCCAGACGTGCAAAAGCCGGTTTGGTAATTCCGAAGTTTTGGGCTAGATTTTGTATGTAGTCTATTGTGTGGAGAGGAGGCGTATAAAGCATCGTAATCATATTTCCCATAAAGCCAATTGCCCCTCCGCCGTTATCAACGTAGCCAATTTTTCCTGTTTTAGGGTCAGGACCGAGACATTTGCCATTGGGATTAACAGGATCAACCCCTGCGATAAGACAAGAAAGCCCGGATGCTACTTCAAGCATTACGCTCTGTGTATAAGTGTGCAGATTTTTGGGAACATCGGGGTTGGTGTTTGGTGCAGTATAGGAATTTTGAGGAGCGGGGTTTATTGATTGGGCAGAAACACTTTGAATAGAGAATAGAGAATAGAGAATAGAGAATAGGAAGAAAAGAAAAATTTTTGGTCCAACTTCTCTAGAGCTTCGTCGGACAAAGGCAGAAATTTTCATTCCTTTCCAGTTTGATATATTTTTGGACTCTTGTCAAGGAAAGGCAGGATTATCTGCCTTGTGACTCAAGAATATCAGCGAATCCGCGACAGGTAAGAATTTGAGTTCCCCGATACTTCCCAAGAATGAGCAAATCTTTATCTTCACTTACTAAATAATCAGCACGGGCAGCAATTGCCGTTTCCAAAAATTTATTATCTTTTATGTCCCGCGATATATTCGGAATATCTCCAATTTCAACTACTTCAGCTTGGGATAAAAAATCCAAAAGTTGTTTGTAGTCAATACTTACAGACGAGGCGAATTTGCTATGTATCTCAGGACGCTTTAATACTTCAAAAAGTTCAACAAGAAGCGGTTTTGATACAACCAATCTATACTTTTTGCCATGGAGAAATATTGTTCGTCCACAAGCATTGTTTGGCTTAATGAGACTACGAACAAAGACGACGGTATCAAGAACGATGCGCATTCTTTTTTCGTACCGCCGCAACAGCCTGGTCGATAGCGGTATCTATTTGCTTGTCTGTATACTTACGTTTGCGAACTTCTTCACGAAGCGGCGCAAACATATCATACAAGTCTTTCATCCATGGTGAGGACGCAGCAGTGTCTGTAACCTGAAGCGGTTTAATGCGCAGTTCGCCCTGAGTTAAAGAGAGCTGTAGCACAGTACCTTTCGTAATACCAAGTTGCCTTCGAAACTCTGCCGGAATAGTAATTTGCCCACTTCGCAGGGGTTGTACGAGTTTTGTCATATTTATTTCCTTAATTACAATATTACACAATTACAATGACTGTGTCAAGGGAGGAGCTTTTTGGCGGAGGGAGGGAGATTCGAACTCCCGGTCGTCCTACGACGACATTCGCTCTCCAAGCGAACGCACTAGGCCACTATGCGACCCCTCCAAAACTAGCTACTAGCGATTAGTAACTAGTGGTTAGATACTATTTCTTTTTTTGCTTCTTGCCAGACTTGCTTATCCGATTTATATGTTAGTTTATTTTCAACTTCATCAATATCAATCCACTCCACATTTTCCATTTCCCAGTCATGATTCTTCGTGTCCCCCGAAACATATTCCATAAGAAAATAATATACTGTTTTTTTTATTTTACTTCCCTCAAAATTATACCAGTAAGTTACAGGTTGTAAAGGCTTTATAATTTTGCTTTTGATGCCGGTTTCTTCCTCAACTTCTCTTAAAGCAGCTTCTTCCTTCGTTTCTCTTCCAGATTCCTGATTCCTGATTCCTGATTCTTTCTTCTCAATTAATCCTTTTGGAAAAACCCATCCATGATGTTGGGAATGCTGAGCTACAAGAATAAACATTTTATTAGCCTCTTCTTTTACAACTATACCGCCTGCTGAGAATTCCAGTTTCATTACTTTGCCTTTCTGTTTAGCTTTGGTTTAGTCCACGCTTGTCAAGCAAGCGAGCTCCGTCGCTTCGCTCGTCCGCTCCACCTGCAGAAAATTCAAACTTCATATAGCGAGACGTAATAATTTTCTAAATAAATTAAACGTCTCAGCAACGTTTAAATTGCAAAACAATTTATTACGTTGCGGCGGGAGAGGGATTTGAACCCCCGTGAGACTTTCGCCTCGCATGGTTTTCGAAACCAGCCTGTTTGGCCGCTCCAGCATCCCGCCGAGTTTACACTGAGTTTGTCGAAGTGCGTCCTCGGGGAGAGTCGAACTCCCAGTCTTTGGGTCCGCAACCCAATGCTCTATCCATTAAGCTACGAGGACAATTTTGACTTCAATTATTTTATCTCAAACAGGGTTATGAAGCAACTTTCGTGTTTTCAAGAGGAAAATTTTTGGACAGAAAATCCGCCGATTTTTCCATAAAAGTCGGTTTAATCACTTCTCTATAGGGCAGATAAGGCAGAAGGACTCTTTTTACGTGCTCTTTATCAATATCTCCTAGTGTAAGTGTTAACTCCCCCGGAATAAAAGAGTGTGTCCTTATATGTAAAACCTCTATTCCCTCAATTTTTCTAAAATAAAAATCATATAGTTCCTGCCATAAGAAAAAATGATCTTCAATTGTTATTCCTTCCGTTGAGATTCTGTAATGAAAATCCCTCGGCGGAACTGTTGCTAGTGCAAATGCCACAAAAACAAGAGAAGCAACCACTAGCATGAGTAAATATTGGGAAAAGAGAAATAAAATTACTTCAACCAAAAGCATTATAAGAAGACTTGTTAAATAATATTGCTTACCCCTTTTTCTAAAAGGTCTGCCCGGAGATGCCCATGATAAAAGAGTCTTAACTTCTCCAGGATAAGACTCCGAAGGGTCAGGAGGAGGAAGATCCAAGGGTTCTTTTGGAAGATCCAAGTGCTCTTTTGGTAAATCGACTGGCTCTTTTGGCAAGAATTTTTCCTCTGGTTCTTTGGCAGGCATATTTTTAATTTATAACAATAAAATCTTTAAGTCAACTCCGATTTAATCGGAGTCAATAACTCGGATTGATACAGATGAGGATTTTTGTTATACTTATCAAGCTTGGAGAGGTCGCATAGCTGGTCCATTGCGGGGGATTGCTAATCCCCTGAGCCGTAAGGCTCGCGTGGGTTCGAATCCCACCCTCTCCGCAACATTATAATTACTTTAGAAAATTTAAATGTGACTGGGGAGTTTAGTAAATATCTATCTGAGATAATTAAGCAAATATGAAAAGAGTTAAAGAAGCCTTACATGAAGACTATCTTCGCTCCCTCATGTTTGGACTTCAAGACGGAATAGTATCTACCACCGGTGTTGTTGTAGGAATCTCTACAGGCATTAACAACAAAGAAATTATAGTTTTAGCAGCTCTTGTTGCAGTAACCGTTGAAGCATCTTCCATGGCTGCCGGGCAATACTCAAGCGAAAAAGCAGTACACCAAATGAATAAAATCGAAAAACACACAGACAATCTTTACATAGGTGCGCTTATAATGTTTATTGCGTATTTAATGGGCGGTGCTTTTTCTATTGTTCCGACCATTGCTTTTGATCAGCCCGTGGCAAGGGTTTTTACTATTGCTTCTGCATTTGTAGGTTTATTTATCATCGGCTATATAAAAGGGTGCCTTGTTGAACACAAGCCTCTTCGAAGCGCAATTGAATTATTCATAATAGGTTCTATTGCAACTGCTGTTGGGGTAGTTGTTGGATATTTATTGAAAGTATAAATTTACCAGTTTGGCAATTAGCCTCTATCCCCTAGCTTCTGGCAATTAGCTTTAAGTTAAATTATAATATTACCATGGAGAGGTGTCCGAGCGGTTTAAGGAGAAGGTCTTGAAAACCTTTGTTGCTGTAAGGTAACCGTGGGTTCGAATCCCACCCTCTCCGCCACAGTGAATCTGCTCGATATTATTTTTCCCAAATACTGTGTGAATTGTCGCAAGCTGGGAGATTACATTTGTGCGAATTGTTTTGCTTTTATTTCTTTTGATACCGATGGAGTTTGTGCTGTTTGCGACAAGCCCTCCATTAACAAACTAACTCACCCGGGATGCAAGAATAAATACTCAATTGATGGAGTATTCTCAAGCGTTCTCTATAAAGGAGTTTGCAAAAAGCTTATTTATAATTTTAAATACAAGCCTTACTTAACAGACCTTCGAAAAATTCTTTCGGATCTATTTTATGAAGGCTTAATCCAAAAACAGGAATTTTACAGCGTAATCAATAGTTCACAAAAATTAATTCTAGTTCCTATTCCTCTTTTCCCATCACGAGAACGCGAAAGAGGATATAATCAGGCAGAATTATTGGCAATAGATCTATCAAAAAGATTAGGACTTAAAACAAACAATTTGCTAAAAAGAGTTAAAAAAACAAGTTCGCAAGTAACACTCTCAAAAAAAGAAAGGAAGGAAAATATTAAGGGAGCATTTGAGTTTAATTCTAATTCAGAAAGCTATGTAAAAGGTGCATGCGCCTTTCTTGTAGATGATGTTTTTACAACCGGTTCAACCTTAACGGAAGCTGCAAGAATATTGAAAAGGAATGGTGTAAAAAGCGTTTGGGCATTGACTTTAGCCAGAGATTAAGATATAATTCAAGCCACTTGGGGATGCATTGCATCGACAGGAATGTACTTTAAAAACTGCAAGCCGACTTTGATAATAGTCGCTAAACAAGATCAAAATATAAATGCTAGAAGCAATTTTAGCGGTCAATTGGCTTATGCCTATGCGCCTCAAAACGCATACGTAAACTAAGAAGACCTGTTCATATTGTCTTTTCTCAACGAGGCGTTATGGGCATAAATAAAGTTGAGCTATAGATAAAGAGTTGGTTGGCTTTTTATCCGAAAATTTCAACCTTTGCTTTATTTGTTTCCTGCCGGTTGGAGAAAATATTGCGAGATTTAAAAATCGGACAAGCTTGTAGATGTTTTTAATTATACTTTCTTGGACTCCGAGTCACTCTCGGACATCTCCACACTAGCGTTTTTTGAAGCTGAAACTTCATTAATTAGCTTGATAGGATAAGCTAAACCTTCGGTTCCAAATCCTGTTTTGTAATCATACCTCAATTGATTCTCAAAATACATAAAAAGTATAGTTCTTTTATCGTTATATTCTTCACTTTTCCACATAGATACGGGATCTTTTAATGTCTTAAAAACTTTGTCTGATGCGGTTCCAAATTCTTCGCTGGTGTATTTTCTCGTGGTCAATTCGTCTTCTCTTTCTTTCTTTCTTTTTTTCAACTCTTTTATTTCTTCTTCGTAAGTCGCTATTAAATCTTCATCGTGTGTTTTTCTTATTCTTTCTAAGTAAGTCTGGATTGCCGCATCCGCTTCTGATACTTCTGACATAATTTTAGCTCTTCGTTCCGTGTATTCTTCCAGTCTTATATTCCATTGTTCTTTCAATACATCTTTTGTTAAATCTATAATGTCAGCTGGTGGTTTAACTCTCCCTAATAATTCTTCGAATTTTGATTCAAATTTCACTTTTCCTGTTGTTTTCCAGTTATAGATACACCCTTTATTTCTGCAGAAGTAATGAGGGTATCTTATTCCTTTTCTTCCAGTACAATAACTGGCAGTCATAGGTTTATTACATGCTGTACAAAGCACGTGAGGACGTAGGGGAAACATGTCGGAGTAGTCTCTTCTCTTCCAAGGCTTTGTACGCTCTCCTAGGCGTTTCTGGACGATATTAAAAGTCTCTATGGACAAAAATCCTTCGTGTTTTGCCTTCATGAAAGGTATGTCCCAATCTTTATACTCAATATAACCAGCATATAAAGGGTTTTTAAGCATATGCTGAGTTGTACTCATAGATGGCTTATTGGGAAGACCATTGGTTTTATATTCTTCGTGTAGTGCTAACATAATCTCCTCTTGGGTAGTAAGAATACCATCTCTATATTTCTCAATCACCTTTTTATAAATAGAGGCATAGGGCTCTTTAGGAGTAAGAATTTTTCCATGAACGGGATCCTTTTTGTTTACCATTCCAGTGGGTGGCATAAATGGCCAGTATCCTCCTTCAAGTCTTGCCTTCATTTTTTGAATTACCTGTCTTCTATTCTGTTGCCTATCAAGTTCAGATTTTGATGCAAGTACGTGTTCAATAAACCTTCCTTCTGGAGAATCTTCAAAATTAAAATTCAAACATTCTAGCGTTGCTCCTCTTCCCATGAGCTCTTTTCTCAATTTAATATGCACTTCTAAATCTCTTGCAAACCTCGCTAGGTCATCAAAGATGATGACATAATTTTCAGAAGGATTTTTGTCCAAGTATTCTATGAGATTTCTCATGGCAGGTCTATCAAATAGTCCGCCTGATACTCCATCGTCTGGAAAAACCGCTTCAATGGAGTAGTCCTTATTCTTTGCAAATACTCTACAGCGTTGTTCCTGACTATCATTTCCATGCCCTTCGACAACCTGTCTTTGAGACGAGACTCTACAATAAATAAGTGCTTTCATAGTTTAATTTAAGTTACTCTTTTCAATAACTGCATCTATTGTTTTATTGCAAATAAGACGTAACATATTTAAAAGATCGGAAACTTGTTGATCTGTCATTTTCTGTCCTCTTTCTCCTAGCTTTTCTCTTGCATATTCAATTGTGATTAGTTTTTGAGTCATATCCAACACGCAATTGGAATTGCTGACACGCATTGCATTGCATGTTGGAATTACCACCAATACTTCGTGAAAAGCAGAGTATTTCTACAATCTTTAAACCGAAATATCCGTACTATTTTTTATATTCTTTACCTAATATTTCTTCTTCTAAAAATATAGCTAATTCTTTTTTGCTTACGATTGCTTCATTTATCTTCCATCTAAGCCTTCCGTCACTATCTCTACCTGCGGGTGTTATAAAAGATTCTTCGCCAACCTTCATTCTCCTTAAGGTACTGATTATTCCTCTTAGATCTGATTCAGATGTGCTAGTAGAGTCGGAGATTTCGTTTAACTCCAAAGCGATAGAGTCCGTTACCGCAAGTATATGGAGAATAGAGAGGACATCAACTTTAAGCAGTCTAAGTTTTTCTTGAAGTAGTTTGTCCATACGAGCACATTCTATAACAAATATTAAATCGTGTCAAGTCGTAGATTATCGCAATCTATCGTTATTCGAGATGCTCAATCTCTTTTGTGGTTCCCTCATCAATTATTTTTTTTATTCTTTGGATTTCTGCTTCTGGGTCAAAACCAAATTTAAGAGTGTCATTAAATTCTTCCCTATATTTCGTCCTTAATATAAAAGTTGGGGTCTTTTTCCTTACTACATCTATTAAGTTTTTACAAAAAACTGCGTCTGCACGCTTGAGTGATGTAAAAAAGTCAGGATTTTCCTCAAGTATTTTATCGAGTGTTGGTCTGGACACTTCCAAAAAATCTGCTAATCTAGTCTTATAAAATCCAGACTCCTCAACATACCTAATAGCAAACTCTTTATCTTTTTCTGTTAGTTCAATCTTTACTCCAGACATAGCCATGATCCCATTATAAACCTTTAAATGGATTCATGAGAAGATTGCTCTAGTACCCTTTAGGGTAGGCAGTAGTGCAGACTGCCTACAATTAAAAAGAGTAACTATCTTTCCTCCTCAACCTTAACAGTCCAGCTGGCATTGGCTGACTTAATACTAAGGTAATAATTACCAGCTGATTTAGTAATAAATGTAGAGTCAGTACCTGCATTTGTTACTGTTACTTCAGGTATCCCACCCTGCTTCATTAAATCAGTCCCCTCCTTCAGTACATAAATTGAGCCCACAATTACATCACCTCCGCTAAAGGTATAGGTGATTTTTGTTTTCCCACCTTTGAGCTCAAATGTGTCTGTATTTTTGTTTGCATTTCCGCTTACCTCAACAACTGTAACCCACTGCTTTTGCTTTTGTGGGGCTTCTGTTGACTGAGGGTTGGTATTTCCAGAATTGCTTCCTGTTGTAGTTGTAGCTTGATTGCTGTTCTTATTGCTACTACCGCCAATTGCTCCGATTACTCCTATTAGAATAAAAAATCCAATAATACCAATAATTAGTTTTTTAACCATGCAGTATCACCCCCTCTCATTTTTTATAATTGTTATTGTTACAGTCCTAATAATTGTTTTTTCTTTGTATCAAACTCTTTTTGGGAAATAATCCCCTTATCTTTTAAATCGGCAAGTTCGTGGAGCTCTTTATAATTTGGGGTCTGTTGTGGGTTGGTTAAAGTATCAGATTTATTGTTGGTATTGTGCTCCGTTCTTTTGCTCTTAATAGTGTCCAACTCCTTTTTTAGACCATACGGGTCTTCCAAATGTTTCAGAACTAACTGACTTGCATTCCCAGCTGTTTCTAAATGCATTGAACCTGTCTTATAAAGAATTTTTTCTATAAAACCCTGCTTAATATGAATGTCGGTAATTTTTTCGTAATCAATGCTTGTTAAGTGCGTAGTAAGCCAACCTCTCATCACCAATACACGCTTATTGGTAAACGCATATTGGTTTGCTCGTTTGACATAGAAAAGGAAGTAAAACAATGTTAAAGGTAGAATAATAAAACCAATAAAGAAAAATAGTGAAATTACACCAATTACAATCCAAAAAATTAGCCCCCACTTCAAGTAGGAAGCACCAAGGGTAAACTCACGTTCTATGGTTTCACCAGCTTCTAATTTATTTTTCCAAACTATATTTTGTATAAAAAACTCCTCTCAATGAAAATCCTCTTTATAGTTTCCTTCAACTGATTGCTTATTACCTGCTGTATCTGTATAGGTAAATTTATATGCTTGGTTATCGCCCCTGATATTGTAATTAAAGTCTTTCAAGTTCCTTATTGATTTTTGTAGATTTTCAACAGCATCTTTATCGTCTTTGTTGTCCTTCGGAAGTCCTTCAGCCAAAATAGCACTATTTCTTGGATACTCACCTTTTATTGCATAATACCAGTCAATCGAGGCTTTAATTTGATTTGCCATTGCCACATCAAGGTTTTTGTAAGCTACCGCAACTCTATTTTTGTGTTGTAGTTCGTCATAAACAAAAAAACCCACGACTCCCACAATAATGATTATTAAAGCGATGATTATTGATTTTTTACTGTTCATTTTTCTTTCTCAATTCTCTTTTTTGTTCTTGAGATAAAGCCATACGATACCAAGCAAATCTAGCCTAATAATAAAGGATGAACTAAATAAAAGCAAGATATATCTGGTAAAGAAATATCATTCAATCTGCTAATACTTGGTTGTATGAATTACAACTTTCTTTATAAAAGGTTAGGAGAAAGAGTTGAAGAATTAAGAAAAAAGAAAGGTATGACCCAAGAAGAACTCGCAGAAAAAGCAGGTTTACATAGAGCCTATTTTTGGGATATTGAAAGCGGAAGAAACATCTCAATTAAGACTGCATATAAAATAGCCCGTGCATTAAGCATAAAAGTATCCGAGCTGTTCCCTTTTTAAGTCTATTGTTACCTACTCATACATTTTGTAGTGCCAGACAATACTAATTAAAATTAAGTTTTTATGGTACTACATCAAACTTTTTATTCTTTCCTTCCTGCTTTGGCATTCTTTCAGGTCAGCCTTTGCTTGCTCAATGCTCATATCTAGACGTTGTCTTATTCTATATGGAGAGCCAAAAGAAAATGGCGGTGTTTTCCCATATTTAATGAAGTCGTCCAGTTCTTTTTCATATTTATTAAGCCTATTTAATAATTCAGCCTCTTCTTGCTCTGTGCTATTAAAAAACTCAGCAAGGCTTTTACACTCATTAAGATTAAGTAACTTTTTTCGTTTTATTTTATTACCATCTCGATAATTTTCGACTAGATAATATAACTTTCTTGTCTTTCCCCAGAGAGTTGATTTCTTACTGATAATAAATGCCATAGGCCTTTGTTCCAATACTTCCTTGTGATAACCTCATCTTTATTTCATAGCGAAGCTAGATTCATATTCTGAAGTCTCGGGTACCATTTGAAAACATAGTCTTCAATTTGATTCCAGTTAATTTCTGAAATGTCCACAATTATTCTACCGAGGAAAGTTCCTGTTCGACGGAGCGCTCGAGGTCCTTTCTCTTTTTCGCTTCTTTTTTTTGATATTCTCTTTTTCCTTTTCCCAAACCCAGCTCGACTTTTATAAAATTTTTAGTCGTGTAAATCGAGAGGGGAACAATTGTTAGATTTGAACCTTCGGTTCTGCCTTTTAACGCTATTATCTCTTTTTTGTGAAGAAGTAGTTTTCGCGTTCTTCTTTCATCATAGCCCTCCGGTCTTGCGTATTGATAAGGAAAAATCTTGACATTTATAAGATAAGCTTCGCTCCCGATTATTTTTACAAAACTTCCTTTTAAATCTGCGAATCCTCCTCTTATTGCTTTAACCTCTGCGCCGTTTAAGTTAATTCCTGCTTCAATCCGCTCTGAGATTTGATAATCAAAAAAGGCCTTTTTATTTACTATTTTCATACTTCGCTACGCTCAGCACAAGATGGTTCGATCCTTCGGTAAACTCAGGACAAGTACTTCGACCCGTTCGACAAGCTCGGGGTAAACTAGACTCAGTACAAAGTTACTTCGCTTTGCTCAGTTCAATAATAGAGGATAAGAGGGAAAAAGTAAATTTATTTTCCGATAATAACCAGGGCGTCGGCGGTAAAATCTTGAGAAAGATCAAAGGATGTGTTATTGACAGTATATTTTTCAGATAAGTCTTTTTTAATAAGATTTAAATAAGCATTAGTAGAGCTTTTGACCTTTATTGTCGTTCCTTTGTAGTTATAGTTGTCTGCATTTGCAGTTGAGACAATATTGTATCCTTTCCCTTTTAAAAAATCAGAGGCTTTTCCTGCAGTTCCTTCAAGGCCGCTTCCATTCTCAACGCTAATTGAAATTTTACTTCTGTCAAGATTTTGGGCAATTTTTTCCGGCGAATTAGCTTCAAGCTCTCTATTTACTTTTTCAAGAAGGGCAAGTATCTGTTTTTCCTGCTTTGAGTCTTTTGGGAATTTTGATTTATTTTCATTCAAAATTTTTAAAGACTGCGTAAAACTGTCTCTTGCAAGATTTTTATTTAAATCTAAAAGGCTTTGGCCCTCGTCATATTTTTTTTGAGCCTGCGGGTAAACTTGATTAAAGACAGCTTCTATCTTTGCATTATTCTGCGCTTGAGTAGCAAAAATAACAGTAAGAATTAGTATGAGTATTACAACTGCCGCAATAGTTAAAAACATCTTTCTTGAATGTTCTAAGTTTTTTAACTTGGGAAATGTAAGCTTATCGGCAAGAGGATAAAAATAATTTGTAAGACTCTTTAAGTCTCTTGGTTGGGAGGTGGTATCGGTTTGCTGTTTGGCAGTTTCGGTATCGGATGAAATCAGACTTTCTTCTTTCTTTTTAAATTCAATTAAAATAGCAGCTGCTCCTCCCTTTTCTTGCCTATGGATAATAGGTGCTAGAGCTTCTGCTATGTCACTTGGCGGTTGATGATCTAAGGCAGAGATTAAAATATTTGTAGAGATTATATCTTTGAACTGTTTGGTCTGAAGAATTACTAAGTCTGCCTCTTTTAAAATTCCCGATGAAGCTTTTAGCTCATTTTTATCCGATTCTAAAATAATTCCAAATTCTCCCCCTCTTTTTAGAGAAGTTGTTCCTTCCCCTTTTATAAAAACATACAAGACATATTCCACAATTGCCCCGATGACAAAAGAACAGTCTACGTTCTCTGGAATTTTTTTAATTGTTGTCTCTACGGAATTTTTAATCGATTCTAAATCTTTTACTTCAAGTGAAAAAAATTCCTGCTCTAAAGTTTCCAAGAGATCTTTACCAAGTATATTTAAATAATCTTTTTCTTCTGTCTCTTCAGTTTCTTTCTGTAAGGATAAAACAGCAAAGAGTTTGCCTGCATTATAAGCCTGAGACCAAGAGGACTGCGATGGGGTGGCAACAATTTTCGCAACAGAGATATTTATATCTTCTGGCATAGCTTTTTATAGTATAACAACACTTGCTAGAAAAAGTGAAATCGAAAGCAATAAGTGAATCACCGAAATTACCATAAGAATTCTAGAAGACGAAGGAATATAAATGATTTTATTCATGGCTCTGACCTGGTTGATAATAACAAAAGAAAGAATGGCATACATAGAAATTAATAGTAATATAATTATTTTCACCCAGATGTTTATATTTAAAAATAAATTTAAAATATTAAAACTATCCACTTCCTTCTCCTTTTCCAATTGAATCTGCGATAATGTGCGCAGCATTAGACGGATTTGGAATTCCAATTCCTTCCAAATTTTCTTTTCCTCCTGCGGTTTGGATAAATACATCCCCAAAATTAAAAAGAGATCTTAAAAACCCTGTTTTAATATAGTTAACATCCTCGATTAAATTTAATTTAGTAAATGCAACATCATGATATAACAAACCTGAGTAGTCAACATCAACTATTCCTAAATTCGTGATAATTAAAATGTTGTAAAACCATTTCATAAAATTTATTAAGGCATAAGCAAAAGTTATTAGATAATAGAATAAGATCAAAATAAAAATTAATTCAGCGGTAACAAAGGGCAGCGAGTTATCTATAAAATTTGAAATTATCAAAATTATTATTGGCAAAATAATAAGAATTACAGAAATTGTTATCCATGGGAAATTTGTTATAAAATGAGCTCTTAAAAATAATATTATTTCCTCATCTTCTTTCTGATTCGAAAATGAAATTTTTTTAGAAATTTTTATACCTCTTTCTAAACGATTTTTATTATGGTGATCTATCTTTTTTTCATGTTTTTCCGATATCCCAACCTTGTGAGAGGTCTCTGTTGGACTTAAGAGGTTCTCAGTTTTTTTATTATTATTCTGTGCGACAAAAATATCCGGCATATTACCTCTGCTCTATATTATATAATGGACCGACGATCTGTATGTTTGCCGGAGCCCTAAGATTAAACCAATCCTTAAATTCAGATCCTGAAAACGAGCTTGACCCAGCATTACCCGAAACAGTTACTGAATTCACTTTTCCTCCTCCGAAATCAACACTTACAGAAAGACCAGAGACACTATTATATGGAGTTATATTTCTTGCCCGAAGCTCGGATTTTACGCGTTCTTCATTCCAAACCTCGCCTCCAAAAGGATGGGGCTTATCTGTCTGATACAGTTTTTCCTTAGTTCCCGAATCTGCTCTTGCCAAAAGAATAACATTTACAATATCAGCAACCTCCTCACTTTTTAGCCAGGCAGTTTTGTTGTATTGCGATCTTGATCCCCAGTCACAATAAAACCACGGAGAATCTTTATCATATGCATTATTGTTTAGGTCTGAAAAACTTCCCGCAGATCCAGTAGTTGTATCTATCACGTGTTTTGTCCAGGATGTTGCTGACCAGCCAGGGAGTTCACTTGTTGATAAAACATAACCCCCATGAGTTGAAGAATACCAGGCTTTGATAACTTGTCCACCATTTACCATAACTTTTCCTGCTGTTTGTTCAACAGCAGTTTTCCATTGTCCGGTTTTGTTAGGCTGTTTATATACCTGACAAGATTGAGTCGTACATATTTCACCTGCTCCATTATTTGTGTAGGCTAGAGCGTAAGATCTTGCTGCAATTACCTGCGCTTTTAGCGCTTCCATTGGCCAGTCTTCTGGCATTTCGTAAATTCCCAAAAGATAAGTTTCAAGAGGCATTTCTCCATATCCCTGAACTTTTATATTAATATTGGATCTTGTTTCAAAACTGATTCCTTCATAATACGCTCGGAGAATATCCTCGTGTCCTTGAGTGGCTGCTCGGCTCTTTGCTCCATATTGGTTTAGTCCTGTTCGATTTGGAACTCCATAAGTAAAGAAAGCGAGTCTTTCAGCAAATCCCGGGTCTTTATCTCTGTCATCAATACATGCAGGAGCAGCGGTTCCTGCGGATCTTGGAATGTTTAAGCTTGCCAGTCTTTGGCCTAAAATCTCCTGCTGTTTTGCAGAAAGCTCTGCAATCTTGCTCGATAAACCGGCTTGGTATTTTTTAGCACCTGAGACTACTTCATCAAGTTTTGCCGATTGTTCGTCAAGACTAGCTTCTAAGGAAGATAGTTGTTTCTTTTCATTTTCAAGATTCTTTTTTTTTGCCTCAAGGTCTTGAGTAGTGAGGGCGATATTTGTAATTATTGCTTTGTTCTGATTTGTTGTAGCTCTTTGATACGCCAGGATCTGAGTAATATCTGTAACAGAGGAGCTGGAGAAGAAAACCCAGATTGGCGAGTTGTAATAAGATTTTATATAAAAGTCACGTATTGCCCGGTTTAAGATCAGCTGTTGTTTTGCCAAATTTTTGTATCCATCACTGATATTTTTCTCTTTAACAGCTATATCATTTTCTATGAATGTTAATCGATTTTTAATGCCGATAATTTGTTTTTTCAAACTGGTAAGTTGAGATTCAAGTGGCGCAGTTGCTTTTAGAGATTGATTTAGCGAAGTCGTTAAATCCTCAATTTGCTTTGTTATATCGGAAAGCTCATCGGACGATGATTTGGGGACTTGAATAAAAAAAGAAATAGTAAAAAGAAAAATCAAAACCAGAAGAAAAAATATCTTTCGCATAAGGCTCACCTATTATAGCAAAAAATATTCTCCATCTTGCTAAAAACAAAATGATGTGGTAGTATTTGCCTAAATTATGGAAGATTCGGCATTTCCGACACCTGCTATTAGTAAATCTCCAAAGAAACCTAAGCGTTTTCTTTTTCTCGTTGTGGCAATCGTAATTATTTTAATAATTATTTTTGCGGGTAATAAACTTTTAGGATCAAAGAATAATAAAGAAAGTCCCAAGATTACTCCGACTCCTACGGAGTTTCAAATCCCAACAGATATACCGGAGCCAAGTCCAACGGATGAGCCAACATCAACGCCCAAGCCAACTAATACCCCAACGCCCAAGCCTTCGTCAAATCCAATAGATAAGACAACCGGTCTTGATAGAAGTAAACTTTCGGTTGAAGTTCAAAACGGCTCAGGAGAAGCAGGAGTAGCAGGAAAGGCAGCGGGAATATTAAAAGATCTTGGATATCTTACTTCTACGGGAAATGCGGATAATTTTAATTACAGTAACGTAACTATTCAAGTTAAAAGTGCAAAGAGCGATTATCTCTCTCTTCTTAAAAAAGATTTAGCGGCAAGTTATACGATAGGATCTTCGTCTTCTGATCTTTCTGCCAGTTCTTCAGCAGATGCTCTGGTTATTATCGGCAAGTAATTGACCCCTGTCTTTCTTTGATACATAATGATTGTATGGACTCCTTCGATATTGTTTCAATTGGGAAAGCGACTCTCGATATTTTTTTGTGGGTTCATGAAGCCAATAAACACTTTCGGGTGGACTCCAAAACTCATGAATTATGCATAAAGACAGGAGAAAAAGCTCCAGTAGATAAAGCCTATTTTATGGTAGGAGGAAACGCTTCCAATGTAGCCGTTAGTTTATCACGAATGGGTTTTAAATCTGCAATAATTGCTGAAATAGGCACTGATGAGTTTGCTCAAAAAATTATAAACACATTAAAAGAAGAAGGAGTATCAGAAATTTATCTTAAACAGACCACACATCAACCTTCCTCTTTTTCCATAATCTTAAATTTTAAAGGAGATAGAACTATTTTTGAAGAAAACACAGAAAGAGAACACGATTTTTCTTTTGAGAATATAAATACTAAGTGGGTTTATCTAACTTCTTTAGAAAATAAATGGAGGCAGGTATATAAAAATACACTAGAATTTATAAGGACAAACAATGTAAAACTCGCCTTTAATCCAGGGACACTTCAGCTAGATAGTGAAGAAGACTATACAGAAGAAGTAATAAAAAATTCTGAAATTGTTTTTTTGAATAAAGAAGAAGCAGCTAAAATCTGCAATTTAAAAGTAACCAATGAGGAAAATTTTATAAAAGATCTGCTTCTTAGCATCAAAAATAAAGGCGCCAAGGTTGCCGTTATTACAGACGGGACTAACGGGTCGTTTTTAATAGATGATCAAAATAATATATTTTCGCATAGAGCAATAGATTCTAAAGTGGTTGAAAGAACAGGGGCAGGAGATGCGTATGCAAGCGGATTTATCGGAGCAGTTTTAGCAGGCAAAAATTATCAAACGGCAATGAAATGGGGATCAGAAAATGCGGCATCGGTAATTGCTAAAGTCGGGGCAACGGCTGGTCTTTTGAGGACAGAGGAGATGGAAAAGAAAGAAAATGAATAACCTAGGATACGATAAGCTTCTATTTATTCTTCCTTTTGATCATAGGTCTTCATTTGAAAAAGGGATGTTCGATGTTGAGAAACAAGATCTGACTCCTGAGATTATCGAAAAAATAAAAGAAGAAAAACAAATAATTTATGAGGGATTTAAGAAAGCAGTTTTAGAAAAGATTTCAAAAAAATTTGCAGCTATTTTGGTGGATGAACAGTTTGGAGATGAGATATTAAAAGATTCAATTAAAGAAGGTTATGTTACTCTTTTAACAACCGAAAAGAGCGGGCAAAACGAATTTGCTTTTGAATATGAGGATCAATTTGGAGAGCATATTAAAAAATATAATCCTACTTTTGCAAAAGCCCTGATTCGTTATAATCCGGAGGATGACCCTGACTTAAAAGAGAAACAGTTGAAAGAATTAAAGAGGCTAAATGATTTTTGCCATGACAATAATTATAAATTTATGATCGAGGTGTTGATTGGAGTATCAGAAAGCCAACTGTTAAGCGTAGGCGGAGAAAAAAACAGATATGATAGGGAATTAAGACCAAAACTTGCAGTAGAGGTTGTTAGGGAATTTCAGGATAGAGGAGTTAGTCCGGATGTATGGAAGATGGAGGGAATGGAAAAAGAAGAAGACTACCGAGCACTTGCTGAAAGAGCGAGAATAGATGGACGAGACAATGTTGGGATTGTTGTTTTGGGACGAGGCGCAGAGCAAGAAGAAGTAGGAAAATGGATTACTTCGGGTGCAAGAGTTGAGGGAATTATAGGATTTGCGGTCGGTCGGACAATTTTTTGGGATCCCCTTGTCTTATTCAAAGACGGAAAAATAAGTCATGATGAGGCGGTAGGTCAGATAAGTAAAAATTTTCAATATTTTTATGATCTTTTCATGAATGAAAGGAAAACTGCATGAAAATTTATCTGGGAGCAGATCATAGGGGTTTTAAATTAAAAAAAGAGCTTAAAACATGGTTTTTGGAAAATAAAATTTCCGTAAAAGACTTAGGAGCTTTTAAATATAATCCGGATGATGATTATCCATTATTTGCTCAGGAAGTAGCAAAAAACGTTGGAGATGATCTTAAAAAACCCCTTGAATCCAGAGGAATAATTATATGCGGATCAGGAGTCGGCGTTGATATTGTTGCGAATAAATTTAAACATATTAGAAGCGGTCTTGCAGTTTCGGTAGAACAGGTGGAAGAAGCCCGAAAAGATGATGACATCAATATACTCGCAATTCCCTCTGATTTTGTAAACGAGGAGACCGCTAAAAAAATCGTCAAAATTTTTCTGGAAACCCCGTTCTCAAAAGAAGAAAAAAAGATTAGAAGACTTTCGGAAATTGATAAAATCGAAAATGAAATATAGTATAATTCCGGGAATTTTAGAGAAAGACTGGCCTGTTATAGAAATGAAAATTCAGCAGGTTTTGCCTTTTGCAAAGGCAATTCATATAGATTTAATTGACGGAAAGTTTGCTCCCAATACGACCTTTTTAGATCCTGCGCCTTTTAAAAAATATACTCAAGATATTCCTTTTGAGCTTCATATGATGGTTGATGAGCCCATCAATTTTTTAAAACCCTGGGCAGACGCGGGATTTAGAAGATTTATCGGGCATATAGAAAAAATGTCGGATCAGGTGGAGTTTGTTGCAAAGGCACAGTTATTAGGAGAGGTAGGTTTAGGAGTTGATCAAGGCTCAGAAATTGATGCAATAGAAGTGCCTCTTTCGGATCTTGATGTTCTGCTTTTTATGACAGTTAAGGCCGGCTTCTCAAATCAGGAATTTGTAGAAAAGAATTTGGAGAAAATAAAAAAAGCACGAGAAAAATCTTTTGTTTCAATAGAGGTAGATGGAGGAATAAATGATCAAACTATCTTGCGGGCAAAGGAATCCGGAGCCGATCGATTTGTAGCAACATCATTTATTTTTAAAGGGACGCCGCAGGAACAATACAAAAAATTGCAAGAAACCCTCCTTCACTAAAACCTCTTGATGGGATGGTATAATGCTTTTTATGCAGCCTCTTGATCGATTAATTCTTAAAAAAGGAAGAGCAGATAACTCTCCCCTTGTCAGAAGCCTTTTGTCTAAAAAGAAATTGCTTTCCAAGGGTAATCTAGAACACACCAGAATAAAAACAGCACTTATTATTGGCGGAGGAGGAATGCGCGCAGTTTTTAGCGCAGGGGCATTAAGGGGATTTGAGAAATCCGGTATGGCAGATGTATTTGACATCGTCGTAGGAGTATCTGCCGGCTCTCCCATATGCGCATATTTTTTAAGCGGTCAGACAACACTGGGGACTTCAATTTATTTGGAAGAGCTAGCCGAAAATAAGTTTATAAATCTTGCCCGCGTATCGAAAATTATGGATATTGATTATTTAGACTCCGTGTTTAGGAATGTTAAACCGCTTGATCAAAAACATATCAGATCTTCCCGATCTAAATTTTATGTTACCGTTACAGATGCAAAAACGGGAAAAGGAGAATTATTAGACATGAAGGATAGAAAAATAGACATAATTGATGCCATTTGCGCATCTTCTGCCTTGCCAATCATCTATAACAGGACGATTACTATAAAAGGAAGGCAGTATTGCGATGGGGCGATTGGAAATGGAATACCAATTGATTTTGTGCTAAAGAAGGGATGTACGGACATTTTAATTATTTTAAATAATGCTCTTGGCAGAAAGAGTAATTCTCCTCCCCTTTTTGAAAAAATCTTCGCACGTCTCTATATGAAAAAATTTTCTCCAGGTCTTAGAACCGCAACTCTTGCGAGGAATCGGCTTTATAATCAATCTCTGGAAAAAATTCAAGGGTTAACAAACGTCAACGTAGGTATTTTGACTCCAGAAGAGATGCCTCTTAAAAGAATGAGCAGAGACAGAGCAAAAATGAGGCAAGTCGCAGAAAAGGCTGAAGATCTGGTTCAGGAGATATTCCAGTAAATAATTAGGGGGTTTTAGAAACTGAAGGCAGTGTTTTAGGATTACAATTGACGAAACTTTCAGTTCCTCTTATAAAATATTCTTTTTGTCCCATGCAGGATTTCTGTATTACATCCTCAGGCTGAGAGAATTTTTCATCAGGAAGTGAACTTATAAGATTATTCATGATTCGATTCCAGATTGGCGCTGCTCCTGTAATACCCGACGCCAAGCTTTGACTCATAGGGCTGTTATCATTATTTCCCACCCAAACCGCAACTAAGTATGACGGAGTATAGCCGATTGTCCAATTGTCTCTTTTGTTATCTGAAGTGCCGGTTTTTACAGAGACCGTGTGATTAGGTATGAAGAGGGGTGAATTAGTTCCAAATTCCATAGTTCTTGCCAGGTTATCGGCTAGGATATCTGAAATTATAAACGCAACTCCGGGATCAAGCACTCTGTTTTTTTCTATCTTCTTTTCCTCAAGTATATTTCCTTGAGCATCAGTTACCTTTATAATCGGATTAATGTTTATTCTATTTCCTCCATTTGCCAAAACTCCATAAACCACTGCCATGTCTGTCATTTCTACATCTGCAGCACCAAGAGTTATAGCCAGCCCATAATTCCCCGGTTCCTTCCATGTCGATATACCCATTTTCTTTCCAAGCTCAACCATTGTGGGAATTCCAATTGTATTCAGAGTTTTAACAGCAGGGATATTTATGGAATTTGCTAGTGCTGCGCGAAGTGTCATAAGACCATGAAATCTCCCGTCATAATTTACTGGCGAATAGGTTGGAGCACCGGGAGATGTAAATGCAATCGGAGAATCGTCTATGGGTGTTGCGGCAGTAAAACTGGCAGATAAGGCGGCACTATAAGTAACCACTTTAATACTTGAGCCGGGCTGCCTTAAGGCTGATGTTGCATTAAAATTTCCTCCATTGGGATCTGAATAATCATGGCTTCCTACCATAGCAATAATATCTCCGTTTTTCGGGTTTGTAACCAAGGTAGCGCCATTTGTTAAATTAAGATATCTATAATTTTCTACTTCTTCTTTTACGATTTTTTCTGCTGTTTCTTGGATTTTTAAATCCAGAGTTGTTTTAATAGTTAGTCCGCCTTTTTCAACCATTGGCAGTCCATACTTTTTAACCAATAAGTCTTTTATATACATCACAAAATGCGGAGCACGAATCGGATTTTGAATCGGCAGAAAAGTTAGCTCTTCTCTCATCGCATCTTCTGCCTGCTTTTTGGTAATAAATTTTTGCTCAGCCGTTTTTGCGAGGACTTCTTTTTGTCTTTTCTTCCAAAGATCCGGGTATTCTCCATACGGAGAATAGAATGTCGGAGCATTAGGCAGTCCTGCTAAGAAAGCACTTTGTGCAAGATCTAAATCTTTTGCGTGTATTCCAAAATAAGTATCAGCAGCTGCCTCAATTCCCCACGAAGTTCCGCCATAAGGAATCTGATTTAAGTACATTTGAAGAATCTGATCTTTTGTGTAAATCCGTTCTGCCCAAAATGCAAGAATTACTTCTTTTATTTTTCTTAAAACACTAACCTCAGGGGTTAATAAGGTTGATTTAATAAGCTGTTGAGTGATGGTTGATCCGCCCTGAAGAGGTTTTCCGGATAAATTGGCAATTGCCGATCTTGCGATTGCTCCGATGTTAAAACCGGGATTGTTATAAAAGTCCTTATCTTCAATTGCTATAGTCGCTTTCTGCAATTGGTATGGAATAGATGATAAGGGAACAAATGTTCTGTTTTGACTTGCATAAATCTGGTATAACAGTACACCGTTTCTATCATAAATTTTTGTGGTCTGAGGTTCCTTTTGAAGTCCAAGGATTTTTGGACTTGGTAAATCCTGAATAAAAATTAAAAACAAAAGGGGAAGAAAAATAAAGATTGCGGAAAATAGAGATCCTATAAGAAAATATTTAGCTTTCACAAAAAAAGGAAAAGGAAAAATTTTAATGGGTTTTATCTTTTTAATCTTTTTTATCTTAGGTTTTGAAACTTTATCTTTTTTAAATTTAATCTTAAATTTTCTAAAGCTTGAAAAAAAATAAAAGGAGGTTTTAGAAATTTGCGCAAAGAATCTTAAAATCGATTTAACTGAATCGAAAGCCCATTCGATAACCTTTTTAAGAAAGCGGACAATAGAAGATAAAACAAGAAGAGTAGCATCGCCGACTGCAATTAGGATCTTAACTATTATAATCATCGCGTCTTGCAAAAGGTTCATAATATGAGGCAGGATTATTTTGTAGAGCAGATTATACTATGGCTACGGTCTATTTAAAAGAGGCAGTTAGGGGACAGCCCAGTTCACAACTTAATTTATACCAGATTTATGGCGATTTACTCGTTGGCAAGTCTTTCTTAACTTTGTTTCTTGACATTTGTAAGACAATGTATTACTCTACAATTGTAGAATATCTCTATGGATATTGAGATAGACGAACTTATTATTGAAGAAGATAGGCCTTCGCATATTGCAAGACATAATGTTACCGTTAGTGAAGTTGCAGAAGTGGTGAAAGGAGATTATGTTTTTATTCAGGAAAACATAATCGTTGGGTGTTAATTGGTCTAACGAAGAAAGGAAAGATGTTAGCGGTTGTTATTGGAGCAAGGGAAAAGAAGAATACATATGGATTAGTTACTGCCCGGCCAGCTCATAGGAAAGAGCAGCACTTTTACTATGAATTAAAACAAACGCAAGGAGGTGATAGAGCATGAAAATAACGAAGACTAAACAAAAAGTTACAAAACCGATGCCGCCATTTAAGACGCTTAAGGAGGAAGCAGATTTTTGGGATACTCACGATGCTGTGGATGATATAGATGAGGGGACGGTAGTTGGTTTTCATAAAGCAAATAAAACAGGAACACTGACGATTCGTTTTGATGAAAAAGATTTACAAACCCTTCGGGAAGAAGCGTTTAATAAAGGCATTGGTCCCACAACTCTTGCACGTATGTGGTTGAAAGAACGTATTTCAGCCAGATAGAGGCAGTTAAGGAGAATAGGTAGCGAGAGGATTGGAAGAAATAGGTTCGAATAGCATCTACCCCTCGGAGCAATTTTTTCGGATTTTAACCTCTGTTTTTTTGTTAATGTTTTAGTAAAAATTGAGCCTTGAAGCTTTTTAGATATTTTTTGAACCTAATTTTACTGGTTCAAGCTCAATAACGATCAAAAACTCTTCGGCCATAGTTCAAAAAACCAGCTGTTGAAAATTCTGACAATACATGCTATACTAGCTCTATCATGATAGATTACAATAAATTTCCACTAGTTCAAATGAAGATTCTTCTTCGCCTCTGGGATAGTCCAGATAAGATGGGGTTTGCCGAGGGCCGAGACGAAGGCGGAAGCGTTAAGGAGTTATATAAAAAGGGGTTAGTGGGACCAGCGGGCAAGTTTAGACGCAGAATAAGATGGAAACTGGTAAGCAATAAATTAAAAGAAGAGGATATTGTCTCCATAAGAAAGTTAGTAGCGCCCCAGTACTCAAATTACGAAATAATAAAATGGTCGGATGGCTTTCAGTTGGTCTCAGGAAGTCTTAATCTCATTGCGTCTTTCGTTGTCAGGAAGAAAAATTTCGCTGCTGGTTTTGCTTTTAGAGTGGGCTATCTAGATTGGGTTGCGAAACAATTAAAACAAGATGATTTAATGAATAAAGCAAAGAAAATTATTGAAGATTATCTAGACAACAAGGAGATAAAAAGCCTAGATGAATTTACCTTTGAATATCATTCCTCCGACTTTATCAAAGTAGAAAATCCAAAATGGTGGATAAAATCAAGCTGAATTAAAATATTATCAAAGCTGTATTTACATTTATCATTCATATGCAAAAAAACTTTTCAGCAAACAGCGATAAAACAGATGTTTTTGTGGAATTATTGGCTAAGTTTTATAACAAAGAGATCCCGATGATGGTGGATAAAGACACTTAAACGAATTTATGGATAAAAAAGATTATAAAGAAAAATCATATCCCAAAAGAAGGGACGTATTTGAATTACGATTCTATAACGAGAAAGAATTGCTTAAAGAGGTATTTATTAATTCCAATGTAAACAAAACGTTTGTTAAAAAAATTATTTCATGCCAGGTCGCTAAATTGTGGGATGGTGAAAGTACGTTAAAATTAGATATTAAAGTTATTTACAAAGGTAAAACGTGGTTTTAAAATAACATAATATGGAAGATTTTTTAAATCTGCTAGACAAGTTGTATAAAGAAATTCCAAAGATTGAGAATAAGTTTAAGAACGACTCAATGAAAAATTACTATTTGTTCAAATGCAAAGCTCACATAGAGCAAACGTTTTATGTAAATCTAATAAAAAACATTATTAATAATTTAGATGACCCCGAGAATATAAAGGATTATGGTTATTCAATAAAAGATATTGAACGTATCAAAATACAAGAAGAAATAATTTTGAAAAAATTAGGGGAAATAAATTCTAATGATATTTTGAACGAAGTAATAATAACCAAGCAAGAATACCAGCAATTTGCAAATTCTGTGGAAAAAATCTCGGAAGAAATATATAAATTTATCGACTATTTTGAAAATACGATACAACTTAAACTATGTGAGGAAATCATCAACAAACAAGAGGGAGAAAATTTTCAAAAATTTCTTCATGAAAAAAATTTTAATAAATTAAGCGTTGAAAATATCGAAACTTCAAAAAACGATAAGATTAATTGTACGCATTGTGGTAGCAGTAATTTTAACTCCCTAGGCTCAACAGCTATTGTTCATAAAAACATTACTAGCGTTAGCATTCGTTTTAATAGAAACTTTTATTGCAATAGTTGCTATAAATACTTTTACACTAATTATATAAAGACAATAGATAACTACACGTATATCAATTGCCCTCATGACATTTTAGGATTTTCGAATCTTCTTGCTATTGGAGTCCAACTTAGTTTACCTGTTAAATTATGCTTATTGTGTGGGAGTAGGTTGGTTACCTGTCAATACTTGAAGAGCGAAGTAGATAAATACTACCCAGCTTTTTGGAAAAAAATTAAAGAAGAAACGCCATACGAAGTAAAAACGGGAAATTGCAAATTTTGTTCAAATGAAGATATAACAAATAGTTTTGAAATGGATGGGCACGTAAGGATAAGAGCCTTAGGCTTATGTAAAAGTAATAATCCAGATTTGTTTGATTACTTTTTCAAGTCGACCGAAACTCCAGAAGTTATTAAAGATACCCTTCGTATAGATGAATTATATAAAAAGATTAAATCATTAGACTGGAGCAGTTGCTCTACATCTTTATTGAAAAGGCAGGAATTAAAAGATAAAAAGAACCTTAGAACGAGTCTATACGAGAAAATTAAGAGTAAACAAAAACTTTTCGATTTTTACATCGGGGAAGCCACTAATTATTACAGAAAAAAGTTTGGTTTACCATTGATAGGTGAGAAATGGATTTCCGAAACTACACTTTTTAAACTTATAAAACAAATATACGAGGATAAAGAAGTAGTATTTCATTCACGACCAAATTGGCTTCAGGGTTTAGAACTTGATATTTATATACCAGAAGAAAGACTTGCTATTGAATATATGGGAAGACAGCACCATGAACCAGTTAGTTTTTTTGGGGGTGAAGAATCATTCTTAAACTTAGTTGAACGTGATGAAAGAAAAGAAGATATTTGCATCAAGAATGGTATTGCTTTGATACACTTCGATTACAGAATGACTGTAAACAAGGAGAATATATTAAAATTGATACGATTCGCTCAAAAGGTATGATAAATAAGGATAGTTTTCAGGGTATTGTTTCCGAAATAGCCGGTTATGTATTTGATTCTATTATTGGACCATCTATATCTGCTTTTTTGGATAAATTAGTTTTAAGAGGTGCGTCGGAACCCCTCATTGCATTTGTTTATTTTCTAGGGTTCTCCCTATCTGTTTTTAGAATTTGGCAATCAGTAAAAACAAGAAAAATTAGGTTTTTAGAAAGAATGGTTTATAGAAAACAAAAGAAAAATGGAGAAGAATTAGAAGGTGGGATAGTAGACTCTAATTCCGTTGGAATGGCAGAATGGGTGTCTAAAATATAAACCCATGGATAAAGAAAGCATTATCAAGAAAATTAACGAATTAATAATTACAAAGGCTAGATTTAAAAGGGGCAGTTATGGAGTTGGGGTTGGGGAGGGAGTGGGGTGGGCGCAGGTTATACAGTAAATATCTCCTGTTGCATCTTTTAGTACAGTTTGATTTTTAAGTTCTGTATTTGGGTCTGCCTCTTTTGCCTGTTCTTGTGTATCCTTATTTACTAAGGTATCCTGATTTTGTAAAAAGATGCCGGATTTAGGTCCAGATTCTGTACCTCTTATGAAATACTCAAAGCGGGTTTTACAAGAGTTATCTTTTCCGGGAATAGATCCGGTATCTGAGCATATAGCTTTTTGAATTACACTTAGTGGACGCTGAAAGGGCTGGGGAGGTTTTCCTTTAAGAAGGTTTTCCATAATGTCATGCCAAATTGGGGCAGCACCAGTAATTCCAGAAACAAGGCCGCTCATTGGTTTATTATCATTATTGCCTACCCAAACAGCTACCACATATGAAGGAGTGTAACCAATAGTCCAGTTATCCCTAAAATCATTTGTAGTCCCAGTCTTAACGGCAACAGGTAAATTGCCAATTCTAAGAGGAGAATTTGTTCCAAATGCCATAGCTCTTGCCTGATTGTCCGAAAGTATATCGGATATAATAAACGCAACTCCCTCGGGCAAAATTTTCTTTCCAAAAATTGGAGAAGGCGGCGGTTTATATTCTTCTAAAACTTTTCCCTTGCTGTCTGTTACTTTTAAAATCGGATGAAGCGGTACTTTATATCCTCCATTTGCAAAAACACCAAAAGCAGTTACCATATCTAGCATGGTTACTTCCCCTCCTCCTAAGGTTAGAGACAATCCATACCGACGAGGATCAGTAAAAGTGGTAATGCCCATAGCAGAGGCTGTGGCAATCATAGCTTCTATACCGTTTATTTTTAGCATTTTAACTGCAGGAATATTTATAGAATTGGCTAAAGCTTGTCTTACTTGAATAACTCCACGAAATTTTCCATCATAATTTACCGGACAATACGGCTGATGACCCGGATTGGGGAAACAAATTTTCTGATCTACAAAAGGTGTTGCCGCAGTATAACCATTTAATAGACCAACGGCATAATTTATCGGTTTTATAGAAGAGCCCGGTTGTCGTCGCGCGAGAGTGACATTTACATTTCCATCATTTTCCGTGTCAAAATAATCGTGACTTCCAACCATTGCCAAAATTTCTCCTGTTGCAGGATTTGTAACCAGAGACGCACCGTTTGTTACCCTGGAAAATTTAAGATCTGCAACTTCGGCTGCAACTGTTGCTTGAGCCATATCTTGAATTGATAAATCAAGACTTGTTGTTACTTTTAAGCCTCCCTGTTCTACTGTTTTTTCCCCATATTTTTTTATAAGCAAGTCCTTAACATATAAGACAAAATGGGGAGCCTTAATTGTATTAGATAAATTCTTATATCTAAGGGGCTCCCGTATTGCTTTTTCCATCTGAGATTTTGTTATATATTTTTCCTCATACATTTTCCGAAGTACTTCTTCCTGCCGTTTTTTTGCAAGTTCGGGGTGAGAACCAAAAGGCGAGTAAGTTGTAGGAGCCTCGGGAAGTGCTGCTAGAAGCGAACTTTGCGAAAGCGTTAAATCTTTTGCATGTTTTCCAAAATAAGTTTGGGAAGCAGCTTCGACTCCCCAGGCAGTGCCGCCGTATGGTGATTGATTAAGATACATTTCTAGAATCTGGCTTTTTGAATATAAAGACTCAGTTGCAAAAGCAAGAAGAACTTCTTTAACCTTTCTCAAGATTGTTCGCTCGGGTGTTAAAAGACTGTTCTTTACTAATTGCTGAGTAATAGTTGATCCTCCCTGAATTTGGTTACGAAGAGTAATCGCTATAACAGAACGGGCGATACCCCTTATATCAATCGGACCGTGCTGGTAAAAATCCTTATCCTCAATTGCTATAGTTGCTTGCTGTATATACTTTGGAATAGTAGATAATGGGACAAAAGTTTGGTTTTTTTTGCCATAAATAGTAAAAAGGAGTTCTCCTTTTCTATCGAAAATTTGAGTCGATTGGGGAATGCTTGAGGAGGTAAGTCTGGTAGGGGAGGGCAAATCTTTTAGTATTAAAATATAAAAAAATATTAAAAATAAAATAATAGGAATTAGGAGTATTGCATATCTTTTTTTTAGGATTTTTTTATTAAAATCTTTAAATTTTTGTTTAAATTTAGAACTCGTATTTAACATAGGATATATGATACCATTTAATTTGAGGTTTAGACAATCTAGGAAAATATGACAAATTTTTTCGAAATTTTAAGCAACATATCTTTGCCAAGTTCGGGTCTTAATTGGCTCGATTTAGTTATTATTATTGTTCTTGCGTTTTATGCGCTGGAAGGTTACTCTCTAGGTTTTATTGCGGCACTTCTTGATCTTATAGGATTTATCTCATCCTTTATAATCGGACTAAAAACTTACTCTTTTTTTTCAAAGGCCCTAATTAAGGTTTTTTCCATTCCTCCGGGATTTTCTAATGCTTTGGGATTTTTAATTGCTGCGTTTATTGCCGAGATAATCATCGGATTAATATTTAGAAAAATTGTTTATTTAAAATATTTCAGCAGGTTCACATTTAAAGATAGTCTTTTAAAAAACATAGATCATCTGCTGGGTTTATTGTTTGGAGTTTTTTCGGGTCTGATTTTATTTGCTTTTCTTTTGACAATTGTTATTGCTCTTCCCGTTTCTGTTTTTTTAAAACACTCGGTTTCAACGTCCAAAATTGGTAATTTTCTTGTCTCAAAAACTGCTGGTTTTGAGAAAGATTTAAACAATGTTTTTGGGGGGGCAATTAACGAAACTATAAACTTTTTAACAGTTGAACCTGGAGCGAATGAAGTTGTAAATCTTAATTTTAAAACTAGAAATTTTTCCGCTGATCCATCTTCGGAGCAAGCAATGTTTACATTAGTCAATAATGAGAGAACATCAAGGGGATTCATGGCTTTAACAGTGGATACCAAACTAACAAAGGTGGCAAAGGATCACTGCAGAGACATGTTTGCCCGAGGTTATTTCTCGCATTATACTCCGGAGGGATTAACTCCTTTTGACAGGATGGCACAGGGTGATGCTTACTTTACTTATGCCGGGGAGAATCTTGCCCTTGCGCCTAATGTTACAATAGCTATGCAGGGTTTAATGCAAAGTCTGGGGCATAGAGCAAATATTTTATCTGCCAATTTTGGTAAAATTGGAGTTGGCGTAATCGACGGAGGAATTTACGGGCAGATGTTTTGCCAAGAATTCACAGATTAAAACTAATAACTAATAACTAATAACTAATAACCAATAACTAATAAATGATTAAACTTCCAGATCTTAAAAATACTAATGTAAACGGTAAAAGGGTTTTCTTAAGAACAGATATTGATGTGCCTCTATCGCAACAATCAACAATTAACAATCAACAATTAACAATTGCGGATGATACGAGACTTAAAGAGAGTCTTGAGACTCTAAATTTTCTTCTCCAAAACGGTGCAACTGTTATTCTTGCAGGACATCTCGGAAGGCCTGAGGGGAGAGAAAATGATTTAACTGCGCAACCGGTTGCGAAATGGTATGCAAACGAGTTCAGGGTTCAGAGTTCACAGTTCAGAGTTCAGAACGTTGGGGGTTTTGATGGCTGGCGGATTTCGGATAAACTATTTCTTCTCGAAAATTTGAGATTCAATCCCGGCGAGGAGTCAAACCCTTCGACCGCCTCAGGGCAAGTTTTTGCTCGAAAGCTTGCAAGCCTTGCAGACATTTATGTAAATGATGCTTTTGCCTCATCCCACAGAGCTCATACTTCTATAGTCGGTATTGCAAAACTTTTGCCTCATTATGCTGGATTTATGCTTAAAAAAGAAATAGAAACTTTATCATCACTTCTTGAAAATCCAAAAAGACCGCTTGCTGTTATCATCGGCGGAGCAAAAATAGAAACCAAACTTCCTGTTGTTGAAAAGATGCACCAGATCGCAGACTATGTTTTGATAGGAGGATTGATTGCAGAGCAGACCAAAGTACTCTTGAAAGTTCAGCATGAAAAAGTTGAAGGAAGAAAATCTGCTCTCTTGGTCGCAGATTTAAATCCCGATGAAACAGATATTAATGAAAATAGTGTTGAGAATTTTATTCAAATTATAAATCTTTCAAAGACTGTCATATGGAACGGACCAGTTGGAAAGACAGAGGGAAATGAAGATAATCATGAAATCGCATCTTATAAACTGGCAAAAGGAATTGCAGAAAGCGGTGCTTATACTGTTGTTGGAGGAGGGGATACGATAGGCTATCTTAAAAAGATAGGACTTTTAGAAAAGTTTTCTTTCGTCTCAACAGGCGGCGGAGCCATGCTTGAGTTTTTAAGTGGTGATAAATTACCAGGAATCGAAGTCTTGACAAATAGTACATAATGTTGTACATTTAATTTATGTCTAATTTAGTTTCGATATCCAATGCGCGAGCAAATTTACCTAATCTTGTAGAGAAAGTGGATAAAAATATGGATCGGGTTATTATAACTGTAAATGGCAAACCTAAGGCGACATTAATAAGCGCTGAAGAGCTTGAGTCTTTGGAGGAAACTGCCGAAATCCTCGCGATTCCAGGTGCTCTCAAGGATATTAAGGAAGGCATGGAGCAGATTAAAAGAGGAGAGTTTACGCGCCTTGAAGATTTAAAGTAATATCTTTATGGATGTAATCCTCTCCAAAAATGCCACAAAACAATTTAATCGCCTACCCAAAGCAGAGCAGTCAAAAATCCGAAAAAAACTTATAGCCCTTAAGGAAGATCCATATTCAGGAAAGCAACTTTCAGGAGACTTGAATGGACTTTTTTCTCTTAAAGCGTGGCCATACAGAATTATTTATGAAGTAAATAAAAAGAAAAGGAGAGTTGAGGTTAATAAAATCGTACATAGGCAGGGAGCGTACAAAAATTGAAAAATGAGAAACCCTCTCCGGCCTCCACGCCCTCATAGATTAGTTGACAAATTTCTAAATAAACGTTATCCTCCCTTGGAGGTGATATAAGCATGAGTAAAGAATGGGTTAAGATATGGAGCCTTCCGACATATGAAGAATGGGCTACAGAAACTTCAGATGGTAATCAAGAGCTTCACATTATTCGCAAAGAACCAGGGGAATATCTTGTTGTGAGAGCAAAGCTAATTTTTGGTGAGACAGGACTGCCAGGCTTTGAAGTGATAGAGGAACACCGCTTCCCAAGCCATGATGAAGGACTAAGACAAATAGAGACATGGAAAGACACCCCCGAGAAATAACCAACCTTCGATATTACAACAAAATAATTTTTAATGCCGTCCATTAAGCGCCTACCAACTCGTCCTGAGGTGAGACATGGTGTAGTCAAGAGACCTAGATTACAAAATCCTCACCGTCGTTTTAAAATCTTATCGTTGACTTTATTAAAGTCTTCGTCTAAACTAAAATCATGAAGAACTATATCATATCTGATCCAGAAATACTCGGCGGAAAGCCTGTAATCGCAGGAACTAGAATACCTGTTGATCAGATTTTATTTTTATTAAAAGAGGGTTTTACTGTTGAAGCAATTAATGAAGAGTATCCGCAGCTTAATAAAAAAACTATAGAAGGCGTAGTTGAAGAAGCGGCCACTTTAATTAACAAAAATGCCTCTCAAATTCTATAAGCATAAGCTTCTTTTAGATGAAGGGCTCTACCCAAGAAAATCTTTAAAACGCATTAACAGTCGATACAATATTAAACACATAAAACACGATTTAAATAAAGGTGGGATTAGCGACAGAAATGTTTATGAAATTGCAAGAAAACAAAAAAGAATTATTGTTACCTACAATATTGATGATTTCAGAAAGCTAGCTAAAAAAAGCAGGGAAACAGGGGCCATAGGTGTTACGCAAAAACTTACGCCGGAGCAACTTGATATAAAACTGAACTCATTACTAAGCAAAAGTTCAGAAAAATCCTTTTACGGTAAATATACACCATTAAGTAAAAGTTAGAAGAAAAAAACTCCCCGGCCTCCAAGCCCCCCATTTTAGACTACCAGCTAGTTCGGATGTGGCTCATCGCATAATCTAGGTCGCCACCGACTTTTTTTCGGGGATTAAAGATATTCTCAGGGTCGAAGATTTTTTTGGTTTCTTCAAAAAGTTTTACAATATTTTCTCCGTACATTTGTTTAAGATAGGGAGTTCTTATAAGCCCGTCGTTGTGCTCGCCGGTTATTGAACCGTGATATTTGGCGATAATTTCGTAAACCTGATCAGAAATCTGGGGAATCGCAGTTCGGACATTTGGGTTATTTATATCAACCAAAGGAATAATATGGAAATTTCCGTTTCCCACATGTCCTGCGACGGTAAAGATAAACTCAGGATGTTTTTTTAATATATCAGTTACTTGAGGAACTACTTCTGCAATGTATTCGGGTTTTATGACGAAGTCGTCAATAAAAGGAGCCGTATGCTTGTCTCTTATTTTTTTTCGGAGTAGATTAAAGCTCTCTCTTCTTACCAGCCAATATCTTTTTTCTTGGTTTTCCAATGCGGTTTGTGTTACAGGATGAAGGGGTTTGAGTTTCTCCCGAAGTGTCTGCACTTTTTTCTTAACAGTTTCTAAATCATCGCTTGTAAAATCAACCTGAAGGACAAGCTTGGGAAGACTTCTGCCCGTTAGCAAATCAAAAAATGCGGGTAGAAAAGCAAAACCTGCCTCAATCATTCCCAAAAATCCAAGTTGTTTTGCAAATTCCGGAAAATATCTCAATGCAAGCTTTAATGTATTGCCATCGTAGGATTCAAAACTTTCCGGCTTAAGCTCCAAGACCTCATTGATGATTTGTCCAAGATGGGACATATCGTGAAGAAAAATAATTAACATATCACGGTGTTTATGGAGGGGAACAAGTTCCAAGTCGCCTTCTAAAAACATGCCAAGAGTTCCTTGAGCGCCTACGAAAAGTTTGGTTAGATCAAATATCTTTTTTTCTTTATCCCAAACATTCCAAAGAAAATACCCTGCGGAATTTTTTGTTACATTCGGTTTTGCTTTCATCAAAAGCTCGTAGTTATGAGTTATGAGTTCATAGATTTTTTTATAGATTTCTCCTTCAAAATCATTTTGATTTAGTTTTTTCTCAAGTTCTTTTTCATTCAATGCTTTAAGTTCATATTCGTTTCCGTCAGATAAGACAACTCTCATTTTCCTTACATAATCTTCGGTTTTGCCATACCGAAGGGATTTCTCTCCTCCCGCGTTATTATTAAATATTCCCCCCATTGCACAGAGTTCCTTCGAGGCAGGGTAAGAGGGGAAAATTAAATTATGCTTGAGAGTTTCCTTTTCAAAATCACGATAAAAAACACCCGGCTCGGATGTTGCTATATTTCCGTTTACAACCGGCGTGTGATTAAAGTATTTTCCAAACGCAACGATAATAGATTCGTTAATTGAGCCGCCTGACATATCTGTTCCGGCAGAGCGTCCGGTAAGAGAAAGAGTAGGATTGTTCTTTTTGTTATCATTAACAAATTTAACCAGCGCTTTTACATCTTCATCATCTTTTGGAAAAACTACAATTTGAGGCTTTACTTCAAAAAGAGAAGCATCGTGACTGTATTCCGTAAGAGTTGCGTTGTCTGTTGCAATGCCACCCCTTATGGTTTCTTTGAGTTCATTAATTAAATCATTATTCATTTGAAAGTTGAAATTGGTTGTTAGAAATTGGAAAATGGTTCGGAAATTAGAGAGTGGAAACTGGTTAGATTCAACTATTTTCTACTTTCCACTTTCCATTACTACTTTCTATTGTCTATTAACTATTTTCTAGATATTACTCTCCTGATTGCTTCGATTATTGCCGTCTTGTCCATTTTGTATTTCCCCAAAAGCTCATTTGGTTTTCCTGATTCGGCAAATGTATCTTGAAGACCGATAAATTCCATTGGAGTTGGCTTATTCTTTGCCAAAACCTCAGCAATTGCTCCGCCTAAGCCTCCCATAATCTGATGATCTTCGACTGTCACGACAGCGCCAGATTTTTCTGACAGTTCAGTAATATTATCTTCATCGAGAGGTTTTATGGTCGAAACATTTACCACCAGGGAATTTATTCCTTCATCTTCTAAGGCTTTGGCAGCTAAAAGTCCTTGATAGAGCATATATCCCATTGCAAAAATACTGACTTGAGGATTGTCCGAAGTCCAAAAAACTTGGGATCTTCCCGGTTCAAATGGAGTTTCATCAGTCGTAATTACGGGAGTTTTGTCTCTGGTGAATCTTAGATAAACGGGTCCATCGATTTCACCTGCTGTTATTGTCGTTTTCTTTGCCTCAATAGCATCGCATGGCACAAAAATCGTAATTCCCGGCCAAGCGCGGGTAATTGCTATATCTTCTGTTGCCTGATGAGTTGCACCGTCAGGACCAGTTACGATTCCAGAGTGGTGGCCTGCGATTTTTACATTTGACCGGTTATATACAATAGTAGTACGGATGGTTTCCCAGTTTTTTCCCGGGGAAAAAGTTGCATAGGATGAAATAAACGGAATTTTGCCTGATATTCCAAGACCTGCGGCGATCGCCGCCATATTTTGCTCTGCGACCCCGCATTCAAAAAATCTCTCCGGAAATTTTTTCTCAAACCCGTCTGTTTTTGTTGATTCCGAAAGATCGGCTGTCAGAACAACTACGTTAGGATTTTTTTCTCCCAACTCAACCAATCCTTTACCATAACCTTCCCGCGTCGCTCTTTGCTCAACGTCAGTATTGAAAATATTCGGATTCAGTTTTAAATTCGAATTAAGCATTTTTCCCTGTACTTTTCTTCCGAGAAAAGTACCAAAAGCTCTCGCCAAGTGGCGATTTTTAAATTTTTTTATTTAAACTACTGGTGTTCGCTTCGGATTTTTCCTTGTAAGGTTCTTAGTTCATCGAGGGCTTTTTTTGCTTCTTGCCTGTTTGGTGGCTTTCCGTGCCAGTGGAAATCTTTTTCCATAAAATCAACACCCTTTCCCGGAATCGTATGGGCAATAATTACCGTGGGCTTTTCATAAACTGCCCGGGCTTGCCTTACAGCATCAACAAAAGCTCTTATATTATTTCCATCAACTTCTAGAACTTCCCAATTGAACGCCTCATACTTTGCTTTTAAAGGTTCAAGCGGCATAACATTTTCTGTAAAACCATCTATTTGAATGTTATTTCTATCAATAATTTGTGTAAGATTATTAATCTTGTTTTTTCCGGCAAACATTGCCGCTTCCCAAGTATTTCCTTCTTCATGTTCGCCATCAGAGGTCAGACAATAAACCTGAAACTTTTTATTATCAAGTTGTCCCGCGAGTGCAATTCCTATTGCTTGAGATAAGCCTTCACCTAAAGGGCCTGAAGTGGTTTCAAGTCCCGGAAGGGAAGTTCTGTGCGGATGACCTTGAAGTCTGGAGTTAATCTTGCGCAAAGTTTTCAATTCCTCAACTGGAAAATAACCTGACAATGCCATGCTTACATATCGGACAGGACAGATGTGTCCGTTTGATAAGATCAATCTATCCCGATCCTCCCAGTTTGGATTTTTTGGATCGTGGTTTAAAATGTGGAAATAAAAAGCGGTAAAAATATCCGCCATCCCAAGAGGCCCGGCGGAGTGACCTGAACCTGCTTCAAGCAAGGTTTCGATAATAAGCTCGCGGGTTTTAACAGCTGTAAGTTCAAGCTCTTTGAGTTTGTCTTCGTGAAGTTCTTCAGTCATCTATTCTATATTACAACTCACAGAGAAGCATTTGCAAGAAATTATACTTTCATAACAATCATCAAATCCGATACGTTTGAGGGAAGTCTGCCGGTTTCGATTCCATCTCCGACTTTTTGGAAGAAAGCTAAGCTGTTGTTTGAATTCAGAAATTCCGCAGGATTAAGACCCAATTCTTTTGCTTTTTCCAAAGTTTTAGTATCTCCGATTGCTCCGGCAAAAGGGGAGTTATCCCAGCCGTCTGAGTCAAAGGAGGAAATTACGGTTTTATCATCAATATTTAAAAGTGCCGAAAGGACAACTTCCTGGTTTCGTCCGCCTTCTCCATTTCCCGTAACCCTTACTGTTGTTTCACCTCCCGCAAGAAGGATAGAGTTCGACATGGTACTCTCAATTAATTCCTTTCCAACTGTTCTTGCTAATCCCTGGAATTTATCAGAATAAATACTTGCTGTTATTCCTAGCTCTTGGGCTTTTTGCTTCATTGTCTCAAGAGCCGTGACATTACTCAAAATTAAAATATTTGAAACTCTTTCGAAATATTTATCTTCTTTTGGGGTTTGCGTGAGGTCATCCCTTGCAATATCCCTCAAGCGGTATTTGTCAACAATATTAAGTGCATCCTCAACAGTTGTATTATCTCTTACAGTAGGACCAGAAGAGATAACAGAAAGATCATTTCCCGGAACATCAGATGAGATTATACTTATAACTTTTGCAGGATATAAATATTTTAAGAGTCCTCCGCCCTTTAAGAGAGATAGATGTTTTCGGACAGTATTCATTTCGAAAATGTCAGCGCCTGATTTAAGAAGTTGCTCTTCTATTGAAATCAATTTATCAAGGGTGACTCTATATGGATTTTCAAAAAGCGCAGATCCTCCTCCTGTTATGACAACAATAAATAAGTCTTTTTCCGAGAGATCTCTTAGCTCATCTTTTAATAGAAATTTTGTAAAAATTAGGTTTTGTTCAGAAGGCAGGGGATGTGTTCCTTTTGTAAATTTTATTTTCTTAAAATCTTCCGGATTCGTATCAATAACATAACCCTCTGTTAACTTTTCTCCAAGTTTTTCCTCAATAAGCTTTGAGTTTTTCGCAGAACCTTTGCCAAATCCAATAAGAAAAACTCGATTGAAACTTGAAAGATCAAAAGTTTTATCTTTTATAGTCAAAGTATTGTCTGAGACAGTTATGCTTTTACCGATAACATTTTCAGATTGAATAGAAGAAAGAGCAGTTTCTATAAGATTTAAAACAATTTTTCTCTGGGGAGTTACAGCTAGAGCTTCAAAATTATTTATAAACATCAGTAGTTTTAGTTTACATTCATCTCAAGCTATTGACAACAGCTTATAGTTGTGGTATAAAGCATATCTATGTCCCAGTGGGTTGAGAAACAATTAGGAAGATTTGCTAAAGATTCAGATCAAACACAAATCCCAGATAAGCCACACATTGTTTTTACGCATGACGGGACTCTTTATCTTCCATACACCGTAAATCAGGCGATAGAAAAATTTGCAGATGATGAAGTTGGGGAGCCATATGCGGAGACTTTGGATTTTTATCTTAACCATTCGGAGTTTTTTCAAACTCGGGGACGAGATTCTGCCGGTTCCCGGACTGAGTACGGTAACGTCCCTTGCCTTAACACGTTCCTCGGTAAGCCGGGGGTCTATGCGGTTTTGCCTGACAATCCCAGTCAGTACTTCGGTGCGGGTTCCCGCGATAAAGTACTAAATACAAACCTAAAGCCGCTCCTTTTATTGGGGTGGCTTTTTTTCTTTTAATAAACCTTCTTTGCTTCCAATGTTTCGCCCACTTAATGATATAATAAAAGTAATTACATTTTATCCTGCAAAGAAGGGAAGATACTATGAAATTAAAAAAACTAAAAACTAAAAAATATCCAAAATTTATGTACGAAAAAGAGGACGATGTTTTGAATATTTGGCTTTCTCATAAAAATTTTGATCACGCCGAACAGGAAGGCGATATTATTGTGCATTTTACACAAAATAACGAACCTGTATATTTAGAAATTTTAGATGCATCCAATTTTTTGAGAGATCAATCAAAAGCTTTGCCCAAAGAACTTAAACAAAAATTCTTCTCGGCTGTATAGTCCCGGATTGTATTTTTCCTCTTGCCGTAACTTTTTTTCTAATCTATACTAAACCTATGATTTGCGTTGCGATAAATGGATATGGGAGAATTGGAAGAGTTGCTCATAGAGTAATTTTAGAAAAACATTCACAGGAAATCGATATAGTTGCGATAAACGCCGGATCCTCCACAGACATAAAAGGATGGATGCTTCTCTTGAAATATGACACGGCATACGGTCATCTTTCAAGAGATATAAAATATCAAATATCAAATAGTAAATATAAAGACTACATTGGCTCATTGATAGTTGACGAAAAGGAAATTCCGGTTTTCTCACAAAAAGATCCTGCTCTTTTGCCATGGAGAGATTTAAATGTCGACGTAGTAATTGAGTCAACCGGGCATTTTACCAAAGAGGAAAAACTTAAAGCTCATCTTGATGCAGGTGCAAAATTCGTGGTCTTATCAGCTCCTGCAAAGGAAGGGCAAATCCCGACATATGTTTTATCTGTAAATGCAAAAGATTACAAGGGAGAAAAATTGATCAATAATGCATCTTGCACAACAAACTGCATTACTCCGGTTGCCAAAGTAATCGTAGATAATTTTGGAGTAGAGAAGGCAATGATGACAACAATACACGGATATACTTCGGACCAAAGACTTCAGGACGGCGGACATAAGGATTATAGACGCGCCCGAGCTGCGGCAGAAAATATAATACCGACCTCAACAGGCGCAACAATTGCAGCTGCTCAAGCATTGCCGGAACTAGCAGGTATCTTCAGCGGGTTTGCGATAAGAGTGCCTGTTGCGGTCGGATCACTTTCGGATTTCACATTTCTTTTAAAAAGAAACACGACAGTAGATGAGGTAAATGAAATACTCAAAAGGGAAGCGCAAAAAACAGAATATCAAGGAATTCTTGAGGTAACCGAAGACCCGATTGTATCAAGCGACATCGTTGGAAATCCACATTCTGCAATTATCGATCTTTCCTTAACTCAGGTTGTGGGAGGAAATATGCTAAAAGTAATTGCCTGGTACGATAATGAGTATGGTTATTGCAATAGGTTAGTTGAAGAAGTACTACTCGTTGGGAAAGCACAAATACAAAGTACCAAATCCTAAATAATCTTTAAACTTAAATAACCTAAATTCAAAAACGTTTTAATATTAGAATTTTGAAAATTGGAATTTATTTGGGATTTGTAATTCTGGATTTAGAATTTTAATCTTTATGGTTGACTTGCCAAATATCAAAAACATTACAATCTCCGGGAGAATAGGATCGGGGGCAACGACTTTGGCAAAAAAATTATCAGAGGTTCTTGGCTGGGAAATGCTTGACGGGGGAGGATTATTTCGCCAGCTTGAGAAAGAACAAGGATTTGATATTAACAAATCTGATTCACGGCCGGATCACTTTGACCTTCAATACGAAGAGATGGTCAAAAAAAATCTAAGAGAAAAAAAGCATCAAATTATTCAAAGTCATCTTGCAGGCTTTGATGCCCGAGAAATCGAAGGAGTTTTTAAAGTTTTAGTTATTTGTGAAGGAGAGGACGGAAATGATAAGACTGAAATAAGGGTGGATAGGATAGTGAACAGAGATAAAGTTTCGGTTGAAGAGGCAAAAAATGAAATAAAACAAAGAGAAGAAGAGCATCTTAAAAAATTCCGAAGGCTTTATGCAAATAATGATGAGAGCTGGGTCTACTGGGACAAAAAATATTACGACTTAGTTATTAATACCTATCCTCACAATCAAGAAGAAACCCTCAAGATCGCCCTTGAGAAAATGGGCTATAAAGGATAATTTATGAAACGTAAAGTATCTATAAATAGGAAGACCTCCGAAACTAAAATATCTCTCTCTTTAAGTATAGACGGTGCGGGAAAAAGAGAAATAGAAACCCCGGTAGGCTTCCTCAATCATATGCTTGATCTTTTTGCAAAGCACGGCTTATTCGATTTATCCATTAAGGCAGAAGGAGATATGCATATAGATGAGCACCATACGGTTGAAGATATAGGCATTGTACTTGGGGAAGCTTTTGCAAGAGCACTAGGAGACAAAATTGGTATAAGGCGCTACGGATTTTTTATCCTGCCCATGGACGAGACGCTAGCCACTGCGGCCGTAGATTTTTCAGGCCGTTACTCATTTCAGTTTAACTGCTCCTTTTTGCGAGAAAAAGTTGGTGATTTAAGCACTGAGCTTGTATCGCATTTCTTTGACGCTTTTGCTCAAAATGCGAAGATTAATCTACACATAAAGGTCGAGAACGGAGGAAATGAGCACCATAAAATTGAGGGGATATTTAAAGCAGTAGCCCGGGCGCTGCGCATTGCATGCGAGATTGATCCCAGAGCAAAGAAAGAAATTCCCTCGACAAAAGGAAAGCTTTAGAAAATTAATATTCTATAATTTTCCTTCCATTCCCGTACCCTTTAAGCCAATTGTGGTTACTGCGCGGTATGGACAAGGTTCAAGTGCTTCCCGTAAAGCCTCACCAAATGCTTTAAAAGCCGCCTCCCAAGTATGATGACTGTCTTCCCCTGAGAAAAATTGCAGATGTATTGAAGATCCGCTGCCCTGGGAAAATCCTTCAAAGAACTGTTTTAAATTTGTACTTAAAATATCTTCGGCATGCTCAAGTCTTATTCCGGGAATATCACCATGAAAAAAGTTATAGGCGCGGCCGTCAAAAGCAATCGTTGCGCCAACCAATGCCTCGTCTGTCGCAACCACATAATGACCTCTTCCGTTTGCTCCCTTATCCTGTCTAGCGTCAAGCATTTCACGGATTGTCCGACCCAAGGTTAAACCAACGTCCTCTGTTCTTACATGGTCTAATGCTTCGGCGTCTGTTTCTTCAAAGGAAACATCGAGATTTAAACAGGCTCTTGAAGCAAGGCCTGTGAGCATATGGTTAAAAAATTTATTTCCCGTTTGGATTTTATAAGGGCGTCTTGATTCATCCTCTGCAAGGACATGAACCCTTGACTCACGTGTTGTGCGGATAATAGATACTTTTTTTCCAGAGGCATTCTTGACAACAATTCCTAAATTTTTTTCCTGCTCCTTCATATTTAGTTATTCTTCTCCTCTAATCTTTGGGCAACACTATTCCAGTGGGCATCCAGGTTCTCCACTTCAACAATAGGTTTCATAATCTCAGCAAGGGTTCGAAGTCCTTCTTCCGTGACATATTGAACCTCAGATGTCTTCATAAATGTTTCAACTCCAATTGGAGAAAACATCTTTGCCCCCCCTCCTGTTGGAAGAACATGATTGGCGCCTGTTGCATAATCGCCTAAAGCTTTTGACCCGAATTCTCCCAAAAAGATAGAACCTGCATTGCGAATTTCATCAACCAAGCTTTCGCAGTCCCCGGTCATAATTTCTAAATGTTCCGGTGCGTATTCGTTTGCAAACTCTATTGCTTCGTCTTTGTTTTGTACCAAAATAATTGCACTGTATTTTGACAAAGATTGTTTTATGATGTGTTGTCGTGAAAGGGAGGGAAGCTGCCGGGCAATTTCCTTTTGCGTTTCCTCTGCAAGTTTTTTGCTCCAGGTCACCAGAACCCCGGCCGCATTCGGATCATGTTCGGCTGCTGATAGCATATCTGCCGCACAATATGCCGGATTTGCTTCTTCATCTGCGAGAATCAAGACTTCAGAAGGGCCGGCAGGCATATCAATTCCGACATCGCCAAAGACTGATAATTTTGCGGCAGTTACATACTTATTGCCCGGTCCGACAATTTTATCTACAGGTTTTATTGTCTCTGTTCCATAGGCAAGGGCGGCGATTGCGGCTACTCCTCCAACCCTGTACAACTCATCAACTCCTGCTTCTTCTGCCGCAACAATAACTTCATAGTTTTTGCCCCTTGGAGGGGTAACTCCGACAATTCTTTCTACGCCGGCAATTTTTGCAGGAACAGCCAAAATCTGCATCACTGTTGGATAAGGAGCAGTACCTCCGGGGACATACAAGCCTACCGAATCAATCGCTGTTTTTTTCTGTCCGAGTCTTACTCCCGGAATTGTTTCAACTTCCCATTGTCTGGGAATTTGCGATTCCTGGGCATGGTGAAATTTTCTTGAAAGAGCAATTTGTTTTCTTATTGCTTCTAAAACTAATGGGTCCGTATTTTGATAAGCTTCTCTTACATCTTTTTCTGAAACCACAAGCTCTTCTTTTGTCAGCCTGACATTGTCAAATCTTTCAAGATACTCAAGGATTGCTTCATCCCCCCGAGCTCTAATATCGGCAATAATGGGGAAAACCTCTCGCTTTACCCCTTCTATGTCCTCATGCGCCCTCCGCATGATCATTGCTTTATCAAGAGGGGACATTTTGCCAAGCTCATAAATTTGGATTCCAACTGGGGAAGTTTCTTCCCTTGGTGCTTCTTTATTCATATCTTGCTTTTTTTGAAACTAACTAACAGCCCTTTGACCTAAATCTCCAGTTTCACTTTTTCCTCTAATCTGATATGAGTATCTTATTATTCCTTCTGCTATGTCCGAGTTAGGATCAATAACATCTACCTCAGGACGCAATCGTTGGAATGCTTTCCATTTTTCAAAACTTCCGCCGTGAACGCCAATTGCAGTAAGACCTACGTTAACGCCTTCCTCTTTTAGTATGTCTCGCGCATTTATAAAGGCTCTTACTCCTGAAGGAGCGTCTTCAATCACCACAAGTTTCAATTTAGGTCGCCTTCCGATAAAAGGCCTAATCTCAGCAGGCGTCTCGTTGGCCCGCGCCCATTTATATGCATCAATTAATACTTGCATATCTGTTTTTCCACGAAGAGCAGAAAGAATAGTGGCCATGGCTTGTGTGGGATTTGGCTTGGTCAAGTCTTCTGTCGAGATCCTCAATTTTTCTCCCGTAAATCTTGCCAGCCTGTTTATTTCTCTTGCCAGCCATTCCATTGACCCCATGCTTACAATGCCGATAGCATTAATACGGCTTTTCGCAACAGCAAGTTCTGCTTCAGGCGCATATCCATCGGCCTTTTTTCTCGGAGCATCGGGAGGAGGAAGACCCGGCCTTCCGGTGTAAATAACAACTCTGCCACCCAAGCTTGAGATTCCTTCAACTTCTTTTCTTCCGTTGTCTTCAAGCAGTACTTGGTCTTTTGTTGTAATTAAGGACTCTTCGGCTCCTGTCCGGCTTGGCCTTCCGTAAGTTTCCTCAAAAGTATTTTTACCTAATACATATTCTTGAAAAATACCTGTAACTTCATTTTTAAATTGATCACGGGTTTTAGATAAGGTCGTTCTGATGCCTTGCATGTCCTTGACTGTTACCTGTGGAAATGTCTTGATAATCCATTCCAGAATTACTTCCGGTGGATGACTTTGCGGACCAGAATTTATTTTAAAAGCTTCCAATGCCTGTGCGTTTGAAACATTTACACCTGCTTTTTTTAATTTCATCAGAGCGACTATAATGGCTGAAACATCCCAGGGGTCATGTATTCCTTCTGCTTCAAAATGGGTCATGCTGCGGCCGGGAGTTTTATTTCTGTCGTCAATCGAAAATTCTTCCGGATTAACACCTGTTTGTTCGGCAAAGAAAGAAATTGTTGAACGAACTACCTGTCTATAGGCCACCGGTTTAACTAAAACACCATCTACGTCTAAAGCTATAATTGTATTATTAAAAAGCCCTGGCTCAAACTCCCTTGCTCTACTCTCATTTCCTCCGTTGTATGGTTGTAATACTTCTGGACCTGACATATATTTTAGTCGTCGCTCTCGTATTTAACGGGGCGCCTTTTTTTAGTCGGTACAGTATATACCTTTTTTCCATTCTAGTCAATCTTGATTTTATCTTGGTAAAAATTAGTTTTTTATGTTAACATTGAGATTGTCAAATTTCAAAATTCCATGCAGAAGATATTGTCCCACTCAAAACTCTTCAGAAAACCAATTTTGAATATGCGCCCATATGTTGCGCCTATTGAAAGAAGAACGGGGAGAGATTATCTGCTTTTGGATTTCAACGAAAGGACTATTCCACCCCACCCCTTAGTACTAGAAGAAATAAGTAAGTATATAAACAAAGGCAATCTTCAGCTCTATCCTGAGTATGGAGATTTAAATGAAGTAATCGCAGATTACGTAGGGGTTGGCCCCCAGGAAGTAATTCCGACGGTCGGGGGAGACCAGGCAATTGATATTGTTACTCGTGCGCTAGCTAAAGATGGAGATACTGTTATTATCCCAAGGCCCACTTTTGCAATGCTTGAGCAAGCGGCTCGCATTCAGGGAGCAAGTATTGTTTCACCCCGTTATAGAGGTTCTAACCTAGAGTTTCCATTTGATGAGGTCATGCAGGATATTAAACCTGAAGTAAAACTCGTTGTGATCTGTAACCCTAATAATCCTACAGGAACTCCTGTTCCAAAAGAACAAATAAAGTTGATAATTGAAAGAGCATCCGAGGTTAATTCAGGTGTTTTAGTTGACGAAGCATATCACGAGTTTGCACCAGAATTAACAGCTATAGATCTACTAGCCAACTACTCCAATCTGTTTGTGATTAGAAGCTTTGCAAAAACCCTAGGAGTTCCTTCTCTTCGTGCCGGATTGGTTGCCTCTCAAAAACAAAACATAGAAGAACTCAAAAAAATCAGGGGTCCTTATGATGTCAATATGCCAGCTAGTGCCGCCATGAAAGCTTTAAGACACCAAACGGTTCGGGACGACATAAAAAAATATGTTGATGAAGTTATGAAGGTTTCAAAACCAATGCTTGAAGATTTTTATCGAAAAAACGGAATCAAGTTTTTCCCAAGCAGTGCCGGATTCCACCTATTAGAAGAGCCAGGACTTTACGATTTTTTAAGGCAAAAGGAAGGCCAGAGGATACTTATTAGGCCAAGATCTGATCCGCCTGGAACTGTAAGAGTTAGTCTTGGTACAAGAGAGGATACAGAAAAATATATAGAAGCCTTACAGGAATATCTACAGGCAAATAAATAAGATTCCTACATTTTGTCTTCAACTCCCTTTTGAAATTAGTCTATTAATATAAAGGTCATGCTCTTGATATTTGTCAAGTTAAATGATAAAGTAAAGGCGCTTGCGTAAGGCTCATGAAAAATAAATATTTAGATTTCTTTAAGACCGTAGGAAAATCTAAGAGACTGCCCCGAACTGGATGGGTTAGAGAAGGTGTAAAAAACCCGGAAAGCATTGCCGAACATTCATTCAGAGTCGGAGTCCTCGCCATGGTCTTAGCGGATAAACTTGGAGTGAATAAAGAAAAACTAATGAAAATGGCTCTTTTAGTTAATCTTGGAGAACTTGCGACAGGGGATATGGTTACAGCACGCGGAGAGTACATAGATATAAAAAAACAAGATGAAATGGAAAAAATGGGGGGAGAAGAAATAAAGAAAATTTTTGGTAAAGTCGGAAATAACAAGCAATATCTTTCTGTATATAGAGAGATGGTAAATAGAGATACTTCTGATGCTAAAGTATTTTGGCAATTAGAAAGACTCGAAATGGCTTTACAGGCGCTTGAATACGAAGAAGAGCAGGGGAAAAATTTAGAAGAATTTTTTGTCAATACAGAACTTTATTTAAAGGAGCCTCTGTTAAAAAAAATCTTTTATGAAATTTTAAAGTCCAGAAAAATAAACAAAAAAAGATCTTTCGGAAAATTAAAAGATGGACTAGGCCTAATGAATTAGTTAAGATCGTCGGGACATTAAATGTTCTCTGGCGATTAGAAAAGATGTCATAATAATTATGACCGCGCCAAAAATTTGCATAGTGCTTAGCGTTTCTCTAAAAAGGAAATATGCCACAGGAGCACCCAACACAGGCCCAATATAACGAAGAGCTGATACTATCCAATCACGGACACTTCTTAAAGACGCAAACCAGAGAGTTAGGGCAACTACATTAAAAAGAATTACATAAATCAGTAAATAAGCCCAGCCAATATTCCAAGACAGCTTTGGCGGAGAAAAGAAAACCATAAATGGAAGAAGTATAAGGCTTCCTACTCCCAATGCTACCGCGTTAGAAGTTATAGACCCGATGCTATGGGCAAGTCTCTTGCCGTAATTATAGGAGGAAGCAAAAAGAGCCATAGCAATAATTATAAATAGATCTCCAACTTGAGCACTGCTTACGTGTCCTATATTTCCACCAGTTGATAGTAGAATTGCTCCTGTTAAGTGAATGGTGAGTAAAAATATCTGGTATAATTTTATCTTTTCTCTTAAAAAAAGTACGCCAATGAGAAGAACAAAATAAGGCTCTATCTTTGTAAAGAATATTGCTTTTATAACTTCTGTTTGACTTAGTCCATATGTAAAGAAAAGTTCACCAAGGATTGTTCTAAGTAGAACTAATGCAGAGAGACTTCTAAAATGGAGTCTAATTTTATGAATTGTAACTTTTTCTTTGAAAACCCTTGCAAGTAAAAAGAGGAAGAGTGAGCCCAGAAATCCCCCAACCACCACAACAGTAAGGGGAGAAAGAGTTTTTACTGCACCTGATTTAAAAACTGTTGCAACGCTTGAGAAAAAAGGTGAAAGAATTGCAAAAATTAGGTCAGAATAATTCGAAATCATTTAAAGAAGTATAATCGATCCCTTTAGCAAATTCAATTTTCTGACAGAAACTTAACCTTACTTGCTATTTGAGGCATTTCGTGCTAAATTTAAGGCGTATTTATGAAAGTAGCTGATGCAATGTCGCGTCATGTCGACCATGTTTCATCCGACACCAAAGTAAAAGCCGTGTCTCTTCTTATTTTCGGTCGTGGTATAAACGGAGTTCCGGTCTGCAAGGCAAGAAAAGTAATCGGTTTTATTACAGAAAGGGACATCCTAAGCCAGTTTTATCCATCCCTTGATGAATATGCGCAAGATCCCTTCAGGGAAGGCGATTTTGAGGGAATGGAGAAAAAAGTTCAGGATGTCTTTGAAATGACCGCAGATAAAATAATGAGCACAAATATTACCAGAGTAACTCCGGATACGCCGCTTTTGCGAGCCCAGTCTTTAATGTTTATAGAAAAAGTCGGAAGACTTCCTGTCGTTGATAAAAGTGGAAATCTCATTGGAATAATTTCAAAAGGAGATATCTTCAGAGCACTTGTAGGAGATAGACTATTGTTTACAGAAAATGAGGATTATAACGACTGGCTTTCTAAAACCTATTATCAAGCGGTTGATACAGAGGACAGACTTTCCCATGAGATTCCGGATCTTCTTAAGGTATTTACCCAGCATAAGGT